>Ga0187852_1001963_pt1 | contig 17904 bp, 17 predicted proteins | sample June2016WEW_6_40_FD_134511 | JGI IMG/M metagenome (GOLD analysis project Ga0187852, IMG submission 134511) | Peatland microbial communities from SPRUCE experiment site at the Marcell Experimental Forest, Minnesota, USA - June2016WEW_6_40 | ecosystem: Environmental > Terrestrial > Soil > Wetlands...
CCCCCGTCGCCCAGTGTACCTAAAAACAGGGGTCAGTGATCAGTGGTCAGTTCTTAGCTTTCAGCTGTTAGCTGTCAGCCGCTCACTATTCACTGATCACTGACCACTGATCACTTTCCGTTCGGCACTGCCGGTGGCGCTGGCAACTCGAAGACCTGGATCGCCCCGGCATTCAGCAACGCCACGCGCCGTCCCGAGGGCGAGATAGCCACATTGCCGCCGGCATCGAAAATCGGGCTGAGCGGCGAAACCAGCGCGATGTCTCCTGTGGCCGCATCGAAGACCGTCACCGACTGCTCCTTCACGTCCTCCAAGTCCCTGGGCGCAAACGTGGTCACCGAGCGGCTGGTATCGAGCGTCGCCCAGGCCAGGCGCGAGCCGTTGGGCGCCACGGCCAGTTGCGGCCACATCTCGGTCTCCGGCGCCTGCGAGATCCACAGCGTTCGGCCCTCGGTCGTCATGGCCACCAGCTTGCCCGCGCCCTCCGTGTTGCACCCTTCAATCAGAATCTCGTTCTCTGAAAGAAAGTTGTCGTCCGGGTCGCAGGCCGTCTCCACGCTGCCCAGCATTCTGCTGCCGCCCTCAAAGTAGTTGAAGTTCACCACCCACTCCGCGCCCTGGCCGCGCAGGTTTTCAAGGTATCCCGTCGCATTGATGGGCAGATGCACGGCAGCGCGCACGCGGCTCACCAGCATCACCCGGCCCGAGTCGCGGCGCAGGATGCGCACGACCAGTTCAGGGCGTCCTGCCTGCTCAGCTTCGGAGTGCTCGTCTCCGGCGGCCGTGGCCGAGGACGTTTCTGGACTGCCAGCTTGACCGGACTTTGGTGCGCCCATCGGCTCGTCCGAGTTTGTCACTAAATACTGCTGCGCAGGATCGAGATCGAGCCAGAGCAACGGCCCGGGAAAGTCGAGGTACGGCTTCAACCTCAGTGAGGCGTCGCCTTCGAACAGATGGTTGCGGTCGCGCACGAGAAAATGGCCGTTCCTGAGCGGCCACAGGTAACGCAGGCGGTCGTGCACAGTCCACAACGCCTCAGCCTCCACCGTGCCCTGCGGCAGCTTGAGCACCACGGCGCGAATCTGGCGCTCGTTTTCTTCCCCGCCGCTTTTCGGGTCGCGGTGGATCAGCCCCGGCACGCGAAAAGTGAACAGCAGCCGGTCTTCGTCGAGGAAATCGAGCGAGACCAGGGCGTTGCGCGCTCCCAGATAAATAGCGCCCGGCGCGGCGAAGCCCAGCGGTTCTATAGGAATGCTGAATACCGGCGCCAGCGACGGCTTCTCGGGAAAGCGATTGATGAGAAATCGCTCCCTGACCTGCGAATCGACCTGCGGCGCAGGGCCGATTGCATTCTGCGCCGCAAGCATCTGCGCAAAAAAGCCCAGAGCCCCTGCCAGAGCCAAAACCATCGCCCGTCCGCGTACGCTGCCGGCCCTCACGCTTCCCCGCACGTTCACCACCGAAGAGTATTCTCGCCGATTCCACCTCGCCGCTCAAAAGCACGCGTCTCGTTCCACAGCTAGTGTGCGAGGCGAAACTCGCGCGGCCGCGTGTGCGACCCTAGAGAAGGCATGGCAGCGCAGAGTTCGGCGAGCGGGCAAATCAGATTCTTGGGCTACGGCGCATGCGCCCTCGCCGGAACCTTGTGGGGCACAGGCTTCTACTGGGGAAGGCTCGCGCTCGACGAGATGAACGTGGAGCACATGGTGCTCTACCGGTTTCTCTTTGCCTGCCTGGGCATGGCGCCCGTGATGTTCGGCCGCCGCGCGCGCCTGACCGCCGGCGAATGGCAAACCATGCTGCTCACCGCAGCCTTCGGTATTCCCATCCAATTCCTTTTGCAATTTCATGGCCTGGTGCTGACTACGGTGAGCCACGCCTCGCTCATGGTGGGCGCCATGCCGGTGCTGCTGGCCGCGGCGGCCGCGATCTTTGCCGGTGAGCGGCTCGACGGGATCGGCTGGCTAGCCTTGTGCGCCTCCACAGCCGGCGCAGCCATGGTGATCCTGGGCGGCGACCGCGCTACCACCGGCCGCGAAACGCCGTCCCTCCTTGGCGACCTACTAGTAATCGCCTCGCTCCTCGTCGCCCTGGCCTGGATTCTGCTCAGCAAAAAATTGATGGAGACGCACAGCCCGCCGGTCGTCACCGCCTACACCATTTATTCCGGCACTTTGATGCTGATCGCCTGGGAACTCGGCTCCTGGCTGCTGGCGCCCGTGACGCACCAGAAGATCGAACCCATACCGTTCGCCCACGTCAGCCCGACCGCATGGATGGCCCTGGCCATCAGCGGCATCTTCTGCACAGCCACCACAACCCTCTTGTGGAACTGGGGCATCCATCACGTGCCGGCCTCGCGCGCCGGCGTCTTTCTCAACATCGAGCCGGCCCTCGGTTCCATCCTCGGCGTGGAACTGCTGGGCGAGCGCCTCGGCCCCTACGCCTGGCTGGGCGGCGCGCTCATCCTCGGCGCAGCCATCACCCTCACCACGCGCGGCCACGAGCCGGAGCCGGCCGTAATCATGGAGTGAAAAACAGCGGTGTTAGCGGAGCTAGCGGTGTTAGCGGCGTCGGCAGTCCCAGCCCCGTTAACCCGCCACCTTGCTAATTTGCTAACTCGCTAACTTGCTGACTCGCCGGCCCTTTCACTCCCCCGGCTTGTGCGGCAGAATCTCCGGCGGAGCCACCTCGATCCATTTTGCCTTCGCCGCATGCGACCGGCATTCCGACCACAAGGCGTAAATCTCCTGCCGCGGCACCAGCGGCGCATCCACCAGCACAGCGCTGCCACCGTCGGCGCTGGTATAGCGCGCGCGGCACCAGTGCACGAACGGCTCATATTGCCGGCCCTTGCGCATCGTGAACCAGTCTATGATCTCGTGCGGCGATTCCCGGTGCACATCTTCGGGCGTCCACCAGAACCGCACGGGGCCCTTGGGCGAGAACTTCTCTTCGATGCATGTGCCGCCCCGCTCGCGCATGGAGCGCACAAACTCCGGCCACGCAATCAGCCTTCCCCGCGACTTCATCAGCAACCGTAATTCATGCTCGCGATGCAGCCGCAACCAGCGCAAAACAACCGTGTAAGGAATCGCCAGACATGCGCCCACAGCCAGCACCGGAATCATCGCCACGCCCATCACCGCGCCCATCACGGTGGACGGTGGCCTCTCCGTGCTTTCGGTTCCCTGCGTCTGCATCGTCTCGGCTCGTGTCGCTCAAGGCTTTACCGCCAACTTCGGCGGCGCCACTAGATAATCGTCCCCTACGCGCGCCAGAATCTGCGCCCGCCGGTCCATCAAAAGCTTCAGTCGCTCGGTCGCCTCCACAAATTCCTTCTTCTCATCGCCCGTCAGCCCCGCGCCTGCGGTCGCCTTCTTATTGAGCTCGTCCAGCCGCGCCTCGAGCGGCGGAATCTCCCTGTCGATCAGCACCGGCTTGATCACCGGCTTCTTCTCGCGCCCCGTGGCTATCTCATTGCGGTTGTTCTCTTCCCACACCGGCAACATGCCCACGTGTCCCAGTTCCACGCGCACACCCGCCGGCCCGTAATCCCTCTTCACCGCCGCAAACAGCCCGATCATCTCGTCCCGCGGCTCGCCATTCGCATCCGGATTCAGCCCATCCACATAACTGCGCGACTGGTTCGACAGGAAATTCCCCAGCGAATAAAAGATCACCGTGTCACGCCCATCCTGCGTCTTGTAGGTCTCGATCGGCTGCAGCACGTGCGGATGCGCGCCTACAATCACCGTCGCTCCGGCCTCCAGCATCTTGTGCGCCAAGTCCGCGTCCTCCGGCCGCGACGCCGTCGCGTACTCAATGCCCCAGTGCACGCTAACCACCAGCAGATCGCACTGCGCCCGTGCGGCTTTGATTGCCGCCAGCACTGTGGCCTCGTCCGCTCCCGGCGCGCCGTTGGCCTCGCCCGGATAAGGAAAGAAATTCACATGCGGCTGATCGTCTCGATCGGGGTTGCGGTTGCCGTTGAGCCAGCGCGTCATGCCCAGCCAGCCCACCTTGATGCCGTTGGCCTCGGTGATCACCGGCTGCCACGCCGTTGCCGCGTTGTCGCTCGTCCCGGCAAAGAGCAGCCCCGTCTCTTTCAAATGTTCGCGGCTTTCCGCAAACCCCGCCCACCCCTGGTCCATCACGTGGTTGTTGGCAAAAGAAATAATCTTGATTCCGCTCGCCTTCAGCGCCTCGGACAGCTCCACCGGCGCGTCGAAGAGGAACGCTTTGGTTCCCTTCGAGTGCTCAGGCGCCACCGGCGTTTCAAGATTCACGAATCCAAAATCCGCGCCCTCAATCACGTCGGCCACGTCGGCAAACAGCGCCGCCCATCCCGCCTCGCCGTCGCCCGCCGCTTTGGCCGCCGCGCGCACCGCCTCATGCGGAATCACATCCCCCGCCACGGCAAAGCTCACTTGTGCCAGATCATGCGGATAGGGAATCGCAACCGTGGCCTGCCGCCGCCCGCCGAGTACCGGAACCAGACTCGCCGGAATCAGCGCCGCGCCCACCGCCGCCAGCGCCACAAGCCCCGCCGCCCACCGCCAGCACCGGCGCAGACTCGACAGGATCCGCGCGCCGCTTCCCACCTCAATCGGCTGTCCCTGCCTATTCGCCTTTTCCTTGATCGCCCACTCCATCGTCCGCACCACTCCGCCGCGTCTCGTAGCCCATCGCAAGACGGAATGCAATCAGCATACAGGTTCAGTAGAGGGGTCGAGTCGGCCTGCCGCGTTATCTTGTGCGGACCGGCATAACACAACCTTCTTGAATGAGTTCAACGCCCGTCTTGATAACCGCGACCGACCGCAGGTCTGCAGTTGAGGACACGGGCTTAGATCATCGTCGCTGCGAGATTGTTTCTCAGCGACGGCGTTGTCAGTCCGGCAGGGATTCCCTCACGCAACGATCCTTCCTTTCCGGTCGACTTCCGCGTTGCAGCTTGGGCAGGTATAGCCGCCCCAAAGAGCCTGTTTGCTGTTCTGCGGTTTTCTGAACTTCGGCAAAACAAAACCGCACTTCGGACATTGGGCGGGCTTCTTGAAGAGCGCGAGCAGCAGTACAGCCAGCCCCCCAACCAATCCAGCAACGATTCCCATGACAATTTGATCGTCCATTCATTTCCTCTCTTTGCAGTTGCGCACTCCGCTGACACGCTATCCTGTTCATCGCTGCCCCCGGAATCGCGTCCTGGGAACAAACCTCGTCCTGCCATCCGCCCCGAGCGCCGGCGTGGGCACAGTTATCAAACCGGCGATAGTTCATGTCCGTTTCGATCTCATCACCGGTTCCGCGCAAAGCGGGGCCGAGCCGGGCCCATCGTCATTCAGACAGATGGAGCACCGTCGGAGCACTCTCCTCACTTGGAATGCTGGCCTGCTTGGCGGGCAGGAACGAAGCGGCGGCAGCGACAATTGCGACCGCAAACGCCAGCCAGAAACCCCATTCCCACCGAACCGTGACCAAGCCCGCGCCGTTCTTGAGAACATCCTGGTCGACAGTAAATTTCAGCATCAGGAGAGCAGCGGCGCAGACGATCGATCCCACACAGGGTGTTATCCGTCCGGCAACACCCCTAAAGAAGGCAAGGATGAAGGCCAAAAGCGCGGCCAAGCCGGCAATCGCTGCAAAGGGATCCGGTTTGGTGACTCCAAGCGCAATGGTGTGAACCGCGCCAGTACTTGGATCGGTAAAGGTCTCTTGAAATGTCACAGGGGACTTTGCTCCGATTGCTAATCCCAGGCCATTGACGCCGACCCCCATAAAAGGATCGGACTTCATCGAAAATGGCGCCAGAAAAAGAACAAGTAACGCTCCCAGAATGCTGCGCAGGAGGATGTGTTTCGCCTTCGCTGTCATGGCAAATCCTTTCAGTTCTTTCAGGTTGTTCCGTGTCGAAGTTCCAGGCATGTGCGCTCGGCCATTCTAGATTTCGACCTTCTTTGAACCCACGAACACATTGATGTTTCCGCGTTGTCCCTTGTTCGTGACTCCGCAGCAGTAGCACTCTCTCGCGATCGCTCCCGCCTGTGTCTCCACTGGGGACTCATAGCCGCATCTTCCGCATTTCATCAGCAGAACAAGCCGCGAGTATTGGCCACTTTGTTTCAGGTAAGCCGCACAGTTCAGATTTGCAACCTCATTCCCAAAGCCCTTGAGACCGAGAAACTCGACCGCCTCAGACTGATCGCGGCGCGACGGAACGCTCAGATTCCCTGTCTTAAGCGGAGCTTCTGTGTAGTACCCGTTTATGTCGCGGCCAAGACTTCCATCAGGGGTTTCCACCACGTAGTACGTGAGCTGAGGAACAGAATTTACCTTCTTCAAAACCTCAGCCGCCCGCAGCAGGCTGCCCGCCTTTTGTGTGTAATACGCTCTCTGCCCCTTCCGGCTCACCGCCCATCGGCCTTGAGCCGTTTCAATGCTCAAGACCTTTCCATCTGCGTCAAACGCGACCGTGCAAGGCGTTTCACCGTCTGAGGCGCCGGCTTGCGGCGGCATGATTGCTCCCATTCCCGCCGCGGGGGGCGTTGCCGGCCATGAAGAGCCTTCGACGGCCGCCAGCTCGTTGACGCTGGAGCGCATCATGCCCAGGAAGATCGGAGCCAGGATTGGCCAGCAGACGAAGAAGGAAACGAACGGGATGATCATCGAAACGCACATCGCAATGGAAAGGCCCCGAAGATTGCTAGGCGGCAGCCCGCGTTGCGCTCGCTGTTCATCCACGCGGAGACACAAGCGGTTGTAGCTGAAGAAAACCCAGTAGAAGTTGAAGAACGGAATGAACATGAAACCAATGGCCTTGCCGGCGGATGGATCGTCCGGCCGGACCTTGGGCAGCTTGCCGTGCAACAAATTGAGATGAAAAAAGGAGAAAAGGCCTAGCGTAATGAAATGCAACAGCACCGCAGCGGCTACCGGGAAAGGTCCTAAGCGAGGCGCCGATCCTGTCGCCCCTGGCGGCGCAGCCAATGAACTCTGCATTGCCCCCGTAGGTACGTTCGCGCTTGCCGGGGGTGCAGCCGTGCTTGCCGGGCGTGGTGTTATCTTCTGTGCATACTCCTGGGTGACATCCCCAAGCAGCGTCAGGCTATCCGGCGTAGCACGAATCCGAAAGATGCTGTGACATGCCGGACACACGACTACAACTTCCACGACTCCGCTTGTCAAAACCAGTCGAGAGCCCTCCTGGAACGTGAAGGCTTTGCCGCAATTGCGGCATGGAACCTTCGTCTGGAGAAGTTTGCTTGCTGCGACGTTTCCCGCCATGACATGCCTCCAGGCATCTGCGGGCTGCGAACCCGCACAACACTAAACTCCCTGCTTGCATCCTGTTGGACGCAACCACACGCTTGGTCTGTATTGCTGAATATGGTCCTGAATCTTTTCACCGCCCGCTCCTCAACGTCAAGCACAATCTGTGACGGCAGATTGGGGGTCGGGTATCGATCATGGGCAAACCGGAAACGGACCCGCCCCGACAGGCGTCTTCAAGCAGCCTGTGACGCCCGTGCAATTTGAGCGTTGCCACCCCCTTTCGCGTCTATTCGTTACGGGAGCAGGCAGCGTAAGCTGGTACCCTGAATTCTGAGAAAAATGTGCCGAGAAGGCCATTCCTTCTCGACTGGCAAGCGGAACTATGACCGAGTTCGTAATCAAGCTGGCCGATGAACGCGGCCGCGTACAGGAACAAGTGCAGACCGCGGCTACGGCCGAGGAGCTGCGCGCCCGTTTCATCCACGCCGGCTACCACGTCTTTTCCGTGCGCGCCCGCGGCTCCCTCACTCGCGGCCGCCGCAAGGTCAAGCTCGAGCCCTTCCTCATCTTCAACTCGCAGTTCCTCACCCTCATCCGCGCCGGCCTGCCCATTCTCGGCTCGCTGGAGATGCTCGGCAAGATCCAGAAAAACGCCACCTTCGCCGGCCAGCTCGAGGACGTGGCTGCGCGCGTCAAAACCGGCCAGGAGCTCTCCGCCGCCTTCGAAGCGCAAAGCGGTTTCCCGGTCATGTACACCACCACGCTCCTGGCCGGCGAGCGCTCCGGCAATCTGCCGGAGGTTCTCGACCGCTACGTGAACTTCCAGAAGGTCGCCCTCGCCCTGCGCAAGAAGCTCATCGGCTCGCTCATCTATCCTTGCGTGCTCCTCACCCTGGTCTGCGCGCTGCTCATCTTCATGTTCACCGTGGTGGTGCCGCAATTCGCCCAGCTCTACGACCAGCTCGGCAACAAGCTCCCCACCCTCACCCTCGTCCTGCTCAGCTTCGGCAAGTGGATGCAGCACACCATCCTCTGGCAGTTGGCTTTAGCCGGGGCCGCCGGCTACACCCTCTACCGCTTCTTCCTCACCGAGCGCGGCAAGGACTTTGCCGACGGCGTGCGCGTGCGACTTCCCATCCTCGGTAGAATTTGGCTCAAATACCAGGTAGCCCTTTTCGCGCGCACGCTCTCCACGCTGCTCACCGGCGGCTTGCCGCTGGTGCCGTCGCTGGAAACCGCCGCCCGCTCCATCTCGTCGCGCCGCGTCTCCCGCGCCATCGTGGCTTCCGTCACCACCGTGCGCGAGGGCACAAGTCTCGCCGATTCCCTCGCCAACACCGGCGTTTTTCCCGGCCTGGCTACGGAGATGATCACCGTCGGCGAGCAAACCGGCGCCCTGCCCCAGATGCTCAACTCCATGGCCGAGTTTTTCGAGGAAGACGTGGCCACGGCTCTGGCCGCCACGCTGGCCTTGATCGAACCCGCGATCCTCATCGTCATGGGCGTCGTCGTGGTCTTTATCTTGATCTCGCTCTACCTGCCCATCTTTTCGCTCGGGCAGGGGGGCGGAATGTAGGAGGTTGCCCTGATGACCGAATCCAACGTAGTGCCCATGCCCACACCCGCGCCCGCGCCCAACCCCGGCGACGAGCGCGCCCAGGCCGAGTCCCTCGCCCACCGTTACCACGCCGAGTTCGTCGACCTCAAGAACTTTAAGATCCAGCACGAGCTGCTGCGCACCGTCCCCGTCGAGCTCATGTTCCGCTACAACTTCGTGCCCATCGAGCAAACCGCCGACGCGCTGGTCATTGCCGTCAGCGACCCCTCGCGCCTGATGGTCCTCGACGAAATCTCCGGACTGCTCGCGTCGCGGATCATCCCCCGCGTGGCCACGCTCTCGCAGATCACCGACCTGCTCAAGAAAACCGAGCAGTCGCAACGCGTGCTCGACGAGGCCAGCGAGGGCCTCACCTTCGACGTCCTCACCGGCGATGACAATCCCGACGAGAACATCTCCATCGAAAAGCTCACCAGCGACGCCGAAGACATCAACCCCATCATCCGCCTCGTCGACACCACGATCTTCACTGCTCTCGAGCGCCGCGCCTCCGATATCCACATCGAGAGCTACGACGATTCCGTACACGTCAAGTACCGCATCGACGGCGTCCTGCAGGAAGCCATGGCGCCCATCGCCCGCGAGCACCACGGCACCATCCTCGGTCGCATCAAAATCATGAGCGAGCTCGACATCGCCGAAAAGCGCGTGCCCCAGGACGGCCGCTTTCGCGTGCGCTATAAGAACCGCCTTATCGACTTCCGCGTCTCCATCATGCCCACCGTCCACGGCGAAAACGCCGTGCTCCGCGTCCTCGATAAGGAGTCGATGAGCGAGAAATTCTCCAACCTTACCCTCGACGTGGTGGGCTTCGCCGATGAAGACCTGCGCCGCTTCCGGCGCTACATCCGCGAGCCTTACGGCATGGTGCTCGTCACCGGCCCCACCGGCTCCGGCAAAACCACCACCCTCTACGCCGCCCTCAACGAGATCAAGAGCGACGAAGACAAGATCATCACCATTGAAGACCCCGTCGAGTACCAGATTCGCGGCATCACCCAGATTCCCGTCAACGAGAAAAAAGGCCTCACCTTCGCGCGCGGCCTGCGCTCCATCCTGCGCCACGACCCCGACAAGATCCTGGTCGGCGAAATCCGCGACCAGGAAACCGCGCAGATCGCCATCAACTCCGCGCTCACTGGCCACCTAGTCTTCACCACCGTCCACGCCAACAACGTGGTCGACGTCCTCGGCCGCTTCCTCAACATGGGCGTCGAGGCCTACAACTTCGTCTCCGCGCTCAACTGCATCCTGGCGCAGCGGCTGGTCCGCACCATCTGCGAGTACTGCGCCCGGCCGGTGCGCCACAACGACGAAGAACTGCTGGCGAGCGGCATGAATCTCGCCGAGTGGCGCAACTTCGACTTCCGCGAGGGCCAGGGCTGCATGGAGTGCGGCGGCACCGGGTACCGCGGACGCACCGCCATCCACGAACTGCTGGACCTCACCGACACCATCCGCGAGATCATTCTCGCCAAGAAACCCACATCCGAGATCCGCCGCGAAGCGCAGAAGGAAGGCATGACCTTCCTGCGCGAATCGGCCCTCGATCGCGTCCGCCGCGGCGTAACAACTCTCAAGGAGATCAACAAGGTCACCTTCATCGAGGCATCCAGATAATGCAGGGACTTGGGACAACGGATCAAGGATTGGGGATTTGCGATTTGGGATGTGAGATCAGGAAGTGCGGATTTGAACTGGTCGCACGAATCCTGTTTTGAAAGGGAGCGGCTTTAGCCTTGCCGCAGAGATCACGAGAACGACGCTGGGCTTAAGCCCTTTAAAAATCTTACCGTTGCCGCCTAAACTGAAAGGGACACTCGCACTTGCCATCGGTCTTGAATAAAACGAGCCTCAAAGCCGCCGGCCGCCCGCCCGCAGCCGTCGAGCTCTCGCCCGAGGGCGTGCTCGCCGCCGCGCTGCCTGCCGCGCACCATGGCGCCGCAGCCGCCCAGGTCTACGCCTTTGTCCCGCTGCCCGAAGGCGCACTGGTCCCCTCCCTCGACGCGCCCAACTTTCGCGCCCCCCAAGCCGTCGCAGAAGCCCTTCATTCCGCGCTCTCCCAGGTCGCGCCGCGCACCCACGCCATCACTTTGATCCTGCCCGACCCCCTCGTCCGCGTCTTCGTCCTCGACTTCGACGCCTTCCCCGTCAAAGCCGCCGATGCCGTCTCCGTGGTGCGCTTCCGCCTGCGCAAAATGGTTCCCTTCGACGTGGAGCCCGCCGGCGTCAGCTACCAGGTGCTCACCCAGAGTGCGTCCGAAGTGAAGGTCCTCGCCGCCGTCATTCCCGGCCCTATCCTCGCCGAGTACGAAGCCGCTATCCGCGACGCCGGCTATGAGCCCGGCGCCGTACTCTCTTCAAGCCTCGCCGCTCTCGAGGCCGCCGGCTCCATGGAAGGCGTGATCGCCGCCAATCTCGGCGCAAACTCCATCACCACCGCGGTCACCAGCGGCAACGACCTGCTCCTCTACCGCACCCTCGACCTGCCTCCGGAGCCATGGTCCCGCGCCGCCGAAATCGAGCGCGCCATCGCCGTAGCCGCCGCGTATTTCGAAGACAAACTCGGCGCGCCGCCGCGGCAATTGCACTACGCAGGCATTCAGAGTCCGGCGGAGTTTGCCGAGTCCGTCGGCAATCCCAGCCTCACCGTCGTCGAGTGGGCCGACCGCCCCGGCGAAGGCGCCCTCACCTCCCTGCCCCAAACCAGTTTTGCCGGCGTCCAAGGCGCCCTGGCGGGAGTGAGCTAGACCTATGCGCATCGCCCTCAATCTCGCCACCCGCCCCTTCACCGATCTTGGTCCGGCCCTCAAGCGTCTGCGCATCGGTATAGCCATCCTCGCTGCGCTCTCTCTGCTCTTCCTGCTCGGCCTGCATCTCTTCGACAACCAGGCCGCCCAGGCCCGCGAACGCGAACACTCGCTCGACGGCCAGATCGCCCGCATCCAGGCCGAGCGCCAGAACGCCCAAGCCTTCATGCAGCGGCCCGAGAACGCCCAACTCCTCAAGCAGGCTGAATTCCTCAACGACCGCTTCGACGAGAAGGCCTTCTCCTGGACCCTCGCCATGGAGGCCATGGAAACCGTCCTCCCCGCCGGCGTTCAGGTCACGGCCATCGAGCCGCAGCGCGAAAAGGACGGCCGCATCAATGTCGAGCTGCGCGTCCTCGGCCCCCACGATCAATCCGTCAATCTGGTACGCAACCTGGAGCGCTCACGCCGCTTCATCGCTCCGCGCATTGACAGCGAGGCCGCGGAAAACAGCAACACTCCCAACTCCCGCCAGTTGCCCCCCGTCAGCGCCTCCAATCGCTTCGAGTTCGAGCTCTTCGCCGACTACAATCCGCCCTCGCCCGAAGAGCGCGCGGCCCTACAAAAGAAATCCGCGGCGAACGCATCCGATCGATCTCCGTCGCCCGCGCCCGCTTCCACGCCTCCGCTGGGTTACCGCGGGCATACCGAGCCCTCAGTGCAAAATGGCCGGCAACCCCACACCGGCCCCGCGCCGTCGCACAAACCCAGCCCCGCCGTGCCCAACCGCGCCGCACAGGGAGGCCAGCAATGACCATCCTCTCCGCGCGCTGGCGCGAACGCCTCGCCTCTCCGCTCACCTGGCACATCGCGGGTTTTGTCGCGCTCCTCGCCCTCACCGTCCTACTGGCCGTTCGTCTCGGTCTCGACTGGGCCGCCATGGACAGCCACTCCAACGAGATCCTCGCCAACAAGCAGGTTCAGTTGAAGGCCCTCGAAATCGAAACCGCTCCCTTGCGCGGCCTCGACCAGCGCGTCGAGAAGACCCGCAAGCAACTCGAAAACTTCTATCAGAAGCGCATCCCGCCCAATTATTCCTCCATCGATGCGCGCGTCGTCGAGCTGCAGGTAGCTTCCGGCGTGCGCCTCTCGCGCGTACAGTACACCCAGGGCGAGCCCGGCTCGAGCCTCACTGAAATCACCTTGGACTCGAGCATCAGCGGCGACTATCCCGCCATCATGCGTTTCGTCAACAGCCTCGAGCGCGATCCCATGTTCTTCATCGTTCGCGCCATGGCCCTCACCGGCCAGCAGGGCGGCCTCGTCAACCTGCGTCTCCGCGTCTCCACCTGGCTGCGTCCCGCCGACGCCGCGGCCAGTGGACTGCCCATGACGCAGCCCGATAACCCGCCCTCCGATAATCCATCCCCTGTCTCCGCCGCCGGCAAGGAGGGCGAATAACATGGCCCTCGCCCTCGGTCTCGAAAACAAGCGCAACGTTGTCCTAGTCGTCGTGCTCTTTGCCGGCATCCTGGGCTACTTCGGCTACCAGGCCTACAATTCGTTCTCCACGCCCTCCCCGGCTGTGTCGACCGCCCTGGCCGCGCCCGCCAGCACCTCACCCGCAATCTCCGCCGCCTCCAGCAAAGCGTCCGCGGCAGACGGCAGCGCCGAAAAACTCACCAATGCCGGCATCGATCCCGCCTTGCACTTCGACAAGCTCGTCGCCAGCGAGGACGTGCGCTACGAAGGCGCCGGCCGCAACATCTTCTCCGCCGAATCGGCGCCCGTCGCGATCCCCGCTCCCCTCAAGGGCCCGCGCAACACACCCTCCTCCAGTCCGGGTGCCCCCATCGCCGCTGCGTCCATCGCTCCCAAAGCGCCCCCCATCGACCTCAAGTACTTCGGCTACGAGCAGCAGAAGGACAAAACCTATCGCGCCTTCTTCGCCCACGGCGACGACATCTACATCGCCCGCACCGGAGAGATCGTCGACCATCGCTACAAGGTCGGCGCCATCCAGCCGCTCAACGTCGAAATCACCGATCTCTCCTACAACAACACGCAAATGCTTCCGATAGCCGCCAACTGACCCCCATGACGAATCTTCCCCCAAATCGCCCCGGCCCCAAACTCGCCGTGCCTCCCTCCGAGCAGGGCTACGTCATTCTCCTCGCCATCTTCCTCGTGGCCCTCCTCGTCATCGCGTTGGCCATCGCCGCGCCCCAGGTCGCCAAATCCATCCAGCGCGACAAGGATCTCGAAACCTGGCATCGCGGCATGCAATACCGCCGCGCCATCCAGCTCTACTACCGCAAATTCCACGCCTATCCGCCCAACGCCGACGCCCTCGTCCAGACCAACAACATTCGTTTCCTGCGCAAAAAGTACATCGATCCCATCACCGGCAAAGCCGATTGGAAGCCGATCCTCTACGGCCAGAACAAGGTCCCCACCGCGCTGGGCTTCTTCGGCCAGCCGCTCTCGGGCGGAGCTACGACCATTGCGGGCACCGGCCCCAGCGGCGGCAACGGCCTTAACAGCGGCAGCCCCGGCGGTAGCCTGCCCGACATAATGACCCCGATCCTCACCGGCAATTCCACCAGCGACAGTTCCACCTCCAGCTCCAGCGGCAGCTCCACCGACAACTCCGGCGGTTCCAACGGCGGCCCAGGCTCTCTCGGAACCACCATCCCCGTAGGCACAAGCTCCACCACGGGTTCCTCCAGCGGCTCCGATCAGTCCGGACAAAGCGGCCAGGCCTTCGGTGGCGCGGGCATCATCGGCTTCTCCCCCGCCAGCGACAAAAAATCCATCCTCATTTACAAGAAGAAAGACCACTTCAACGAGTGGGAGTTCACGTACGACCCCATCTCCGACATGAAGACCATGAGCGGCGGCAACAACAACCTGTTGAACCAGCCAGGTACCGCACCGCCCCCAGGCGCCGGAACAAACACGAACCTGAACAATTCCGGCAACACCGGCCAGTCCGGCAACGCGTCGAACTAGGCGGGCGCTCTCGGCCTTGCCCCCACGCCGGCCACCCCCGCAGCCACCCCCACCCCATCGACCTCAACCACGCAGTAGTAGCCTCGCCGGAAGGCCGCACCCGGCAATCGGTTAGCATTTCAGTATGCCCATCCCCGAACGCCTCAAGCCGGCTTTCGCTCCTGCCCGTCCCACGGAGCCTGACCGAACGGCGGAGGCGCGCAAGCGGTTGATTGTCGCGCTCGACGTTCCCAGCGCCGCCGCCACCGAAGACCTCGTAGCCCGTCTCGAAGGCACGTGCCAATGGTTCAAGGTGGGATTGGAGCTCTTTACCGCCGCTGGCCCCGCCGTTGTGGAACGGCTCGTGGCCCGCGGTCACTCGGTCTTTCTCGATCTCAAATTCCACGACATTCCCAACACCGTCGCCGGCGCCGTCCGCTCCGCCTCCGCGCTCGGCGTGCGCATGATGACGGTTCATGCCGCGGGAGGGCCGGCCATGCTCGCCGCAGCCCGCGCGGCCCTCGACGGCCTGGCCGATCCGCCCCAGTTGCTGGCCGTCACCGTGCTCACCAGCATGGATGCGGCCCAGTTGCAATCCGCCGGAGTGGATCGCGCCCCCGCCTATCAGGTCGCCCTGCTCGCCCAAATGGGCCTCGATGCCGGCATCCGCGGCTTCGTCTGCTCACCCCAGGAGGTCGCAGCCCTGCTTGCGCTCACCGGAGCCGCGGGCGTTCTTGTGGTTCCCGGAATTCGTCCCCAGGGCACGGACGCAGGCGACCAGAAGCGCCTGGCCACTCCCGCTGCCGCCCTTCAGGCAGGCGCCAGCTTCCTGGTCGTAGGCCGCCCCATCACCCAGGCATCGGCCCCCGCCGCCGCCGCCGAGGCCATCCTCAAAGAAATGGCCGCCGCCATCGTCCGTTAAGAACTTACCCGATAATCCTGCTGGTGGCCATAAAATCCTCTCAGTGACCAACCACGCGAGTCCTTCGTTCACTCTCCGCCAGCGCTTCGTCCTGGCCGTCGTTCCGCGCCTCGTCTGGGCGCTGCTTTCCGTCGTCGCCCGCACGTGGCGCTTCGAAATCGTCGCCGAGGAAGGCGCCACACCCCTCCCCGGCGGTGAAGGCGCGGGCGCCGAGATCTTCTGCTTCTGGCACCAGTGCGTGCTTCCCTGCACCTTCTACTATCGCCGCACCCACGCCACCATCATCGTCAGCCAGAGCTTCGATGGCGAGCTCATCACCCGCACTCTCGAGCTCTTCGGATTCCACACCACGCGCGGCTCCAGCTCCGCCGGTGGCCGCGAAGGCCTGCTCGGCCTCAAGCAGGTCATCGAGAGCGGCGGTCCCGCGATCTTCACGGCCGACGGCCCTCGCGGTCCCATCTATCGCACCAAGATGGGCCCGATTAAGCTCGCCCACGTCACCGGCGCACGCATCGGCGCCTTCCATCTCGAACCCGAGCGCGCCTGGACGATGCGTTCATGGGATCGCTTCCTCGTGCCCAAACCCTTTACGCGCATCGCGGTCAGTTGGGCCCGCTGGACCCACGTCCCTGCCGATCTCCCCGAGAGCCAGTTCGAGCAGAAGCGCAAAGAGCTCAACGCCGCCATCGAACGCGCCCGCCTGCAAGCCCTCGCATACCTGGGAAAAGCCGATGCCTGAAATCTTTCCTCCAAAGGCCAAAACTGCGGAGCACCGCGTCGCCGACTTCGATTACGAACTCCCCGAGGAGCTCATCGCGCAGCAGCCTCCCGCCGAGCGCGGCACAAGCCGCATGATGGTCGTGAACCGCGCCACCGGCGCGTTCCAAGACGATCTCTTCACCAACCTCGCCAGGCAGCTCCGCCGCGGCGATCTGCTCGTCCTCAACGATAGCCGCGTCATCCCGGCGCGCCTCTACGCTCGCCGCACCTTCCGCCGCGAACGCGAGAAGCCCACCGGCCGCATCGAAGTCATACTCACCGAGCCGGTATCGCCACCGCAGCTCCGTGCCCCATCCCTTTCCGCGGCTGCGCAAAGCGAAGACGCGGAAGAGGTGGGCGGCCACGAACTGCAATCCGCAGCAACAATCCGCTGGCGCGCTCTCGTCCGTCCCGGCCGCAAAGTCGCCATCGGCGAGCGCCTCGTCTTCCCTGCTCCCGATGGAGAAATCCTCCTCGAAGCCGAAGTCCTTGAGCGCGGCCCCTTTGGCGAGCGCCTGCTCGAATTCGCCCCCATCGCCGACTTCTTTTCCATCCTCGACCGCATCGGCCACGTGCCGCTGCCGCCCTACATCCATCGCGACGACGCGTCGGCCGATCGCGATCGCTATCAGACAGTCTTCGCCGAGGAACGCGGCTCGGTAGCCGCGCCCACCGCCGGCCTCCACTTCACGCCGCAGATGCTCGCCGCGCTCGAAGCGCAGGGTGTCGAGATCGCGCGCATCACGCTCCACGTCGGCCTCGGCACATTCGCACCCTTGCGTGTCGACCGCGTCGACCAGGTACGCCTGCACCGCGAGCGCTACACCATTTCTCCGCGGGCCGCCGCCCTCATCAACGCGGCCGCTGCACGCAGTGCCCGCATCGTCGCCGTCGGTACCACCACGGTGCGCACGCTCGAATCGGTTGCGCAGAAACTCGAGCCCGGCGGGCTTCAGCCCCACTCCGGCACAACCGATATCTTCATCTCGCCCGGTTTCGAATTTCGCCTCACCGGCGCACTGCTCACCAACTTCCACCTCCCGCAATCCAGCCTGCTCATGCTGGTCAGCGCCTTCGCCGGCCGGGAAAACGTCCTTGCCGCCTACAAACACGCAGTCCAGGAAAACTACCGCTTCTTCAGCTACGGCGACTGCATGTTCATTGCGTAACGCGCCGTAACTGGGTCATTAACTAATAGGATTCGGTGAGAGAGGCCTGCCCGGCATCGCCCGGTGTGGCGCGGCTATCGTAGTGCTATGAGTTCCGGCTTGCAAAAGGACCCCAGTCCGTTCAGCGTGACCTCGCAACATGCCGGCCGCGTGCGACGCATCGCCGGATTGCTCTTCGGCAGGCATCTGTTCAATTCGACCCTCCTGGTCTTGTTTTGCTTCGCACTGAGCGGTGCCATCGTCCGCCCCACGGAACTCATCCGCGATCCTGACATTTGGTGGCATCTGGCCAACGCGCGCCTTCTCTTCGACACCCATCACTTCCTGCGCGCCGACCCGTATTCCTTTACCCTTCACGGCCAGCCATGGATGAATCCGGAATGGCTCGGCGAAGTTCCGTACTGGCTTAGCTACCGCTGGCTC
>Ga0187852_1001965_pt1 | contig 17884 bp, 13 predicted proteins | sample June2016WEW_6_40_FD_134511 | JGI IMG/M metagenome (GOLD analysis project Ga0187852, IMG submission 134511) | Peatland microbial communities from SPRUCE experiment site at the Marcell Experimental Forest, Minnesota, USA - June2016WEW_6_40 | ecosystem: Environmental > Terrestrial > Soil > Wetlands...
AGCATCAATCCGGCCTTGAGGACAAAATCCTTGGAGAAGTTGAATCCCAGGCCCGTGACATTCAGGGCATCGACGAGGGTGTTGATTTCGCTGCGTGCGTCGCTTTCCCATTGCGCGGTCGCGATTGATAGGAGAAGGTCTGAGTAGGAGAGCACCGTGCCGCCACTGTTGGTTCGTATGAAGATGTTGAGGACCTTTTCGATATCCTGACTCTCTTCCTCGTAATAGCTCATGACGAGTGCGTTGTGGACCATGGCCTGCAAACGGTAGAGCGACTTCACTGCGCAAGTAGTATTTCCGAGGCCCTGCTCAGCAAGATAGACCATCGGTTCGGATTGCTCGGCCATCCCAAAAATTCGATTCACAGGAAACCAAAATTCACCGCTGGTCAGCGCGGCTCCTCTTTCATCCGTCAGAAACTCGAACCTGTAGATTGCACCTTCTTCGCCGGGTATCGGCTCGTGCAGCAGATCAAGATAGAGCTTCTTTACTGGAAAGGCTTTGGGATTATTCCACCATTTGTTCGGTTCCTTGACCGCCAGAGAACCGCGCAGGCCAACATTGAGGGCTGTCAACCTCTGCTGTCCGTCCAGCACCGCGGTGACCGGGCCATCTGGAGCCTTGCCCAAAGGCGGGCAGTGAGGTTTATCTCGCTGATGATATTCACGGCTGAAATCGAAGAAGCAGAAGTTCTTGGAAGTCGCTGGCTCAATCTTCCAGAACAAAAACGTCCCAACGGGAAATCCCTGCATGAGGCTGTCAAATAGCTTACAAATCTGCTTGGGATTCCAGACGAACTCGCGCTGGATCGCAGGTAGCACGTAGTCGTGTTTCCAGATACGGTCGAGCGTCGCTTTCACGGTAACAGGAGTCTGATATGGCATGCGGACAGGATACATCAAGCCGCAATCCGGTCGCCGTGTTCTGGTTCCTGTCCGAGGACTGGTCGCCCTGGGTCACGCTTGTGCGCATGCGCGAGCGATGGCCGGAATTGCGGTTCGAGATGAGGGCAGGATATCTTGAGTTCGTCGAGCCTTGAGTTGTTAGCAAAGCTGCGAAGGCTCCCGTTAATCAACTTGAACGTCTACCGGGGCATGCAGGCGGGTTCCCCGCTTGCTATGCGTTGGCCTGCCTGCGGCGGCGGCTCGATTTCGCCGTTGAGAGGGTCACTGCAATAATTGTGAGCATCGGGATATTTTATTTGTTAGTCTTTAGGAGGATTACAAAAACCAAAATACTTACCTAAAGGAGTTTTTCTATGCCATCGACTGGTGAAGTATGTCAAACATCAGGTCTCTACACAGTGGTTAACCATATCCAACACCCTAAAGAAATTACAATGGTGAAAGGTAAACAATTTCCACCTTGCACCGAATGTAATACAAAAGTTGAATACCGCTTGAAAGAAGCAGCAAAACATTAATATGTGGTTCAAGAAGGAACAAGCACACTGACATAGTGACTGGTTCTGCCGCTCGGAAGCCACGACAACGGAAGTGGCGCATCGTTTTCTACGGATTGCCGAAGTACGAAGTGCAGACGGCGAATGCTCACTCCTCATCCGGACTCCGGTCGAGCAGGTCACGCCTTATACATGCACGACGAGCGAATCGAGAAATTCTGTCCAAGCCGAGCGAATCGGCCAAGGGAACAGAACAGCGGGAGTTGTTTTGCTCCCTCCTGACGCCGCCCAATTATGCCACCGATCCCTTCAGTGGCCAACACGCAGGTGCATCCCGCTTCAACCGAAGTTCACGCCTTCTTTGCTGCCCTGATTTTTGCCCAACGTGCCCGCTGTGCCGCTGCGATTCTTTTCCTGCCTGCCGCTGATATTTTGCGGGTCGGTCGTGCCGGGCTCTTTCGCGCCGATTTCTTCCCTGTTGTATGTGTACCCTCCAACAACCGGAGCGCCTGAGTCAATCTCGCAATTTCTTCCTTCACTTCTCGAATGATGTTCTCGATAGGACTCAAATTCTCTTCTCCTGTTCGCAAATTAGCGAAGGCAAAGAATAACACGTCACTTGGGGCAGATCTGGACAAATAGCCTCGGATGCGGCATGCTCCGCACCAGCGACGCTGTGCTGTCAACGGCGCGCGCCGGGATTGCCGTTTTCAAGCTGACAACTCAGGCGGACAGCCACAATTCCATTTGCTTTGGCGGCAACCGCTGGGGCGCATATTTGCGGAGGAAACACCGGGCGAACGCGTTTGCCAATCGTGAATCATCGTCGGTTCTCATAATCACACACGTTTGGAAACACAATGAGGTATCGGAAAGCGGCTTTACAACCACCCCCTCAGCGCGAACGCCAAGGGCTGTAGGTTTGGTGAGGATAGCCACGCCTACATGCTCCGATACCAAGTGCATCGCTTGTTGAGCTGTAATTATGGCGTGCGCGTGTTTCGGAGTGATTCCCTCACGTCGCGCCGCCTCCATGATTGCGCCATGAATGCCGGGGTGAACTCGTCGTGCCAGGAGAATCCATTCATCGTTTGCCAGGTCTCGGAGCGCGATGTACTCCTTTTGGGCAGCCGCGTGGGTCTCTGGGAGGACCACATAGAGAGGGGTCTGAGCGAATGCCACGGCCGTGATCTGAGAGTTTTCAAGCGGTGCCGTCACTATCGCCAGATCCAGTTCGGCTGCCATCACACTCCGGACCAACTCGCTTGAGAATTCGCTGATGAGCTGCATGCGGACATTAGGGTACAGCGGCAGGTGGATGGCGAGAATGCCAGAAACCCAGGCTTGATCGGCGTCGGGCGAATGCCCGACAGTCAAAATGTTGTCGCGCCCTTCGCGAGCAGCACTCCCGAGCTGAACGGCACGTTCGATGTGCCGGAGCGCGGAACGAGCCTCTTCCACGAAGATACGGCCCACTTCCGTGAGCTCCACATGCCGTTTATTGTTGCGAGTGAACAGATGAAATCTATGCTGTTCTTCGACCTCAGTGATCTGTTTACTGAGTGCAGATTGGGTGATGTGCAATCGGTGGGCGGCCTTCGTGAAGTTCAGCTCTTCGGCCAAGACAACGACTGCATGCAAGTGCCGGACTTCGAGGTTGGGGAACATTGCTCAAAAACCCCAGGCGGTTGACGCCTCGCGCTTCGTTCCACGGGTCAGTGCACAGTCTGATGGATTTCTGTACAGGACTGATCATTTTTCTGTTTGGTGGCCCGGATTCGGGACAGAAAATTAGGAAGGCCCTGGAGCTAAAGGTTCGTGACGAAGGATCGGCGCTTCGGAACCGTCAGTTATTCAAGCATTTATCGTCGTCGGGAAGATCTTCTGAAACGGCAAGAATGCAGGCCTGGCCATCGAATTGGATCTTGTCTGCGGAATACGCGGTGGTCTTGATTTCGCCAGATTTAGTCCGAAGCCGGGTGATGACGTTCCGAATCGGCCCCCGTTGCTGGAGTTGCGCGATCATCAAGGCTCGATCCTTCGGGTCTTCCCAAATCCCGAGTTCGCCGACTGTACGGCCGATCACTTCGGAGCGCGAGTAGCCGTATCGTCGCTCGAAAGCGGCATTCACATCTAGGAATCGCCCTTCATTGACTGTCGTTATGGAAAACGGGATTGGGCTGGAACGAAAAACCTTTTGAAACTTGTCCTCGGATACCCTGCGTCCCTCTTCTGACTGTTCCAGCGCTTTCTCTGTTTGGCGAAGATCCGTCAGTCGCCGCTGGAGTTCGGACCCGAAGATTTCAGCACGCTCGTAAAGGCGAGAATTCTGGATCGCTGCAGCAGCAGGGATCGCCAGTAACTGCGTCCGCCGGAGGTGGTCTGGAGTGAAGGTGTTGGGCTGGGTGTGGCCCACCGAAAGCAGCCCCAAGGTCTGCTGGGACGCAACCAGCGGCACGCACAGCCATGATCGGATGTCGGTATGGCCCTTGAAGCTGGGCCATTCTTTTTCGTCTCTGGTGTCGGGAAGCAGGACGCTGTTCTGGGCCGTTAATATGCGCAAGAGGAACGGCGAATCTGCGGCGTCGAGAGTCAGTGGATAATCCGGAGTTTTCTTGGGAACTTCGTGACGCAATTTTTCTCGCGCCACAAGAAGCTGTGAATCACCCTCCAAGAGCAGCACACGTGCACACTCACATGGAACCAGTTCCAACAAGGACTGAAGCAGCCTGTCCAGAACAAAGTCCATCCGAAGATCTGCGGTGAGCGCGAGAGTGGCCTTGTTTAGAGCATCGGATTCTGCCCTTGCGGACTCGGCGGCGGCCAGGTGCTCGGCAACCTTGTCCTCCGCTTCTTTCTGTGCCGTGATTTCCTGAACCGTCCCGACAAGACGGTAGACTTTGCCGGCAGCATCCCGTACCGGAAACCCATGCACCGCAACCCAACGCACTTCGCCGCGGGGGCGCACGATCCGAAATCTTTCATCGAAGTACCCTGTCTGCGTAGCTTCTCCAAGCTTAGCCAGCACATGAACGCGGTCTTCGGGGTGGATCAGTTCTTCGTACGAAGACGGATTTTGGAGCAGGCTCTGGCAAGAACGTCCGGTGATCGTCTCATAAGCTGCGGTGACGGAAAGGGCCTTTTTGGTCTTCGCGTCAATCATCCAAAAGATCTCCTGAATGTTGTCTGCCATCTGCTGGAGCCGCTCTTCGGTGTCGAGCTGCACATGTTGGGCGCGCTGCAACGATCTGGTGTAGAGGACAATCAGAATAGAGAAAACAGCGGCCCCGAAAAGCAAGAACGCGGAGAATATGTCGAGCGCCCGAAGCCGGGTCCTGAATACCACTAGAGCCACAGCGAGCAACACAGCGCAAAGAACTATGGGAATGACCTGCCAGTAAGGGTACGCCGCCCATTTAGGGGGAGATTCAAGGCGGGGTTGGTCAACTTGACGCATTGCATTTCCGGGGAACTGGGTTCGCCAGCGTGACCACTGCAGCCCGGCATGAGATGCGCGCCTTTGCCGAAACCGTCGGAACCGCCGCAGTTTGGGCCGATACTACGCGCCTGCATCCAGCGGGTCAAGAAGGCGGTCTTAGCGGTGGCCGGTCAGTTTCCGAGTAGCTGACAATCTGCCCAGTGGCGAGCCGATTCCCGGGGCAAAGCAGGACTCTTTGCCGTCGCGACCTCTTCTTTTCACTTTCTCTTGTTTGGGTATCGAGAGAATGAAGGTGCCCGAGCAACCAGCAGCAGAATAATACACTGTTCAAAAGTGATGATCCGTGACGCTAGCAGCCCAATACAGAGCAAAAACATGGTTCTGGGCCAACCCACAGTCTCAACGAGCGACCGGACTTTACGCGGATCGAACATGCGGTCCCATCTGTCGCCTCAATATAGCACTATCTTGCTATAATGGAAAATATATGGCTCGTCCAATTGGGATGTCCCCTCGCCGGAAGACCGACACCGTTGAAAGGGCAATGGGAACGATCGTGGCCCGTCACCGTGTCCAGAACGGTTTCTCCCAGGCTGTGCTCGCTGAAAAGCTTTGCTGTGATATCTCGTATATCAGTCAACTGGAACGTGGCCTAATTAACCCGAGTCTGCGGAGGATTCTCGATCTTGCTTCCGCCCTGGGCGTAGAAGCTGGAAGGCTGGTCCGGGAAGTGGACGATACAATTCGAAAGTCCAGATCCAAACGCTGAAACATTGATCTGACCGTGCATCGGCGTTGACCGTTGCTTGGCGCGTGACGTTTCGTGAGGCAGGGCTTGCAGTTGCAGCGTTCGAAACTCGGGATCTACGTTGGCGCTTTCGAAACGAAAGAATGTCGAAGACGAGAAGCCGCTTACTCTTCGTCAGATACAAGCAGTAATCGGTAGTATTTGCGCAGCCGTTTCACATCGTCCGTTGCGACGAGCCGATGGATCTTGGCACGGAGCACCTCGGGACTGTCGTCAATGCCCTCAACGAGGAATAGATCATTCACAGACATATCAAACTCGTGAGCGATGCGGACGATTACGTCTAAGGGAGGAACGATGCGGCCTGTCTCGACACGTGTGATGTAGTTTGCTTCTTTGCCAATTCTTTCCTCCAGTTTAGTCTGGCTGAGTCCTCTGGCCTCCCGCAACATTCTGAGGCGTTCCCGAAACGGCTTGGTGTCATCCGAACTCATCGTACAAGGGACGTTAGCGGCAACCACGACTGGAATGAACGACGCACGCGGTATTTTTATGTTGCTATTTAATACCCGCGAGGTATGATGTCGAGCAGTACTGCCCTAGACGTCATCCGGCGGAATATCGCGGGGATTGCTCCATGCGTCGCACAAGATCCGACGGTCGGACCCTAAGGCAGTTTGCGAACCGAACAATCATCCGAATGGTAGGGCTCTGAATGCCACGCTCCACGGCGCTGATGTATGTCCTGTCGATTCCGCTCTCCATGAATAAATCCATTTGCGACATACCTCTGTTTTTACGAACCTGCCGCAAGACTTCGCCAAACGCTCTTTCTGGTCCTGATCGAGGTTGAACTTGTCTGCGACGCTTAGCCATCTCGCTATCATTGTTCTGGTTATGATGGTCATAAGCCAACGGATCATAACCAACATTCTTATTGCGCTATTCTTGGAGGCAGCATGAGTTCATCAGCTGCCCGTTACTTTTCTGGAGAGTTTGGGAAAGGGGTTACTTCGACCCGAGCAGAAGCTGAACCTGCACAAACCTCGCCGTCGGAAGCAGCTACGACTCAGGATTGCGATCAACCAAGCTCGATATTCGCCCCTGGAAATGCAGACACGGGTAGTTTCACTACTCTGATCGAGTCTTCCGACGAAGTCCTGATGGCTCGCATCAGGGATGGAGATAAGGAAGGGCTGGCCTGCCTTTTTCACCGCTATGCGCGCCTTGTGCGTGCGGTCGGATACAAGATTCTCAGGGACGACTCAGAAGCAGACGACCTGCTCCAAGACGTATTTCTGTTCATCCATCAGAAGAGCACGGTGTTTGACAGTTCGAAGAGTACGGCCCGTTCGTGGATCGTTCAGATGGCCTACCAGCGCGCGATTGACCGTCGCCGCTATCTGGACTCTCGCCATTTCTATACCCAAGTCGATCTGGAGGATGTTGGAAATGAACTGAGCAGTCTGGGAACGACAGCCGGACGATACGAAAACTCGATTGACGAAGTGCTCGGCAGGATTGGATTACGCAAGGTGTTTGGAGTGCTCTCAGAGATCCAGCGTCAAACCCTGGGGCTTCATTTGCTCGATGGTTACACTTTTGAAGAGATCGCCGTGAAATTGGACCAGACCCGCGGAAACGTAAAGAACCACTATTTCCGGGGATTGGAGAAACTGCGGAAGCAAATTTTTAGCTGTAACCGGCAGAGCGATTGAGCAGTATTATAGGAGGCGTCATTCATCCGAGGAGCAGGGGCGTTGTCTCGAATCGAACCCCATGACGAGTTCCTAGAACTCTGCGCCGTTTCGACCTCGGGCCAGCTGAGCGAGGAGGACCAGAGGAGACTACAGGAGCATCTTGTCGTTTGCTCCTCCTGCCGTGAGGCCCTGCAGCAATACGAAGCGATCATCCGCCACGCAATCCCAGCGATAGCAACAGAAGAGATACCAGAAAATCTGGAAGCAGGGCCGCGTTGGTCCGAGAAGCAGGCAGAGTCAGCTCTTTTCGAGCGTATAGCACGGGAAGAGGGCAAGCCCGGAATTGAGGGGAACGGGCCGATTCAAATCCGCCGTCAAAATAGCTCTCGTCGAGTCCTTGCCCCTGCGAGTGCCGCGGCTTGGCGCAGTGTGTGGGCTCTCTACGCTGCCGGAATACTGCTTTTCATTGCTCTCGGTTTCTGCGCTTATCAGGTCGGTATTCGCCGCGGGACAAACGTCGCAAACGTTAAAGCATCCCATCCAGAATCACAAAGCCAGATTTCATTGGAAGAAAAGTTAAGTGACGCGGGCCATGAACGCGAGGTTGCGCGCGCCCAGGTCGAGCAACGTGACAGCCTGATTGCCGATCTGCGTCGGCAGTTGGAACAGCAGTCGGCGAAAATGGATCAGATGAAAGTGGCGCAGGAGCAGACGGATGCTGCGCTACGGAACGCTGATGCTGGACGACAGGAACTCATCCAGCAGCGGACTGAGGCGGAACAGAAATTCAATGCCGCTCAGTTAAGCGCGCAGGCATTGCAGACGAAGCTCGATTCAATCGCAGAAAAGTCTTTCCAAGATGCAAAGCAGGCGGCAACATTAGACGCAAAAGTCAACGAACTGACGAACCTGCTCCATCAGCGTGACGCCGCCGTGGATCAGCAACAGGAATTGCTCGCGCACGACCGTGATATTCGGGAACTCATTGGCGCGCGAGATCTCTATGTCGCGGAAGTCTACGACGTGGCCCGGAACGGGGCGACTCAGAAACCTTATGGGCGCGTGTTTTACACGAAGGGCAAGTCACTCATCTTCTACGCCTACGACCTGGATCAGCAGACTGTAGCGAAGAACGCCAGCACGTTTCAAGTATGGGGCCGGCGCGGGCCGGACCGGGAGCAGGCGTTTCCCCTCGGTATCTTCTACGAGGACAATGCCGCAAAGAAGCGGTGGGTCTTGAAGCTGGACGACCCGAAACTGCTAGCACAAATTGATGCTGTGTTCGTCACGGTCGAGCCCAATGGCGGCAGTCGCAAGCCAAGCGGCAAACCCCTCCTTTTTGCTTACCTGAGAGTCGACCCAAATCATCCTTAATCGCGGTTGCATCTTGCTGGTATCGGCACGCTTCCAACTAATTAAGGAAGGAGTGATACCAGGTGAGCCCCCTCTCCGTAGACCCGAATAGGATGTCCGAATCCGTCGGCCACAGGAGAATCACCGTGCGCGTGCGCTTCCCCCGCATCGCTTTTCTTTTCGCTTGTGCCGTGTCGCTAGCCCTCCCCCTTGCGGCACAGTCCCCCAATGGGACCATCAACGGCCGTGTTGTTGATCCGTCAAACGGAGTAATCGCCGGTGCTGACATCCTGGTAATAAACGATGCGACTGGCGTCAAGTACCCCGGCAAGACGAATGACGACGGTATCTATGTCGTGCCGAATCTGCCGCCAGGACCGTACCGGCTTCAAGTTTCCAAGGTGGGATTCAAGACACTCATCAAGCCCGATATCGTTCTCAACATCCAGGACGCGCTGTCTATCAACTTTACCCTGCCGGTAGGGGCCGTTTTCGAAACCGTGACGGTTGAAGGCGGCGCGTCGATGATCAATACAACGGATGCATCCGTCAGTACCGTGGTGGATCAAACCTTTGTAAAGAATATGCCGCTGAATGGGCGCAGTTTCCAGGATTTGATCCTGCTCACGGCGGGGGTTGTGACGCAAAGTCCTCAGAACCTTAACTCAGCCCTTGGCCAAACTGGTGAATTCAGTGTGAATGGCCAGCGCGCGGAATCAAACAGCTACATGGTGGATGGTGTCAGCGCCAACGTAGGGGCAGCTGTAGGTACAAACATGACTCTAGGAGCGGGGCCTAGCGGTTCTCTTGCTGCTTCGACGGCACTAGGAACTACGCAGGCGCTGGTTTCCGTGGATGATCTCCAAGAATTTCGCGTGCAGAGTTCTACTTATTCGGCGGAATACGGGCGCAATCCTGGCGGCCAGTTCGCGTTTGAGACGAAATCGGGCACCAATCAATGGCACGGTACCGCCTACGACTATTTACGAAACGGTTTCTCTGACGCCCAGGACTGGTTCAACGACTACTTTGGTTTGCCAGAACCCGCCATTCGGCAGAACGATTTCGGCGGCACGCTTGGCGGACCGGTCGAGGTTCCCGGCTTTTATCATGGAAAAGACAAGACGTTTTTTTTTGTCTCGTATGAGGGACTGCGCTTAACTAGCCCACAGCCTGCTTCTGCCAACTTCGTGCCCGATGCCGCCCTGCGATCAAGTGCTCCCGTAGCCCTGCAGCCGGTGTTGAATGCCTTTCCAGTGCAAAGCCCCAATGGAATAGACGATACAGCGAACGGCATTGCCCAATTCATCGGAAGTTGGTCCAATCCAAGTTCGCTGAACGCCACAAGCGTCCGATTCGACCACGTCGTAAACGATAAGTTGAGGCTCTTTTTCCGGTTCAGTGACACGGCCTCTAACTCGGCGACTAGAGGAAATGCCACGAACTTCAGCAGTCCGACAATGGATACAACCTCGGCCTATACTCTGCGCACTTACACGGCTGGCGTTAGTAGTGGTTTGTCAAGCCGTCTCAGTAACGAATTTCGCCTCAACTACAGTTCTAACGGGGTAGCGGGTACTACTGTCATCGATTCGTTTGGAGGCAGCACGCCCGTCAATCTGACGCAGCTTGTTGGTCTCGGCCCTGGGGCGCAACCAGGGGTTGCGCTCAATTATAACGGATATAGAGTTAACTTGTCCCCGCAGCAGCAGTCCAGTGCTCAGAAGCAGTGGAACCTAGTGGATACGGTGAGTCTGTCTTTGGGGCGCCACCAGTTTAAATTTGGAGCGGACTATCGCAGACTGACGCCGTTTGCGATTCTGTCTACTCCCGTATTGTCGTATGACTTCTTCAGTATAAGTGCGGTTCAGACGAACAGCCCGTCTATAGTTGCGGAGACCCAAGCTCCTGCTTACCCGTTGTACACGAACTTCTCGGCATTTGCCCAAGACGAATGGAAAGTCTCGCAGCGTTTGAGCCTCTCCTTGGGGGTGCGTTGGGAAGTGAATCCTGCGCCGGGCGTTACGCAAGGATTGAAGCCCTATACGTTTCAAGGGTCCAGCACCGACAGTGTAGTGCTCGCCCCAGAGGGTACGCCGTTATGGCTGACCACTTGGTTCAATTTTGCGCCTCGGCTGGGCGCCGCGTACGTCCTTCGTAATACGCCGGGTTGGGAAACAGTTGTGCGTGGCGGTGGTGGTGTTTTCTTCGATACCGGTCAACAGTTAGGGTCGTTAGGCTTCAATGGGCCGGGATTTTTTGTATATAGCACTTCGACTGAACCGTTTCCAGTGCTTCCGGCAATTCCTGCCATTGTGAACCCGCCTATGACGCCATACCAAGGTGTATACGCCTTTGCTCCCCATCTCCAACTGCCATATACGCTTCAGTGGAATGCTAGCATCGAACAGGCACTGGGCAATTCCCAGACTCTCACCGTTTCCTACGTTGGTTCACACGCGTCGAGGTTGCTCCAGGAAAATGTGTTTTTGAACTTCGTCAACCCAAACACAAATTTCTTTTTCATTGTTCAGAACGGCCTGACATCGGACTATGACTCGCTGCAAATTCAGTACCGGCGGAGACTAAGCCGGGGATTGACAGCATTGGCTTCCTACACGTTGTCACACTGCATCGACTATGGTTCCCAGAACTACCTTGTAGGATACCAGCGAGGGAATTGTGACTTCGACGTTCGAGACAATCTTTCGGCTGCTTTCTCGTACGATCTGCCAAACGTTGGACATAGCGGATTTGTAAACGCTGTGTTGCACCACTGGGGTCTCGATGACCGCTTTACCGCGCGAACGGGCTTCCCAGTGACGCTTAACGGGAACGAAGTCCTGCTACCGAATGGGCAGTACTACTTTGCGGGACTTAGCTTTGTTCAAAATCAGCCGGTCTATCTCTATGGTGCCAATTGCGCCAGCGTCCTTCAAGGGTTGGGGGATCTCTCTTCAGGGTTGGGATGTCCAGGAGGCCGGGCGATTAACCCCTGTGCTTTCGTTAATGTGGGAAGCACGCCCCAGGTACCCTGTCCTACAAATGGAACCGTCGGTGGATTGGTGCCCCGCAATTTTGCAAGGGGTTTCGGGGCCTGGCAAATGGACGTGGCTGTCCGGCGGGATTTTCCGATCCATGAGAGGCTGAAGCTGCAATTCCGTGCCGAGGCATTCAATGTCTTCAATCATCCAAACTTCGGCAGAATAGACGGGGGCTTCGGCGATAGCACCTTTGGGCAGGCCACAGGTACGCTTGCAAATTCGTTGGGCATCCTGAGCCCGCTCTATCAAATGGGCGGCCCGCGCTCAATGCAGTTTGCGTTGAAATTAAATTTTTGAAGCCAGTCCAGAGTTGATAGTTGAAAGCTTGGAGTCAAAGGTGGGCACGGCGAGGCAGATCGCGCAGTGCCTGGCTTTTCTCTGTTTATGTAGCGACCCTTCCGGCCCGTTTCCCAAGACGCGGAAGGGGCATGTTTCTTTAATCATACCCACGGATCACGAGTCACGTGTTGATGTTATCCCAAGGAGCTTTGCAATAATGCCCAATGGATTCTCACGAGTCATCAGTCACAAATCACGCCGTTCTCTTCGCTTACTGTCCCGTGTGACTTGTCACCTGTTTCCTGCCCTTCTGCCACTAGCCACTTCCTATCTTGCACCCATCATCGTCTTTATGTTCCTGATTGGCACCGCTTCCCCAATTGCATTGGCGCAACAAGCGAAAAAACCCTTCACCGTGGCCGACGAGATAGGACTGACACTTTTTGGTGACCTGGAAGGAGGAACGCCGGAGGTACATTTTTCGGCAGACGGGAGCTACTTCGCCGTTTGGGCCGAGCGTGGGCGTTTGGATTTGAACTGTCCCCAGGACTCGCTGCGGTTCTATGACAGCCGGGCCGTTGAGAACTTCCTAGAGCATTCCAATGAGCGTCAGCCGCCATCACCAAGATGGATCGTCACTCTCTCGACGAACAAGGAGGGGCGAATCATCGACGATTGGCGCTGGCTGGGTGATTCGAGCGGAGTTGCCTTCCGGGAACGCGCAACTGGTGGTAAGCAGCGCCTCGTCTTGGCCGATCTTCGGGAAAAGACGCTGGAACCATTGACTTCCGCAATGGAGACAATCGGAGTTTTTGATATCCGTGATCGTCAACACTACGTCTATACGGTCGTCAGCGCAGCGGAACGGGAGAAAATGCAAGCCGAACGTCAGGCACCCATGCTTGTGGGTACGGGGCATAAACTTTCTCAATTGCTCCTGCCTGACGATCCACGAACAATTCGTGGGTTATCGAGTCGCGGACATTTGTGGGCCGTTGTGGGCCACAAGCGCTTCGAGATCAAACATGCTGGTGTGGCGCTTGTTCCTGAGGGAAATCTGGTGTTGTCGCCCGACGGTCTTTCAGTGGCGACAACTCTTTTGGTTCCCGAGTTTCCACAATCATGGGAAACACTGTACCCGCCACCCTATGCATCCTCTCCGTACCGCCTTCAGGTCGGCAAACCTGTACATCAATATGTTCGAATCGATCTTCAATCGGGATCAATAGGAGCCTTGACCGATGCTCCGACCAGTAATGATGCAGGTTGGTGGGCGGGCGACACTCCCCATTGGTCAAGCGACGGTCAAGAAATCCTGTTGCCGGGCACGTTCCTTGATTCCAAAGACCACAAGCCATCCCGGCCCTGCGTTGCCGTTGTGGATGTGACCTCGAACACGCGCACTTGCGTGGAGATGATAAAAGGTCATACCGAAACCGGTGTCGAAGAAAATTACCATGCCATACGAAATGCCCAGTTTGCTGAAGGAGACAAGCATCGGGTCATAGTGAGTTTTATCGACCACTGGGACCAGTCAATTAAGGCTACAGAGTACAGACGTACGGCCGACGGTACATGGCAAGAGGTCGCGCAGATCAAGGGTGAGCCTAAACTTGAGCACAACGGATTCGAAGTCACTGTGGAGCAAGGTTTCAATGAACCTCCGCTGTTGGTTGTAAAGAGAAAACAGTCATCGCGAGTCATTTGGGATCCCAATCCGCAGCTGAAGACCATCGACCTGGGACAGGCCAGCGTTTACAAATGGACGGACAAAGAAGGGCGGCTTTGGCGAGGTGGGCTGTTCAAGCCGAACAACTATGAGCCTGGACGTAGCTATCCACTGGTGATTCAAACACACGGTTTCGCGGAAGCAGAATTTAGACCGTCCGGCGTGTTTCCAACAGCATTTGCGGCCAGAGCCCTGGCCGCGGTGGGAATAGCTGTGTTGCAGGTGGGAGGAGGAGATTGTCCTATAGCGACACTCGACGAGGGTCCTTGCGCGGTTTCTGGCTACGAAGCTGCCACAAACCAACTGGTATCGGAGGGGCTGGTGGATCCTGAAAAGATCGGTATCATTGGGTTCAGTCGCACCTGTTTCTACGTGATGGAGGCGCTCACGACTGGTTCTCTCCGCCTTAAAGCTGCCTCGATCACTGACGGCGTGATGGAAGACTATTTGCAATATATGATGTTTGATGTCGGTGCCAACGAAGCGAATTCGATGATCGGCGCCAAGCCCTTTGGTGAAGGCTTGCAACAATGGTTCAGGCGATCTCCGGGCTTCAATCTCAATAAGGTGACTGCGCCTTTGTTAGTGGTTGGAAACGGCCCCCTCAGCTTGCTCGGCATGTGGGAGCCGTATGCTGGACTTCGCTACCTGCAAAAGCCGGTAGACCTGATCATGTTAAACACGGATGAGCACGTTTTGACTAACCCGGTTGTACGCATGGCGTCGCAGGGCGGATCGGTGGACTGGTTCTGTTTCTGGCTCAAGGATGAAGAGGACCCCGATCCCTCCAAAGCAGAACAGTACATCCGGTGGCACCAGTTAAGGAAGTTGCAGGAAGCGAATGTACAAGCGAAATAACTGTGATTGGTCACTTGTGAAAAAAATGACGCGGAGGAAGAGCACTTTTGGAATGGCGGCTATTTTGTGCTCTCTGGCAGAGGCCTAGTTAGTCCTCCCAGTCTAGATATGTAGAGACGGCTTCATTAAACTGGTCCGACGCTGTCTCAAGGACTCCAAATGGGTGCTTAATAGTCAATGCCTGGACCGCATTGATCGCAAACGTCAATACGGTCAGTTTCGGAGTTTCGTATTTCATGATTTTACCTTTCTTCTTTGGTGAGATTTTGAGTGGCAATTGGGCTGCCGGAACGCCCTGTTTCGTTACTCAAGGCGCCCCGGCAGGTATTTATTTACTCCCAGTCTGCATACGCACCGTTTGCTTCGTTGTACTCGCGAGACGTTGAGTCGAAGGGTCCGGTAGCTTTCTTGTCTGTAGTGGACTGAATAGCATTGATCGCAGGCGTCAATGCCGTCAGTTCTGGAGTTTCGTATTTCATGGTTTTCACCTCCTTTCTTTGTGGAAGTTTACGTACATAGCTAGCTAGCTAAACTTTTGGTCTGAGTCGACGCTTGGAGTTCCTTCGCTTCAGGAACCGAGGAATCTATTTGCTTCTTTATTGGCGTCGGGTTCGCCAAGGCTCCTTGAGTCGTAAGGTGACGGAGCCAGGATTCCAACGTCAGTGTCTGCCTCAGGCTTCCGATGGGAACTACTTCGTTGCACTGTGCCTTCTGCAATGCGTTCGCAAATCGATCTGGATCGATGATTCCCACAGAGCCGGCGATGATGTGCTGTCCTATGTCCATTAGGCTGGGCCATTCCGTCGAGCTGTCTTTCTTTTGCTCAGGCGGAACAAACGTCTTTCGCCTTCTGTTCAGGAGTTCGTCCGGGACAATCCCCACCAGGGCACGCTTCATCAGAGAACGGCGCTGGCCCACGCGGACGATCTGTTCCCGGGGAATTGCGTACATAAATTCCAGAAGGTCCCGATCATAATAGGGATAACGTATCTCGCGAAGCAGCTCTGAGCGAAGGTCGCAGTACGCCACGAACCTCCGATTGGCATCCAACTTATCAACGTGGTCCTGAAAGCTTGGCAAAGGACCGAACAGCTTCACCCGGAATGGATACGCGCAAAAAGCGGTGCGATTCCGGCTGACGAAACCCGGATGGAGCCAGGGAGCCGCGCGCAAATCCTTTGGCAGATCTACGCGAGCAGAGAAGAATCCTTGCACGGCTTCCCATAGCAACGGCAGCCGAGGCTTTCTCATCTTCGCAGCCCAGGCGTTCAGTTGACGAGAGAGGGTAACGAATCGTGCCCTCGCCAGGAAATTTTGAAGTTCTGGCGTTGGTGTGGGCACGCCGCCGCCCGTGGGCTCGTCTCCCCCGATCCCGGAGAACGTGACACGATACCCCTGTGATTGGACGTAAGCCTTGCATCGCTTGAAGAATTCGGACTGACTATTGTTGGGGATCGGAGTTGCCGCAAAGCAATCATTGTCAAACTCCGACTCAAACGATTTTCGTGAGCCTACTTCTTTGGCTTCTTCTTGTCTTAGCGCACCAGTATTGATATGGAAACCAGCTCTGTTGCGTTTTTCTTCGACTTTGGTGATCCAGTGGAGTTCGTTGGAGTCGGGTTCGATGTGGTCGTAGGTGTCGTCAAACCAGGAGATGGTGTCGAGCCGAGGGCATTCGGCGGCGCCGCCGGCGATGACGGTATCGGCCATGCAGACGATGGAAGAAGAGTCCATGCCGCCGGAGAGCTCGGCGAGGACGGGGCGGTCGGAGCGAAGGCGGCACTGGACGGCTGTGGCCAAGGCGGTGCGGAAGTGTTCTTCGTATTCGGCGTCGGTGCGGCAGCGGATGCGCTTGCCCGGATCAAAATCCCAATATTTGCTGACGATGTGTTTTCCGGGGCGGAGGAACACGGACGAGGAAGGCGGGACAGCGTGGATGCCAACATAGGGCGTCAGGTGCGCGGCAGGGAATACGGGTATAGCGAACCAACCGGCAATGTACTCTTCACAGATTTCGAAGGTTTTGCCCGCGAACAGGACGAGCGGATCGAGGATGGTGCTCCAGGTTAGCTGTTTGTCGTCAAACGAATAATAAAGATGCTTCGTGCCGATGGGGTCTTTGGCGAGCAACACGGAGCGCTCGCGAGGATTCCAGATGGACAAGGCCCAATCCCCGATGAGTTTCCCCAGGCAGTTCGCGCCCCACTTTTCATACGCCACGGCGACAATGGCCACGTCCGTGGAATTGGCGGTCAAGGAGTCGCGCAGTTCGCTGATGAGGTCAGCGCGATTATCCAAGCGACCGTCCCAAGTGATGACAGCGCCAGACGGAGAAATACATGGCTGCTTCTCGCGACGCGATTCCTTCGTGGTGTGGAAGGCGCGATAGAGGATCTTTATGCCGCCTTTTGAATACGATTCGTTGCTGTCGGGGCCGTAGGGAGCGAGAGCCGCGCTGACTTTCTCGATGTAGTCCGGAGCAGGCGGCTGGCCTTCGAAATTCCATTTTCCAAACTGGACGCTCATGATTTGCTCCCTCGCCTCCCGTTCGATCTCGATATGTTCCTCGCGACCGTTTTTGTTGGCCTCATATGCGCTAGCCTTGGATGGAAGCCTGCCATCTCAGCTTAGGCTTCAGGGTTGTGTCCAGATTTATGATTCCTAATGCGCGAAGATCCTTGAGCCAGCCTTCGAGGAAGAGCGTACGCCGCAAGGTGACCATCGGGACTTCTTCGCCCCGCCGAACTTTCTGCAAGGCCTCCGAGATGCGTTCCGCGTCCACAATTCCGAGGGAACTGCTGAGCATGTTCTGAGTCATCTCCGCGAAATGGGCCCAGTCGTTTGAGATGGCTACCATCGGTGACCGGGAAACAAATGCTTTCGTCTTCCTGTTTAGGATCTCGTCGGGGACGATACCGACGAGTGCGCGGCGCATGAGGGAACGTCGTTGGGTCGGGCGGACCAGTTGCTCGCGCGGGATCGCGAACATGAATTCCAGCAGGTCGCGATCCAGATAGGGATAGCGTTTCTCGTAGGGCGGTTCGAATGGCAAAGCGGTGCGCGCCAGTTGCCTTCGCAAGGCGTCAAGTGTGCCCACGTTGTCTTGGAAGCTTGGCAGAGGACCGATTAACTTCGGCCTGGAGGGGTAGCCGGTCAGCGCGGCCCAATGGCGCTTCACAAAGCTGGACTGCAGCCATGGGGCCGGGCGCATGTATTTCGGGACACCCACGAGGGCGGGAGGGAAGAATCCGCGGGCGGCTTCGCAGAACAGATGGAACCAGGGCGTTCTCTTTTCCAGCGCCCAGACTTTTAGCTGATGAGCGAGGGCGCCG
>Ga0187852_1001968_pt1 | contig 17859 bp, 11 predicted proteins | sample June2016WEW_6_40_FD_134511 | JGI IMG/M metagenome (GOLD analysis project Ga0187852, IMG submission 134511) | Peatland microbial communities from SPRUCE experiment site at the Marcell Experimental Forest, Minnesota, USA - June2016WEW_6_40 | ecosystem: Environmental > Terrestrial > Soil > Wetlands...
AATCTGCGCCGGTAAAATAGATACGGAGCATGAAACGTGACGCGGATGCCCTTTTCACTCAACAGCAAGTCGGCGATTTCCTGCCACGTCTTGCGCCGTTGGCGCAGCTCGCGGATGAAATCGTAGTGCGGTTCCAAAATGCTGTGGAACGGTTTGCCGCCGCGTTTTTGATGTGCCGTTTCAGTCATCGCCGGACAGAATAGCCCAATAACGAAAAACGGTGGATGAGAGCAGGTGAAAGTTAAAGTGAGATGACATCACGCCGCGTGTAGCGGCAAAGGGCGACGAATGGCGACAAATTCAAGTGACGAAAAGCGGCGAGTGCCGACGAAATGTCAGGAGTGGATGCGACGAAAAGTGACAAATGCGTTGTCGCTTTTCGTCGCTTTTAGTTGCCTGGTTTCTGGTTGCGTTTTTCACTACCGATTTTGGTAGGGGATGGTGTCTAACCAAATTACCGGCTTTCCCATTCCAGAAAGCCGTTACCAATCACGTTCGACTAAACGTATCAAAATGATTTATGATTGACGCACTGAACGGGCGTTCTGAAATCGGAAGCGGAATGGAGCACGTCGGCAGTGGCCTGAACGGACGACGGCGAAATGGAGCGGATTTCAGAACGCCTGTTGAGTGCGCCGCCGTATAGGTTCGGTTGGATGCGGCGATTTGTCTGGCCGGTTGCTGAATGCCTGGAAGCAAGCCGGCCAGTCAAAGCGCCGGGATGTTGGCAAAATTCGCTGGCTTGGACTGTATTTGTCCTACCTATGTGTTAGAATACGCACATGCCAAACTTGAAAAAGCATGTAGCGGTTGCGGCGGGAGTCGGGGGCGGGGCAAATCTGTTGTGGCAGCTTTGCAAACTATTTGACTCACCGAACCCGCCAAAAGATTTTTGGGAAACACTCTGCCGGATTGATTATTTTGAAATGGCTGCGTTTGCGGCGATAGGAGGAGCGTGTGGTGCATTGCCAGACATTATTGAACCCGCCGACAATCCAAATCACCGCGCATTGTTTCACAGTCTTGCGTGTGCTGGCGTATTGACCTACGGAGCGTTTGGCAAGCACACGGCGAATTTGAGGCCAGAGGATAGACATACCTTGAGAATTGCTGCTTTGTCATACCTCTCGCATCTGCTCTTGGACAGCGAGACACCCAAGGGACTGCCCATTGTAGGGCTTCCCGCTATCGAACTTGGCTGAACTCTGGTCATTGGATGTTTTGGGCACATTGCCCGGCATCCTAACCGTGCAATCGTTTTCTTTGCAGTCGGGTCAACGTGCCCAACCATTGGCGCGGCGTGTAGATGTCAATACCGAAAGGTTTTTCCAACACCGTCAAATCCCGGTCGCGGGCGATGATTGAATAACATTCCCGTTCGCCCAAAGCCGCCTCAATGAATTTGTTATCCTTGGGGTCGCGGCACACCTTGTCTTGGAACGGGACCGGCGTAACCCACAAGGCTGACGTTCGCAGGGTATTCAACCAAGGCGCGGTGTCCGTGGTGAAGTGCTGCTCCTGCTTCACCCGTTCCAAGACCGCCTCGTATTCGGCAAGAATTTCCTCGGTCATCACCGGCGTCATCACGCCGCGCAGCCATGCCTTGAGGCACAAGTGCGGCTCGTGACGCCAGAAGACGCCCGACACGAAAACGCCGGTGTCAATGACGGCCAGATTCATCACGCACCTGACGCAACGCTTGATTGACAATGGCGGCTGCCTGAAGGGGCGAATGTCTGCCGACGGGGGTTTGTTTCAAAAGTTTTCGGACTGCCTCTTGTCCGGGGGACTTGATGGGACGAATCAACAAGCCGTCCTTGCCCAAGTCGAACACGTTCAACGGGCCGCCGTTTTCCAGACCTTCCCGGTGGCACCATTCCATTGGGAAAACCGTCTGGCGTTTCGAGGTCAAGGTCATCGTCATCACCGTTATCTTCATAGTAATGATTTATTACCAGAAAAACCTTGTTTGTCAAGGGGTTTGCCATGATTGCGCCTGTATAATCCTGTGTGATTTCCGCGTAAGGCGGGCGGGATTTTCTGTCAGACTCTCCCATTGACGATGAAAAACATGAGCCAAAACATGGTCAATGGCGGTTTCAACGGAAATCCATTGCGAAACAAGATTGAACCGGCTGCCCGAAAAATCCTTCGGACAGATCAATCAACCATTCTTGCCCAGGCCGGCCACGGCCAACAGGCTGCCGTTTTCCAATCCTTTCCGGTGGCACCATTCCGTTGGGCAAACCGTCTGGCGTTTCGAGGTCGAGGGCATCGTTGTTTTTTTTCGTGGTAAGGATTTATTACCGAATAAATGTGATTTATCAAGGGTTTTGCAGGATTTTGGCGGTATGATTTTGCGTAATCCATTACACAAAGCGGTCGGATTTTTCTGCCAAACTCTCCCATTGACGATGAAAAACAAAAGTCAAAACATGGCCAGCGGCGGGTTGGCGGCAAAAGTGAATTCCCGCCAACGTGAAATTCGCGGGCAAAGGTGTCAGCGAAGGCGGTTTTCCTCAAATCATTTTCCTCAAGTAAGGATTTATTACCTGAAAAACGCCGTTTATCGAGGGTTCTGCCCGAATTTGCCTGTAAAACTTTGTTCAATCTTTGCAATAAGCCGTCGAAAATTTCTGCCAAACTTGTCAATTGACGATGAATAACAAGAGTCAAAACCATGCAAAGGCAAGGCCAGTGGCGCGGTCGGAAGAACTGAAACATTCCGTGTCCACGGTTGCCGTCCATAAAAATCCGGTGGATGCCGGAATGGTTTTTGACGGGCGGCGGTCACGAAATAGTTTTCTTTTTCCAGAGGCTTCCATCGCTCACTGCTGGCGGAAATTCCAGAACGCATTTTGTTTCATTTTGAAACCTTTCCCGGTTTGCCTGCGGGCAGAATTTCGATTTGGTGGCCGGATTAACGACCGGAACGGAAAAAACACTTTGTTCCATTTTGGAACCGAGCCTTTTGAAAACCAGCTAAAATCGGTTCTATGTTTAGTGCCGTAGCGCATAAAAATCTGGCGGATGCCGAGATTTATTTCGACGAGCATCTGGCGCAGAATGATTACTACGCCGCCGGTGAAATCCGTCCCGGCCAGTGGATGGGCGCGGGCGCGGAACGCCTGGGATTAAAGGAGAATGTCACGCGTGACCAGTTTCATGCGCTCTGCGAAAATCAAAATCCAAACGACGGCGAACGGCTGACGCAGAGGAGCCAAAAGGAAGGTCAGCGCCGGGTGTTTTATGACTTCACCTGTTCCGCGCCAAAATCCGTTTCCGTGCTGGCGGTCACGTTTGATGATGAACGATTGATTGTGGCGCACGAGGAAGCCACGCGCATTGCGTTCCGGGAACTGGAAACTTTCGCCGCCGCGCGCGTGCGGAAGCAAGGCAATCAAGGGTATCGGACAACGGGCAATCTCGTGGCCGCAGCGTTCGTGCATGACAGTTCCCGCGCACTTGATCCGCAGTTGCATACGCATTTCACGGTGTTCAACGCCACGTTTGATCAACAGGAACGATGTTGGAAGGCATTGGAGGCGCGCGGCATGTATGACGCCATTCGTTACGGGACGGCGGTTTATCGGAATGAACTGGCCAGGCGGGTGCAACAAATCGGCTATCATATCGTCCCGGCAAAGCACGGCTTTGAAATCGAGGGCGTGAATGGTGAGATGTTGAAACGGTTTTCCAAACGCTCGCAACAGCGTGATGCCGTGGTCAAGGAACTGGAACAAAAGTTGGGGCGAAAACTTTCCAATAATGCCGTTGCGCTTGCGGTGCATCAAAGCCGGGCAAAGAAAATAAAGGGCATTTCCACGGCGGAAGTCCGCGAACGGCAGTTGTCGCAATTGTCGGATGATGAACGGCAATCGCTGCAATCGCTCCGGGTGTCGGCTCGTCCGTCACGCCTTCCGCGAATTGCCTTGGTGGAAAATCAGGCTTTGAACCATGCCATTGAGCATGTCTTCGAGCGTAAATCAGTGGTGCCGGAACATGAACTGTTGAACGTGGCGTTGTCGCATCGCCTGGGTGCCGTGGATTTGAACCATTTGAAAGGGGCGGTGAAATACTCGCCGGATTTGGTGAAAACAGAGCGTGGGTTTTCCACACAACAAATTCTGGCAACGGAATTGGATTTAATCCAGACGGTCAACGCGGCCTGTGATTCAGTTGCACCGTTGCATCCCGGCTATCGGCCTGCCGACTGGCTCGGCGAAGATCAACGTCGGGCGATTTACCATGTCCTGCGCACCAGTGACCGCATTACCGGCCTGCGCGGTCTGGCCGGTAGCGGGAAAACCACGGCATTGCGTGAACTGGTTGCCGCCTGCAAAGAGGCGAAGATTGAACCGCTGTTCTGTGCGCCAACGGCGGCGTCAACGGACGTGTTAAGGAAAGAAGGATTCGAGGCCAAAACGCTGCAAAGCCTGCTGCTATCAAAGCCGGTTCTGAACGAACGGCAATTGATTGTTTTGGATGAAGCCGGGGCGGTGGGCATGGACGACATGAAGCGGCTGTTTGATTGCGCACGCGATGCGCGGATTATTTTGTCGGGCGATACCGGCCAGCACACTTCGGTTGCGCGTGGCGATGCGTTGAGAATTTTGGAGCAGCATTCCGATTTCAAGTCCGGCCAATTGACGGCCATCCGGCGGCAACACCAAGCCGACTATCGCAAGGCGGTGGAACTGGCGGCGCAGAAACGCACCGTGGAAGCGTTCGCACAGTTAGAACGCATGGGCGCGGTGGTCGAATTTTCGGGCGATAATCTTCACGATTCGGCGGCAAAGTCATATTTGAAAGCGGTGACGGAAAATAAATCCATGCTGCTGGTCGCGCCCACTTGGGCGGAAATTGAAGCGGTGACGGAAAAAGTCCGGGCGGAATTAAAATCGGCTGGCCGTCTGGCTCTGGAAGAAAAGGAATTTCAAGTTTTTGATTCGCTCTCGTGGACGGAAGCGCAAAAGCGGGATGCGCGGCAATACCGCCCCGGCATGGCCATCCATTTTCATCGTCGCGGACATGGCTTTGATAAAGGTGAAACGGTCGCGGTGGTGGCCGTGGAAAATGACTCGCTCAAAGTTCAACACCCGGATGGTTCCGAAAACATTTTCCCATTGGGCGCGGGCATCGCCTGCGATGTGGGCGAGAAACGTAAATTGAAATTGGCTGCGGGTGACAAGCTATTGCTGCAATCGAATTGGCAGAAGCAATTCGTCAATGGCGAGTTGGTGGAAGTGAAGGCCATTCAGGGCGATTCGGTTTTGCTGGCCGATGGCCGGGTGATTCCTTCCAACTATCGCACGTTCACGCATGGCTACGCCGTCACGTCGCACGCCGCCCAGGGCAAAACAGTGGATGAAGTTTTGCTGGTTGCCTCGTCGCGTTCACTAGCTGCCATCAATCAGGAACAATTTTACGTCAGCATCTCGCGCGGTCGTGAACGCTGCCAGATTTTTACCGATGACACGGAATTATTGCGTTCACACGTCACCCATTCCAGTGCGCGTTTAGCGGCGGTTGAGGCCATGCCGCAACGTGACTTCATCCAAACCATTTTGCAGCGCGGCAATCGTTTTTTGAAACAGTTCCGCCAGCGCCTTGCCCAATCCATTTCAACGGAAACAACTGAAAGGAGTAGCCATGAAATCAAGCCAACTGAACAACGAAAACCAGCCTATCGCATCCGCGTCTAGCTCACGCGATAATCCCTGCCTCGAAAGGGATTCCACCATCGCCGCGCTTGAAGCAATTGCCGATAACGGCATCAGCTATCTGCTGCCTTACGCGCAATTTTTGTATGCGGAAAAAATTCCCAACCCGGCCTTGGAAAAGGAGCCGGATGCCCCGCCGGAAAAGGTGCTGATTCATTTTGCCTGTGCCGATGTGGTCATCCTGGGCAGCGGCCTCAAGCGGCTGGAACAAGACATCCAGAAGTATGAATTGAAATTTGTGAAGTCAGCGGATCGGCGGTTCGCCGCCACATTGAAAACCCACATTGCCGCCGTCACCGTCACTTTAACCAAGGAAAATGTATGACTACTGATTCACCGTTAAACATCCAGTCATTGGAAAAATACCACGCCACCATGAAAAAGGAGGAAGTCGCCGAGGCTTTGGGTGTCGCCAGGCATATCATTGCACCGCTGTCGCGGGCGGGCTTGATTAAACCATTGGGGCATCCGCAGAAATACTGTGTGAAACATTATTCGCGAGACCTGCTTGCCAAGAACTTGGCGGATATGGATTGGCTCGACAGGGTGGTGGCCGCCATTCACAAGCATTGGCGCATTAAAAACGCCCACAAGCGGGCAAAGCTGGCGAAATTAAATGGCGGCCAAAATGGGACGCCAGCCAGCGAGTCCGTTACGCGGTAGCGACCGGCGGCGCGGCGATTGTCATAGCTGTCAGCGTGTGCCATAGAAAAGCAATCGCCAGCATTATGACGACCAATGACGAACGAAACCGTTAATTAAATCGCAGCCGTTCCCTGTGAATGAACGCCAGCGCCGCCGCCAGTTGCGGGCTGTCAACATTCGTGTCAATTAACACATACCAGATATTATGAGTCCGAATGCGAACGCGAATTTTTTCACCCGCTTCGGACCATCCTCCGAAACTCACGGTGAACAATGGCATCTTGAAGACCCATTTCTGTCCATTTCTAAAGTTGAGTGTGAATTTGTTCCGTAAAATGCTTCGCTGATTGATAATGCAGACAGGTGATCCATTTTCAAGCATCGCAAATTGAGCCAATGCCCATTTGCGTTCGAGTTTTATCCTGAAAATTTCTTTCTCCGCTTTGTCATACACAACAAAATCGGGCAATCGAAACAATCCGTATGGATAGTGGGGACGTTTATGCAATGTTTTGAAGTGCCAAAGAATTCCTCCATTGGAATCGTAAATCTCACCGATGCCTTCGTAGCTGCATCTGAAACAATACTTGCCAGCTTCAATCGGTGGAACGTTTTTTTCTTTTGGTGCAACGTGTGAGGTTATGAAATCTCTGATCGCAACGTAGCTGGCCATGTTTGGCAACAGTGTGGAATTGATTTCAAATGTGCGTTCTTTGGTTCGCAGATAAAAAGTCGTCATGCGCCCGCGCTTGACCTCCGATGTCTGCTCAAGGTCGGCATATAGAATCTTCGCGACTCTTGCCTGAAAGAATCCAGTCGAGATCGAAAGCATGTCTTGCCTCAACTCAAGAAATCGTGGGAGGAAAAGTCGGCGCACAGTTCCCATCAACGCAAATGACAGTGGCAAGAAACCGAGTGCCAGACCAAATCCAAAAGATTTTTTACCCACGAGAGCGAATATGGCAGTGCCCAATGCCAACATAACCACGATTTGCCGCCATTGCGGACCGTAGGCAAATCGGCGGGGCAAATCCATGCGTCGAACGCTAAACTTTCATTTTCACCGCGTCCAGTTTGATTTCCATTTCACAGTTGCGCGCATTGATGTCATTGGGCGGTTGAAAACCGGCCAGCGAGTCCGTTACGCGGTGGCGAGCTGCGGCGCGGCGAGCGGATGGCTCGCCGCTTCCGCGCCGCCGCTCGCCGGCCTCAAGTCAATCCCAATCATGGTCGTCGCAATCGTAATCCGGCGGGTCATATTCGTGGATGATGATTGTCGGTGACGGTGGCGGTGTATGTGGCTGTATGATAATGCCGATGCCGGCACGGACGTGCGGTTGATTGGGAAATTTCCGGCGCAAGCCGCCGCTGAGCACCCAGGCCAGCGCCAACAGGGACAGCCAGACGAACACGAGATAAACATACACGCCATCGTCAGCGATCACTCCATCGAGGAATTTCAACACCAACGCCTCCAGTTCAAGTGCTTTGATTTGCCAAGTCTGCATGATGTCCTCCTTTAGGCGATGACGGCTTGTGGCATAGGTTCAACCCCATGACCGTTGGCAAACTCCTTGCGCCGTCGCTCGTATTCGCCCAGCGAGGGCAGTTCCACTTTGGCCTTGCGCGAATAGGCGCGGTGGACGGGTTTGCTGTTTTGCCCCAAATTTTCCATCGCAAACTGTTCGGGATAACCGGCGGTCTTCGCCCGTTCCGCCCACGCATAGCGGTAGCTGTGCAAGGACACACCTTGGATGCCCAAGCCAACGCAGCGTTGGTGAAACTCGGTTGCCCGGTCGCCTGCGCGGACAGTCCGCAGATACGGAAACAGCGGGCCGTTTCCCGGCAGGTCGCGCAGGATTTCCGCCACGTCTTCATCGAAGCGCATGATGGCAACGGTGCCGGTCTTCTTCCGGGCGTAACTGATGACGTGATTTTCCCAATCCACATTCTCCGCCTCAAGAAAGGCCAGGTCGGATTGCGACGCGCCCATGTGCCACGCCAGTTGATAGAACGCCTTGCGTTCGGGATTTTGTTCGCGGGCGACGATGGCCAGATGTTCGGCCAGAGTGATGCCGCGCTTTTCCTTGAACTCGACGGCCGGCCAGCGTTTCTTGGGCAGCACCGGCCACGGCAGCCAGGTCATGTCCAAGGCGAAGTTGTGGATGCGCCGCAGATAGACGTTGGTTGAAACCTTTCCGGCTTCCAGCACGCGCAGAAAATGTTCGGGCCGGGTTTCCAGAATCGGCAAATGCCGAATCAAGTCGAACGCCTTGTCTTTGATGGCCGTCTGCCAGCGGCGTTGCGTTTCGTCCTTTTTGAGCTTCACCAGTTCGTCCATGACAAGCTGCCAGTTGCGGGTGGCGATTTGCGGGTCGCTCGCCGCCAGATACGCGCGGGCGATTTGCAGGTTCACGGCGGGCTGCTGCTCGGCTTCCTGACGCGAGTGGAACAGCCGGATTGCGGTGGCGCGGTCGGTCGTGTGCAGGCTATCCTGCTTGCCGGTCACGTCGTCGTGGACGTAATACCGTCCACCTTTTTTCCGTTTGTAGAGTCTGAATCGTTGTTTCATACCTGTGCTGCGTCGTTCCCGGCGTCATCATGTATATTTTAGTCATTAAAAAATTGCGGCGATTCCAAAATCTTGTTGTCACCACGACGCCCATGAGCCGAGGAACGGAAGTGGTTGTGACCTATCCAAGCCATGCCAAGAAATTGGCCGAACGCTTCCTTAACGCCCTACCCGAATTGACGTGATCGCCATGAGCGACGCCGAGCAGAGAAGCCAATGGCTCCATTCGCTTAAACAAAATACCCAATGGAGCGAATCGAATTGGTGGACGACCTTTTTTCTGTCCCTCTTTCTCGGTTGCTTTGGCGTGGACAGGTTCTATTTGGGTTCACCGATTCTCGGTTTTCTCAAATTAGTCACCGCTGGCGGCGCGGGCCTTTGGTGGCTCTTCGATTTGATCCTGCTTTTCACCAACAGAATGCGGGACGACGGCGGCGACATCGTCCGGCGGCCGTTTTGATCCAAAATGTGCGCTAACGGCTAAAATCCTATGAAATCAAGGTGTCATTTTGCATATCTCGTTGAAGCGCAACGTCTTTTTGTGATTGCAAAGTGCAGGGGGGGGGGGGGCACATATTGTCAGATGTCTTTTCGGGAAAATTCACAGGGTAACATTAATGACAAGAAGTCATGATGCGAGATGGGAGCAACCGATTTGTCGCTTGTTTTTGAATATAAAAACATTAAAAAATGTGACGGGTATTTTGGATACAATATAAAACTTATGAAGACTATAATCAGAGGGGAAAATTCTTCTCGCAAGTTAAACCGTGTTTTGACCCGCGCCCTCATCGTCGCGGGTTTTTTATTTGCCTTGCTGCCAAAGGGTCACGCTTTCTCAATGAACCCCGGAGATGGCGGAACCAATTCCAGCCCGAACTACACGCCGCTCGATTCGTGGTCATTCCGTGACAGCACCAACTGGACGAGCGACTACGGTTATGCACCCGTTTCGTTCACCAATCTCGCTTATTCCAATCTCGGCAACGGGGCATCGCTGGTGGTGAACAGCACGAACCAAGCGTGGTTGCAATTCAACGTCGTGGAAACCAACGGGGAGACGAATCTGACGGTTGACGCCGGCACGGTGATGTTCTGGTTTGCGCCGAGTAGTTGGTCGAGCACGAATGAGGGTGGAACCGGGCCGGGTGAATACGGGCGTTTGCTGGAAGTCGGCAGCTACACCCCCGATTCCAGTTATGGCTGGTGGAGCATCTACGTTGATGATGTCGGGGCAAACATTTATTTCTCGACGCAGACCAACGACCTTTCCAGCAATCTAACCACCTACGTTTCCGCGCCCATCGCGTGGACAACCAATTATTTTCATTTTGTGGTGTTGACGTATTCAGCCACAAACACGGCGTTGTATCTTGACGGGGCTTTGGCGACCAATGGCCCGCCGCTCACCGTTTATCCCGGCCCGGACGTGCTGGCGAACGGGTTTTACATCGGCAGCGACAGCAACGGCATCTATCAAGCCAACGGATTGTTCAACAACGTCGTCACCTACAATGTCCCCTTGGACGCCGATACGATTCAGCAAACCTTCAATCAGGAATACCCCTATTACATGATAAGTCCGTGGAATACGGCCATGTTCAAGCTGTCGAATGCAAATTCCAGCCCTTCCACTGGCCCGACGCCGGATGTCATCACCGGCCTGGGCAACCTGCAAAGTTTGGGTGGATCGCCCGTCTGTGTGTCTGGCACCAACGCTAATTACGTCTGGATTACCAACATAACGGCGACAGCAGCGGCCAGCAACACGATGAATGTGACCTTCACAATTGAAGGTGGGGTGGCTGGCTATTATTACGACGTTTTCGTCACCGGAGCATTGGAATCACCGATCACGAATGCCGTTTGGTTTTGGATGGGACAAGGCACCAACTGCGGCATTTACACTGTCAACATAGCCAGCGCGAACGCGTTTCTCATTTTGGGGACACCACAGGATTCGGATGGCGACGGTTTGACGGATGCCTACGAATTGCTGATTTCGCACACCGACCCGAACAATCCCGACACGGATGGCGACGGCATACCCGATGGCTGGTCAGTGTTGCTAGGTGTTAATCCACTGTCAAGTCTTGGCACACAACCGTCATCGCGGTCAAATTACGGCTACACCACCGCAGACTGGTTGAACGGAGTTTCCGGCGTCAGGAGCGGAACCATCGGCCTGGACAATGAGGGCAACGTGCAATCGGTTTCACAATAATCAGAGAGGAACAAAAAAATGAAAACAATGAAATTTTTGATTTTGGGACTGTTCGCGTCAGTGGTGGTCATGCAGCCGTTCAGCGGCAGGAGCCAGTCGGGTCAGCCAGCCGCGCCCGTTGCCGAGGCCGTCACGCCACAGATTCAGGCGCTGGCGCAAGGCTTGCAAAACGACCCGGCGAAGATTTTCAACTACGTCCACGACCACATTCGCTATGTGCATTATTTCGGCTCCAAGAAGGGGGCGCAACTGACCCTGCTCGAAAAAAGCGGCAACGACTTTGACCAATCCGCATTGCTCACCGCCCTTTTGAACGCCGCAGGATACAGCAACACTGGCTATGAATTTCAGTGGATTGGCCCGGTGTATGACGATTTTTCCGGCGCAGACATGGATTTGCACCACTGGTTTCAATTAACCTTGGTTAACACCAACTGGACGAATACGCTGCAATACTTGGACGGTCTTTTCGGCGCACGCGGTTATCCCGAAACAGGTAATTTTACCAACTACAACAACCTGTATTTGTTTCAACACGTATGGGTTTCACTTACCATCGGGGGAAATACCTGTTGGCTCGACCCGTCATTCAAAGTCAGCGAGTTTTCGGCAGGCATCATTTTGACCAACGCAATGGGATTCAGCAGTAACAATCTGATGTCTGCCTCGGTAGCAGGCGGCACGGACACCGGCAATTATGTGACGAACTTGAACGAAGCCAACATTCGCAGCGCATTGACCGGCTACACGACCAATTTGCTGAACTACCTGCAAAGCAACGCGCCCAACGCCAGCGTGCAGCAAATCATGGGCGGCTGGCAAATCGTGCCTTCCACATATACCAATTTAAGCCAAATAGATGCAAATTTTCCCTTTAATGATGACCTCTACCCAATAGACCCGGAAATTTTCTGGACGTATGAGCCGACCAACCTGATGACATCCTTGAAAATCACATTTGCCGGGACAAATTACCAATGGTTCATGCCGCAACTGCAAGGGCAGCGATTGTCGTTGACGTTCACCAACAGCGGGCTGGCGCAACTCTGGCTAGAAGATAGTAATTTATTACAACACACCACCAGCGGTTCGGGCACGACCAACGTGGTGTTCGCCATCAATCAGCCGTTTGGAACCTGGAATAACACCAGCAATGTGCTGGTGGACACCGGCAGTGGCGACCAATTGATCACCAATCTTTGCCAATGCACCAATGCGACCTACGTTCTGGCTTATGCGTTTGAACCGGACTGGGGCTGGTTGCAGCAGCGTCAGAATCAATTGGACAACTATCGACAACAAGGATTGCCCGACACCTCACGACAGGTGGTAAGCGAGACGTTGAACATCATGGGCATGAACTGGCTGTTGCAGACGGCGTCGGTGGAGCAATTGCTGGCGGGACAATTGGGGATACTGCCGCAATACGGCTATCGCTTTGGCCGCGTGGCACAGGAGGCCGGTCATGGCTATTACATTGATGTTGGAAATGCGTACGGTGATTTTCCCAATTCTGGCGTGGATACCGTCAGTCAGAATCACCAAGCCGCACACACTGATTTGAATGCTTATTTCGCCAGCGCGCTGGAGCATGGGATCATCGAGCAATTTCAACCCAGCAATCTAGTGGCTGCTTCCACCGTCAAGATGCTTCAAATTGCGAACACCAACGGGCAGGCGGTTTTTCTGGCGAGCAGCACGAATTGGACAAGCAATTTCAATGTTAAAAGCCATTTGACTGCCAACACTTATGATTCAGGCACGCTGACCACCATTGGTAATTACATCACCCAAGGCTATTATGTATTGCTGCCCCAAAACGGTTCCAACCATGTGTCTGGGACGACTGGCTGGGCAGGTTATGGCTATGAAGTGCGGTTGAGAGCCGCAGGTCTACCCATGACCAATGTCACGGGAATGCTTATTTCCGGTGGTTATCACGGCGGTTATGTGGTTGACCCCAATGCTACCGCCAGTAGTCCCACCACCGCCCAAATAGGTGATTCTCAACCATTTATTTTTACTGCGGACTCGCCTTTTAATCTCGCTGTTTTAGGTGCCGATCCAGTGGACATGGCCGACGGCACGTTTCAAGTGGAGCATACTGATTTGTCTTTGGGACAGGCTGAACCACGCGGGATAACACTTTCCCGTTACTACAACGGCACCCGGCGTTACAGCAATCCGGCGGGCATGGCGGGCGGTTGGGTTCACAACTATTCGGTGAATGCCAATACCGTTCCCGCACCGCAAGCCAGTTTGGGCGGCACCACGCCGCAACAAATGGCACCCATGATTGCGGCAACCTGTGCGGCAGCAAACCTCTATAATAGCGCGGTTCCCGACCCGAAAAACTGGATGGTCTCGGCGTTGATTGCCAAGTGGGGCATTGACCAGCTCAATAAAAATGGCGTGTCGGTCATCCTGGGCAAGGACACGGTTCAATTCGTCAAACAGCCAAATGGAACATTCACCCCGCCCGCGAATTGCACCATGACGCTCGCCCAAAATGGTTCGGCTTATAGTCTTTCCCTGCGTCACGGTAACACGTTTCAGTTCGATGCCCTTGGACGCCTGACCAACATTGTTGACCAATACAGCCAGTCGGTGACGTTGACCTACAATACCAGCAATTTGGTCAGCACCGTCACGGACTGGAAAAAAAATCGCACGCTCACTTTCGGCTATACCGGAAGCCAGTTGAATTCCATATCCGATAACAGCAGCCCCGCCCGCTCCATTTCTTACGGCTATACGTCCGGCGACCTTACCTCATTCACCGATGCTGAAGGTAAGATCACCACTTACACTTACGGCACCAATCATTTAATCACCACCACGATTGACGCCGCCAGCAGACTTGTCATTAGCAATCTCTACGATGCACTTGGCCATGTGACGACGCAATACACCCAGGGCGATACCAACAAGGCTTGGAAAATCTTCTGGTCAGGCTGGCAAAGCGTTGAACAAGACCCGGTTGGCAGTCAGCAGGTGTTTTCGTATGATAATCAATCCCGCGTCACCAGCTTGCGGGACGCCCTTGGCAATCTCACGCAGACATTTTACGATGGGCAGGGCCATATCGTGATGACCATTTCACCGTTGAATGAGACCAATCAGTTTTTTTACGACGGGAACCACAACGTCACCAACTCGATTGACGCGCTTGGATTCACAAAGCAATTCGTCTATGACAATCAAAATAATTTGATTCGCTCCGTGGACGGACGCGTCAACTCGACCACTTTCGGCTATAATAATCAGTTTTCTATTACCGGCCAGACCAACGGTGCAGGTGATTTTGTCAATTACGCCTATAATGGCGACGGCACGCTTTACTCGCGCACCGATGCGGGCGGCATGACGATTTATGACACCTACGATAGTTACGGCCAGTTGACCCACGTCACTTATCCAAACAGCCTTGGTGGTGAAAGTTTCGTGAACAGTTTGGCGGGCGACTCGACCAGTCACACGGATGCAAATGGAAATTTGACCAGTTTCCAATACAATGCGCGCCGGGAACTCACCAATACCATCGCCCCGACGAACTTGACGGTAAAAGTCAGTTTTGATGCTGTGGGTAATGTTTCCGGCAACACTGATGCTCGCGGCAATGCCGCAACCAAGACTTGGAGCGCCACCCGCCATTTACTCGCCACGACGCTGCCGTCCACGCCCCAAGGTGTGCCGGTTATCACCAATGCCTACGACAACCGCGATTTACTGGTTAAGACGGTTGACCCGTTGCAAAATCCGACCCTCTACACCAACGATGTTGCCGGACGGCTGGTTTCGCAGACTGACCCGGTGTTGCGAACAACCACGTTTGGTTACGACGCGGACGGGCATAAACTGGCTGCCACCAATGCAGCCCAGGAAGTGACCAGCCAGACTTGGGACGCGCGAGGGAGTCTGTTACAACTGACCGACGGTGCGGGTCATTTCTCAACCCGCGCTTACGATGCCGCTGGCAACCAAATCATACTCACCAATCGCAACGGGAAAAAATGGCAGTTCCAATTCGACGGCGCAAACCGGCTGACCAACACCATCACACCGCGAAACTACTCGACTTCGCTTTCCTTCAATCATCAAGGATTGCTCAGTTCGATCAAAGACCAAGCCAATCAACCCACATCCCTTTATTACGATGCGAAGGGACGGTTGACCAATCGCACGGATAATGTTGCGACCACGCTTTATGGTTTTGATGCCAACGACAACCGGACGAGTGCGACCGAAAACAGCCAGACGAATTCGTGGACGTATGATGCTTACAACCGCGTTTCCAGCTACAAAGACATTTATGGCAACCTGATTCAATATCGTTACGATGCCAATGGCAACGTGACGAACCTGATTTATCCGGGCGGCAAGAATGTTTATTACGCTTACGACAGCTTGAACCGGCTGACGAACGTGACGGATTGGGCGGGAAGAAAATCTGCGATGACTTACGACTTGAACAGCCACATCACCAGCCTCACCCGCCCCAATGGTTCTTATCGAACAATCGGCTACGATGCAGCAGGTAAGGCCACGAACATTCTGGAGCAAATGGCCAACAGCCTGCCGATTGCCATCTTCAAATACAACTGGACGAATTCCGGCAGCATGGCCTGGGAATTTGCCGCGCCCTTGCCGCATTCCGTGACGGTGCCAACGCGGAACATGACGTATGACGATGATAACCGGCTGGCCTCCTTCAAAGGGCCGAGCATGGGCGGTTATCAAAATGTCGGAGTTGATTCAGACGGGAACATCACCAATGCGCCGCTTACCAATGACACGTTTGTTAGTTATAGCTTCGATGCTCGCAACCGATTGTCGAATGTCGGCGGCGTGACCAATTCCTACGATGCCGCCAACAACCGCATTGGACAAACTTACGGGACAAACACCACAACCTATGTGGTGAACCCAAATGCCAAGCTGCCACAGGTGTTAATGCGGATTAAGAATAATGTCACCAATTATTACATTTACGGGCCGGGCTTGCTGTATCAAATCACCGAGACGGCGACGGCGACCAACACGTTGACGTATCACTACGATTATCGTGGTAGCACGATTGCGCTTTCCGCTGACAGCGGCCTTGTCACCGACCGCATTGAATACAGCGCCTATGGCTTGACAACTTATCGCATCGGCACGAGCGACACGCCGTTCCTGTTCAACGGTAGATACGGCGTCCAGACGGACAACAGCGGCCTGCTTTACATGCGGGCACGGTATTACAACCCCTACCTGTGCAGATTCCTAAATCCTGACCCGATTGGCTTCGGTGGTGGACTCAACTTCTACGCTTACGCCAACGGTAATCCGGTAAGCTATCTCGACCCGTTTGGGTTGAATGGAACGACAACGGGTGATAATTCATGGTCGTGGATGAGCATTTATAACAGTTTCGCGTCAGTGATCGTGCCGGGACAAGCCGCATTGAACAATGCTTACTCCTCATTCCAAGCAGGCAACTATTGGACGGGAGGGTTAAACGTTGTAAATGCGGTCGGTCAGGATGTGCTTTTTGCTCTAACTTTTGGGCAATCGCAAGTAGGCACGACAACACTCAACACTACCGCAAACTTCACCGAAATACAACTTACGAGCGGCGCTCAACAAACTCTTGCGGGAACGCAAAATGGAATCTTGCTTGGAACGATAGAGGACGGGCAAGTTAACCTTTTCCAAACCGTAGCGGGTCAAATCGAAGGGCATGCCGATCTTGTCAACGCCGGTCTTGTTTCTCCGGGAGCACAAGGCTTTTCACTTGGTTTGGAGAACGGACAAGTAATGGCTATTTTTCAAAATTCGATACTGAATCCTGCCTCGGCCAACTATCTTTTGCCCATCCAAACCACACAGCAGATATTGAATACACTCGGAGCGACGGGCGCACATTTATTCCCATGACATTAGAAGAAGCAAAACAAGCAATCAGAAATGACTCCAGCAGCTTTTCCGACTGGGTTTTTGCTGCCGGAGTCTTAACATCATCGCAAGAGTCCTCATTGGAGGATCTTCTTGCCTGTCTCAGGCGGACAGGTTTGCCTTCCGAAATGGCAGCTACAACACTCTATGTGCGAACAAAGCGACCACGTCAGGATGACTCAATTCATTCGATTGTCTTAGATCATGACGACTGGGCCGCCTATATAAGACAATACAAGCTGGGTTAGCAAAGTCTGCGGGCCATTTTTGAAAAAAATGGCAAGTTGAAGATAGAAAATGTATTTTAGCTCAACAAGAACGCTTTGATTTGCTAAAAGTTCTGAATCAACTTGAAGAAGTTCTTGATAGGCGGTAAGCCAAGCTCGCAAGTCAATGTCCAGCCTGATGAATTTGAAACTTAAAATCACCGTTGCGATCTTGATCGTTGGTGTCTTTTTGACAGGGTGTCAAACAACACCTAAGCCAGCTTCTTCAGCGACGATACAACCGCCTGTTTTCAACGTCACCGCAGAAGAAAACACATTCAACGCCAACACACCAATCCCTGTCCTGCGTTTAGCCAGTGAACGTGGTGACCCGGTTGCCGAAGCAATTTTGGGCAATTATATGGTGCATGTGTCAGCGAGCGGTCAAAACCAGCCAGTCGAGAGCGAATGAAAACCAGCCACTTTGAGGAACGCATTGCGTTGGGTGCCGTGGAGACGGCACAAAGACGCGATGAACCGACTCAACGTGAG
>Ga0187852_1001974_pt1 | contig 17828 bp, 14 predicted proteins | sample June2016WEW_6_40_FD_134511 | JGI IMG/M metagenome (GOLD analysis project Ga0187852, IMG submission 134511) | Peatland microbial communities from SPRUCE experiment site at the Marcell Experimental Forest, Minnesota, USA - June2016WEW_6_40 | ecosystem: Environmental > Terrestrial > Soil > Wetlands...
GATGTTGGAGTTCCACAGTCGGGCGTCGGTTGAGAATCCAAAAATCGTCCTCGTTCTCCTTCTCGTCCTCGTCCTCGATTTTCGGGCGAATCAGGGCTGGTTCGATTACGAGAACGAGGACGACGACGAGGACGATTCTCCAGCTCAAGCGTCTTAAACATGCTCAAGCTTGAACTCCAACCGCGCTTCACGCTTGCCAATCCCGCCCTGCTTTTCCATTGTCCCGCCATGCACTCCTACGAATTGTTGCGCGAGGTTTTCGACAAAAAAGCCCCCAAACAGGTCGCCGCCGACCTCGGCCTGTCGCTTTCCATGGTTTATAAATGGGCCGAACCACCGGACCACGCCGCCGGCAGCGGCACCAGCAACCCGCTCGACCGCATTGAGGCGCTGCTGACCAGCACCGGCGACCACCGGCTCGTCCAATGGATTTGCCAGCGCGCCGGCGGCTTTTTCATCCTCAATCCCAAGAACACGCCGCATCCGCATTTCCTCATCCCGGCCACCAACCAGATCGTCCAGGAATTCGCCGACCTCCTTGCCGTCGTCGCCAAGGCCGCCGACGACAATCAAATCACACAGGCGGAGTCCAAACAAATCCGCGCGCGGTGGGAGGAGTTGAAAACGGTGACGGAAGGTTTTGTGGCCTGCTGTGAGGAGGGAAATTTCAGTCACCTCCGAAACCACGCCGCAAAACACGCGGCGGCGAGTCAGCAGTGAGGAAACAGGCAGGAACTATCGTTCGACCGTCCTCGCCCCGGCCCTCTCCTCCAGGAGAGGGTGAATCATCGTCAGTCTGTTGGCGAATCGTGAGTTGTCAAAATCATCACGTCAGGTGCGAATGCTGTTCCTTCTTCCCGCATAGCGGGATCAGGTTGAGGGTGAGAGTAAAAACAAACATGCGACCGCTTGTCTCTACCTTTGCCAGAATTTCGAGGACGATTTTTTACGGCGTTGGCTTTTTCTTCGAAATCGTGTGCGTCGCGTGGCCGTAAAACACCTCGGCGCATTCCATCAGCGTCTCGGACAACGTCGGATGCGGATGCACGGTCAGCGCGATGTCCTCGGCGGTCGCGCCCATTTCCAGCGCCAGCACCGCCTCGGCAATCAATTCGCCCGCGCCCGCGCCCACGATGCCCACGCCCAGCACGCGGTCGCTTTCCGGATCAATCAACATTTTCGTCAGGCCGTCCGTGCGGTCGAACGACATCGCCCGGCCCGACGCCGACCACGGGAATTTCGCCACTTCGTATTTCACGCCTTTGGCCTTCGCCTCGGCCTCGGTCAGCCCGCACCACGCCAGTTCCGGGTCGGTGAACACAACCGCCGGAATGACGATGTTTTCAAAGGTGACGTCCTCGCCGTTGATGTTCTCGACGGCAATGCGCGCTTCCTTGTGCGCCTTGTGCGCCAGCAAAATCCCGCCCGCAATGTCGCCGATGGCGTAAATGTTCGGATCGCCGGTCTGCTGGTGATGGTTGACCTTGACGAAGCCTTTTTCATCCCGCTCGACCTTGGTGTTTTCCAATCCGAGATCGGCGCTGTTCGGCACGCGACCGACGGCGACGAGCACGCGGTCGTAAAGTTCTTCCAGCTTTTGCCCGCCGCATTCCACCTCCACTTTGATTTGTTTGCCAGCAGTGGCCATCTTCGTGACCTTGGCCTTGAGCCGGATTTCCTTGAACATTTTCTTCGCGTTCATCACCACGGGCCGCGCCAGGTCGGGGTCGGCCCCGGCCAGGATGCTGTCGAGCGCCTCGACCAGCACGGTTTTGCTGCCAAGCGCGGCATAAACGGTGCCCAGTTCCATGCCGATGTAACCGCCGCCGACGACCAGCAGGTTTTCCGGGATGTCCTCGATTTCGAGCGCCCCGGTGGAAGTCATGATGAGCGGGTTGCCGAGGTCAAACACCTTGGGCATGGCCGCCAGCGAACCGACGGCCAGAATCGCCTTGTCATACTGGATAAGCTGCTGCCCCTGCTCCGTCTCGACGCGCAACGTCTGTGAATCCTCGAAATAGCCGCGTCCTTGAAGCACCTGCACGCCGCGTTTTTGCGCCAGGAACGACACCCCGCCGCCGAGTTTTTCCAAAATGGATTCCTTCCACGCGCGCAGTTTCGCCAAATCCACCGTCGGCGGCGTGAACGTGATGCCGCGATGTTCGGATTCCCTGGCGGCAGTGATCTGGTGCGTCGCGTAAAGCAGCGCCTTCGACGGAATGCAGCCGCGATTCAAACAGACGCCGCCCAGCCGTTTCTCGCGTTCGACGAGGATGACTTTTTTGCCGAGATCAGCGGCATAAAAAGCCGCCGCGTATCCGCCCGGCCCCGCGCCAACGACCACGATTTGAGTTTTGATTGGGTCCATACTTAAATTTTCCTCCTCGTCCTCGTTCTCGTCCTCGTCCTCGATTTTTCCAGCTTGTAACTCACGTTCTTCCTCGCCACAGGAGCGTTCAATGGATCTGCAACCGGTTCGTCTTTCAATTGTCCCGGCACATCAAAACGATCCACCAGTCCACAAAGCATCGAAACAATTCGTACCCGCATCTTCTTTCCCTCAAGAATTCGTTCTTCAGTCGCCACTCCCCTGGCAACCAGCGCATCCAGGCAGGCCGCACATTCCGTGGCCGAACCGCGCGCGTCATCAAAGAACTTCGCCCGTACCGGACGCTGACGTTTGCCGTTGCCTTCCGCGGTGTTGAGCAACGCTGACAGGCTGGCCCGATCCAGTTGGTCGCAAACTTCGCGAGTTTTGCCTTTCGCCGAAGCCGAAACCTCGTCCAACAAAGGCGTCACCCACGCAATAAAACGCAATTCCAATTGATAAGCATCCAACTTCTCGTGGTCGAACATGGCCGCCAACGCCTTTGGCGCCGCACCTTTTTCTGTTTGATATGAGTTCATTCGATTACGAGGAGGAGGACGATTACAAATGCACCGCTTCCTCCTTGAAATCCTCCATCGCTTTCACGAGATCCACCATAAACCGCGCCGCCGCGCCGCCGTCAATCACGCGATGGTCATACGACAATCCCAGCGGCGTCATCATGCGCACCTCGATCTTGCCGTCGCGCACGACCGGTTTCATCGCGCCGCGTCCGAGGCCGAGAATGGCCACCTCCGGTTTGTTGATGATGGGCGTGAAATGCGCGCCGCCGATGGCGCCCTGATTGGTGATGGTGAACGTGCCGCCTTTCAACTCCTCCGCCGTCACCTTGCGGTCGCGGGCCTTTTGCGCGAGCTGTTCCAGTTCCTTCGCCAAATCGAGCACGCTCTTCCTGTCCACGTCGCGGATGACCGGCACAATCAGGCCCTGTTCCGTGTCCACCGCGATGCCGATGTGGAAATATTCCTTGATGACAACTTCCTGCGCGACCTCGTCGAGGCTCGAGTTGAAAATCGGGTGTTTTTTCAGCGTCTCGACCAATGCCTTGAGCACCAGTGGTGTGAGTGTGAGTTTCGCGCCCTTTTTCTCGTAAGCCGGCGCATATTTCTTCCGCAGTTCGTTGAGCCGCGTGAAATCGGCATCGTCAAACTGGGTGACGTGCGGGATGGCGTTCCAGCTCTCCCACATCCGCCGCGCGATCACCTGGCGCAGTTGCGTCAGCGGCTTCTTTGTCACCGGCCCCCATTTGGAAAAATCAATTGATTCGGCGACCGGTTTTGCCGGCGCCGGGGCAGCAGCCTTGGGTTTGTCCGCCGCTTTCTGCAAACGCACGAGGTAGGCGCGAATGTCGCCGGTGACGATGCGTCCGCCCGCCTCGCTGCCGCGCACCTTGGACAAATCAATGCGCAGCTCGCGCGCGAGCCGGCGGACCGACGGCGAAGCGACCGGCGCAGCCACGGGCTTGGGAATCTCCTCCCCGTCCTCGGCTGCCGATTCTTCAACCAGCGTTTCAGGCTCCGGCTCCGGCGCGGCCCGCTTCGCGGCGGGCGCGGCGGCGGCCACCGGTTGATCACCACCACTCAACGAGAGAAGGCGCTGGCCGACGCTGATTTTGTCGCCCGATTTGACGTAAATTTTTGTGACGACACCGGCGGCCGTGGACGGGATGGAAGCCACGGCCTTTTCATTTTCCAATTCGAGGATGGCCTGATCCCTGGCGACATGGTCGCCTTCCTTTACGAAGACATTGACCACGACGCCTGAATCAGCGCCCTCCCCAAGTTTAGGAAGTTTAACATCCATAATTAACAGGGGGACAAGTTGGCGGAAAACCCAGCATTTTTCCAGTAATAATTTTGCCCGCATCAACGCAAATCTCAATGTGCTGGCGCTGTGGACTGCGGCGACATGTCCACGCTCTCCAAAATCGTAGGAGACGACGCCTGCCGGGTCGTAGCACCTGGTGCGAAGACTGGTGAGGAGTCTCTAATTTTGATTCTGATTTCTGAATTCTGATCAGAGCCTCGTGACCTCGACTCCTGCAAAATCAAAATGCCGGGACGGAAGGAAATGCGAAAATTCGATTTGTGTTTTACGCTCGCCCTCACCTTTTATCCTCTCCCCCCCAGGAGAGGAAATAGCTGCTGGCCGGTTTTGGTATTGCGAATGACCGTCCAGCAAATCCAGTCGCTCAAATTTCAGTGAGACGGAGAATGATTCTCCTTCTCCTTGGGGAGAAGGCCGGGATGAGGGAGGCCGTTATTCGGCCCGAATTCACTTCAAACATTCCGTCAAATCTGGCATCTAATCCGTGTGCGACGCTTTGGAATCATTTTCGCCGTTTGCTTTTGCCTCGCGGCCATCTCCACTCACGCCGCGCACACCCAAGTGCGGCTGATTTTGTCCGCCAGCACCGCGCGGCCCGGCGACACCGTGCTGGCCGGCGTGGATTTGAAAATGGAGCCGGACTGGCATACCTACTGGAAAAATCCCGGCGCCGCCGGCCTGGCCACCAAAATCGAATGGCAATTGCCGCCCGGCGTCACCGCCGGCGAAATCCAATGGCCGCTCCCGGAAAAATTGCCGCCCGCCGAAGTCACCACCTACGGGTACGACGACGAGGTTGTCCTGCTCGTGCCGCTCAAACTCGCCCCCGATTTGAAGCCCGGCCCGCTTGATTTGAAGGCCAAGGTTTCCTGGCTCGAATGCAAGGAAGCCTGCATCCCCGGCAGCGGCAGCGTCGAAGCCACGCTCAACATTGGCGAGCAGACAAAAACTTCCAGCGACGCCGCGACGATTGAATCGTGGAAAAGTAAAACGCCCAAGATTCTTACCAATTTGGTTGCCCGCGCCTGGTGGGAAAAGCCAGTGAATGGCGACACGCGCCCGCTAATCATCGAATGGTCTGCATTTCTCAAAGATCAACCGCCAACTTATAACATACGATTGATCACCGAAGGGTCTGACTTTTTCCCTGATGCCAATAACAACTTTGAAATTCTGCCCGCAACCGAAAACCTTTCGAGCAATCCGCTCGACGTTTATTGGCGCAAACTGGTTAAAAAATACGAAGGCGACTGGCCGAAAGAAATTTCTGGCGTGATTGTCACGAAAAGCGGCAACGTGCGAACCGGCCTTGAAGTCAAATTGCCCGTCAGCGACAAAGCTCCAGCCGTCGGTAAAACAATTTTGCCGGAGAGTAGCGCAGGCGTCCCGCCTGCCGGGACAGGCGGGACGCCTGCGCTACCTTTACAGCCGCTCTGGCGAATGCTGCTCTACGCCTTCATCGGCGGATTGATTCTGAACATCATGCCCTGCGTGCTGCCGGTCATCGCGCTGAAAATCCTCGGCTTCGTCGGCGAATCCAGAAGTGACCCGCGTCACGTTCGCAAACTCGGCTTGGTTTATGGGCTCGGCGTGCTCGTGTCGTTCCTCGCGCTGGCCGCCGTCGTCATCGGCGTCAAAGCCGCCGGACACAAGGCCGGCTGGGGAATGCAATTCAGCAGTCCGGTCTTTGTGGTCTGCCTTACCACCCTCGTCACGCTGGTGGCGTTGAATTTGTTCGGCGTGTTTGAAGTCACGCTCGGCGGACGCGCGCTCGACGCGGCGGGTGGGCTGGCGTCGAAGCATGGCGCGGCGGGCGCATTTTTTAACGGCGTGCTGGCAACGGCATTGGCCACACCCTGCACCGCGCCGTTTTTGAGCATCGCGCTCGGCTTCGCCTTCGCGCAAAAAGCGCCGGTGATTCTGTTGATGTTTCTCGCGGTCGGCGTGGGACTGGCAGCGCCGTATATCGTGCTGAGCTGGAATCCGGCGTGGCTGAAATTTCTGCCCAAGCCCGGTGCATGGATGGAAAAGTTCAAAATCGCGATGGGTTTTCCGATGCTGGCTACGGCGGTGTGGCTGTTTAATCTCGCCGCCGGCAGCTACGGCAAATCGGTTTTGTGGCTCGGCGTTTTTCTGGTGGTCGTCGCGTTTGCGGCGTGGATTTTCGGCGAGTTCGTCCAACGCGGGCGTGTTGGTAAAGGCATCGCGCTCGCTGTCGTTTTGATTTTGCTGGTCGGCGGCTATGTTTTCGCGTTGGAGAACCAGTTGCGATGGCGCGAGCCGGTCAAGGAAGCGGACGCAACCGGTTCGCTGAAAGAATCGGCGGACGGAATTGACTGGCAGCGCTGGAGTCCTGTAGCCGTGGCGAAAGCGCGCAGCGAAGTTCGCCCTGTAATCGTGGATTTCACCGCCGACTGGTGCCTCACCTGCCAGGTGAACAAAAAGACCAGCATCGAAATCCCGTCCGTGCGCGCCAAGCTCAAGTCCATGAACGCCGTCGCTCTGCTCGGCGATTACACGCGATTCCCCGACAACATCACGGCGGAACTGAACCGCTTCAGCCGCGCCGGCGTGCCGCTGGTTTTGGTTTATCCCAGGGACACCGCCGCACCACCGATCATCCTGCCTGAAATTCTGACACCGGGCATTGTGCTTGACGCCCTTGACCGCGTGGCGCGGTGACAGTTTGAAAAAGTAGCGCAGGCGTCCCGCCTGCAAAACTCAACGAACATGCAGGCCAGAGGCCTGCGCTACTCTTCCCAGTGACAAATTGACAGAACCCCTGATCGCGCGTGGCCTTGATATTTTGAACAGAATGGTTACATTGGTGTCTCTTAACCATACAATTAACAATTCTGAACATATGAAAAGAGCATTTGTATTATTGACAGCTATTACGCTGGCTGCGAACGCGCTGGCTATCGAAGTTGGCAAGCCCGCGCCGGATTTCTCGGCCACTGATATCAACGGCAAAACGGTCAAGCTCAGCGACTACAAGGGCAAGATCGTCGTGCTGGAATCCTACAACTCCGACTGCCCGTTTTGTAACAACCAATACAAGACCGGCGCAATGCAGGAGCTGGAAAAAGACATGGCCGCCAAGGGGATCGTGTGGCTCATCGTCAACTCCGTCAATCCCAACAATCCCAGCCATCGCACGCCCGACCAGGCCAAACAGGAAATCGCTGACAAGAAAATCGTTGCGACGGCCTGGATTGACGACAGCTCCGGCACGGTTGGCCATCTTTACGGCATGAAAACCACGCCGGACATGTATGTAATTGATAAGAACGGCGTGCTGGTTTATGCCGGCGCGATTGACAACAAACCGGACCCGCAGCATGACCCGCGCACCGCGCGCAATTACGTCCGCGAAGCCGTGAACGCCCTGCTGGCCGGGAAACCCGTGACCGTGGCGGAAACGAAGCCCTACGGCTGCGGCGTCAAATATGCGAATTAAAAGTTGTAGCGTTCGGCCTGCTTGTCGCGCCGAAGTCCGACGAAGGCTGATGTCCGAAATGAATCGAGCCGCAGGCTCGACCCTACACGCTTAAGCAAACCAAAATTCCTTCATAAAATTCTCCGTGGGCGCGTGGATTCCCACGCGCCTTTTTCTTTGACCTGGATCAATTCGCGCTGTTGCCGGCCGGTTTATCATTTCGTAGTTGCGTTTCCGGCAACTCGCCGTTTTTATAACGGCATCGCCGACCCATGGGACAACTACGTCAGATGCGGTTTGTAATCATGAATTCAGCGACACCCGGTTTGGAACTATGAAAACGGTTACGAGACAATCTGTTTTTGCCGGCCTTGCCCTGTTCGCCATCATCACGCTGTTGTTCTTCGCCGGGCGCGAAGCCGGCGCCACCACGGCGCAACCCGTCACGCCGGCGCAAAACCAGGCCTGCGCCGGTTGCCACGCCAAAAACTCCCCTGCCCTTGTCATGGAATGGCAGCGTTCGCGTCACGCGGAAGTCGAAGTCGGCTGCCTGGATTGCCACGCCGCGGAGACGAACCGCATTGGCGCGTGGAAACACGAAGGCATGTGGATCACCACCCTTGTCACGCCCAAGGATTGCGGCCAGTGTCATGAGGCGGAGGTCCAGCAGTTCTCGCACAGTCACCACGCCAAGGCGGGTGAAATCCTCGCCAGCCTCGACAATGTGCTCGCCGAAAAGGTCGCCCGGCATGCCCGGCAACAAGGCCGACGCCGTCAACGGCTGCTGGCAATGCCACGGCACCATCGTCAAGTTCAAGCGCGACGACAAGGGCGAAATCGTCCGCACTGGCGCGGAAGGCCGGCCGGTCATTGATCCCGACACCTGGCCGAACAGCGGCATCGGCCGGCTGAATCCCGACGGTTCCAAGGGCAGTTGCCATGCGTGCCACTCGCGCCATGCTTTTGAAGCCAAACTTTCCCGTTCACCGGAAAACTGCGGCAAATGCCACCTCGGCCCCGACCATCCGCAGATGGAGATTTATAACGAGTCCAAACACGGCATCGCCTTTTACTCGAACCGCGACAAGATGGCGTTGGACCAGGGAAGCTGGGTGCTGGGCAAGAATTATTCCGCTGCGCCCACGTGCGCGAGCTGCCACATCGGCAGTTATATGACCACCAACGGCGTCACCACGGCCAACAACCATGACGTCGGCGAACGCATTAGCTGGACGCTGCGGCCCGTCATCAGCATGAAGTTGAACCTGGTCGTTTACACCGATGGTTATCGCGAGGATTACCCGGAAACCAAACCGCTGCCCAAGGTCGGCGCCGAGGTCACCACCACCGAGAACGTGGTGGAAAACGAAAAAATGGCGGGCAAACCCGTCAAACGCACCGTCGCCCAAATTGTCACCTGGCAGGAACGCCGCAATGCCATGAAAGGCGTGTGCCTCAACTGCCACGGCAACGAATACGTGGACAATTTTTATCAGCAGTTCGACAGCCTCGTCGCGTTGTACAACGACAAGTTCGCCCAGCCGGCGCAAAAGATTATGGACGAGTTGACGGCGGACGGCGTGTTGAATCCGAAGGCGCCCTTCGAACGCGAGGTGCAATGGGTTTTCTGGGAGTTGTGGCACCACGAAGGCCGCCGCGCCCGCCACGGCGCCTCCATGATGGGACCGGACTACACGCACTGGCACGGCATGTATGAAGTCTCCAAACATTTCTACGAGAAATTCCTGCCCGCCGTCGTCGAGGCCGCGAAGCAGAAAAGCCCCGCGCTGGGGAAGAAATATGAAGCCGAAATCCAGCAGCTCCTCACCCGGGACGAACACCGCTGGCTCAAAGGCCTCAGCCCTGAAGAAGTCGAGGCGCTGAAGAAGAGTTACCAGGACCGTTACAATCAGTAGCTGACGCGGTGGTGTCATCTTGTTGTAGTGTCGGCGCTATGCGCCGATCCGATCGAGCCGCAGGCTCGACACTACACGTCAGCCAGCGATTGCTGTTTCCGGACGTGCCCGAAAAATTCTTCGGCCACGATATACCCGGCACAATCCGCCGCGCCACAGCGGCAAGGATGCTCCCGGTAATCCTCCAGATCGTAACCGTAGTTGAACGTAATTTCCTCCCCGGCCCGGATGCCGCGTCGCGCCACAATCCAGACGCGCCCGCCGTCCGGTTCCGCCTCGCAATTCGGGTCGCAACTATGATTCAGGAAACGCGCCGGGTTCCACGGCACATTGCCGTCAAGGTCGTGCGCGCCGTCCAGTGAGAAAATGTATTCGTTGTTCGACTCGCACCGACGCAGCGATTCGGCCTTGGTAATCTTTTCGCCGATGTATTCGATGACGCGTGTGCCGGCAGCAATGCCCGCCTTCGCAAATCCACCGACGCCATGAATGGCGGATTGGCGAAGGCAAACCAGCGCCATCTCCGCAACGGTTGAACCGTTCAACGCTGACGGCATGGTCATAACTTTGAAATGTCGAAACCGAACTCGCGGCAGAACGTTTCCACGGGCGCGCGAATCTCCACGCGCTTTTTCGTGAACGGATCGTTGTAAGCCAGCCGCACCGCGCGCAAACCCAAATTCATTGGAGGCTCTTTCAAAGTTTCGTCGCAGCCGAGGTGACGAGGCTCCATCTTATTTCCGATTTCCTCCCGCTTTGCGGGACGATTTCCGATTTTAAAGTGAGCCTCCTTGCGTCGACTGCTACTGTCCAGGTTTATTTTGCAGTCTTCCCGTCCGTAAAGTTCGTCGCCGACAATCGGCAGACCCACTTCTGCCAGATGGACACGGATTTGGTGCGTGCGACCAGTCACCGGTTTTGCCTCGACCAAAGTGAGGTGGTCATGCTTTTGCAGCACGCGGAAATGCGTTTCGGCCTCCTTGCCATCGCGTGAATCCACCTTCATGCGCCCGACCCGACGCAGGTCGGGCACGAGTTTGAGCTGGCAGGTCCATTCAGTTTCACGCGGTTTGCCATCCACGACGGCCAGATACATTTTCTCCATCTTTCGGCTTTCAAACAAATCGGAATAGGTCTCGACCGCACCCGGACTTTTGACAAACAGCAGAACGCCGCTGGTGTCGGCATCGAGCCGGTGGACGTAGCGGAGAAATTTCACGCCGCGGGACCGCGCCCAGAAATCGCGCGCGGTGATGGAGGAATTGATGGCCGCCTGCAGGTTGCGCCCGGTATTTTGCCACGAAACCGGCAGGAGCATCCAGCCGCGCGGTTTGTCCACGGCGATGACCGACCGGTCCTCGTACAAAATCAGGATCGGCTCGCAGTCCGGCAATTCGATGGAGTTGGGCTTGGCCACGCGTTTGTAAATACCATTGACCGGCAACTGATGCTTATTTGAAAAGCTGAACCTGTGTCAGGCCGGCAACGCGGGCCAGTTTCGCCTGGGCAGCGTCGCAAGTGATGAACACCTCGGCGCGGACATGTTGGGCGGCGGCAACGTGGACAAAATCCCAGGTGCCAGCGGCGGCATTTGGAGCGTGGCGTGCGCTTAATTCATCGCCCCATTCCAAAAGATCGGACAAACGTTGGATGCCCAACTTCAGCCGTTGGGAGGTTTCGCTGGCGCGGTAGGCCTGCCAGGCAATGGCGGCGTATTTGCCGGAGAGACGGCGAAGATTGTGCCGCAATTCAATTCGCACCAGCGGATTCCAGCAAAACTCCGGCGCGCGTTCCCGGCACCACGACGTTACCGCCGGGGCAAATTCATCCGCCGGGTTAAACCAGGCGATCAGCGCGGAAGTGTCGGCGTAAATTCTCATCGCCGGCGGCGCTGGCGTTCCTGGAGAACGGGATTCGGCTGGCGGTCGGCGGCCTTGACGCTTTTTTGTGCCCGCCACACTTCGCCCATGATGTCCGCCCAGCCGCGCGACTTGGGAACCGTCAAAGGCTCGATCCGCCCGATGGCGCGGCCATTGCGGGTGATGACCAGGGATTCGCCCTGCTCAAGCTGGTTCAAAACCGACTTGGTTTCCTGGTGCAATTGTTTTGCCGTGATCGTGCTCACGGGAAAAAAGTAACACCTTAAAAGTGTCACCGCAAGATTTTAAAACCAGCGACGAGGCGTCGCGGCCACGCACCCAACCACGGCCAGGACCGGCCGGTCCTCGTAAAGAATCGGGATCGGCTCACAATCCGGCAGTTCGATGGAATCGGGTCGGGCCATGCGGTTATGCGGTAAGACATCCGGTGAAACTTAAAACAGGAACGGAAAAAAAACAGTGCACCGGGATTCATTTCTCATGGGACAATTGCTTTTCATAAAACCGCGCAATTTTCTCGTGCCTGCATCTGATAATTTCTGTTAGCGGCAGAATTTCATTCCAGTTGATTTCATATTTTTTGGCTGCCTTGCGGCCGTGGGACGAACCCGCCATTCTCAACAGCCGGTTGACTGCGCCCAGCCAGCCCTTGGCCGGAATGCTGCCGCGTTCCACCTCCCGCAACAACTCGCGGATAAATCCGCGCGCACAGACGACAAGAATTTTGAGATGGACGACATCCTGCCGTTTTTCCTGGGGAAGTTTCAATGCCAGCTCCAGTTTGCACAAAAGCAGCGAGATGGGATCGAGCACGCGGATTTGCTTTCCGCCCCATCCCGCCCGAATCGCCAGCCCGTCCACCGCGCCAGTGGCAACTCCGGGAATGCTGCGCACGACTTCAATGTTTGATTTCAAATTACCGATGCGAAACGGAATGGCGCCAGCCAGCGCCGTCATTTCCACCGGATGCGGATAAACCGGGGTCAGTTTTAGTTGTTCGGCAATGTGCCGGACATCGTCGCGGTTGCCTTTGAAATCAATGTCCTCACTTGTGAACGGCAGCCTTCGGCGCAGTTCCGGTTCCACGGCCAGATAGCGTTCCGCCCAATAATTGACAGCCTGCCCGCCAATCAACACATAAGGAAGACCGCTTTAATTCCGAACCTGAAAAACTTCAGAGAACTGTTGGAGGGAAAAACGCGCGCCCACAAGTCAGGCCCATTTGGCCATCGCTCCGGCCACCTGCCGCAAATTGGTGATCCGCCATTTGGCGCCGCCGCCCGTCAAAGAAGCGCGGCGTTGCAGCCCCACCGCCGGACGCGCGCCTTTCCGTGCCAGCCTGACCGCAGCCAGACGGCGTCTGGTTTCTTGCGTTTTGACTTCGTTGTGGAGCAAAACTTTCACGACAGAAAACCATTATCCCATTTTTGCCCTTGAATCAAGCAGCGAAATCTCCAGCCCCTGAACAGACTCAATTTAAACATCAAAACTTTCGGTCAAACCCAAAATCGGGATCGGCTCGCAATCCGGCAGTTCGATGCAATTGGGTTTGGCCATGCGGCATCGTAGCAGCCGACGTGAGTCGGCTCAAACTTTTCAGCAGCGCAGAAAAATTAAATCCTCCCTCACCCCGGTCCTCTCCCCACGGAGAGGGAGAATCATCCGCCGACTCACTGAAACACCTGTGACTGGATTTACTGGATGGTCGTTCGCAAAATAAAAACCTGACTACCGCTATTCCTTCTCCTGGGGGAGAATAGCCCTGTTGGCTTTTGCACAACGGCAAATTCGCGTATCCCGCGCCCACATTCCTCCGAATCGCAACCGCCGAAAGCACATCCCGACTGTCATAAAAACGCTTGGTGATTACATTCAGGCCAAGCGCTACGAAAAGGGGCTTCATCCCTATCAAATAGGGGGTAAAATGGGGATTGAAACGGCGCTGGTTTTAGCTTGGGAGAGCGGCACCCGCAAGCCCGATGAGAAACAATGGCAGATGTTGAGCGACTTATTGTCGTTCGATTCCGGAGTTGATTTCCCAAAACCTCACAGGGGTCGTTTGTTGGGTTTTACACAGTCAAAAACTTAGTGTTTTAAAAAAATGAGGATTGTTGCGCCAAATAAAACCGAGAATTCTTCAGCGGTGCCTCACTGGGTTGGCTCCTTTCGAGGCAGGTTAGTCGAGGCGGGTTAGGCCGGTCCGGCTTGCGAGCGAGATCCCCTTTGGCGGCGGCACGTTCCCGGAAGGGACAAAGGTGGCCCAGGTATTCCCAGATTCGGGGTTATACTCGGCGGTTCGGCCGGGAATCGGCGGAATGCGAATCAGATGATTACAGTTGGGGCATTGAATCTCCAGGCCTGATGCATGTTCGTCGCATTGCAGATGTTGTTCGCAGTGGAGCACAACTACACGACGCGGTGGCTGGTTCCGGATCATTGGTGTATTTGCAGCGTTCGCAAATCAACATTCGCCGGACGGCTGTAAACCGGAACACGCATCACCAACGCATCGAAGCCCAGATAATACCCCGCTGATTTGGGTGACTTGCCGGCGCATTCAAATCGCAAGGTATGGGTTCCTTCCGTCAGTTTTTGTGTCCCCAGCTTCTCTGCCGTGGGGACGATTTCCGGATCATAAAGGTCAAGTTGAGCGATTTGCCTGCCGTCGAGCAACACGCGATAAACTCCATAGTCGTAAGAGCGCACCATCTTGAGCGTTAGTTCGGCAACTTGGTTGGTCCGGCTCTCGAACGACACTTCCACCCAGCCCTTGTCGTTGAGCGGGTGGAACCATAGTTGTTTGCCATCGGTTACCCCGTCCAAAGACTGCACTTCAATCGGGTCGTCGGAATGCTTCGCCGTAGCCACCGTTGTGTGGCCTTTAAGCAGTATCCATTCGTGGAACGGCAATCGCTCCGGGCCGGGCGGCAATGCCGGCCAGGGTTTGTGCGGCTCGATTTGATACCAGAATGCCACGCTGGAGAACAAGTCGTCGCGTTCAATGAAACCGGTGGACGTTCCATCCGGAAAAACCTGGCTGCCCTTGTGTTGGATTTCCACGCGCAACGATTTCTTGAACGCGACCGGATCGGGAATATGCCAGCGGTAGGCGCTGCCGCGATCGCCGGTGTCATAGCCTTGCCACAGCGGTGTGCCATAAAATGGGCCGGACTGCTCGCGGAAACCCCAGCCGTCGCAAAAATAATCTTCCGTCCCGGTTCCGCGCAGGCGGGGCTCCTGCTCGCCGTCAATGTAGAAGAAATCATTTCCCTCGCCAAACCAGCCCGGCGACGTCAGATAAACGCTCAACACAGTGCCCACGTAATGCCCGCGGCCTGTAATGTCCGCAATCAGATAATTCTGGCCCATCACGCACGGAAACTCCTGCCGGTACATCGCATGGAAGTAGGCGCTGTCTGCCGGCAATGACGGCAGTTTCTGCCAGTCCAAGTAATAGTAGAATGCGTTGCAAGGCTCCTTGCCTTCGTTGACGACGACGATGCGCGCCGATTTCCGAAACGGCATGGGCCAATAACAATTGCGGCCACGGCCATCGGAGCTGACGCGGACGGGCAATGATGTGAAAGGTTTGTCCACGCCCATTCCCATGCCAAAGAAATCGCCAATCGGACAATCAACACTGGCATTGGTTTCGCCGTCCCAATAAATGCGCAGCGTGAGCAGCCGGGAATAATTCGGCTCCTGGTCCGCAATTGTACACCAGAAGTGGACGATTTCACCGGGCCCGGTGAGTTCCGCCAGCGTCAGGCTGCCGCCCGGTTTGATCCGCCGGCAGTCCCCGTTGCCATGGCGCCAGTCAGGATCGGTGGACGATGCCCGCAGGGTCTCGAAGTTTTTAAGTTTCTCAAGGCCCGACAGCGGATTGCCCGGATCCAGTTGCGCCAGGATCGTACTGCAACCCAACGTGAGGACAAGGACAGCGGAATGGATTTGGTTCATATGATTGGTCGTTGTTTGTTCAAAAAATACTGTGAACGGCGGTTGAAAAATGTGGCGGGTGGCGGTCCAATAGTGTGGCACCCGTGAGGGTAGTAAACAACTCTGGCATGGAGGGTCAAGATAGAAAGCTCCGGCTGCAAGGCAAAGCGAGTCGGGGGACCGTAATACTGCGCACAGAAGTTTGACCCCGTGTTACTTCCCCAAACAATTCTTGCCCCGAACAAGCCAGAGCCTTTTGCAATCGCAGCACGGTGATAACATCATGCCATTGCTCCGCGATGCCGCGCAGGGATGTATGTTGACAGGCGGGTTGGACCCCCTATCCTGTCCGTGTCCGGCTTTATGGATCCGAGTTTGCCAGCCCAGCCAATGACACGCCGGTTTTTTCTGCGCGTCTCTTCCGCAACCCTCCTGGCCGCCCCGCTGTTCCAATCGTTGCCCGTCCTGGCCGGCACGTCGTGGCGGTTCTTTGACGAAACCGAAGCGGCAACCATCGTTGCCTTGTGCGAACGAATTGTCCCCGCAGATGCGGATCCCGGGGCGACCTGGGCTGGTGTCGTGCAGTTTATCGATCGCAAGCTGGCCGGCTATTATCATCGCTATCAGCGGCTCTATCGGCTCGGTCTTCGGGGAGTCCACCAGTCCAGCCTCGCTTTGTTCGGCAAGGCGTTTGTTGACCTGTCGGGCGTCCAGCAGGACGATCTGCTGCGAAAGCTCGAATCGAACCAGGCGCCGGGCAACATCTGGAAACAGGTTTCGGCCCCGGAGTTCTTCGACCGGTTGGTTGACCACACCATTCAAGGATTTTATGGCGGACCGCGCCATGGCGGCAATCGGGACGCGGTAAGCTGGCACATGCTCGGCTTGCCCACCGCACCGGTGCGGAGCCGCCGCCCGCTCACCGCTCCTTGGAGCACAATCCCCAACCCGCCGCCCGCCAAACTGTGAGCTTCAAACATGTCAACGTGTTGGTGGTCGGCTCGGGCGCCGGTGGCGGGGTGGTGGCCAAGGAACTGGCGGAAGCCGGCTTGGACGTGGTTTTGCTCGAGCGCGGCCGCTGGGTCACGCCGGACCAGGAACGGAAAGACGACCTGCGCAACCAGCGCACCACGGTCCTGGGTCCAAGCTGTGGTCCGGACGAAGAAAAGGAACCGCGCGTGTTCGTGGACCCTCAAGGCCGGGAGCAGATCGTTTGGCCTGCGGATGGCGCTTACAACAACAACGCCGCGTGCGTAGGCGGCGGGACGGTTACTTATGGCGCCATGGCCTGGCGGTACATGGCCCAGGACTTCCAGATGAAATCCCTCTACGGCGTACCGGCAGGGAGCACACTCGATGATTGGCCGATCAGCTACGCCGACCTCGAACCGTTTTACGAAAAGGCGGAAATCGAGATCGGCGTCTCCGGCGATGTTACGCCCAACCCGTTCAAAGCGCCGCGCCGCCGCCCGCTGCCCATGCCGCCCTTGCCGGATTCACGCGAGACGCAGATTCTGAAACCCGCCGCCCAACGGCTGGGGTGGCATCCGTTCTACATCCCGATGCTGCGGAACACCGTTCCCTACAACGGACGCCCCGGCTGCATGCGCTGTCGCTGGTGCTGCGGTTTCGCCTGCGAATGCGACGCCAAGAACGGAACGCAAAATACCGTGATCCGGACGGCGTTCGCATCCGGGCACTGCGAGTTGCGCACGCACTGCATCGTCGCCGGCATCACCCTCGACACCAAAGGCCGCGCGAAAGCGGTCGAGTATTTTGACGCCCAGAACCGCCGGCAGACGCAGACCGCCGATCTGGTGGTTGTTTCCGGAGGCGCCATCGAATCGGCGCGCCTGCTGCTCAACTCTCGAAGCCCGCTTTTTCCAGAAGGACTCGGAAATCGATTTGACTGGGTCGGACGTAATCTTCAGGGCCATGCCTACAGCGGCGCCTTCGGTCTTTTTGATCAGGAAGTTTACGACGACCTGGGACCCGGTGCCGAGATCGCCATCTGCGATTTCAACCACGGAAATCCCGGTCTAGTCGGCGGGATGCTGCTGGCCAACGAATTCTGTCGCCTGCCCTACCAGGTGGCCAACATGGCGCCACCGGGCATTCCGCGCTGGGGCAAGGCTCATAAAGATTACATGCGAACCTGGTTTCGCCGCAGCATCGTGATCATGGGCCCCTCGCAGGAAATGCCCGTGTTCAGCTCACGCGTGCAGGCGGATCCAAAGGTCAAGGATTACTGGGGCATCCCTGTGGCCCGGCTCTCCGGCGTCGATCATCCACATAACATCGATCTCTGCAAGTTTGCCTCCGACAAGGCCGAGTTGTGGCTCAAGGAAGCCGGCGCCATCCAGGTCACGCGGCGGCAGAAGACGCAGTCCTGGCTCAGCGCCGGCCAGCATCAGGCCGGGACCTGCCGCATGGGCAAC
>Ga0187852_1001991_pt1 | contig 17682 bp, 21 predicted proteins | sample June2016WEW_6_40_FD_134511 | JGI IMG/M metagenome (GOLD analysis project Ga0187852, IMG submission 134511) | Peatland microbial communities from SPRUCE experiment site at the Marcell Experimental Forest, Minnesota, USA - June2016WEW_6_40 | ecosystem: Environmental > Terrestrial > Soil > Wetlands...
GGGGGCCACGGTGGCGCCCACCATGACCTGCGCAGTCAGCGTGACGTTCACGCCGGCCACGACGGGAAGCTTTAGCGCCTCGCTGGTTTTCACCGACAACGCCAGCGGCAGCCCGCAAACAGTTACTTTGAGCGGAACCGGCACCGACGTTGTGGTGGGCCTCTCCGCTTCGGGATTAAGTTTCCCCAGCCAGCCCCCGGCCACCACGAGCGCAGCCCTCACGGAGACCGTCACCGACACCGGCACGGCCAATCTCATCCTATCGACCGTCACGATTGGCGGCACGAATCCCAGCAACTTTGCCAAGAGCGCCGACACGTGCACGGGAGCCACGGTGACGCCAGGCAACACCTGCCAGGTGAGTGTGACGTTCACGCCGTCCGCGGCAGGGAATTTCAGTGCCTCCTTGATCTTCACCGACAACGGCAGCGGGAGCCCTCAGACGGTGAGCCTGAGTGGGACCGGCACCGGGTCCCTGGTGAGCTTTTCCGCTACGGGCATAATTTTCTTGAGCCAAACCCTGAATACGACGAGCGCCGCCCAAACGGAGACCGTAACCAACACCGGCAATATCAACCTCATCTTCACCACGGTCACGATAAGCGGTACGAATGCGGGCGATTTTGCCATCAGTGCCGACACTTGCGCGAGCGCCACGATCACGCCCACCAACAACTGTACCGTCAGCGTGACGTTCACGCCGTCGGCCACGGGGAGCCGCACCGCCGCGCTGAATTTCAACGACAACGCCACCGGCAGTCCGCAGGTGGTCACTCTAACCGGTAATGGAAGCGGTCCACTGGCGGGGGTATACACTCAGCGTTATGACAATGCCCGCTCCGGCCAGAACACCAATGAAACCTTCCTGACCCCCTCCAATGTGACGGTAAACCAATTCGGTAAACTCTTCTCGCTGTCGGTCGATGGGCAGGTTTATGCTCAGCCTCTTTACGTGGGGGGCGTTACGATTCCTAGCCAGGGTGTCCACAATGTAGTCTATGTGGAAACGCAAAACGACAGCGTTTATGCCTTCGACGCTGACGGGCAATCCACCACCCCACTCTGGCAGGTCAGCTTCCTGAATTCCACGGCCGGGGTCACGACAGTTCCGTGTACGGATGTGTATGGCACTAAAGCCGGTGCCTGTGACATCAGTCCAATAATCGGAATCACCTCTACTCCGGTCATCGACCCGGCGAGCGGCACCCTTTATGTTACCGCCAAGACGCGGGAACCCCTGGGCTCCAACTCTTGCTCGAATAACGGCTCGTATAACTATTGCTACCGGCTGCACGCGCTCGACATGACCACCGGAGCGGAAAAGCTCAGCGGCCCCGTGCTCATTTCGGCGAGCGTTCCCGGCACCGGGTATGACAGTGTCAATGGCACCGTTACCTTTAGCGGGTTTCGGGCATTGCAACGCCCGGGACTGCTCTTGCTTAACGGGACACTCTATCTTGGATTTGGATCCCACGGGGACTTTGATCCCTACCATGGTTGGCTGATGGCTTACGATGCTACAACCCTCCAGCAGTTGGCGGTCTTTTGTACCACACCCAACGGCCAGAGGGGGGCCATTTGGCTGGCTGGCGGAGGCATTTCCGCGGACACGAACACGCCCCCGAATTTATACGTTGTCACCGCCAATGGAACGTTCGATTACAACACCGGCGGAGATGATTACAGTGACAGCGTGCTGAGAATGCAGCTCGTGACGTCCCCCTCCACCCAGTTCCAGGTCCTCGATTACTTTACTCCCGCCAATCAAGCAACTCTGCAGTCACAAGACCTTGACCTCGGGTCGTCCCCCGCCCTGCTTCTGCCTACCCAGTCTGGTCCCTACCCCAATCTGCTGGCTATAGGAGGGAAAGACGGCCGGATCTGGCTGCTCAATCGGGACAATTTGGGACAATATCAAACGAATGATACTGGGGCTGTGGAGGTTATTCCCGAGGTTGGCAGTGACAGCCTTTTCGGCGGAATGACCTACTGGAACGACAACATCTATGTCCAGGAAGACGGTAGTTACCTGGACCAGCTCGCTCTGTCCAACGGTACGGTGCCGCAGTCTCCTACGTACGTCTCGGAGGCTGAGCTTGCAGGATTCCCGAATCCACTGCCTGTGGTCTCTTCGAATGGAACCACCAACGGAGTCCTGTGGCTGGTAGTCAAGGATACGGGCACAGGCCTGGCTACTCTGTGGGCATTCGACCCCACGGATGTCAGCAATACGTTGCTTTACGACAGCCTCCAGGCCGCCAATAACCGTGACCTGGAGGGCACGTTCGTGAAGTTCGCGGTTCCCACGGTAGCCAACGGGAAGGTGTATGTAGCAACAGCGACGGAAGTGGACGTTTTTGGCCTGCTGCCATGAGGACGGGCGCCGGGCTGGCGAAATGTGGCATGGCCATCTTGCCCATGACTTTACACGAGCAGGATGCCCGTGCCCGGAGTTTGTACATTTCGAATCGGCCGCCCCCGGACCAGACGCTCAAAGACTACAGCGCAGACCCCATCTACTGGTTCGCGACTTGCGTCCAAGTGACCAAGGCGATCTTGAATCTCTCCACTTTCATAGAAGGGCGTTTCAGGCCAAATCCATGGAAGTAGCCACCCATCATGGCTTCCAAGTACATTATCCTGGAGGAATCAGCAGCCGAACGTGGGCACCTTATCTAGGGCTTGCCGACTAGAATGTGGAGCGCTTGGGATTCGCGGTCCAGCTTCCTTCGCTGAAACGCTGGGGGGTGTGCCGTGACACTGAACCAATATTGCTTGTGGAAAAGGAGTCTATCAGGGTGTAGCCTTGCGGATACGACGCCGGGATTTTGCGATATCTGGCACTTTCGAGGTTTTTCGTATGGTGAGCGTGCTTGGAGTCTCCCGCCGTGGTCCGCAAAAACCGGGTCGGCGCTTGGGAGCCATGCGGTGCATGATTGCGGTCCTATCATCTCGATCGGGTGAGGCGAGCTGTTGAGCGAATCAGATTTCAGCGACGATACATGCAGGGGAAGGAAAAGTGCCGGAGGCAGCGGTAGAAAAAGAGGCCATCTTGGGTTTTGGCATCCGCAGCAGTCGTAAGAGGGGCCCCTTCGGTGGGCACTGGCGCCTCCGAACGCTAATGAGCGCACGGACGGATCTGTGCGGGGGGTGTCGGGTGACTGGTATTCCTACTGCGACCGGTTTGGAGGGAGTGTCATGAGACTTTCCAGAGCCATTCAACTTTTTGCCCTATCCTTGATATGCGTATTGATCACCGTGACTTCGTGTTCAAGAAATGAAACAGTTTCAAAGCCAGAGGCGGAAAAAGCGAATCTCCAAGCCAACTGGGACAAGGTGGTTACCGTCTCCAAGACGGCCCCGACACTTCAAGTGGTTGTAATGCCACCGCTGAGGCGCGGCTCGAAGATTCACGACCGCGTCTTCCAAGCCCTGCATGAGCTGGGAGCGGATTACGTTCGCTATGTGCCGTGGCTACCATATCCCAAGTTGTCGGTAGTAGAACTCGATCCCCCCAAGGACGGGCAGACCTCTTGGGACTTTTCCTTAATCGACCCGATGATGGAAGATTTCATGAATGCCACGGCGGGACACTCGGTGGTTGTGAACTTCAGCACCATTCCCGAGTGGATGTTCAAATCGGAGAAGCCCGTACCGTATCCGGCCGATCCGGACGAGCTGACCTGGACCTACGAACAGGGAAAGGAGTTACGGGACCCGAGCCGGAAGGAACTGGCGGACTACTATGCCCGGCTGGTGAGTTGGTACACACAGGGGGGATTCACCGATGAAGCGGGGAAGCGGCACGAGTCGGGTCACCATTACAAGATCGACTACTGGGAGGTGTTCAACGAAGTCGATGATGAGCACTCCATGACCCCGCAGGATTACACGGCCAGTTACGACGCCATCGTCGGAGCCATTCGGCAAGTTGCACCCCACATGAAGTTCGTGTCGCTGGCGCTGGACTCGGCCGAAAACAATATGCAATTCCTGGAATATTTCCTGGACCCTCGCCACCACAAGCCCGAAATTCCTCTGGACATGGTCAGTTATCACTTCTATGCTAAGCCCACGCAGAACGAGCCACCGGAAGTGCAGCAATACACCTTCTTCAACCAAGCCGACCATTTTCTCGCCGTCGTGCGCTGGGCCGAATCCGTCCGGCAGCGCCTTTCGCCGCAGACCCAGACAGACCTCGACGAGCTCGGATCCCAAACAGGTACCGACGGCACCGGAATGCCGCCCGCGTACGTCGCTCCACCGATTCCGAATTCCTACTGGAACCTCTCGGGAGCGATGTACGCCTACCTTTACGGCGAACTAGCCAAGCTCGGCATCGATGTTGCGGGCGAGTCGCAGATGGTCGGCTTTCCAACGCAGTGGCCTTCGGTCAGCCTGGTGGATTGGGATAGCGGACAGCCCAACGCCCGCTTCTGGGTGCTGAAGTTGCTCCGAACAAATTTCGGTCCCGACGACAAGCTGGTTAACACGACCGTGGGAACGCCATCGGTTTACGGCCTGGGTTTTGTCACACGCGACGGCAAGCATAAGATGCTGCTGGTGAATAAACGTGATCGAACCCTCATAGCGTCCATTCCCGGTGCCTCCGGGGGCCGGTTGGAATTGGTCGATCAGCAGACGGTCTTTCAGCCGCCCGTCGCCTCCCAACTCCAAAGCGACGATGTAACCCTGGGTGGGCTAGCGGTGGCCGTGGTGACTCTGCCGTAAGTGGGTAATAACATGCACTCCAAGAGGTTGACGGTCTTATTCGAGAACGTAACGCTGGCGCGTCTGTTAGGCGTGGTTTTGCAGCTTGTCTTGCTGATACTGGCTCAACAACCTCTGCTGGCGCAGGTCGAGTCGAAAGAGTATGGCGCGACTCGGGTCGACTTTGCCGTACCCGGAGGAAGCGGGTTCGTCATTAAGCCTAATCATTCTGAATCCGCAGGATTGAAACCTTGGCTTTGGTATGCACCTACGTTCGTGAAGGCGACGCCGCAGATGGGAAGGTATCCCAACGCGTCCCTTACTTGGTTGTTCACGAGACTGCTTGACAAGGGCGTTTGGATAGCGGGTGGCGACGTGGGGGAGTCATGTGGGAATTCCCAAGGGAGGAAGGCTTACACTCGGTTTTATAAATATGTTCAGAAAGAATTCGCACTGTCGCCGCAGCCCTGCCTGCTCGCCCAGAGCCGCGGAGGTTTGATGCTTTACAACTGGGCCGTGGAGCACCCCCATGACGTTGGATGCATCGCGGGAATCTATCCCGTTACCAACCTCGAGAGTTGGCCCAACTTGGGAGGCGAACGAATCCAACAGGCCTACGGGATGAGTGAAGCGGAATTGCGAAAGCACCTTCGTAAGAACAACCCTATTGATCGATTGGCACCACTGGCCCGGGCCCATGTTCCCATTTTCCACATCCACGGTGACGCTGATAAGGTCGTCTCCCTTCAGCAGAACACCCTCGAGTTCGCGAGTCGCTATAATGCCTTGGGTGGCAAAGCGGACGTCGAGGTTATACACGGCAAGGGGCACGAGGAAGTTCCTGAGTTTTTTGAATCAGAGCGGCTGCTCGATTATCTTCTCCGGTTCCTGAGCCCTTGACCACACAAAGGCACATCCGCCGGGCCACGCCTGCTCGAAATAGTAGATTCTGGTCGGGGCCGCCGCGGCGAGTTGCCGCGTCGACCCAGCTAGGGGCGAGCGGCCCGCGCACCAGATATTTCATCCCCACGGAGCACCATTATGACAAAAGGCCCAAACCTGAACCGGCGAGAATTCATTCAGGGTGGAACAGCAGGCCTCGCGGCGATAGCGGGAATGAGCGTTGGGGAAGCATCGAAGGCTGCAAACACCCAATCTGCAAGTGCGTTGATGGAGTCAGATGCCGTTTTAGAGAGACGGAAGCGCTACCTCGAAACGCTGCAAGAGATTCTTCCCCGAACGACGACCAACGAGCTCACGGGCCGGTAGTGGGCTCCTTTCATTTTACAAACCCTTGACTCCCGCCGAATCCGTGGCATACTCATGGTATGCCAAAGCCGAACACGCACACCAAAAGACCTAAGGATGTAAACCAATGGGCTCGCCAGATGGTGGAGGAGTCCACGCGGGATGTCAAGGAGTCGGCTCTCCCGACCCCGCCTAGCGGCGCTCAGATATCAGCGTTTATGGCGGAAATGGGCAGGAAGGGCGGAAGGATCGGCGGTAAACGAAGGGCTGAGAGGATGACCCCCGAACAGCGCAAAGACGCGGCCTCGAAAGCTGCACGGAAGCGCTGGGGAAAAGAAGAGGTAAGTTCTATTACTCTCGCTTCCTAAGGTCCCACATCTTATCGTCAGTCCTAATTATTTGGCCGTTCTCCTTCTTGGACTCCACATCCATGCTGTTGTAGACGGTTGAATAAAGCTTTTTGGACTTCGACCTTATGCCACCATCCTTGAGGGCCTGAACAACTGTCACGGCGGGTTGTTTTCCTCCGCTCGAACGCAGGAAATAGATTATCGCATCCTTAATCGTCATTTTCCTGTAGATGTCTGAGCCATTGTTGCTAGGTTCAACGACGGGGATGGAAGCCTTTTGGATGACGATCGGAACGGGTTGAAGCTCGCCTAGGATATGTTCGACGGCTTCAATGGCTGCATTGAGGCGATCCCGGCGTGCTTTCAGGTCTTGCAAGACACACTGGTAATCAACGCTTGGGTTTGACATAGTGCTTGACCTCCGTAGCTATGAGTGCTATAAACGACTTGAGGGTTGGCAAAGGGAGCCGACCCAGCTTGAGACCGGCTCCTTCGCCACAAAGCTACATCCCCCCTTTCTTAGGGGGAAGCAACTCTCATAAAGTACCCTCACTTCCTGGCCGGTAGTCGCCCTGTTCCCCGCGAAAGGATTAGGCGATTCCCGGCCTTCTTCTTTTATACTATCCATGGAATTCATTTTGCAAGGGAAATCTTCTAAAAAAAATAGTGCTTGACATATGCGTAAGCGGTTGGGCATAATAGTCCCATGAACAAACTAAATTCCACGACGCGCACGCAAGTTGTTGGTTGCCTCATTGAAGGATGTTCCATTCGCTCCACCGTTCGCCTTACTGGCGTCAGCAAGAAGTGCATCATGCGGCTCCTGAGCGAAGTCGGTTCGGTCTGCGCGGACTATCAAGACCGTGTGCTTCGCAACCTGAAAAGCCGACGTATACAACTTGATGAACTGTGGGGATTTTTGTATTGCAAAGATAAGAACGTGACACCAGCAATCGCAGCCAAATATCCATGTGCGGGTGATGTCTGGCTATGGAGCGCGATTGATGCTGACAGCAAACTTATTCTTGCTTGGACGCTTGGGGAGCGAAATGCAACAACTGCGCGTCACTTTGTTGACGACGTAGCGCAGCGCCTAACTTCTCGCATTCAACTCACGACAGATGGTCACAAGGTATATCTGAACGCGGTGGAAGATGTCTTTGGCGCTGAAATCGACTATGCAATGCTGGTCAAAAACTACGAAAGCACACAGAAAGAAACGCGCTACGGCCCAGCGAAGTGCGTGAGCTGTGAATCGAAAGTCATCACTGGGAATCCCGACCCAAAGCACATTTCGACCAGTTACGTCGAACGGCACAACTGGACGGTGCGCACAAGTATGCGTCGGTACACGCGGCTTTCTAACGGCTTCTCGCGCAAGATTGAGAATCACACGGCTGCGATAGCGCTCAACTATTTCGCGTATAATTTCATCCAGATTCATCGTACACTTCGTACAAGCCCGGCGATGGCTGCTGGCGTAACAGATCACCTTTGGAGCGTGGCTGACCTCGTAGCCCTCTGGGAAAGCGAAGAGCGGAGGTTGGAAAGAGCAGCATAAATTATGAATGATCAAAAATCGCTTGACGTGAAAATCTCTGATCCCATTCTCAGATCTATCACTGGAAAATACGGAACCATCCTGATTGACCCGCCCTGGAGGTTCGCCAACCGCACTGGGAAGATGGCCCCCGAGCATAAGCGCCTCCACCGTTACAGCACGATGTCATTTGATGAGATTGCGGCGCTGCCGGTCGGCAGGCTTGCTGCGGACAAGAGCCACCTATACCTGTGGTGCCCGAATGCGCTTTTGGCCGAGGCACTCGGCATCATGAAGGCGTGGGGCTTCACTTACAAAACCAACATCGTTTGGTACAAAATCCGTAAGGATGGTGGTCCCGATGGGCGCGGCGTTGGATTCTACTTCCGTAACGTGACGGAGTTGGTTCTTTTTGGCATCAAAGGCCGTATCCGAACGCTCGCTCCGGGGAGAAGCCAAGTCAACGTGATCGTCACGCGGAAGCAGGAACATTCCAAGAAGCCAGATGTGCTTTACGACATCATCGAGCGTTGCAGCCCTGGACCGTACTGCGAGCTTTTCGGTCGGTGCCGAGTACGCGGCTGGACTCAATGGGGCGATGAATTGGATAGCTACGAGCCGCCCCCGTACAAGGCGTATGCGTGGGCTACGAATTCGGATCGTAGCAGTTCATCCCCATCCCAATCAGAAGCAGCGGGCAGCCGCCAGCGCCGCCTCCATCCACCTTTGGAATAAGTTTGCCCCAATGGGTGGTCGATGCCCCGTAAGAAGCTCCCTTTCCGAGTTCATTAAAAAGAGCCTGTAGCGCACTCATTCGAGTAATCATAACTCCCACTGCCAGAACCCGAAGCTCTTTTAGTAGCCGGAAATTATTCAGGTCTCGGTCGTAAAATGGATCCTTGTTGTTCCACTCAACTTCCAGCCCGACCTCGTTTTTGAAATTGTCGATCTTGTGAGTTGGGATCGGGATGGGGTTTGCATCAATAGTTATCTGGATGTCGAAAGATTTCTCCTCCCATCCCCGCTCATGAAGGAAACCGTCCAACGCCACCGAAATGGGCGACCTTCCGGCTCCAGGCGTAAGGATGTGGCTTCGCCTGAGAACGAATCCTGTAAGGCAATCCACAATGTCTTGGAACTCATTCGGGTAGTCGCTCGCAAGAATGCCAGAGGCGTGCCCTCGCTCTTCGATGTGGTATCTGTCGCGAACTGCTTGGGGAATGCTTTCAAGTCCCATGAGCGGAGCATGGTATCATAGAACCTCCAGCACTTCATGTACCAATATTTGGCTTTTATTTTTCAAAGTAGCCCACTACCCACGGGCCGCATGAACGGAGGCGACAAGAACTGGGAGGCCTGGGTTACGCGCACAGGTGAACTCCCGCCGGATTTTGAATCCATGCCGTCCAACAACTTTTTGCCTGACCCGTTGGTACGACTCGAAGGGATAACAAATGCGCCCATCACGACCCTGGAACAGTGGGCCCAGCAGCGGCAGTGGATCCGTTCGGAGTTTGAGCGTTGGGTCTATGGGAAAATGCCCCCTCCACCGGACAATCTCCGGGCAGTCGTGACGGAAACCCGCCGGGAGGGCGGCGTTACCGTAAGGGAAGTGCGATTGGAATTCGGGCCTGACCACCGCGGAATTCTGCACGTGCATCTGTTCATACCGGACGGGAAGGCTCCGTTTCCGGTCTTCTTGACCAATCAGCCGCTGACCGCCAGTTGGATTCAGCCCGCGATTCGCCGAGGCTACTTAGCGTGTATTTATGATGCCACGGATCCCGTCTTCGGCGCCACGGATGACTCCGACAAGTTCATCGATGTCTACCCGGATTATGACTTCGCCTGCATTGCCCGCTGGGCGTGGGCGGCAATGAGGGCGGTCGATTACTTATGTACGCTGCCGGAAGTCGATCCGAACAAAATCGGAATTACGGGGCATTCCCGCAACGGCAAGCAGGCGGTGTTGGCGGCAGCATTCGACGAACGGATCGGGGCGGTGGTGGGATCAAGCGGGACTACCGGCGAGTGCCTCCCCTGGCGATACTGCACCCTGGATTATTGGGGTACGGGAAGCATCGAGTCCATCACCGGCGGCCCCCACAACACTCACTGGTTCCATCCCCGCTTGCGCTACTTCGCCGGGAGAGAGGATAAGCTTCCGGTTGACCAGAATCAGCTCATGGCGCTCGTGGCCCCGCGCGGTCTCATGATGTACGCCGCTTACAGCGAGCACGAAGGCAACGGTTTCGGCTACGAGCAGGCTTATCGTTCGGTACGCAACGTCTACCGGTTTCTGGGCCGGGAAGAAGATGTGCAGCTTCGCTTGCGGTACGGCGAACATGACTTTATTCCCAACCACGTTGAGAATTATGTCAACTTCTTCGATTCGGTCTTTGGCCGGTGTCATTACCGCAAGTGCGAGACCTGGATCAATGGTTACACATTCGAGGGCTGGTTGAACACCACCGGAGAACGGGTCGACCCGTTGCATCATCCGCGCCGGAGCCTGGCGGATTTCTTACCCGCAGACCCTTCCACTTGGCCCCGCCGGAGGGAAGATATCAAAAGGGAAATCGTTTGGGCCTTAGGGGAAGAACCCCCAGGGCTGCCTTTTGCCGGAGTGCGCAAGTTGCCCGCGCCGGAGACGCCTTACTGGATTCATCCCCCCGGCGATAGCCCCCTGGCCATGCTTTTTGAAAGACCCTTGAAGCGTCCGAATATGGGATCAACGATCGTTCCATACGGAGATGGCCTGCGGGCCGACCTATACTATCCGCTAGGCCCAGAAGGCAAGCCGAAGCCCGGGCCTCTGCCCATCGTCATATGGCTCCATGCGTACGCCTATGCGACGGGGTACTCACGTTGGGTGAATGCGGCGTTTGATTCCCTCACCCAGAAGGGTTTCGCGATTCTGGCATTTGACCAACTAGCTTTCGGAACGCGTGGGCCCGACGCACACCATTTCTACCATCAGTATCCGCAGTGGTCTCTGTTAGGTAAGATGGTCTGCGACACGCGAGGAGTCATCGATGCCCTATGCGACTTAGACTACATCGACCACTCCCGGATAAACATGATCGGCTACGCGCTGGGCGGCAAGGTGGGTTTAGTGACGGCAGCCCTCGACGAGCGCGTGAACGCCGTGGCCTCGGTGTGCGGATTCGATCCCTTGCAACATACCGCGCCGGGAGATGGGACCGAAGGTGTCCGGCACTACTCGCACCTGCACGGTTTGCTTCCCCGGCTAGGTTTTTTTGCGGGAGAGGAATCCAGGCTGCCATTCGATTATGATCGAGTGCTGGCACTGGTGGCGCCGCGCCCCGCGCTGATTGTGGCTCCCACCCTGGATCGATACGTCCACGTGGAAGCGGCGCGGAATGAGGTCGAACAGGCACGAAAAGTCTACCAGCTCTTAGGGCGAAACGAAGCGCTGCGGCTTGAGACACCTCTCGATTTCAATCGCTTTATGGTGGATCGGCAGGACCAGGTCGTCAACTGGATCGCACTGCAGCAATGAGCCGGAGATAAGCTTACCCTCCACACCGCTGGATGGCTGTCAAAGATCAAGGGACGGCCAGTGACCCGTGGAAAATACAGAGTGCCGGCTTATCCATCAACTGGCCTGCCGCCTGGCCGCGGGGGATTTCGGTGTGAAAGGGCGTTTATCGTTCCGAATCCATCAAAGCACCCACACATCATAGTGTCCGAGTGCGCCGCTGCTTGCCCGGAATTTCCGATCCCCCGGCAGATTCGTCGATAACTCGGCGGCTACTCGTTACTGATAGGAGGCCGACAGGAGTCTGGTCCGCTTTCAAAGCGCGGTCGTCCTATTTTCCGGGAAGGTGGGGAGCTCGGAACTGAATCATTGCAAGTGGGAGAAGCAGTAGAGGGGCGTGGAATTCGATTAGGTGCCCGAGCTGAAGCAACCGCACGAAGAGAATGCCCGGCTCGGACCGCTGGCGGGGGACTTGGCCCGGGACAAAACAATGCTGCAGCACGTGTTGCCAAGGAAATATTAAGGCCCTCGTGGTGCCGTTCGGTGGCCGAGCATCTGTGCAAGAGTTATGGAGTCAGCGAGCCAATAGGCCAACTCACTTATGAAATCGGACTCTCTGGAAATCGAGACCTTGCGCCACCCGCTTATCCGACGTGAAGCTCCAGAGCCAGACGAAAATCATTCAGGGCTGCAAAAGTTGGGTTAGACTTCAATGTCGGGTGGCAGCGATATGATTTCCACCAAGATAACTGAGTTGTCATCGTCGGACGAGAACGTCCGATCTGTTCAGGAGCCGTTGCTCTGGCCCGAATCCACCTTTCCCGCCCCCGACCCCGCGGCAGGTTTGCCGTACCACGATCTGGGTCCACGAGGTCTCGAGCGACTCTGCTTTCAATTACTAGTACAAAATCGATATGTTCCACGGTTCTTCGGTGAGCCCGGTCAAGCTCAATACGGGATTGACTTACTGGTTGACACTGAAACCGGCAGTAGAGTTTATCAGTGCAAGAACCTGGACCATTCTCCATCGGTTGGCGAGATCAGGACAGCCACGGAGAAATTCCAGAATGAATGGCTGAGAGATCACGAACTTCATTGAATCATTGCCGTTGTTTCTTCATTTGTGGAATCTCGCTGCCTTGTGGTATGAACGTGGGCGATCTTCACCAAACCGATTTGGTCAATTACTCCCACCTGAGGCGGGAGATGCGTTGCTCGGGAGTTTCAAGGACCGAGTGAAAGAGAGGATGCACGCGGATGAACGCATCAACATCTTCGCTCTAGCGGGCGTTCTGGCGTTGCTTCTGCCTAGAGGCAAGCCAAAATTGCAAGAAGCCTTGGGGACCCAGAGACGTCATCTTGCGCGGTTGCAAGAAGAGGCGATTCAGTACACATTCATCCCATCATTCTTTGCATTAGTTGGCATGTCGTTAGTTTCTGGGACAAAAGCCAATTTTTCCCTCGCCAATTGCGAGAGGTTGCTATCGGCGGCGGAAGAGTACGCAGAAAAAGGACCGGCGATCGAGCTCGTTCGCGCCGCAGTCAGAAGCTATCTCCCTAGAGGGTAGATCGGCATAGGGGGGACAGTTGGCCGCTCACCCCTGCCACATCACTGTACGTACGGAGCCGTATATGGCGGTTGGGGGGGTAATGCCAAAAACCTCCGGCGAGTCAAATCCTTGAAGGCGTCCGGTAGGGATGATAAAGCGAAGCACCTCGACTCCTGTACCGTCACGCACTCGGAAAATACTCGCAAGTGGGCGCAGAAGAATCTATGCGCTTGTTGCGCTGCAAGTTGCTGCCGCTCAGACAGTTCCGCTGCGCGTTGGGGATTCGGCCGGGGAAGTCGCCCTCACGTCAAGTGGGCGCCACTTGGCCGTATCATGGCCGACCCGCTGAAGTGCGGACGGTGGCGCTGGCAATTCGGAGAGCAAGTTAGAACCGCCCTGCACGGCTGGTCGCCCAGACGAAAAGAATGGGCTACGCGGGAGTGGTAAGTGGCCCCTCCGGCCCGCAGGGGGGAGACCCGCGGCGTCCCAGGTTAGTTTGCGCCTTAGAAAATGTAGAAACTCCAGCGCTGGGCTTAACAGGCTGCGGAAAAACTCCTAGTAAGGAGGTTGGGTTCCGGGTTTCTGGGGGGGAGGAGGTTTGGGGGTTGTCACTTGACTGGATATAAGTTTATGAGGTATGATGTATTTTAAGGATTCCACAGGAGGATACCTCATGCGTGGCCCCGACATTCAGCAAGCGGCGATGTTCAGTTATCTGACCTTGGAGCGGCGGATTCCGGCCGACCACCTGTTGCGGGCGATCCGGCGCTTGACCGACCGCGCTTTGGAGCGGATCAGTCGGGGGTTGGACAAGCTGTACGCGTCGACGGGGCGGGAGTCGATTCCGCCGGAGCGGCTGTTGCGGGCGTTACTCTTGATGGTGCTGTACTCGGTGCGCTCCGAGCGGCAATTGATGGAGCAGTTGAACTATAACTTATTGTTCCGCTGGTTCGTGGGCTTGGAGATGGACGACGAGGTGTGGGACGTGACGATGTTCACCAAGAACCGGGTCACGCGCTGATGGAGAACCGGAACGGTTTGGCGGTGGCGGCGCAGGCGAGTTGCGCGGGCACGGCGGCGGAACGCGAGGCGGCGGTGGCGATGCTGGACGAAGTGCTAGGGCGGGAAGATCCGAGGGCGCCGGCGGGGGAGATCACGCTGGGGGCCGACACGCCGTACCAGGACGCGAAGTTCATCGCGGCGCTGCGGGAACGGGGCGTGGCGCCGCACGTCAGCGAGTATAGCGAGGGCAGAGCGAATGCCGCCAAGAACGGCCTGAATGAGGCGGAGCGCGCCGATCCTCGCCGACCGATCAGTCAGCGGAAGCGTAAGCTGATCGAGTGGGTGTTCGGGTGGGGGAAACTGGATCGTCCCCTGAAACAGATTAAGCTGCGGGGATTGCAGCGGGTGGACTGGTTCTACCAGTTGGTGGTGTCGGCCTACAACTTGATGCGCATGGGGAAACTGATTCCGATTCCGGTGCAGGTCGGCTAAGGCCGAGGTGTCTCGGGAGGCCGTGAAAACGCCCTCCCGAGACCAAAACCAACCTCGAAAAACCATGCGCCTCAACCCAAAACGGCCTCCCCACCGCCCACAACAGAACCGGAAAACAAAAACCCGCAGTTTTTCCGCAGCCTGTAAAGCCCGGCATTTGCCGCCCTAAAGGACGGCGCTACGAAAGGCACGTGCTGAACCAAGGTTCAGCGCTACAGACCCGCCAGCAAGCTGGCTGGTAAGAAAGCGGCAGTCCGTCAGCTGACGGACCCTGGAGTTTCTACATTTAGGTCTGGCAAATAGTATTGTTGTTGACAGACCGGCCTCGGTTCCGCTATCTTCCTTCCCGAGCCCAGGCGCAGGAGGTTGCCATGCCCGACGATCTCCAGGATTCCATTCTCTCGATAGTCGAAGCTTCTCTCGATGCTCAACTGCGCGCCATTCGGCGCCTGCGCCGCGGCCCGCCCGCGTCCGTCCGGAAGCCCCGCCGCGCAAGTCTGTCCCAGGTTGACATGGCGTACGACATACTCAAAAAAGCCCGCGCCCCCTTACACGTTTCCGAGATCTTGGCCCGTATTCACTCCACCTTCCATGTCACCGTCGATCGCGAGAGCCTGGTCTCTTCGCTCACCAAAAAGGTCGCCCGGGGCGATCGTTTCCTGCGCACCGCCAAGAATACTTTCGGTTTGCGTCCGGAGGTCCCATGACTCTGCTTGCCGCTTGGTCGGAGATCGTGGCGGACTGGGGCTCCAGTTTTCCTCAGCCGCGTACCGTGCGCCGCGCCGTGCGCCAAGCCCTGGGCTCGTTGGTCTGCGTGGGCCGGCGCTGTCTGTCGCCCATCATCTGGACTCAGGGCCGCCAGCAGCGCAGTTGGAGCAGCGAGTACTTTCTCCACTCGCGTTGTCGCTGGGAGCCCCAGACGTTGTTTGCGGGTGTGTGGCGTCGCGCCTTGCCCTATTGTCCCGGCTGCCTGGTGGGCGTCGCCGTCGACGATACCCGCCTGCGCAAGACGGGCCGCGCCATTCCCCAGGCGCGCTATCACCGCGATCCCCTCTCGCCCCCCATTCATGTCAACCTGATGCACGGCTCTGTTTTCGCGCTTCCCCACCTTCCCGGCGCCTTTACGCTCTCTCCACCTTTACCCCCGAACAGGTCCGTCGGGACGAGTCCCACCCCTGGAAGCAGACCAAGCTGTTCTACGGAGGCAAGCGCCGCCGTATCCGTTACCAAGAGGTGTCGCAAGTCTATTGGCGCCGCGGCGCCGGCCAGATCCCGCTCCGCCTCTTCGTCGTCGCTGCTACCCCCTATCGCAAACGCAAAAGCTGCAAACTCTACTACCGCCAGCCGGCCTATCTGCTCACCACCGATCTGAAGCACTCCCCTCCCCAGTTGCTGTAAATCTACTTCGATCGCTGGCAGATCGAAGTCAACCACCGCGACGAGAAGGATACCCTGGGCGTCGGACAAGCCCAGTTGTGGAATATCAACGCCGTACCCAAACAGCCGGTCCTGGTGGTGGCCGCCTACAGCGCTCTGCTCTTGGCCTCTCTCCAGGCCTTCGGCACCGAACGGAGCGAGGCTTATCAGGCTCTGCCCAGGCGGCGACGCAAGGCCCATCGGCCTTCCTGCCTTGACCTCGTCACCCTGCTGCGCCGGGAAATGGTCGACCACCCCGAATGCGCCCAATCCCTCGGCTTCCAACTCACCGATCACGCTCTCACTCAGGCCGCCGACGCATGAAAATGTACAAATTCCAGAGTCCGTCAGCGGACGGACGGCACTGCAAAGGTTCGCACGCGCAAACTGGCTGTATGGAGCGCCGGACATGGTGATGGTCGGAGATTCCCTTTAACACCCGGGTCGAAGCCCCCCCTTCCAGAACCTTATGAGCCGGCAGCGGGGAGGTAGGCGCAGTCTGCCTTCCTCCGCAGTTCTATATCGGTAAATGACCCCTTGCGGACGCGGGTGCAAGGCCTATAATGGGCGGCGTGTCGCGTCTACGACGCCACCGATGAACGCACCCGCGATTGATTGCCAAGCGAACGACGTTAACTACGGAGGCGATTGACGAGCCGCAGACAAAGGCAAAGCGGGCCTACGTCTGCGCTTCAGAAGCGGTAGCCAAGGGTCAGGGCGACGATTGGGTAGTATTTGAAGGGGCTCAAGTCGTTGCTGAGGATCGTCTGCTCGGCGTGAACGTTGCTCTGAACAATCGGGTCAGTCGCGACATTGCTGCAGGTGGCGGTGCCAGGAACGCACGCGCTGCCGGTCAGATCAAGCCCGATCTTCGGGGACCCCTGGAAAGCGACGCCCGCCTCGATATGAGCGCTGAAATGCTTCCTATTGCGCGGGACCAGATTCCCGAACCCAAACATGAACGTCGGCGCAGCTTTGTTAAATGCAAGTGTCCCCGTGCCCCCCACCGGGTTCGCCGGGTTGCTTTGGTAAGTCACATGGTTCAGGGTGAAGGTGTTTCCACCGGCGCTCGAGGCTGACGCGTTCACGTGATTGTCGTTATAGGCGATGAGGCCAGGGCTCAGGTGGAACGTGTGCGCGAAATGCGAGAAGGGGAACCAATCATAATGGGCTTCTACGGATAACCATCGCAGGTCGCCGTTATAATTGATTCCACTGTTATTGAAGCTGCGGCTGTAGTTGAAGACGTTGAATCCCCCGCGGACGTTTGACGAGTGGGTGACTTGATATGCGGCTTCGCCGCCGAGCCCGAGCGTTGACACCCGGAAGCCCACGCCGACTTTGCCTGCACCCTGCGGGTCCTTCTTGGAGGATGACTTCCTCGCCGCAGCGGTGGAAACGGTGGGTTGATCGCTGGAAGTTTGCGCAACAAGTTGCGGAGCGCAATAAAGAAAGACCATCGCAACGATACCCAATAACGAAGTTACCCTTTTCCTAGAATACATTTGGTTCTCCTCTTCTCCAGAATTTCCGCTCTCAGTTTTCGCCCGGCGATTAATGCCTGGGCGAGCAGGCTGGCAGCCACGCACTGAGTTGATCAGTAAATACCAAAGTGGTATTAAGCACCCACAAACCATAGCTGATTGTAGAATTGTGACAATAGTACGATCGTGCCCCCCAAGGGGTCATGGGCACAAAAGGGCGGAGTGGGCATGGTGGGAGTGGTGCTGTTTTTCCCCTTTGGGGAACAGCTATACATCCGCGCATAATTAAAGGGACATAATCGGCCCCTGTATGGCATACTTCTCGCAGGAGGAGTAGCCATGCTTCCTCGCCTGCTGCGGTTGCATCCTAAAACCTATGATCGGTTGA
>Ga0187852_1001992_pt1 | contig 17668 bp, 15 predicted proteins | sample June2016WEW_6_40_FD_134511 | JGI IMG/M metagenome (GOLD analysis project Ga0187852, IMG submission 134511) | Peatland microbial communities from SPRUCE experiment site at the Marcell Experimental Forest, Minnesota, USA - June2016WEW_6_40 | ecosystem: Environmental > Terrestrial > Soil > Wetlands...
GACTGCGCCTTTTGTTCGAAGGCGATGTCTGGCTGCCGAGCGGCGTTGCCCGGACCTGAGCGGCCAGGAGCACACCATCTGGCCGAGTTCCCTCACGGTCAGATGAAGACCTGAACAGTTACCGGATCTTGATGTACGGATTGTCGAACGGCGTCGGGGACCTGCTGGCTCCTTCGGGCGTACCGAATCGAGCCGTGTACTCGCGCATCGGCGAGGTGTACGAGTACATAAAGGCGTGCGAGCCGTACGTCGAGAGAGGCAGGCACCTCGTAGATATCGCCCTCGTCGCCGACCCGGCACAAGGCGATCGACCCGCCGACGGTGTCAGCGGCGCGCTCCGCGCCCTCCAGCGATTGCGCCAGCAGTTCGATGTCGTGCCACCCGATGCTCCCCTCGAGGCATACAAGCTCGCCGTCGTGCCGGACGGGACACCTGTTGACACCCAGCTGGCGGGGCGGCTGGAACGCTACGTCGCCGGTGGCGGAGCACTGCTCCTTTCGGCATCTGTCGCTTCCTCCGGTGAGGAAGCGACCGCTTTGTTCACCCGTCTCGGATTCGAACTTGAGGGACTCTGGCCCTTCGATCCTGTGTTCCTGGCACTCACCGAGGCCGGACTGCTCGATCCGCCTCCGGGCATCGATGTGCGCGTACCTGGCCGGAGCACAAAGCTGAGGACCCCGAACGACGGCAAGGTCCTCGTGGATCTGGTGCTCCCTTATTTCCAGCGCGCGTACGACCACTTCAGCGGTCACTCCTACACGTCACCGTCGCAACCTTCCGGCTACGGCGCCGTCGTGCAGCGCGGGCGAGTCGTGGTCCTTGCCGTGCCGCTGTTCGCGGCTGTGGCGACGGAGGACAACCTCGAGTACCTGCAAGTGCTTGGCGCCTGCTTCGAGCACCTCCTGCCGAGACCGCTCCTGCGGGCGAAGGGGCCGGTACACCTCGAGACCGCCGTCGTCGATGCCGCGTACCACACGTCGGTTCACCTGTTGAGCTTCGTCCCGGCCCGGCTCGCGCGAGACCTCGACCTCGTCTTCGATCCGTTTCCCCTGGTCGATGTCGAGGTGTCCCTGCGCAGCCTTGCTGCTCCAAGACGAGTCGTGTTGCAGCCGGCGGGCGACGTGCTCGCCTGTGAATTCGACGGCCAGTACGCCTCGGTGTCTGTCAGCGTCCCCGACGGACACGCGATCATCGTCTTCGAGCGGTGATCTCGGCTCTCAAGTACCCAATCCACTGACTACGAGCCGATTCGCTCCTCCATTCGCTGCAAGCGTCTGGTCTTCAGGGGCCAAGTCGAAACGAATGCGGTCTTGCACCAGGCTCCCGGCATCACGACGGGAAGCGAGGTGCGGAACTGGTGTTGCCTCCCAGACCGACGCCAGCGAGCTGCTCATCCTCGGCGACGACTGCGTCCTGCATGGGGTCGTGACGTAACCCTTTTCCAGTCGCGAGAGTCCCTGCCTCCGGCTGGCGAAGAGACCTCGCCGCTAGGGCTAAGGCTGCCAGCCAGCCCGCAGGCGGTAACCTCCAGGCCATTTCCGGCACGAGTGCGCGAAGGGATCGCTGTCGAGGCCGACGACCCGATCCCGATCGGCTGTGAAAAGCTAGCGGAGTAGTGCAAGGTCTCGTGGTCGAAGACGACGACGCCATCGGCGAGCCATTGGCAACCGGGTTGCGACGTGAAGGCTTCGACGTGACTCTCGTCCAGACGGCCGCGGCCGCGTTGTCAGCACCGCCGGTTGACCTCGTGTTGCTCGACCTCGGGCTTCCCGACGCCAACGGTCTCGAGGTCTGCAGGCAGCTGCGGGCACGGTCATCGGTCCCGATCATCATCGTCACCGCACGAGATGACGAGATCGACCGAGTGGTGGGCCCCGAGATCGGAGCGGACGACTATGTCGTCAAGCCGTTCGGTTTCCGTGAGCTCGTCGCCCGCATACGCGCCGTGAACCGTCGCAGCACGTCGCCAGCCCCTGTCTCAAGTAGACAAGTGATCGGCGAGCTCGAGATCGACCGGCGCTCGCACCGCGTGCTCCTGTCCGGCCACGAAGTGCAGCTCACTCCAAAGGAGTTCGACCTCCTCGCCTTGCTCGCTGTGGACCCCGGCGCGATGGTCACCCGACGGGAGGTCCTCGCCGAGGTCTGGGACCCCCATTGGTACGGCACCTCGAAGACTGTCGATGTCCACATCGCCTCTCTCCGCAAGAAGCTCGGCGACCCGAGGTGGATCGAGACGAGCCGAGGCGTTGGCTTCAGGCTCGCTGTTCCGCAATGAGGCGGCGGCTTCTCGCGGGGTTCTTCCTTTTCGCATTCGCGCTCGTCGTCGCGCTCGAGGTTCCGCTCGGCATCAGCCTTGCCCGCAACGACCGGACGACGTCGATGTCGGAGGTTCAACGCGACGCCTCCTCTCTCGCCGTGCTCGTCGCCGCGGGATTGAACAACCGCGGACCCAAGCTTCAACTCGTCGTCCGCCAATTTGCCCGTGCTGACAACGCTGTCGTCGCGGTCGTCTCGTCCAGGCACGTCTTGGCGGCAGCAGGAAGGGGCGCCGTCGAGGAGCTGAGCGACACTCGCACGAAGGCGATTATCGGCTCCGCCGCCGCTGGCCACACCTCGGGAGAGGAGGGTTCCGCCGACCCTGACGACGACTTCTTGTATGTGGCCCTCCCCGTGGCGGTCCCGGCACCTGGCGCGAACAACCCCTCGTCCGAGACCCACGGGCCGGACGTAGTTCTCCTCGTAGCCGAGTCGGCCGCGCCCCTCCACGCTCGCATCCGCAACCACACGATCGCTCTGATCCTCTTCGGACTCGGGGCGATCGCCGTGGCCACCGCCCTCGGGACGATTCTCGCGAGATCCCTCACAAGCCCGTTGGAGGGCATCGAAGTCGCTGTCGCCGCAATCGGCGCCGGCCGGTTGTCGAAGCGGGCACCGGTCGGCCGCGGACCAGCTGAGCTCAACGCGCTCGCCGAAGCCGTCAATGAGATGGCGGACCGCTTGGAGGAGCTCGTCCACGCTCAGCGGACATTCCTCGCCGATGCGTCCCACCAGCTCCGCACTCCTCTCACGGCGCTGCGTCTTCGTCTCGAAAACCTCGAGGGCACGCTCGAGCCTGGCCAGAGAGTCGATTTCACTTCTGCGCTCGCCGAGGCCGACCGGCTCTCCAGGATCGTCGACGGACTGCTCACACTCGCCCGATCCGAGGGGGGTCTCCGGCCAACAAGAGATTCGGTCCAGGTCGAAGCCGTCTTGCGCGACCGTGCACAAGCATGGAGCGCCCTCGCCGAAGAGCGTCAAGTGACTCTCGTGCACGAACCGCCGGCTGCTAGCGGAACGGCTGGTCCGGCGCTCAGAGCTCTTGCCTGCCCCGGTCATCTCGAGCAGATCCTCGACAATCTCCTCGCGAACGCGCTCGAGGCGACACCTGCTGGTGGAAGAGTGAGTTTGAACACCGCCCGCGCGGGGGACAACGTCGAGGTGCATGTGGTCGACGACGGGCCCGGCATGAGTCCTGCCGACAGGACGAGAGCCTTCGACAGGTTCTGGAGGCGCGAAGGCGCCCCGCACGGTGGCACTGGGCTCGGTCTGGCCATCGTGGCGCAACTCGCAAGGTTGTCGGATGGAACGGCGTGGCTCGAGGCCTCGCCAAGCGGTGGGCTCGATGCGGTGGTGCGATTCGAGGCCTCAGATGGTTGAGGCCGCAGTCGCGAAAGGCGCGCGGCGCAGGTGGAGATCGCGCCTCGTCCGAGCCGTCCTCGTGGTGTTGGGGCTCTTTGTGGCTGTTGCTCTCGCCGGATTCGGATACGAGCTGAGCCTCCCGAGTGTCGCGAATGCACCGGCAAGCGTGGCGGCGATCGTGAGGGCGCATGGAGGCAAGCTGGGCAACCTGCCCTTGCCGACCAAGCTGGCGGAGGCGGAGGTCGCCGTCGAGGACGAGCACTTCTACTCGAACGTGCTGCTGAACATCTTCGACGGCGCGGCGCGGGCCGCACTGACGGCGCTGCACACCAGCGGCGACCCCGGCGGAAGCACCATCGCCCAGCAACTGGCAAAGCAGCTCTACCCTTCGAACTCAGGTTTCGCCGATACTTTGGAGCAGGTCGGGCTCGGGCTCAAGCTGTCGCTGAGCTACTCGAAGCCAAGGATCCTCGAGATGTACCTCAACGCCATCTACTACGGGAACAGTTACTGGGGTTATCTAGATGCTGCTCGTGGGTACTTCGGAGTCGATCCCAACGCGCTCAACTGGGCGGAGGCTTCCATGCTCGCCGGATTACCCCAAGCGCCGTCCGACTACGATCCGGTCCTGCACTTCGCTCTTGCCAAGGAACGCCAGCGACAGGTTCTCAACCAGTTGGTCGCCAATCACATCCTCACCGCAGCACAGGCGGACCGTGTCTACAAGACACCACTTCCCCTGCATCGTCGATCATCGGGAGACCGCGTCCTGTGGCCCGCGAAAATGCCGGCCTCCCAGAAACAAGTCGCTCCCACGATCAGATGAGCCAGAGAACCGTGAAGAGAGAGAACCCCGTGCAGCAAGGAACTCATGAGCCTCCCCGGCGGCACACCGCCGCGAAACAGGAGACCGGCCGCAGGACACAACAGTTCTCGCGAGTGGCCATCGTTCTCCTAAGAACAGGCTCGTATCTGGAACCTACGGCTGCAGACGCCCAACACGTCGCCAGCAATTGGTAAAGACTCGGCAAAGAGTGCCAGAAACATGGCGATTGTGGTGCTCGGCACTCATCTGGCCTCTTAAGATTGACGAGTGTCAACTCCAACTGAACTCTCGGGGCAGCGTCCAGACTTGGCCCTGATCGGCACACTGGCGGCTCTCAAGGTCGATTTCGCCCCCGAGCACAAACAGCCCGCCGCCGTACGCGTCCTCCTGGCGACGCTCGTGGCTCTCGTCGGATCCTTGGCAGCCAATGCGATCCTCGTGGGGATCGGCACGCGGATCTTCCCCTCGACGAATGGCTACGCGCATTTCCGATTCTCGGACTACGGCAAACTGACGACCATCGGCGTGATCATCGCCTGTCTCGCCTGGCCCGTCGTGACTCGAATCTCGTCGGCTCCCCGTTGGGTGTTCGTGCGAATGGCTGTCCTCGTGACGGCGGTGCTCTGGTTGCCGGACCTGTACATCCTGGTAAAAGGCCAGCCCGTCACGGCCGTGCTCGTGTTGATGATCATGCACCTGGCGATCGGCCTCGTGACCTACAACGCCCTGGTGCACGTTGCCCCGGCCAGGACAAGCAGGCGAGATTCGGTCGGTGATCGACGTCGGGTCGATAGAGAACATTGATCAGGCAGTCGACCGGCTGGACAAGGATCATCAGGTTCACACCGAGGATCCCCGAGATTCGACCATCTCATTCACAGCAGGTTCAAGGTTGTCTCTCAGTTCTGCCCGCGAGGATCGTCGCCATGAGTCCCGTCAGCCGGTTCGCATCCAAGACTCGTCCCGCGAGCAAGCGCCTCGCGATCGCCATTGGTCACCGACCACGCCGGCCAGGTCACGCGCCGCGTCCCTGGATCGCCGACGCGTGCGTCGCGCTCGCCGGGATCGGCTTAGGCGCGACTGTCGGCACCGTCATCATCGGAGAAACACGGGGCTCGCTCGCGGCACCTGGGGGCCTTCTTATCGCAGGCGGTAGGTTTGCGGGCTTCACGGGCGCCTACCTCATGCTTCTGATGGTGCTCCTCATCGGACGCCTCCCTTGGCTCGAGCGAGCAGTGGGCCAGGATCGGCTGGTTCGTTGGCACCGTCGCATCGGCCCATGGGCTCTCGGGCTCATCACTGCCCACGTCGTGCTCATCACGCTCGGCTATGCGCAGTTGTCGAAGACCGGGACGCTCCGCCAACTATGGATCTTTCTCACCTCTTACCCAGACTTGCTTGCCGCGGCGGTTGGTTTCGCCCTCCTAGTGATGGTGGCGATCACCTCCATCAGGCTCGCCCGAAGACGACTCAAGTATGAGACGTGGTGGATCGTCCACCTTTACACGTACATCGCGCTTTCCCTCGCGTTCGCGCACCAGATCGTCACGGGTGGCTCGTTCGTCGGGCACCCGCTCACCCGGGCCATCTGGCTCACGGTCTGGGCCTCGACTGCGGGCCTCGTCGTCGTTTACCGCGTAGCGCTCCCAATTGGTACGAACCTCAGGCATCAGCTACGCATCGTGAGTGTCCGCGAGGAAGTGCCCGGCGTGTTCTCCGTCGTCTGTTCAGGACGTCGCCTGGATCGCCTCGCGGTGTCGGGAGGCCAGTTCTTCCAATGGCGCTTCCTGACGCGCGAGCTCTGGTGGCAGGCCCACCCTTACTCCCTTTCTGCGCTCCCAAGGCCCCCGCTCATTCGGGTGACGATCAAGGCGGTTGGCGACCAGAGCAGCGCAGTCGCGCGACTGAAACCAGGCACGCGGGTCGCCATCGAGGGACCGTATGGAGCCTTTACCCACCACGCCCGATCGGCGGCAGGCGTCGCGCTGATCGGCGCGGGTGTCGGCATCACCCCGCTGCGCGCGCTCCTCGAAGATCTGCCGCCGTCAGTCGATGTGGCCGTAGTCATGCGGGCATCGAGACCTGGTGATCTGGTCCACCGCGACGAGGTCATCGCGCTGGTCGACAGGAGAGGGGGTCGAGTCCACGAAGTGATCGGCCCGCGCCACAAGGTGCGCCTCGATGCACGGGCGCTACGACGTCTCGTGCCGGACCTCGCAGAACGAGACGTCTATGTCTGCGGACCTGGTGGGTTCAGCGAAAGCATCGTCTCGGCAGCACACAGGTTGGGAGTGCCGGGGCACCGGATCCATCACGAGGCCTTCGCGTTCTAGAACCGGAGAAAATCCCTTGAGACCTGACAACAAGAAAGGAGAACGATGAGACGGGCACCGATCGTGACCGTGGCAACGGTGGCGGGACTTGCCGGGGTGCTGAGTTTCCATACGAAGTCCGCGCCGCTCACGCTCGGCACGGCTGCGCGCAGTGCTGCGACGCGAGGCTCTTCGCCAACCTCTGTTGCTGCCGCGTCGCCGCCAAAGAGCGGGTCCAACTCAACTGGGTCGTCTTCCCCCTCAACGACGACACCTTCGGCCAAGCGAACCGCGACCGGAGTCGCCGTCAACTACAACTACGGGATCTTGTCGGTCTCGGTGACGGCAACTGGCAAGAGGATCACGAAAGTCCAGATCGCCTCGATCGACGACGGTGGGAACTTTCGCTCGGAGTCGATCGACCAGCAGTCAATCCCGATTCTCGAGCAGGAGGCTCTACAGGCACAGAGCGCCAACATCCAGAGCATCTCCGGTGCAAGCTACACGAGCGCGGGCTTCAAGCAGTCGCTTCAGTCGGCGCTCACCAAGCTCGGAATAGAGTGAGGGGCTTGCATCAATGAGGGCGAATTCACTGGAGGTCTCGCCCAGGATTCATCATCGAGAACAGGTCATGGGCACCGTGGTGACCTTCGACATCTACTGCGATGACCACGTCGCGCAACACAAGGCCCATGTGCACATCGCCCGCGCGCGGGCGATCCTTCATCATGCCGACGCGCTCTTTAGCACGTGGAAGGAGCACAGCCCTATCAATCGTCTCCGTCGCGGGGACATCACCTTGGACGAGGCGCCAGGGGAGGTCAAGGCGGTGCTCGGAACGTGCGCCGAGGCCCGAGCGAAATCGGGAGGCTGGTTCGACCCGTGGGCAATGCCAGGAGGGGTTGACCCAACCGGCTACGTCAAGGGCTGGGCTGCCCAACGCGCCCGCGATGCGCTCGCGCGGGCCGGTATCCGAGGCGCGATCGTCAATGCGGCCGGTGACATCGCGACCTACCGGTGTCCAGAGGCCAGCAACCTGTTCAGGATCGGAATCGTCGACCCGCAGGCGCCACATCGCCTCGCCTGTGTGGTCGAGCTAGACGGAGCGATCGCCACCTCAGCGGCCTACGAACGCGGCGAGCATCTCATTGATCCTCATTCCGGTCAGCCGTGCTCGCGTGTTGCTTCGGCAAGCGTCACCGGGCCGGACCTCGGGCTTGCTGACGCGTTGGCAACGGCTCTCGCCGTCGCTGGAGAAGAGGGCCTCGCGATGATCGAGACGCACAAGGACTATCACGGGCTCGTCATCGGCTGGGATGGCTCATGGAGCAGCACGGCAAACTTTCCTTTCGCACCGGACCTGTCACCGGCACCGAATGCCGGCGAAGGGTGCCGGTGTCGGGCCGGCGAGCCAGAGCCGTCTCCACTCGGCGTCAGTGATTGATGCCATTTCGCTGCGTTGCGACCAGCGCCTAGCAGCAGCACCCTCTTCCACCTCTCAGCCGGCAATCAGCGAGAGCGGCCCGTCGGCTTGCCGCAGCGTCCGATGCGTGATGTTGCAGATGGATTGTGCGGGTGCGCCTCGCCCCTAAGTAGCGTGAACTCATGGACGAGGCACAGATTGACGAGCGCGGGCGGCCCATGCCACCGCAAGAATCAGGGGAGACCGCGACGCTGCTGGGCTTCTTGGACTACCAGCGCGCGACGCTGGAGTGGAAGTGCCGGGGACTAAGCGATGCCCAGCTGCGGGTAGCACTGCCGCCGACGTCGATGACGTTGGGCGGGCTGTTGAAGCACGTGGCCTATGTCGAGGACTACTGGTTCACTCAGGTGGTCGCCGGCGAGCCGCCAGCCGAGCCGTGGACCATCGAGGACTGGGAGGCCGATCCCGACTGGGACTGGCACAGCGCGGCCGACGATCTCGGTGACGAGCTGCGGAGCTTGTGGACGGAGCGGGTCGAACGGTCTAGGGCCGTCGTGGACTCACGGCTGGCGCAGGGTGGGTCTGAGGCGCTCGACGAGGTCCACCCGGCGTGGGGTGGCCAGGGACGCGTCTCGCTCCGATGGGTGCTCGTGCACATGATCGAGGAATACGCCCGTCACAATGGCCATGCCGACCTGATCCGAGAGTCAATCGACGGCCAGACGGGCGAGTGACGCTGCCGTCAGCGTCAGACGTGACCGGCGTCAGGTTCTCAGTACTGGACCGGCGTCGACAGCTGACACACTCGTCCCCAAGCTTCCTTAACGCGACAGGGCAGCATTGAGCTTCTGTTCGGCATGTCTGACCAGGCGATCGGCCACCTGCACAGCCTTTCGAGCTTGGGCCACGCTCACCGGAGCCGGGTCGCACTCAGCCGACGTCTTGAGCGGTGGGAGCTGACCCAGATAGCGCGCGCCGTCTCTATCTCCGGTCGTCTTGAGATGCTCTGGCGCGTCGGCATGCTCCCCGTTCGACACCGAGCCGACAAGGGCACAGGAGACGGCATCGCCAGCATTCATCCCGGCGTGTACCGCGTTACTCGTGGCTGCGGTGTAGTTCCCGATCTCGAAGGAAAGCTGTGCAGCCTCGAGGGATTCTCCGGCCTTGCTGAGATACTTCGGAGCCTGACCTGAGAAGGAGGAAGCTCTCGTGTCGCCCGGGTCCGGCGGGCTGTCACCCGGGTCGCTTTGTCCGCTTAGGCACTGATGCCGTCGGTGCCCGCACGGCTGGAGTCGCCGCTGTTCGATCTGCTCGCGCCGTCGGTGCTCGCCCGGAGGCCTCGGCCCGAACTGCTCGTGCCGTCAGTGCCCGCACAGCTGGCTTGGCTGTGTGAACCGCTGGCTTGCGGTCCGAGAGCCGACGAGCCAACGAACGCTCGACGGCCTGGGAAACGATTGTGGACCGATCCCGCACAGGAGCGACGATATGCGAGGGCTCCTCACCGGCCCTCACCGGCTATCCCTTATTATTAGTTCACAGCTTACTCTCAGAATCGGGATCTAGACTGATGATGAAGCCGTATCGCACGCCCATCCCGACGCCGAAGCCGACGTTAATGCCTTGTACTCCTTGTCAATCCGAATATCGACATCGGATGAGAATGAATCTGACTTCCAAAGGGAGCATCCGCTATGCGGAGAACCATTTGCCGAAATAACCTGTCATTGTCCGCGCTCCGAGTCCGGTCGGTGTGGCGGGTCCTGTTGCCTGTGCTGACCATATTGCTCGTCTCCTCCGTCGCGTTGAGCGCGTGCGGGGGGGGATCGTCGAGCGCGACCTCCTCCACGACAACCTCCACGACAACCGCCGCGACAAGTGCCGGCAGCAGTCCAAAGGCGTCATCAGCGGCATTCGCCTCGTGCATGCAGAAGCACGGCGTGAAGTTCAGCGGGTTCGGCGCTGGGGCGACGGGCGGCACCTTCCCGCCGGGTGGCAGCTTCCCGCCGGGTGGCAGCTTCCCGCCGGGTGGGAGCTTCAACTCGCCCGCGTTCCAAAAGGCGTCCGCCGCGTGCGCGAGCCTGCGCCCGAAGGGATTCGGCACGAGGACGGGTGGCTTATCGAGCGCGGCGTCTGCCGCGTACCGCAACTGCCTCAAGCTCCACGGCGTGACCTTGCCCAGCGGATCTTCCGGCGTCGCCAACTCAACCACGTCGACGACGCTCAACACGAAGAGCGCGTCCTACCAGAAGGCGCTTGCCGCCTGCGCAAGTCTCCGGCCGAAGTTCCCCCTGCCGTCTAGCACAAGCTCGACGTCGACAACAGGCTGACCGCTTGCGTGCCTCCTCCGCCCAGCTAGCCGGTCTTTCCCGATGAGTAAAGGACAGGATTGGCAGTGAAGTTTGTTTTTCGCAAGTCGCATTCGAATGCGGCGGCAGAAGACTCCACCGGAGCGCCTCGCGCGCGACGAGGGCGCAAGGTTGCCCTCTACGGGGTCCTCGTCCTGGCCGTTGCTGCGGTCGCCGGATTTGGCCTGCGATCGATCTACGGGACTACTTCAGCGTCGACCGGCATCGCTAGGACCGTCACAGTGCAGCGCGGCATCGTCCAAGAAATGGTCACGGCCTCCGGCAACATCAGCCCTGCCACCGACGCCAGCGAGAACTTCACCACTGGTGGCACGGTCACCGCCGTCAACGTCGCAGTCGGAGACCAGGTCAAGGCCGGACAAGTGCTTGCCACGCTTGACCCGACTACAGCGCGGGCGAACCTCGCGACCGCAGTTGCAAGTCTCCAGAGCGCCGAGGCAGCCTTGCAGGAAGCTCGCCAGGGCGGCTCCGCGTCGCAGCTCGCGCAGAACAAGTCGCAACTCGCATCTGCGCAGGCCCAGTTGAGCTCCGACAAGCAGCAGCTCACCTCGGACCAGTCGACACTGGCAACCGCAAAGGCTCAGCTCGCTACGGACCAGAGGCTCGGTTGCCCGGCGGCCTCTTCTTCGTCGTCCTCGTCCGGCAGCGGCTCCAGCTCCACCGGCTCGACCGGAACCAGCTCCACCGGCTCGACCGGAACCGGCTCCACTGGAACCAGCTCCACGACTACTACCCAGGCGCCGACGACTACCCCGACCACGACGCCGACGACAACCACGACCACGAAGCCGGCGCCGACCACGACCACCACCCAGGCGCCGACGATAACCACGACCACGACGTCGACCACGACCACCACCGAGGCGCCGACCACGAAGCCGGAGCCGACCACGACCAGCACGCCGGCGCCGACCACGAAGCCGGAGCCGACCACGACCACCACCGAGGCGCCGACCACGAAGCCGGAGCCGACCACGACCACCACCGAGGCGCCGACGACAACCACGACCACGACGTCGACCACGACCACCACCGAGGCGCCGACGACAACCACGACCACGACGTCGACCACGACCACCACCGAGGCGCCGGCGTCGACCACGACCACCACCGAGGCGCCGGCGCCGACCACGACCACCAGCTCCACCGGCACCACCACCCCCTCCAGCTCCAGCCACGCCGTCAGCATTTCTGACTCGGGAAGCGACCCGGTGACGGCTCCCACGGTCGTCACTTCATCCGCGACATCCGTCATGACAACGACGGCCAGCATTTCTGACTCGGGAAGCGACCAGGCGACGGCTCCCACGGTCGTCACTTCATCGGCGGCATCGGTCACGACAACGACGGCCACTCTCGAGGGATCGGTGGACCCCAATGACGCTGTGACGACCTACTTCTTCCAGTACGGCACCACCACGGTGTACGGGTCGCAGACCGCACCGACCCCGCTCGCTGCTGGTTCCACGACCGTTGCCGTCTCGGCTCCGGTGCGCGGGCTCAAGGCGGAAACCTCGTACGTCTTCCGCCTCGTGGCATCTAACAGCAAGGGAACCTCCTACGGTTTTCCTCAGTACCTGATCACCGCCACCGGGTCATGTGTGACAGATCAGAATTCAATTGTCAGCGACGAGCAGACGGTGCAGAACGAGAAGCAGACGATTCAGCTGCAGCAGGCCAGCCTGGCAGCCACCAAGGCAGGTCAGGCAATCGACACGGCCACCGTCACCCAGGACCAGCAGGCGGTCACCCAGGACCAGCAGACCGTCACATCTGACGAGAATGCGCTCAGCGGAACCGTGCTCACCGCCTCCGTCACCGGCACGGTGACCGCTGTCAACGGCACGGTCGGTGAGACGGTGAGCGGAGGCAGCTCCTCGTCCGCGTCCGGTAGCGGCTCCAGCGGTGCGGGCGCCTCGTCGTCGTCGGGCTCGTCGTCGTCGAGCTCGTCGTCGTCGAGCGGTTTCGTCACCGTCGACAACCTGAAGCAACTCGAGGTCGTCGCCGGCTTTGCCGAAGCTGATGCCACGAAGATCGCCGTCGGTCAACCGGCAACCGTAACGTTGGCAGCCCTGCCTTCCACCGAGGTCGCGGGCATCGTCACAGCGGTATCGCCGACGTCGGTGGTCACGAGCAACGTCGTCACCTATGAAGAGACGATCGCGCTCAGAAACCCTCCGGCCACGGTCTTGGACGGAATGACGGCAGACGTGAGCGTCGTCGTCGAGACGGCAGCGAATGTGCTCGAGGTCCCAAGCGCCGCAGTGACGACGACCGGCCTGGCCTCGACTGTCACGGTCTTGAAAAACGGGAAACAGGTCACCACCCCCGTGACCGTCGGCCTGGTCGGTAACTCGACGACGCAGATCCTGAGCGGCGTCACGGCAGGCGAGAAGCTCGTAGAGCCGACAGCGACGATCTCGTCCGGCACGACGGGCACGACAAGCCCGACACGCATCGGCGGTGGCGGTGGCGGTGGTGGTGGCTTCGTCGGCGGCGGTGGCCTCGGATGAGCAGTCGACAGCTCTTCCGCCGCCGAGGCGGGTCACTCGGCGGCCTTCGCGTCCTGCCATCCCGAGGCGCGGCGGCTCCGACGGGCTCGGTCCCCGTCGCCGGGAGACGACCGGTCGTCGTCCTGCGCTCGGTATCGAAGACCTACGAGACGGGGGAGGTCGAAGTTCACGCGCTCCGGCGGGTCTCCTTGACCGTCGAGGCCGGCGACTTCGTCGCCATCATGGGAGCCTCCGGCTCTGGGAAGTCGACGATGATGAACATCATCGGGTGCCTCGACGTGCCGACGAGGGGGCACTACTGGCTCGAGGGAGTGGACGTACGCAACCTCGAGGAGTCGGATCTCTCGCGGATCCGCAATCGCAAGATCGGCTTCGTGTTCCAGAATTACAACCTGATCCCGCGCACAACCGCCGTGGCGAACGTGGAGCTCGCACTCGCCTACGCAGGCGTGAAGTCGAAAGAACGGCACACACGGGCCATGGCCGCGCTATGCCAGGTCGGCCTCGAGGACCGCAGCCATCATCTCCCGAGCGAGATGTCCGGTGGCCAGCAGCAGCGCGTCGCCATCGCCCGAGCTCTCGTGACGGCCCCTGCCCTGATCCTTGCCGACGAGCCGACCGGGAATCTCGACACCGCCTCGAGCAACGAGGTCATGGCCATCTTCAGTCGACTGAACGCCGAAGGTCGAACAGTCGTGATCATCACCCATGAACAGGACATCGCCTCTTTCGCGCGTCGGGTCGTGCGGCTGCGCGACGGGCAGATCTACGAGGACAGCCGCATCGTCCCGGTGCATTCCGAGACGCGAATGGAGCAACGGGAGGCACCGGCCGACGCTGCGCCTGCATCAGGCAACCTAGGCGGAGGATCGACATGAACGTTTTCGACAATCTCCGGGTCGCCATCGGCGGGATCAGCTCGAACAAGCTCCGCTCGGTGCTCACGACCCTCGGCGTGCTGATCGGTGTTTCGGCCGTCATCATCCTGGTGGCGGTCGGGACCGGGTCCTCTCAGGCTGTCGAGAGCCGGATCAACCAGCTGGGGACAAACACCCTGACGGTTTTCAACACCGGTCGCTTCGGGCGAGGGGCCTTTTCGAGCGGTACCCAAACCCAGCTGGCGTCGTTGACGATCGCGGACGTCAACGCCCTGGATAACCCGAACAACGCCCCGGACGTGAAGTCCGTCTCCCCGGTCGTGTCCACCAGCGAGACGGCCACTTACGGCGCGAACACCTACACCGCCACCGTCGAGGGGTCGACCGCCTCCTACTTAGGTGCCGAGGACTACACCGTCCAGGCCGGCAGCGCCATCTCAAGCCAGGACGTCACCTCTCACGCCCAGGTCGTCGACATCGGGTCTGATGTCGCGAGCAACCTGTTCACGACCGGCGAGAACCCTCTTGGTGCCACGATCATGATCGGTTCGACCAACTTCGAGGTCATCGGCGTGCTGGCATCGAAGGGCACGAGCGGGCTGACGAACCAGGACTCCATAGCAATTGCGCCCTACACCGCGGTCGAGGACCACTTGACGGGCTATTCCCAGTCGTTCAGCGAACTCATCGTTCAGGGCATGTCCGCCTCCACGCTGAACCTCGCCGAGGCCGAGGTCGAGAACATCCTCGCGGCACAGAACGACACGACGGTCGCAGACCTGCCGTTCGAGGTGCTGAACCAGGCGACCCTGCTCTCCACGGTGCAGTCGACCTCGAGCACGTTCACCGTGTTGCTCGGCGCCGTGGCCGCCATCTCGCTCCTCGTCGGGGGTATCGGAGTGATGAACATCATGCTCGTGACCGTCACCGAGCGCACTCACGAGATTGGGATCCGCAAGGCGATCGGTGCCCCGAAGTCGGCGATCCTCACCCAGTTCCTGTTCGAAGCGGTCTTGCTGTCGTTGATCGGAGGAACCGCTGGCGTAGCCATCGGTGTGGTGGGCACGCGGTTCAAAATCGCCGGTGTCCAGCCTGTCATAGCCCCCTACTCGATCGTGCTCGCCTTCGGCGTGTCGATCGCCGTCGGTGTGTTCTTCGGTTTCTACCCCGCCAATCGTGCCGCCTCACTCCGACCCATCGACGCCCTTCGTTATGAGTGAAGACAGAGGAGCATCCATGCCAGACGACCCGATTTCCGGCGAGGAGCGTCCTCCGATCAGTGGTGTCGTCACGGAACCGGTCGAAGTCGCCAGAGTCCCTCCGGAGCTCTCCGGTTCAGAGCAGCCAGCGGGACAACTTAGCGAAGACGAAAGCGAGATCGCGGACGACGGCGAGGACGAGTGGCCGATACGAAGCCCGCGAGCGGGTCTTCGGCTCAAGTACCCGACGGCGGTGCTCCTGGCCCTTCTCCTCGCCGCCGGCGGGCTCTGGGGCGGAGCTACCTTGCAGCGCGCCCACGGGACGACCGGGGTTGCAGGTGGCGCGTCGAGCTTCGCAGCAAGGTTTAGCTCCACGGGGTCTGCCGGCTTCACTCGCGGCAGCTTCCCAGGCCTCTCGAGCTCGAGTGCGGCCGCCGGCATCGTGACGACCATCGAGGGCAACACCCTCTATGTCACGACTGCAAGTGGGGGCCTGGTCAAGGTGATACTCGGGACATCCACGACCTACACCCGTGACGCCAAGAGCACGGCGTCAGCGATGCAGCCGGGCGACACCGTAATCGTGCAGGGCACGAAGGCGAAGAACGGGACTGTGTCAGCGACATCCGTCGCTGACACGGCTGCGGGGGTGTCTGCTGCGGGCTGAACCACGCCTGCCTAGTGGGCAACGATATCGATTGGCACCACCCAATGACTCAAGGAGCGAAAGGACATTCAGGTGAACGAGCGACCCCCTGACGATTCTGGGGCTGTACCCGACAAGGACCGTGATGTATCCGGGAGTACCGCGACGCGTTACGGTCGACGGGCGCTCATGTTCGGGGCGGCGGCAACCGGGGTTGGGATAACCGCCGGCCTTGTCGCTGGTGCAGACCCTGCGCAAGGCTCGAGCGACCCTGTCCTTCTCGGCAGGACGAACACGGCTACCGCCACGACCGCAGTCACGACCACCAACGGCACCGGCCTTGAGGGCACTACCTCCCAGACAAACCAGAGCGGTGTCGAAGGCGTCGACACCAGTCGGGCGGCGGCCGTGGTACCTCTGGGCTCTCGACGCACGGGATCGGCGCTTACGGCCAGACCTGGGCGAATGACAAGGGCGGCGTCGAAGGCGTCGACAAGAGCCCTAGCGGTGGCTTCGGCGTCCAAGGAACCTCAGAGAACGGCACCGGTGTCCAAGGCCAAACCTCGGCGGCAAACCGCAGCGGCGTCGCAGGCATCGACACGAGCAAAGGAGGCGGCTACGGCACCTACGGGAGCTCGACCAACGGTACCGGTGTCTACGGCCAGACCTCGGCGGCAGGCCAGAACGGCGTCGAAGGCGTCGACGCAAGCAAGGAGGGAGGCTACGGCACCTACGGGAACTCGACCAACGGTATCGGCACCTACGGGAACTCGACCAACGGTATCGGCGCCTGCGGCCAGACCTTGGCGAATGGCAAGAGCGGCGTCGAAGGCGTCGACGCAAGCAAGAAGGGTGGCTACGGCACCTACGGGATCTCGACCAACGGCACCGGTGTCCAGGGGCAAACCTCGGCAGCTGGCAAGAGCGGCGTCAGAGGCGTCAACACGAGCCCAGACGGTGGCTACGGAGTCGAAGGAACCTCAGACAACGGGCCCGGCGTCTACGGCAGCACCACGACCAATGACAAGAGCGGCGTCGAAGGCGTTGACACGAGTAAGGAAGGCGGCTACGGCACCTACGGGAACTCGACCAACGGCACCGGTGTCCAGGGGCAAACCGCGGCAGCTGGCAAGAGCGGCGTCAGAGGCGTCAACACGAGCCCAGACGGTGGCTACGGCGTCGAAGGAACCTCAGACAACGGGCCCGGCGTCTACGGCGCTACGGCGGCAAACGGCCACAGCGGCGTCGAAGGCGTCGACACAAGCAAGGAAGGCGGATACGGCACCTACGGGAGCTCGACCAACGGTACCGGTGTCTACGGCCAGACCTTGGCGAATGGCAAGAGCGGCGTCGAAGGCGTCGACGCAAGCAAGAAGGGTGGCTACGGCGTTCAGGGAACCTCAGAGATCGGTATCGGCGTCTACGGCGCTACGGCGGCAAACGGCAAGAGCGGCGTCGAAGGCGTCGACGCAAGCAAGAAGGGTGGCTACGGCAGCTACGGGAGCTCGACCAGCGGCATCGGCGTCCACGGCCAGACTGCGGCTGCTGGCAAGAGCGGCGTCAGAGGCGTCAACACGAGCCCAGACGGTGGCTACGGCGTCGAAGGAACCTCAGAGAACGGGCCCGGCGTCTACGGCACCACCACGACCGACGGCAAGAGCGGCGTCGAGGGCGTTGACACGAGTGCGAAAGGCGGCTACGGCACCTACGGGAGCTCGACCAACGGCACCGGTGTCCACGGCCAGACCGCGGCGGCGGGCAAGAGCGGCGTCAGAGGCGTCAACACGAGCCCAGACGGTGGCTACGGAGTCGAAGGAACCTCAGACA
>Ga0187852_1001993_pt1 | contig 17667 bp, 16 predicted proteins | sample June2016WEW_6_40_FD_134511 | JGI IMG/M metagenome (GOLD analysis project Ga0187852, IMG submission 134511) | Peatland microbial communities from SPRUCE experiment site at the Marcell Experimental Forest, Minnesota, USA - June2016WEW_6_40 | ecosystem: Environmental > Terrestrial > Soil > Wetlands...
CCACATGCTCGGCGTCCGGCCGCGCGTGGCGTTGCTGTCGTTTTCGACCAAGGGCAGCGCGTCGCATCCGTCCGTCGACAAGGTGCAGGCCGCCACCGCGATGGCCAAACGCAAGGCGGAACAATTATTTTTGGAAGCCGACTTCGATGGTGAATTGCAGGTGGACGCCGCCCTCGTGCCGGAAATCGCCGAACGCAAATTGCACGACAGCCAGGTTGCCGGCCGCGCGAACGTGCTGATTTTTCCCGAACTCAATTCCGGCAACATTGCCAGCAAGCTCGTCCGGCTCGTCGGCCACGCGAACGCTTACGGGCATATTTTATTGGGCTTGAACCGACCGGCCGCGGACGTTTCGCGCGGTTCAAACGCGCATGACATTCTCGGCGTCGCTTCCATCATCGGGGTGCAGGCGATTGATTATCAGAAACTTTATCCGGGCGCTGACGCACATTTGCCCGGCGAGTAAATGAACACCACCACGCCGCGCGTCTTCATCGCCGCTACCCGGCAGAACGAGGGTAAAACCACCGTGTCGCTTGGCCTGATTGCCGCGTTGCAGGAACATTTTCCGCGCATCGGCTACATCAAGCCCGTCGGCCAGCGCTTTGTTGAAATCGAGGAGCAAAAAATTGACGAGGACATCGTGCTCATGGACGCGGTGTATCGCCTGAACTGCCCGCTGGTGGACATGAGCCCCATTGCCGTCGAGCCGGCCTTTACCCGCAAATACCTTGAATCGGCGAACAATGAAACACTGGTCAAACGCATCCAGAACGCCTTCGACCGCGTGGCGTGGGAAAAGGATTTTGTGCTGTGCGAAGGTTCCGGGCACGCGGGGGTCGGCTCGGTTTTCGATTTGTCCAACGCCCAGGTCGCGAAGACGCTCGGTTGCAAGGTCATCATCGTCACCCAGGGCGGCATCGGCAAACCGATTGACGAAGTCTGCCTCAACCAGGCGCTGTTTGAAAAAGAGGGCGTCGAAATCATCGGCGTCATCATCAACAAGGTGCTCGAGAAAAAAATTCCCGAAATCGCCCGGTTCGTTGGCCGCGGTCTCAAGCGCAAAGGGTTGGAACTGCTCGGCGTCATTCCGCATCAACAAATGCTGTGCAACCCGACGGTGGATTTGATTCGCGAAGACCTGCGCACCGAATTGCTCAATACGCCGCCCACGTTGCACACGCTCGTGGACGACGTGGTCGTCGGCGCGATGGGTGCGCAAAACGCGATTCAATTCTTCAAGCCCGGCACGCTGCTCATCACCCCCGGTGACCGCGAGGACATCGTGCTCGCCGCGGGCGCGGGCATTGACGGGCGAAGCAGCGAAAAAATGGCGGGCATCGTCTTGACCGGTGGTCTGCGTCCCGGCGCGAGTGTGCTCAAGGTCATTCAGACCATGAAGATTCCGGTGCTGCTCGCGCAGGCGGACAGCTATCAGGTCGCGTCCAAAGTCCACAACCTCACCGTCAAAACGCGGCCAACCGACGCTGATAAAATTTCCCTCATTCGTGACATCGTCGCCCAAAACGTGAACGTCAAAAAAATCATCCAATCCTTGTAATATGACAACCCCGCTACCCATCAATACCGTGCTGAACAATCTGCCGGTTTATCAACCCGGCCGCCCCATCGAAGAAGTCGCGCGCGAACTCGGTCTGGACCCCGGCGGCATCATCAAGCTCGCGTCGAACGAAAACCCGCTCGGCCCGTCGCGCCTGGGTCTGGCCGCCATGCGCCAGGCGCTCAAGCAGGTGAACCTTTACCCCGACGGCAACGCGTTCTACCTGAAACAAAAGCTTGCCGCCAAACTCGGCGTGACGCCGGCCAACCTCATCCTCGGCAACGGCTCCAATGAAGTCATCGAAATGGTCGGGCACGCGCTGCTCGCGCCCGATGCGGAGGTTGTCGTGTCGCAATACTGCTTCGCAGTTTATCCCATTGTGACTGCCCTGTTCGGCGCGAAACTCGTCGTTGTGCCGGCAAAAAGTCATGCCCACGACCTCGACGCAATGCTTGCCGCCATTACGCCCAACACACGGATTGTTTTCGTCGCCAATCCGAACAACCCGACCGGCACCACCGCCGGCCGCGAGGAACTGGCGCGCTTTGTCAACGCCGTGCCGGCAAACGTCCTGCTGGCCCTGGACGAGGCCTACATCGAGTTCCTGAACGAACCGCTTGACCTGCTGCCGGAAATCCGGAACGGCGCCAAACCGAACCTGCTTTTAATGCGGACGTTCTCCAAGATTTACGGCCTGGCCGGAACGCGCATCGGCTACGGCATCGGGCATCCCGACTTCATTGCCGCGCTCGAAAAAATCCGCCAGCCCTTCAACATCAACTCGGTGGCGCAGGCCGGCGCGCTCGCGGCGCTGGACGACACCAAACATGTCGAGAAGACGCGCAAGATCAACTCGCGCGGACTCAGACTTTACGCGCGCACGTTCCGCAAGCTCGGACTGGAATTCGTTCCGTCGCAGGCGAATTTCATCCTGGTGCGCGTCGGCGACGGCCAGCGCGTGTTCGTGGAATTGCAGAAGCTGGGTGTGATTGTGCGTCCGATGGGCGGCTATCAATTGCCGGAATGGATCCGCATCACCGTCGGCACACCGAAGGAAAACAAACGGTGTCTCGAAGCGTTGAAAAACGTCTTGAATAAAAATTGAAATCAAACCCATCACTCCCGTCTTAAAATCGCAGATAAGATTGCTAATTTGATGTCTTGTCCGTAGAAATGCGACTGACAAATCTGAACTTTTCAAAATTTATGAAACTAAATACACTTCTCTCCCCCAATGGGTTGCTCGCACTTGGGACGCTCATCTCTGTTTTATTTGGAAGCGGATGCACTTCAACAACAAAGTAAGTAGTCGGCATTGGTACCCACAAGTAAGTTCATCGAGAGCTGTAACAATAACCGTACTCAGATTAGGCGATCAAAAGACAAAGGTGAAGATGAGAATAGTTCGCCCGCAGAATAGCGCCAGTTCAAGTGGCATTCACTACAAGGAAATATATCCAGCCATCCTTCAAGCTGAATACGAGTACTGTTGGCGTGCCTTGGAAAAGCAAATGTTTTTGGACGAGAACCTGGATAAAACAAAGCACTGATCGGCGAGCCGCACGCGATCTGGACGAAATCTCCGGCTACAGGTTGTAGCGGTTTTGTTTTAGCGCCGTCGGCGCGGCATCTTTGTAGCCACCGCCGCGCAAAAAATCCCAAGCTCCGTTTAGGAGCGGCATATTCCCTGGTTGGAGTTCACGCTTCAGCGTGTCCGACACCCGCACAAGCTGAAGCTTGAACTCCAACCGATGATGTCGCTCCTGAACGGAGCTTGAAAATTGATTGTTTCTGGTTTCTACAAATATGCCAGCCCTACGGGCTTTCAAAAACTTTGCGGGTCTCCGCGTTCTCCGCGCCTCTGCGTTTACCCCAACTTTTCCTTCACACGGCGGCTGAAATCTTCGGTGCGCTGAATCGTCTCTGATTGCCAAACATTTTGAGCCTCGTTACCTCGGCTGCTACCCGGGGAAAATTTAAGTGACCTTGCATCTTCAACGGCAATCACCTGCGTGCGGCAATGAATTGTCTGGCCTTGTCGGAAGTTCGCCCAAAATTATTATTTGAATCCAACCAAAAACCGAATACTTATCTCTGCGTTGAAACACCATAACGAGCCAAAGTGAAACTGACTGATCTGCGGGGCATCCTGCAATACATTCCGCAATTCCGCGAAAAGACGTTCATTCTCGCGATTGACGGCGCGATTGTCACGGACGAGAACTTCGCGACGCTGCTGCTGGACGTGGCAGTGTTGCGGTCGTTGAACATCCGGGTCGTGCTCGTTCACGGCGCCTCCGCGCAAATCAAGGCGCTGGCCGATGAGCAAAACGTCAAGGCCTCCGATCTCTACGGCGGCGGGGTTACGGACGCGGCCACGCTCAACCTTGCGCTTACCGCCGCGAACCGGCTCACGCACGAAATTCTCGAAGGGCTTTCGGCGAATGACCTCCGTGCCACCAGTACGAATGCCATCATCGCCCATCCCATGGGCATCATCCAGGGCGTGGATCATTTGTTCACCGGCAAAGTCGAGCGCGTGGACGTGGAAATGCTCCAATCGTTGCTCAACCAGGGCGTCGTTCCCGTCATCCCGCCGCTGGGTTTCGATGGCGACGGCAAGACGTATCGGGTGAATTCCGACGGGGTGGCGGTGGCCGTGGCCGACGCGCTCAAGGCCATCAAACTGATTTTCATCACGGCGCAGGACGGCTTGCGTTACAACGGCCAGCTCATCCGCCAGATGCTCGTGGCGGATTTGCAAAAGCTGTTGCAGCAAAATGTCGCCGGGTTTTCGCCGGAAACGCTTTCGAAGGCGCAGCACGCCGCGCTTGCCTGCCTGGCCGGAATTCCGCGCGTTCACATCATCAATGGCAAGGTGGACGAGGGCCTGCTCGCGGAAGTTTTTTCCAATGACGGCATTGGCACGCTTGTTTATGCCAACGAATATCAGCAAATCCGGCCCGCGAAGAAAAAGGACATCCGGGCCATCCAATTGCTGACGAAGGCGTCGGTCGAGGCGGAGGAACTGGTCAAGCGCAGCAAGGCGGTGATTGAGAAAAGTCTGGGCGACTATTTTATTTTTGAAATTGATAAAAATCCGGTCGCGTGCGTGGCGTTGCATGTTTACCCCGAGCAGAAGAAGGGCGAGCTGGCGTGTCTTTATGTCAACCCGTCGTTTGAAAACCAGGGCATCGGGCGCAAGCTGATTCAGTTTGTCGAAAACAAGGCGCGCGACATGAGCCTGGGCGAACTCCTCACGCTCTCGACCCAGGCATTCACGTATTTTCAATCCAAAGGCGGCTTTGCCGAAGGCACACCGGACGATTTGCCGCCCGCGCGCCGCGAAAAATACGAGCAAAGCGGACGGAATTCAAAGGTGCTCGTGAAGAAATTGAAATGAAGCTGGCCGATGAAACTTTATCTCGATGTCTGCTGTTTGAACCGTCCTTTCGACGACCAATTGTAAAATCGCGTGCGTCTCGAAGCCGAGGCCGTTTTGAGCATTTTGGAATTGGCCGGGTCGGGCGCGTTGAAAATCATCGGCAGCGACATCATTGACGACGAGCTTTCGCAAATGCCCGACAAAGAAAGGCGTGAAAAAGTCGAATTACTTCTCTCGCTGGCTTCGTCGCACATTTCGCTGACACCGGCAATCGAACGGCGCGCGATGGAATTGGCGGAATGGAACATCGCTCCGCTGGACGCCTTGCATCTGGCATCGGCGGAAAGCGCGCAAGCCGATTATTTTTTGACAACGGACGACGATTTGTTTCGCAAGGCGGGCCGACGCCAAGCCGGTCTGAAAGTTAAAGTTGAAAATCCGGCCAAATGGCTTATACAAGAAACAACGGATGAAAACGGACATGCTTAATCCCGCTGAATTGCGAACCGCCGGCTGCAAGGCGTTGGCCGATGCGCTTGGTCCGCTGGGCATGGCAAGATTCCTGCGTCAATTCGAGCAGGGCGATGGCGACTACACGCGAGACCGCAAAAAATGGCTCGGCAATTTATTGATATTCAGAATGAGCTGAAGGCTGCAAAAATAATCGCCTGAATTTGAAATGAGCTTTTCGTCCGCATTATCGGCGTTTTCTTCAGCTTGTAAAAAAAACGGCGTCGTTCCTACGCGCTTTGTTCTCATTATCAGCGTCGCAAACCAGACCGTTTCACTTTTTGAGAAGTTCTCTGCGTTTTGGCGTCTTGGCGGTAAAATAATGCGTTGTTCCACTTCCCGCTTTGGCATCAGCCAGGTTGCCGGCTCGAACGGTACGCCGCTCGGATTGCATCGCGTTGTGGAAAAAATTGGCGGCGGGTGGCCGGTGGGAACGGTTTTCAAGGGACGCAAGCCGGTTGGATTCACGTGGCGGGGAATGCCGGGCGCAAAAATCACCACGCGCATTCTGTGGCTCGAGGGGCTGGAGCCGGGCTTCAATCGCAGCGGCAACGTGGATTCGCACGCGCGCTACATTTACATTCATGGCACCGGCGACGAGACGACAATTGGCCGGCCCATGTCGTGCGGCTGCATCCACCTTGCCGCCGATGATTTGATTCCACTCTTCGACAAGCTGCCCGGCGGCACGCTGGTATGGATTACTGAAAATTGATTCGTAAATCGAAAATCGCAAATCGTAAATTCAGTCAGAGCCTCGTTGCCTCGGCTGTTACAAATCATTACGTTGAAATTTGAGGATGAAAAATAAAATTAATTCAGCCACGGTAAAAGGGAGTTGTGGTTTGTTGGCCGGAATGCTCGCGCCCGGCGTGATTCATGCGTGCGCGTGCGGATGCGGCGTTTTTGATGTGGCAACGAGTTCAATGTTCCCCGGCGGCCAAGGCGGAATGGCTTTCCTTCAGTATGACTATCAGGACCAGAATCGCAATTGGAGCGGCACAGCGCAGGCACCGGCGGCGAACAATGGCGACAAGCAAATTGAGACGGACTTCTTCACCGCCGGTCTCCAATATATGTTCAACAGCAGTTGGGGGGTTCAGCTTGAAGTGCCTTATGACTATCGTACCTTCAAGACAACCAGCGCGGCTCCTGGCAATCCCATTACAACCATAAACTGGGGTGCGCTTGGCGATATTCGCGTTGAGGGCATTTACACGGGATTTTTTGCGGATTTGTCCGCAGGCGTGACGTTCGGCGTCAAGCTGCCAACCGGCGATTGGACTTTCAATAATGCCTTTGGCGACGTTGATCGCGACAGTGAAATCGGAACCGGGAGCACGGATATTTTGCTCGGCGGTTTTTACCGTGGTAATTTGGATCGCAACCAAAAATGGGACTGGTTTGGGCAATTGCAACTGGATGTACCGGTGCTGATTCAAGCTGAATATCGTCCAGGCGTCGAATTGGATACGGCTGCCGGGATTGATTACAAGGGGTTCTCACTCGGTCGCGTGAAGATTTCACCCCTGGCGCAGGTAATCTTTTCCGAACGGACCAGTGACAGCGGGGCCAACGCCGCCGGCGGTGCGAATGATGATCCAGCCGGCGGCGTCTCCTCCGGGTACCAGCGCATCCTGCTTTCTCCGGGGGTTGAATTTCACATTCATCCGGTGAAAATTTACGCGGACGCCGAATTTCCCGTTTATCAGAACTTCACCGGCAATCAACTGGCCGCACCAGTGCTGTTCAAGGTGAGCCTGAGCTTTATGTTTTAGGCATTTTCCCGCGCCAAGCGCGCACATCGGCGCGGATTTGCCGGTGAGTCTTGCCAGCACCGGCAACCAACTCGTGCCGGATTACCGCATCCACGCGGTGGTCACGTGGCGGTTTTGAGGTGGGAAAAGATGCGGGAGACGAACACAAACGCATCAAACGGTTTGACGATATAATCGGCGGCGCCAAGTTCAAAACAACGCGGCCGGTTTCCCTCGCACAAACGTCCAGAAACAAAAATGACCGGTATGCGGCATAAATGAGGGTCTTGTTTCAAACGGCGACACAACTCCAGACCGTTGGTGTCCGGCAGATCAATGTCCAGCGTGATCAAGTCAAACTTTCCCTCCTTGGCCAGTCGCATTGCTTCCGCCCCGGTTTTGGCGCCCGTGGCTTCACAGCCGGCCCGCTTTAACAGATAAAGTATCGTCGCCAAAACCCCCGGCTGGTCTTCAACGACCAGGATTTTTGGTTTAAGAGGAGTCAAGGTCGTGGTTTGTTCGCTCATTTCCCGGAGGAACCATGGCGGGCCAGTTTTTCGCGGATGGCGTTGCGGACGAATTTGGAACGGTCCGAATCTTCCTTTCGGGCGCCCTGGTCCAGGCGCGGCATGAGCTTTCCCGGCACCCAGACCGCCAGCAGCCTGCCCTTTGGCTTTTTCCCTGAGCCACGCTTCATGGCGTGGTGTATATATTCAATCTATACTTATGTCAACATTTTTTTGGTTTTTTTGGTGACAAAGCGGTATATATGAATCGCCATGCCCAATCAGCGCGCACCAGGACAAAAATTGCTGCCCATAGCGGTGGACGAGAAATTTCTCCGGGAATTGGACGCCGGACTGGGGCCGGCCGGCTACCGGAACCGTTCGCAATTCATCCGGGACGCCATCATTGAAAAATTATTGCGCGCGGACATCTCCCTTTCCAAGGAACTGGCTTTGCCGCCGCATCGAATTGGAAAGAACCGGGGGGCTTCCGCCAGGAACCGTTATCCGATTCACCGCCCGTCCGAGTATGCGTTGAACGAGAAGGCGGATTCAAAAAAAGGCGGGGTTTCCGGACGAAAATCCGGCTCAAAGTAAGAGCCTGGCTTTTTTTGAGGCCGGAAGCGGTTCAGGCCACGGTTGCCAAGGAGGCCGGGCAGGGGATGCCCATTGAAAAACAACCACCACCCGAATAAAAACCAGAGCCGGACTGCTGTCCGCGCGTGCGAAAACCGATTCGGGCGACAGTCGCCAAGGAGGTGGGGGTGAAGAACCCCGCTGAAAAAACGACTGTCCGCCCGAACCAAAATCTAAAACCCATAGGGTCTCCGCCGCGCATCAAAAAGCCATTTGCGAGCAAACCTTAAATTGAAAAGAACCAATCGGACGCTTTCCTGCTGTAATGGAAGCCGGTTTCATCCTCATAACCAACCGGCACCCGGGCTTCGATTGCGGCACGCAATTTCGCGATGATTTGAACCGGAAACCTGACCTCATGCCATGCAATCCGCAGGGGGTTGCTGGCAGATGACGAAGACATCGTTTGTTCAACGTGGCGTTCCGCTAATTGACTGCCAGCAATCATGTTATGATAATCCACGCCCAAGCAGAAATGTGCTCGCCATTTTTTGGCGACAACTTAGCAATAATTGCAGAATCAATTCGACCGGTTTGTCGGACCATTTGTGAAGGAAGAACGACCACGGGTTGCGAAGAATGCCGGAAACTTCGCCCTTTTCACTTTGGCTTTTTGGCTTACCTTCTTTCCGCATGACTTTGAATGAGCAGATGACGCGGCTGGCCAGACAGGCCAGGGTGGCGTCGCGCGAACTCGCCCAACTCACGACGGCGGAGAAAAACTCGTGTCTGCTCGCGATGGCGTCTGCGCTCGAAAAAAACGCCGACGCCATCAAACAGGCCAACGCGCCCGACATGGACGCCGCCGCGAAATCCGGCCTCTCATCGGCCATGCTCGACCGCCTCAAGCTCGATGATAAACGCATCGCTGCGATGGCGAAAGGTTTGCGCGAAGTGGCGGCGCTGGCGGATCCGGTGGGAAGAATCCTGGATGAACGCGTCCGGCCCAACGGCCTGAAACTCCGGAAAATTTCCACACCCATCGGCGTGGTGGTCATCATTTACGAATCACGTCCCAATGTGACGGCGGACGCGGCGAGTCTTTGTTTCAAATCCGGCAACGCGACCATCCTGCGCGGCGGCAAGGAGGCGTTGAACTCGAATCAAACCATCGCACGAATCATGATTGAGGCGGGGAAACAAGCACTCGCGAAATTTCCCGAACACGCGATCCAGGTCGTGCCCGTGGCCGATCGTGAGGCGATTCCCATTTTGCTTTCCCTCACGCAATACATTGACCTTTGCATGCCACGCGGTGGCGAAGGTTTGATTCGCACCGTGGCCGAATGCTCCAAGGTGCCGGTCATCAAACATTACAAGGGCGTCTGCCACGTCTATGTGGACGCCGACGCGGACTTGAAAATGGCCGGGGAAATCGCGATGAATGCGAAAGTCCAGCGTCCCGCCGTGTGCAACGCGATGGAAACGCTGCTGGTGGACGGCAAAATTGCCAAAGCGTTTCTGCCGATCATCGGCCAGCAACTTGGCGAAAAGCATGTGCAACTGCGCGTTGACCCGGCCGCCGAAGCGATTTTGAAATCCGAAATCCTCCCGCACGGCGGGACGAAATCCGAAATCCGGCAGGCAACCGAGCAGGATTTTTACACCGAATACAACGATTACATCCTGAACGTCCGCGTTGTGGACGGTGTGAAAGCGGCGATTGACCACATCAACCAGTACGGCTCGGCGCATTCGGACAGCATCGTCACGAAGAACGAGGCGCACGCGAAGCAATTCCTCGCCGAAGTGGATTCCGCGGCGGTTTATTGGAACGCCTCGACGCGGTTCACCGACGGCGGCGAATTCGGCATGGGCGCGGAAATTGGCATCAGCACCGACAAGATCGGCGCGCGCGGCCCGATGGGCCTGGACGAATTGACCAGCTACAAGTGGCTTGGCATCGGCACCGGACAGGTGCGGACCTGATTTATCAAGTGCAAATGGTCCGTGAGTATTTGGTTTTGAATCCAGTCACCGGCCGCACAACCGGATTGGTGTCCTCTTTATTGGTTACACTCGAAAAGATGCGCTGGCATGATTACTGGTGTAATATTTCTAAATTGTCTATGAAAACCCTTGCTTCGAGACGCCGGGCACGTCGCCAATGGTCGTGCTGGCTGTTGGCGGCTTTGGCACTTCAACTGACGGCGCGTGCCGACCAGATCATTTACGACGACGCGCTTGAAAACGGCTGGCAGGATTGGAGTTGGAGCACGACCCGGAATTTCAACAACACCGGCACCTACGTGCATTCAGGAGCCGCGTCCATCAGCGCCACCATTACCAATGCCTGGGGTGCCTTGTCACTGTGGCACAGCGCGTTTGATTCCAGCGTTTACACGAACCTTACGTTCTGGATCAACGGTGGTGCGAGTGGCGGACAGCAATTGCAAATCTACGCCGAACTGACCAGCGGTGCCCAGCCGGCCATAAATTTGCCGACGCTGGCAGCGAACACCTGGCAGCAAATCCGCTTTTCACTATCCGCTCTGGGGGTGGCCAACCAGCCGAATTTCATCCGTTTTTCGATTCAGGATCGAAGCGGGGCCGCTGAACCGACCTTTTATGTGGACGACATTTCTCTGGTGACCAATGCGGTCGTGTCCGGCACCAACGCGCCAATTTCCATTTCAATCAACGCATCGTCAAATCGAATCCCAATCAGCCCTTTAATTTATGGCGTTGCTTTCGCCTCGTCGTCCAACGAATTGCAGGATTTGAACGCGCCCCTGCATCGCTCCGGCGGCAATGCGGAGACCCGTTACAACTGGCAGATCAATGCCACGAGCCACGCGGCGGACTGGTATTTTGAAAGCATTGCCGATGCGAACACGGTGGGTGGCGATGGTGATGATTTTATCCAGGAATCGAAAAGCGGCGGCGCGCAGGCGATGTTGACCATTCCCATCATCGGCTGGGTCGCAAAACTGGGGCCGAGTCGTGCCAGCTTGGCGAGTTATTCCACCAACAAATATGGTCCGCAAACCGCCACCGATCCGTACTGGCCGGCGGCGGGCAACGGCATCTCAGCTACCAGCGGACTTAACATCACTAACAACAACCCAACCGATGCAAACATGACTGCCGACACAAACTTTCAAGCCGGCTGGGTGCAGCATTTGACGAATCAGTGGGGCAGGGCAACCAACGGCGGTTTGCTTTATTACATCATGGACAACGAGTGGAGCCTCTGGGATTCGACGCATCGCGACGTGCATCCCATCGGCGCGACCATGACTGAGGTGTATACCGATTTTTGCAACTACGCGACGATGGTGAAAGGCATTGACCCGAACGCGCTGGTCGCCGGCCCGGAAGAATGGGGCTGGCCGGGCTACCTTTACAGCGGCTACGATCAACAATGGTCGGGCGCGAACAATGATTACAACCCGGCGGATTATCCCGATCGCAAGGCGCATGGCGGACAGGATTTCGGCCCTTGGTTTTTGAGCCAGGTTCAACAGCGCAGTCAAGCGGCCGGCCAGCGGTTGCTGGATATTTTTACACTTCATTGCTACCCGCAGGAAGGCAGCGTCAGCGGAAACGCGGTGGACTCCGCGACGGAGTTGTTGCGAAATCAATCAACCCGCGTGTTCTGGGACACCAATTACACGGATCCCAGTTGGATCAACAGCATCATCGCGCTCATTCCCCGGATGAGGAGTTGGGTTACGACCAATTATCCCGGCACGAAGATCGGCATCACTGAATATAACTGGGGAGCCGAACCTTACATCAACGGTGCGACCGCCCAAGCCGATATTCTTGGTATCTTTGGAAGTCAAGGTCTTGACCTGGCTACGCGCTGGACGACACCCGCCACGAACACGCCCACCTATCTGGCCATGAAGATGTACCGCAATTATGATGGCAACAAATCCACCTTCGGTGACACGAGTATTCTTACGGTCGTGCCCAACCCCGACAACCTGTCCGCCTTTGGTGCCGTGCGAACCAGCGACGGTGCGATGACGTTCATGGTCATCAACAAGGACCTCAACAATGCAACGCCCATAACCGCAAACATCACCAACTTCAACGCCACGGGGGCGGGCCAACGTTGGCAATTAACCTCCGCCAACGTCATTAACCAGCTTGCGAACATCACACTCACGAATAAAGTTCTCAGCGATATGGTTCCGGCTCAGAGCATCACTCTTTATGTTTTGCCTCCCGTGAGCGCTTTCAGTTTGCAAGTCGGCACCAGGAACTCAACCAATCACCTGACGCTTTGGCTCAATGGACAAGCGGGGCTAACTTATATTTTTCTATCTTCCACGGACCTCGTTCATTGGATGGCTGTCAGCACCAACACGCTTTCCAGCAATTCCATCCCCTATCTGGTCGCCACGACCAACATGGCAAAAATGTTTTATCGCGGCCTTTTCAACTCGCCGTAACGGAAATCATCTCCACCAATCCCATCGCCAGTTCTTTTGACGAGCCGCCCCGAATGTTCTATCGTCTGGCCATGCGGAGCATTCAAATCTTGGGGGAAAGCGGCGCCGGTCCCGAATCAGCCGACATGGATCCCGATGGGTTTGGATGAACTCACGAGCTACAAATGGACTGGAATTGGCAACGAACAAATTAGAACCTGATGCATGAAATTTTTTCAAAATCTTGTCTTCGCGTTATGCGTCTGTGGATTTTTTGAAAATAATTCCCTTGCATCGGCTGGAAAAAATGGCCCGAAAATTGGAGAGGCACCACCGCCGCTGATTTTGAGTGAAACAATTCAAGGGCCGGCAATTAATGAAATAAGTTGGGACAAGCTCAAAGGCAAAGTCGTCGTGCTGGAATTTTGGAACACGGCTTGCGCGCCGTGCATTGAAGCCATTCCGCATCTGAATGATTTGGTCGGGCAATTTAGCAACCGGGTGGTTTTCATTTCGATTTCGGACGATAACGGAGATTATCTCAAAAAATTTCTGAAACGAAAACCGATCAAGAGCTGGGTGGTTTTGGACGGACTTTTGAATCCAACCAGAACGGCTTTTGATGTGCATGGCATTCCTCACACTGTAATCGTGGATGCGTCGGGAAAAATCGCCGCCATAACTCATCCAGCGGCACTTGAAGCAAAAAACTTGGAAGAAATTTTGGCGGGAAAACCATGCAGCTTGCCGGCGCCACAATTGTATTCGCCGGACGACAGAGATGTCGTTGCCGTTACCAATCATGTCGTTGCCGTTACCAATCCGGCTCCAACGAAGGTTGGAATTTCGATCAAAGGTCCATTTCCAAAGCCTGAGAGAGGCCCATTTGGTTCTCGCGGATGGGATTGGTCGAAATCTTTTCCTGATTTTGAAGCCGGGAAAGCATCTTTGGAAGATGTCATTCCAGCATTTTTCGACATCAGCCCGAAATTGGTTTTCGCCAAAACCAAATTGCCAGAGGGACTTTATGATGTTTCCGCCATTGCGCCACCGGACAAAATGCCGGAATTAAAACGGCAGTTTGCCGACAAACTCAAAACGACTTTCGGAATTGCGATTCAAACAAAAAAACAAAACTTGAAAGTATATGTCATGACTGCTTGTTCGACCAATGCTCCCGGCATCAAACAAGTTCAGCGCCGGGGCGGTGGCGGCCAAAGACCCGGCGGGTTTTATCTCACGGGGAATAAAATGGATAAAATTGCTTCTTTCATGGAAAACTCTCTCGACAGGCCAATCATCAACGAAACAGGCCTGACGGGTCTTTGGTCGGTGGATGTCAAATGGCAGATGTCAAAATCGGAATTAAACTCCGATTCAAATCCAGACCCCGATAAAATCATCAAAGCGGTTCGGGAACAATTAGGTTTGGAACTGATTTCAACCAACCGGACGCTTGAAGTTCTTGAAGTCACAAAGACAAAAAATTGATTTTTCAGTGACCTTACATACTGACAAGGCGCGCTTCGTCCGCGATTCACTTCCACCCGGCGGACTTTTCGCCGGGCTTGACTGGCGGATTTCCCCGGCGCCGTTTCCGCTGGGCGAAAATCTGGCGAAGGAAGTTGAATCGCTGGGCCGCGTGCTGCTGCAATTTTATCGCGCGGTCAATCTGCTTTACCGCAAGAGCGCCGAAGGCAAACAGCCGGAATGGATCGCCCGCTGGCTCGACCTCGGCAAACCGGCGGAACTCATTGCGCTCCAGCGTTCGCCCGCGTTCAAAAACGACGTGCCGCGCGTCATCCGTCCCGACATTTTGCTGACGGAGACCGGCATCAGCATCACGGAACTGGATTCGGTGCCCGGCGGCATCGGGCTGACGGGGTGGCTGGGGAAAACGTATTCAATTGTTTCGGAGGGCGGAGTTCCACGACGCCCAAATCAAGATGGGGACTCGCAGAGCTCGCCCCTCCGAAATAATAATTTAATCGGCGGTGCGGACGGGATGGTTCGCGGATTTGAATCCATCTTCGGCGACGCCAAAACGGTTCACATCGTCGTGTCGGAGGAAGCGGCGACGTATCGGCCGGAAATGGAATGGCTCTCAAAGCAGGTGCGAAGCGCGAAGTGCGAAGTGCGAAGTGCCGGGTTCACGGATTTTGCCGATGGCGACGCGGTGTACCGGTTTTTTGAATTGTTCGATTTGCCGAATGTGCCGAATGCAAAACAGATTTTTGAACTGGCCGCCGAAAAACGCATCCGCCTCACGCCGCCGCCCAAGCCGGTGTTCGAGGAAAAAATGCTTTTTGCGCTGTTGTGGAACCGTCACCTGCACGACTTCTGGCGGCAGGAATTGGGCGAAGGCTTCCTGGCACGTTTGAAAAAACTGGTTCCTTACACGTGGATTGTTGATCCCTCGCCGTTGCCGCCGCAGGCGGTGATTCCCGAATTGAATCTGACGGACTGGCGGCAGCTCAAAAACCTGTCGCAAAAGGAGCGTGATTTGATTTTGAAAGTGTCGGGCTTTTCCGAGCACGCGTGGGGCGCGCGCGGGGTTTTTCTCGGCAGTGATTTGTCGCACGAAGATTGGGCAAAGGCGGTGGATGATGCCATTCAACACTTTGAGCAGTCGCCGCGCGTTCTCCAGCGTTATCACAAGCCGGCGCTGGTCGAGGCGCAATGGTTTGACTTCGCGAAGAACGAGGTTGTGCCGATGAAAGGCCGGGCGCGGCTGTGTCCGTATTATTTTGTTTCCGGCGAGGGCGACGCGGCGCGCCCGCAACTTGGCGGCGTGCTGGCCACCATCGTTCCCGCCGACAAAAAAATTGTTCACGGCATGACCGACGCGATTCTCGCACCGTGCGCCGCGTAAGCGGGAACGGACCGCGGGTGTCCCACCCGCAGCAGCTTGGACTGCCAAATGAGCGCACGAAATTTCACGGGTTTGGAACTGTCGAACGTGCTGCGGCTGAGACAGCCGCGCTCCGCCGTCTCCAATCTTCTGCTTTGCCAAACCGCCGCGTAAATCGTAAATCGTAAGTCGCAAATCACAAATGACTGACAAGCCGCTGCGTGCCACTGCTGTTGAAATCGTCCGCCAATTGCAAACGGCGGGCTTCAACGCGTTTTGGGTCGGCGGCTGCGTGCGCGATTTTTTGCTGGGACGCGAGCCGGGCGATTACGACATCGCCACGTCCGCGCGGCCGGAGCAGATCGAAAAACTGTTCAAACGTACCGTCGCCGTCGGACGCAAATTCGGTGTGATGGTCGTCGTTGAACACGGCCGGCCATTCCAGGTCGCCACGTTTCGCGCCGAGACGGATTATCGCGACGGCCGGCACCCGGAACAGGTCACGTTCGGCAACGCCGAAGCCGATGCGCAGCGGCGCGATTTCACCGTGAACGGACTTTTCTATGATCCGGTCGCGGAAAAGCTCCACGATTGGGTCGGCGGCGAAAAAGATTTGCGCGCGAAAATCATCCGCACCATTGGCTCGCCGGGCGAACGGTTCGCCGAAGACCATTTGCGTTTGCTGCGCGCGGTGCGGTTTGCCGCGCAACTGGGTTTTGAAATCGAGCCGCAAACCTTTGCCGCGGTCAGGGCCCTCGCGCCGAAAATCGAACTCATCAGCGCCGAGCGGATTCGCGACGAACTCATCAAATTGTTCTCGCCGCCGGTCCTGGGAGCGCCGGCGTCCCGCCGGCAGGTCCTTCCGCCAGAAATACCGCCAAAGGCCGGCGGGACGCCGGCGCTCCCAGGCGCCGCGCGCGGGCTGGTCTTGTTGCGCGACAGCGGATTGCTGCCCGGGGTTTTGCCCGAACTCGTTGCCACCATAGTATGCGAGCAATCGCCGGATTTTCATCCCGAAGGCACGGTGTTTGAGCACATCCGGCTGATGCTGGAGAAAATGGCAACGGACCCGCCTTCGCCGCGAAGCGGCTTCGGCGCGGCAAGCGCGCATCCATCGCTGCCGTGGGCGGTAATTTTGCATGACATTGCCAAGCCGGCCACGGCCGAACTCGATCCGGTCACAGGCAAAATCCATTTCTATGGCCACGAAAAAATCGGTGCGCTGCTGGCGGGAAGGATTTTGCAGCGGTTGCGCTTTCCAAAAAAACAAACGGACGAAATCGTCGCGTGCGTGCGGCAGCACATGCAATACAAGGACGTGAAGCAAATGCGCAAGGCCACGCTGCGTCGGCTGCTGTTGCGCAAGACTTTTCCACTCGAACTCGAACTGCACCGGCTCGACTGCCTCGGCTCGCACGGCGCGCTGGATCATTACGAATATTTGGTGCAGCAGGCGGCGGAATTGGAGAAACAGCCGGCGATTCGACCGCCGTTGCTCACCGGCAACGATTTGATTGCACTGGGCGTGAAACCTGGTCCGGCGATGGGTGCATTGCTCGCGGAAATCCGCGAAAAACAGTTGCAGGATGAACTGAAATCGCCGCGCCAGGCCAGGGCGTGGGCAAGGAAACGGCTGGCGCATGGCTGACGAACCGGTTCAACTGCCGATTGACGGAGTGCTGGATTTGCACACGTTCCAGCCGCGCGAGGTGAAGGACCTGGTGCCGGATTATCTGGCGGCGTGCCGGGAGCGCGGCATCCTGCAGGTGCGCATCATTCACGGCAAAGGCATCGGCAACCTGCGGCGCACGGTGCATGCGATTCTGGCCAGGCATCCAGCCGTGGCATCCTTCACGCTCGATCATCCGCAGTTCGGCGGCTGGGGCGCGACCATCGTGCAGTTGCGGAAGTTGTGACGTGAGACCGGTTTACAGGCGGGTGACAAACCGTTTTTCGTCTCCGGGCCGCGGAAAGATCAAGAGCTTTTTGCCGTCGGGCAACGTGGCCAGCCCGACCGGCGTGTTCGGGAAAAGCGCCAGCAGTTCGTCGTCGGTCAGGGAATGCGGTTGAGTGGAGGCA
>Ga0187852_1001997_pt1 | contig 17650 bp, 15 predicted proteins | sample June2016WEW_6_40_FD_134511 | JGI IMG/M metagenome (GOLD analysis project Ga0187852, IMG submission 134511) | Peatland microbial communities from SPRUCE experiment site at the Marcell Experimental Forest, Minnesota, USA - June2016WEW_6_40 | ecosystem: Environmental > Terrestrial > Soil > Wetlands...
GTCCGCCAATTGTCCCGAAGCGACGCGGTCGGCTTCCTGTTCACAGGCCAGGTTGTGAGCGGCAGGAATCTGCCACACAAACGGATGAAACCAGCAGACGGCCTTCATCCATCGCCAGGCCACGCACCAGGCCAGGTCGTGCTGGCGCAGGTGCGCGATTTCGTGGCTCAAGAGCGCGGATGCTTCGCCCGGGGAAAGATGCTGTGCCAGCGTTCGCGGCAGAATGATTGCCGGTCTCAACAGGCCGCAAACAAACGGAGAAGTGACCGCGTCTGAAATTTGAACCTCAACCTTCCGCCGAACATTGAGCCGGCTCTGAATTTGTTCTGCCAAGTGCTGAAGGTCCGGACCCGGGCGACAGGTTCCTTTTCGCAAACGGGAAAGTTGAAGTTGCAGCCGGACAAGCCGGACGGCTCCACAGATGCAGCCCAATGCCCAGATCACCATGAGAAAGCTCTTCCATGAGATCGGCTTTGGTGAAGTTGGAGGTTGGAGGGAATTTACGCTGCTGGAAGCCGGGCTGACCGCGACCGGCGTTTGTGCCGGCGGCTTCGCTGATGCTGCAGGCGGGGTGGGATTGCCGGCGACGGCCAGCGAAAGCGGGCCGGCGAATTCGCCTGGGAAAGCAGCATTGCCGGCGATGGGAATCTTGAGGCCGGGGATCTGGAAAAAATGCAGCAGCGGCAGAACCAGACCGAAGCAAAGAATGCTGCGCCAGAGAATCAACCGCCAGCGGGCATGACGGCGACGCAACACCCAATCGGCCGCCCAACCCAGTGCGAGCAGGCAGGTCCATTTGAACAGGATTACGAACCCCGGTGAGGCAAGCAGGAGAGGTAGATTCATTTTGATTTCCTTTTTGCTTTTTGGGATGACAACCCGTCGGCGGCTTGGCGGATCAGTTTGAGGTCTGCCGGTTTGATGTCGGATGTTTCCATCAATTGAACGACCAATTCCTGATGAGAACCGCCCGCAAAGACCCGCGCCAACGTTTGCATCGTGGTTTGCAGCAAGGTGGCTTTGGGAACCCGGGCCGCATAAAAAAACGCCTTCCCCTGCAGCCGTCGGGTGATGTGCCGCTTCCCGACCAGGTTGACCAGAACCGAGCGCAAGGTGGCGTTTTCGATCGGCCACGAGAAATGCGCCTGAATCTCCGCCGGCTTCAGTTCACCCCGCTCCCAAAGGATGCGGAGCGCCTCCAGTTCATTTTGATTCAGGGAAGTCATGGATATGTGTGAAATATTCACATATTGCGCCCCGGCTGTCAAGCGCGATGTGTGATGCTGTCACACATTGATGTAGTATTCTTGCATTTCACGCCGATGTCTCGCGCCGATGCCAGGACCTGCCCCAAATAATATGGCTGGAAGCGGTTTTGTCGCCGTGTGTCCAAGCCGATGAACAACGCTCGAAACGATTCGCCAGAGTGTATCCAACCGGCGTAGGTAAAACTTGTCCAACCCCCGTCGTTAATGTCCCATCGGCGGGTGGAACCCTCCTTCGCAACGCAGCGGAACGGCTGGGCGTCAGCCTCCGCCCTGAAGCTTCGGCCCGACAGGCCAGCGCACCCAGGAGGGGGAAATTGGCTGGGGCTACAGCAATCCCAGCGCGCGTTGCAACTCCGCGTCTGTGTTGTAAAAATGCGGCGAGAAACGGATGTAATTTTGTCCTTTGCGGTCCGCGCGCAACGACGCCACGACGCCGGCGTCCGTCAATTTTTTGTGCAGCGCCGCGAGGTCTTTGCCCGCCTTTGCGGCTGAAGCTGCTTTGGCGAGGCTGGAGCCCGCCTTCGCGGCTGAAGCCGCTTCGTCGCGGCTGGGGCCCGCCTGGTGAAAGGAAATGATACCGCTCGCGTTTTCAGTTCTCGCATCTGCATTCAAAACCGTAAAACCTTTCGCCTGCAAGGCCGGCACGAGCCACGCGCGTTTGCGTAATAATTCTGCGGTCATGTTTTCGATGCCGATTTCCAGCACGAGTTCCATGGCGGTGATCAGACCGACCAGGCCGAGCAGATTGTGCGTGCCGGCTTCGTATTTCGTCGCGCCGTTGCGAAAAATAATTTGTTCCTGCGCGACAAAATTCGGGCAGCGCACGTTATGCCAGCCGTAAATCGGCGGGTTCAGCTTTTCCTGCAACTCGCGCCGGACATAAAGCAGGCCCGCACCGCAAGGGCCGAGCAGCCATTTGTGCGCGTCGGCGGCGAGAAAATCCACGTGCTCGACCGTCGTTGGAAACGCGCCGAGCGTCTGAATCGCATCGAGACAAAATAAAATCCCGCGTTCGCGCAAAAATTTGCCGATGGCCTGAAAATCAATGCGATAGCCGCTGATGAAGTGGCAGGACGCGAGCGCGACGAGCCGGGTGTTTTCGTCCACCTGACCCATCACGTCCTGCGGGCGGATGACGCCGAGGCCGCGGGCGTTCAACAGACGGACTTCGACGCCGCGTTCGGCCAGCGCCATCCACGGATAAACGTTCGACGGGTAATCGTCGTGATAAATGAGGATGTTGTCGCCTTTGCGAAAACTCAGCCCGGCGGCGACAAAACTCAGCGCGAGCGAAGTCGGCCCGACGAGTGCGACTTCCTCCGGCTGGCAATTCAACAATCGCGCCCCGAGTTTGCGCGCATCGTCCAGGCGGTGCAGGACGAAGGCTTCCTGATCCCCCAGCGTGCCGCGTTGGGCACATTCGGAAACGGCTTCGGCGATGCGATGCGGCAACGGACAAACCCCGGCGTGCGCAAGGAAAATTTTGTCACGGGCGACAGGAAACTCACGTTGGCGAAGTTCCTCGTTCGCGAGCAATTCGGTCAATGTCATGCGGCGAAAGTAATTGGCAAAGGTCCGGCGCGCAAAGCGGAATTAAAATCCTTTCAGAACATTGGAAAGGTCACTATGAGGACCGTAGAGGCCAGCCCAGAACTGGATGACTTTGTAAGCGATCATCAGCGCGACCAGCATATAAACGAGTCGCGGCATCCAAGTCGCGAAGGCGTTTAGCTTGCGCGTGCCGTCCTCGTTGTAGATCCGGTTTAGTTGGCGGAGCGAATCATCCAGTTTGCCGCTGACCTCGCCGCTGGCGTAAAGGTTGGCAAAGGTTTCCGGGAAAAGCGGGCAGAGGTGGACGGCTTCGGAGGGCATTTGACCGGCAACCACGCGCGATTTCCAGGCGGCGACCGCCCGGCGCAAGGCGGGTGAACCGCTGGCGGTGGCGGCCAGGTCCCAGGCTTCAAAGATGTTGACCCCGGCGCTGATGAGCGCTTCAAGCGCCGCGGCGAGCCGGGACAGGGCAAGGTAATGGCGGGCCTTGCCCAGGATGGGGACCAGGCGCAGGGAAGCTTCGATCCGGGCACGCCAGTTTTCACCGTGTTTGCTTTGCGTGGCGTAAATCATCAAGGCGACGGCGCCATAAAGTGGTGAGAGGATGAGGGCGGCTTTGACGAACAGGAGGAGCAGGCTGGCGTTGAATTGCGACGCGGCGAACGGAAGCACAATTAAAAAAATGAAGGCGGCCATGTGAACCAGCCCTACGGGATAAATGAGCTGGGAAATCACCTGCCGAATGACCCGGGCGCGGTCGTTGTAGTAATCGGCGAGCATGCGGAAACAGGCGTCGAGCCGCCCGCTCTGTTCGCCGGCCCCAATCAACGCCAGGTCGAACGCGGGCAGCCAGTCGAGACGTTGCAATGATTCGGCCAGCGTTGCGCCTTTGGCAATTTCATTGAGCAGGCGTTGCAACGGCTTGTGGTAGGCCGAGGCGGGCGGACGGCGTTCGATTTGCTCCAGTGCGCGAACGATGGGAATTCCGGCGGACATGAGCTGGCCGAGTTGATGATACAACTCGGCCCGCTGCACAAATTGTCTGGGCGAGATGATGAGCGGCATAATCCCGCCTCGCGGGACCGGCAGCGGTCAGGCCGCGACGCGGTCCAGGCTGGCCTTGAAATCACGCCGGCTCTTGGCGCCAACCATTTGCTCGGCGATTTCGCCCTTGTTAAAAAGCAGCAGGGTGGGAATGGCGCGGATGCCGTACTCGGCGGCGAGCGATTGATGTTCGTCAATGTTCACTTTGCCGATTTTCACCTTGCCGTCGTATTCGTCGGCCAGTTCGTCGAGGAGCGGCGCGATCATTTTGCACGGGCCGCACCATTCGGCCCAGAAATCAACGAGCACGGGCACCGGCGATTGCAAAACCTGCGGCGCAAAATTTTCCTGCGTGAGCGTGACGATTAATGGAGAAGCCATACGTCAAATGGGATAGTTTTGGGCACGAGAAACAATGCGGTCAAAAACGGTTTCAGCCGATTGCATTTTTGAGGATCAGGAACATCCAAACCACAGTGCCGGCGGCAAACAATCCAGCCACAACCGCGGCGATGACCAGAATGTTGTCGAGCGCGCCAAACGTGGGAGCGGCGGCAGGCGCCGCTCTTTGAACCGCCGGAGCGGAACGTGTTTGAGCTACGGGCGCGGCAGCGGCAGCAGCAGCGGTTCGTGGCGCGGCAGCAGTAGATGCCGGGTGAGCTTTTGCCGCGCTGGTTGACAATGGTACTGCGCTGGGAGCGCCGGTAGGACCGCCGGGCGGCAGCGTCGGCAGTTTGATGGTCGGCGCCGTGGATGGTTTCGGCGGCAAATTGATTCGGACGGTCTCTTTTTTGGGCTGGACCTTGCCGGTTTCTTTTTTTACCGGTGGCACAGCGCCTGCGGGCGCGCCTGGTATGTTCGAAGGAATGTCAGCCATAGTATTTAGTGGTTCAAGATAAACGGCAGGCGGCGGCTGTCAAATCTAATTCTGGGAACACATGGGAGGACTGTTGGCACACCACCCGCCATCAAGTCTTTTCCTCAATCAATTCACGCCGTGCGCCGCCGAGCAATTGTTCGACAAAACCGGTCGAATAAACGCCCCGCCGGAAATTCGGGTCCTGCATGATGGCTTGCTGGAAGGAGACCGTGGTCTTGATGCCGGTGATCATGTATTCGGCGAGCGCGCGGTTCATGCGATCCATCGCCTCGCGCCGGTCCTTGCCGGTGGTGATCAGTTTGCCAATCATCGAGTCATACGTCGGCGGGATCGTGTAACCCGCGTAAGCATGTGTGTCCACGCGCACGCCGCGGCCACCGGGCTGAAAATACATCTCAATCCGTCCCGGGCTGGGACGGAACTCATCAAACGGGTCCTCGGCATTGATGCGACATTCGATGGCATGGCCTTTGATTTGAATGTCGCTTTGCGAATGTTGCAGCGGCTCGCCCATCGCCAGCAGGATTTGGTAACGCACGAGATCAATGCCCGTGACTTCCTCGGTGACGGGGTGCTCGACCTGGATCCGCTTGTTGACTTCGAGGAAATAAAAGTTGCCGTGATTATCCACGATGAACTCGACGGTGCCGGCGTTGGTGTAGTGGGCGGCCTCGGCGATTTTCACGGCGGCCTTGCCGATTTTGTCGCGCAATTTGCGGAATTTATTCTCGAGCAACGGCGACGGCGCCTCTTCGATCAGTTTTTGGTTGCGGCGTTGAACGGAACAATCGCGTTCGCCCAGATGAATAATGCGGCCTTTTTGGTCGCCGAGAATCTGAATTTCGATGTGATGCGGATTCTCGATGTATTTCTCGATATAAACGCCCGAATTACCAAACGCCTTTTCCGCTTCGGTTCGCGCCGTGTGATAACCTTTCACGAGTGAAATGTCATTATGCGCCACACGCATCCCGCGTCCGCCACCACCGGCGACGGCTTTGATCATCACTGGATAACCGATTTGCTTGGCGATGGCCAGGGCGTCCGGTTCCTTTTCGACGACGCCTTCCGATCCTGGCGGCGTGGGAACGCCGGCCTTTTTGGCCAGGGCGCGGCTGACCGCCTTGTCGGCCAATGCCTGCATCGCGCGCGGGCTGGGGCCGATGAAACGAATGTTGCAACTCTCGCAAACCTCGGCAAAATGCGCGTTCTCCGAAAGAAAACCGTAGCCGGGATGAATCGCGTCCACATCCGCGACCTCCGCTGCGCTGATAATGCGGTCAATGCGCAAATAACTTTCCGCCGCCGCCGCTTTGCCGATGCAAATGGCTTCATCGGCCAGTTGCACGTGCATGGAATTGGCATCTGCCTCCGAATAGACGGCGACCGTGCGGACGTTCAACTCTTTGCAAGCGCGAATGATCCGAACAGCAATTTCGCCGCGATTGGCGACCAGAATTTTTTCAAACATGGGCTTTCAGTGAAAGCAAACAGGATTAAACGAATGTTACTGTGACTGAAGTCAGGCCGGCCGCACTTTGAACAGCGGCTGGCCGAATTCCACCGGTTTGGCGTTTTCCACCAGAACCTGCGTGATGACGCCTTTGACTTCAGCTTTAATTTCATTCATCACTTTCATCGCTTCAATGATGCACACAACGGATTCAGGGTTGATTTCAGTGCCAATTTCAACGTAACTCCCGGCCTCAGGGGATGGCGCGCGGTAAAAAGTGCCGATCATCGGTGATTTGACCTCAATTTCGCCGGTGGCTGGAACTGGCGGCGCTACTGTCAGTGGCGATGTAACAGCAAGCGGCGGCAGAACTGGAACAGCACCAACAGCCACCGGTTCATCATACTGAACAATAGGTGCGCCGCCATTCGAGCCGCGCTTCAGCCTGATTTTTGAATCCTGACGCTCCAGTTCAAACTCCGTTATGGAGTTTTTCTTCATCAGGTCAATTATGGCTTTAATATCTTTTATATCCACGGCACGTTTTCGTTAAAGTAAACTCGAATTCCTGTTTTTAATCCCATATAACTGAAAAACAGCAGCCAAAGTTCGACTTTGACTTGAATCATTATTAAGTTGGATTAAATCCTAATCATTTGAATGATTATCGTCAAGTCGCAAAATAAAAAAGTTTAAATCAAATAAAAATCGATAAAATTGCCATAAAAATACAGTTTTATGGCCGTTTTCTATCAGCGTTAACGTCAACGGACGCTTCTAAAGCCAAAATATAGGATTTTTGGCCAAAGCCGGTGATTTGTCCGCAACAAACCGGGGCAATCAGCGATTTGTGTCTGAATTTTTCCCTCGCATGAACGTTTGAGAGGTGAATCTCAATGGTTGGTACTCCTACCGCCGCAATCGCATCCCGTAGCGCAATGCTGGTATGGGTGTAAGCAGCGGCATTGATGACAATCACGTCAAACTTCCCCTTTGCCTGCTGAATCCAGTCAACCAGCTCGCCCTCCAGATTGGATTGCCGGAACTCAATCCCCACCTTCAACTGTGCGGCACGTTCACGCACTTTTGCCTCGATGTCAGCCAAAGTCACGCGACCATAGACTTCAGGCTCGCGCTGTCCCAACAGATTCAGATTCGGCCCGTTGAGAAAGAGAATTTTCATGTGCGGCGGGCAAAATAACCGGTCATCGGATGCTTGTCGATTTGATTTCCGGTCATGGCGAGCAGAAAGCCCAATAAGGTGAAGGCCGTCCAAGCCAGTGCTGGAACATAGAGACTAAACTCGCCAAACCCCTGGATAAACCAGGCAAATACTCCCAGAAAAATGGCGAAGATTACCACGTCGGCAGAACGCCAAACGCGCCGCCCGATCGTCAACAGCGAAAGCACAATCCACGCTCCGTAGAGCGTTCCGCCGACAATGCCCGAATCCGAAAATTGTTCGAGGTAGTCATTATGCGCCAGGCGGGCCATTTCGGCGGTGGGCGATTTGAGTTGTGCGTAAGGCCGTTGGAAAGTGCCCGGACCCGTTCCCAGCAGCGGATGCTTGAATGTGGTTTCCACCGCTGCGCGCCAGTAATCAAACCGTGCGCCGACACTGGTTGCGCCGGCGGCAAAGTAGCTGTGGAATCGCATGGTAAAAATTCCGAGTCCAATCACCGTTACCGCGATGAGTGCCGCCCACTTCAATCGGGCAGGCCACTGCAAACGAAACAAGCACGCGCCGCCAATCACCATCGCAATCAGCCAACCCAACTTCGAGCCGGTCCAAAAAAATGCCGCGCCGCCCAGAAAAATGGTCAGTGTGATTACCGTCGCGCGAATGGGCGGTCGCAGTTGTTTTGTGCTGTTGAACGCCAAAATGAGCGACACCGGCAATAACAGCAGAATCAAGCCCGCCAGTGCGTTGGGATAAACCAACGTGCCCATGACGCGCCCTTTGGCAAACTTGGCGAGGATGGCCGGATTCGGCACGTCCACGCCGTTGGTATTGATGACCGCCTTGTCACGCTTCATTTCCAGCAGCATGGCCGGCGGAATGTTTGTCCAGCCGGTGCGCGCTCCTTCCAACAACATTTGCCGGCTTTGCGGGAACTCGAACAGCCGCTGGTTGATTCCCCGAACGAGGCAAAATGCGAACGTCATCAGCACACCGATGAGCAGCCAACGCCATGCGCGTTCGCGTCCGAAAATAAATGCGCCGATAAAGTAGCAGGCGAGGCATCCGGCAAACTGACAAAGCGTCGTTGCGGTGAGATTGCCATCCACTGTTTGCGTGGCTGAAAGAAGCTGCCAGCCGAACCATAGCAACGGCAGCAGCCAGAGCCGGCGCGTTCCCGGCCAGCGCGGCTTGCTCGCGAACACAAGCGCCGCGCCCGTCAGCGCCAGCGGCAACAGAATCCAGTTGCTCCAATGTGTGGGCCAGGCGTCCGACCAAAATTCGGAAGGCGAAACCGGCGGCGTGATTTTTTGGTCGAGGATGACCGGATTGCCGAATTTCAAAATCGCCAGACCGAGAAACAGTCCGAATACGAGCGCGTAAAACCCGGTTCCGGTGATTTTTTTTTCAGACTTCATTGCGGGATTTCGTTCGCAACCGGTTAAAAACGAAGTGTAAGCATAAACGCTGTATTATTGGCTTATTTTACTGTTTGATTGATTATTTATTGACAAATTCCCGTCCATCCGGCACATTTAGGTCACACACGCGAAGATAACGGAAAGCACGAAAACATGAAAACGAAATCCATCAAGTCATTCGGCTCGCTGGTAGTGCGCGGGAAAAACTTCTACGCCTTTTGGCGGGTCAAGACACCGGACGGCAAATCGAAAGCCATCTGCAAGTCACTACGCGATGAACACGGGGCAGCTATCACGACCAGGCCGGAGGCGGAAAAGGCGAAAGCCCGGCTCATGCAAATCGTCCACAAGGAAAAGCAGGTCGAGACGCTGCGTTCAATCGCGCACGTCATTGACGATACGCAAGCCGACATTAAACGGCTTCACGATGAGGAACACCCGCCGTTGAAATTGACAGGAACATGGACGGCATTTTTGCGGTCAACGGAGCGGCGCGATTGCAGCAAGGCCACTTTGCGGCAATACGAAGTCAAGTGGGGCCTGTTCCACGAATGGATGAAGCGCGAACACCCGGAAGTGGTATCGCTCTGCGATGTGACCGGCGCAATCGCCAGCGAATACATGCAAAGTTTGAATCACGGAAAATACGCCCCCGCCACTTACAATTTCAGCTTGCACACCCTGCGCTACGTTTTCAAAGTCCTAAAGGATGAAGCGAAGTTACCGGACAATGTTTGGCTAAAGCAAAAGACAAAGACAAACATCGGCCACTCACGCCGCGAATTAACCGTTGACGAGTTGAAGCGGGTTTGCGCCACGGCAACGGGGGAACTTAAAGTGCTGTTTGCCATTGGCATTTACACCGGCTTGAGGCTTGGCGATTGCGCGACGCTGCGATGGGGCGAAGTGGATTTGCACCGGCTTCAAATCAAACGTGTCCCGAATAAAATTGCGCGGCGTTGCTCGCATCCCGTTACGATTCCGATTCACCCGGTCTTGGCTCAAATACTAGCCGACATTCCGGCCAATGAACGCGACAAGGTTTATGTCCTGCCCAAGACGGCCAGCGTCTATAACGGCCCGGCGCGGTCAATGGTCACAGGCTCAATTCAAAAGCACTTTCAGGACTGTGGAATTGAAACACACTTGCCGCGTGAAACCGGCCAGCGTCCGATTGTCTCGGTTGGTTTTCACAGCTTGCGGCACACTCTCGTTTCCATGATGCGTGAAGCCAACGCGCCGCTGTCCGTGGTCGAGAACCTTGTCGGCCACCATTCCGTTGACATGACCCGGCACTACACACACACAAGCGAACTGGCCGCGTCCAATGCCGTTGCGTTGCTGCCCGCCGTGACTGGCGACATGGCAGCAAAACCGGCTGTCCGCTCGCGTGATGATTCGCTGCGTGAGATCATCGAATCCCAGACGGCAGGAAACTGGCGCGAGAAAAAAGCCGCTGCGCTGGCGATGCTGACCGCCAACTAATTGAAAGGGGCTACCATGAAAGACAACACCGACAAGTTGAGAACGGAAGCCCGGCAGGACTTGCTCGCAAGAGGCGCGCTTACCACGGCCAAAGAAGCGGGACGGGAGCAACAATTCCTTTGCCTTCAAACCAAACACCCACAGGAATACAAGACGGCTTTTAATTCATGGGCAGTCGCAATGTGGAAGTGGATTGACGAGGGCGTGACACCTGAACAGGAAAACGTATGGCGGGCGAAGCTACTTGCCGAACGCAGAAGGTTCTGCCCCGTGAATGATTCCACCGCGTCAGTCATTCCCGGCGACCTTGACATGGAACACTGGCTGCAAAGCTTCCTTGTCGAACGGGCTTTTTTCAAATGTGGATTGCATCACAAGAAAGATGGCGACCCGGTTTGGTTCCAAAAGTTTGCCCAATTCCAAAGCACCGCCAAACTGCTAAACGATGCCCTTCCATTCGTGGAACTGGCGGGGCTTACGAAACGCAAGACAAGCCGGAAACAGTTGGGCAAGCGGTCACTCCGCTTTTGGATTCTCTACCTGTGGATACCCGGTTGCTTTTGGGCGATGCAGAACGGCGGAATCACGGCCTATCTGCGCTGGCGTAAACCGGACGGGACTGACAGTGAATACAGTGAACACAGCGTCAGCAACATGGTTTCCGAATTAAAACTGTGGCGGCCATTCCCGCCGCTCTATTGGGGCATCGGCAGCGACGGCCTGCCTACCCCCGTCCGGTAGATTCCCAAAACTTGCCCAAGAAACTGCTACGCGCACTCCCCATTGCATGATGGCTATATTGGGTCGTGCAAACGCATACAATTGAAATTCTGACCGCCACGTTGAAGGCGGATAACACAATCGCCGAAAGCGAACGCAGAAAAATCCTCAAGTTGGTTCGCGGTGAACCCACGCCCGCGCCGGAAGGCAACGGCAACAGCCGGACGCGAATTTACTCCCGCGCCGAGTGCGCGAAACTTTTGGGCGACAAAACTCCGCGCTTCATTGACCTGTTGTGTCGAAAAGGATTGCTGCAAAAATTCACGGCGAGAGGCAGCCAGAGAAGCATCGGCGTAACTTCCGAATCGCTCGAAAAATTCCTTGAAGGCGGAAACTAAACCGGCTTGAAACTTAAAAGCCGCCGTGCTCCGTGACTGGTAAACACGACGGCAAAACCGAACACATGGAAACTAATTCAATTTGGGAACCGACGCAAGTCCCGGTAACGCCGCCGCCCGCGCCGGTTGCACCTACACCAGCACCCGCGCCCGCGCTTACTGGCGAGTTTAACCCGCTCGTTTCCATCACGGACAACGCGAGCGCGCAACCGAGCCGGACGCTGCCAGCGGTTCAAATTGTGGATTGGCTTCGCACGGGCACGCATTGTCCGCAAGTCGCCACTATTCGGAAAAACTACGCCCGTGTTTTAGCTGAAACCGGCGACCCAAAGGCGGCGAAGAAAGCCGTTGACGCCGACAAAAAGAAACTTCCCGGCATCATGTTTAGTGGAATCTTCCGCGCCCGTGGCGACAAGAATCTTGAAATCTATTCGCAGATTTTATGCGCCGACGTTGACGGACTAGCCGCCGAGCGTGTCGGCATCGTTTATGACCAACTAGCAGGCGATCCGCATTGCTTCACGGTTGCCGAAAGTCCGTCCGGCTTTGGCGTGAAGGCTTTATGCCGAACCACCGGCAATGCCGAACAACATGAACGGAGCGTGGCAGCAATGGCGAAACATTTCCGCGAGGCGCACGGATTGGAGATTGACCCGGCCTGCAAAAATCTGGAGCGGCTTTGCTTCGCGCCGGACAACGCAAGCGACTGGAATTTTGCCGCCATTCCGTTTGACCCGCTGCCGATTGAACCAAAGGCCGGGCGCGTCAAGATATTGGCCGCCCCGTCCGCAATTCAACCTTCAACCCGGATACAGATTGCCGAAAAGATTCTAGGCGCAATCCAGCGGACGGATGAAGGCGACTTTTGCGAATGTCCCGGCAAACATCTTCACACGACGGCCAATGCCGCCAAAGATTGCAAGGTGATGTTGGACGGTAAGCCGACCATCAAATGCTTTCACGCATCATGCGCGGGCATCGTGGACGGCGTGAACCATGAATTGCGCTCGCAGATTGGCAAGGTTGAAAGGCCAGCAATCAAAATTCCAGTGAGCGAGCCGGACGGCGACGGCTTCGACAAAATCACTTCCGCTCTGCGCGGTGAAATTCTCGGAATTTTGATGGACAAAACCGCGACGCCAGCCGCGCAACGCCGCGAAGTCTGCGAACGTGTCATTGCCGCGTTGAATCGTGTCGGCAATTTTTTCTTTCACGCCGAGTTGCGGGATTTTGGAAGTGCGCTTTTTTTCAACCGATTCACGAAGCGGCTTGAACGTGTCCGCGCCGACGCCTTTGTTTCGTGGATTTCGTCTTGGCTTTGCGTCAACAAGGCGGACACGCTTTTTAAGTATGTCATTGCAGCGGTTGAAACCGAATCACTGTCGGGCGAGCGCACGACGGGAATTTTGCCCGAATCCTTTTGGGCCGCGCGTCCGGGCGCGATTTACATTTCATGCGGCGACGGGCAGGCCGTCAAAATCACGGCGGGCGGAATTAAAACCGTGGACAACGGCGCGGACTCCATTCTTTTTTACGCGGGCAAGACGTGTGCGCCGTGGCAGCTTGTCACGCCGCAAGACATTTTTGGGACATGTGCGATTTTCCGCGACGTTCACGCGACCGCCGGACACGCGCCGGACTTGTTGCGGGCTTGGATTTACAGCGTGCCCACAAATTCACCGTGCAAACCGCCGTTGCTCCTTGTCGGCGAAGTGGCCGCGGGCAAGACGGCATTGGCAAAATCCATTTCGCAATTCTACGGCATCGCCCCGGCCATTTCCAAAGTTGAGGAAATGACGGAAAGCAATTTCTGGCCGTGCGTCAATGACGGCGGGATTTACTGCCTCGACAATGCCGACACCCGGACGACCTGGCTGGCCGACACCGTGGCCGCCGCCGCAACGGACGGAAGCAGCCGCCGACGGAAACTTTATTGCGACTCCGAAACCGTCATTTTGAAGCCGCGAGCATGGCTGATCCTCACCAGCAACAACCCCACTTTTGGCAGCGATAGCGGATTGGCCGACCGCCTGCTTGTGATCCGCATGGAACGCCGGGAATCCGAAAGCAGCGATTCAGCTTTGGCCGATGAAATCGCCGCCAACCGCAACGCCGGACTTTCGCACCTTGCCGAAACGCTTCACAAGGCACTCGCCGACACCGCGCCGACGCCGGGCGGATTGAATCACAGACACCCGGACTTTGCCGCGTTCGCCGTCCGCATTGGCCGGGCGATTGACCGCGAAGCCGAAACCGTGACGGCATTGCGCCAAGCCGAGGCCGACAAGTCCGCGTTTTGTCTTGAAGTTGACACCATCGGCGCGGCCTTGCTCGCGTATCTTTCCGCCGCCGGACAATTCACCGGCACAGCCGCCGAGCTTGTGCCGAAATTGCAGGAAGTTGACGCCGACCTGGTGGACAAACTTTCCGCGAAACGACTCGGCAAGCGGTTGACCGCACTTTGGCCGCACCTGAAAAAGCAACTGGCGACCGCCAAACAGGAAAAAGACCGGAAAAGCTTCACGATTTACACCCTGAAAGCCAAGCCTGCCGAGTGTGCCGAGTCTGAAACGCCAATTTGACTAAAACTTCCTATGTATGCACACGCGAGAGACTTTATGCAAAACAGTGTTTCAATCTCGGCATAGTCGGCAAACCTCGTGGGTTGACTTCCACAAAACTGTGCTTGAACTAGGCTGGTGTTGGTGGTTGAATCAAGTATAATTATTGCCTTAATTTGGTTAGATGATTTGACAATCAACGAGTCGGAAAAATGAAAATAAACCTTTTGATTCTCCTTGGAATTCTGGTTCTGTCTGGCTGCGGCGCGCCTTGCCCGCACTACAACCGTTTGCAAGTGGCCACTTTTTATGGTCCGGTTCGCCCAATCAAAAAACCGTATGGCACGGTGATACCATTTGACACGCCCAATGACGTGAAGCGGCCCTACCGGGCAATAGGATTTATGAGTTGTGAAGGCACAGTTGGCGAAGAAGGCGGAATTCTAAAGGCCATGCTGTATCGTGCCGCTGACATGGGCGCTGACGGCATCATCCTCAACGCGTCGAAAATCAGTCAGGAAAATATCACACCCAACAATCAAAAGTTGAACGTAAATGTCACAACGGGTTTGATTGGGGAGATGATCGGGAATGGCGACAAACGCGCTTTTCGTGCGCAAGCGATACAATTTACAGACACGAAGTGAATTTTCATAATCTGGCAGAGCAAAACAGCAACATTCTGTTCACACAGCTACCCACCCGCCCCGGCCAGCGCAAACCCTACGTCAAAGGCACACGGCGGCAGATTGACGAGCGCGCCGTTTATCACTGCTGCACCGCCCGGTAAAACCTCATGGGCTGATCCACGCCACCAGGGTCAATCATCTGGAAAGGATTCAAGGACAGATTCGGCACAATAAGCAACGGTGTCCAGTTGGGAGCCGCCAAATTCGTGGTGTATTGCACCGTGTAGGTATCACCCAAAGTCCCATACAGACTCAACAGCGGATAGCCGGAGAGAAATTGCAACGTCAATGTCGGTTGGACAACAGGCGTAAGCAACAAACGGAACACGGTTCCCATACCAAGAGAGAATGTAAAAGTAATGCCGCCACCCTCGGTCGTGCCGTAGAAATTGCCATCGCTGCCCAGTGTCAGCGTAGTCCACGGCTCCGCCCCATTGGTGTAGGCAAAAGAAACCAGCGTGGTCAACGTGCCGTTGGTCGTTACTTTGAACACGGTGCCATCGCCATAACCGCCGTTGACGTTGAGATTGATGTTGTTACCGCCACCCTCAGTCGTGCCGTAGAAATTACCGTCGTTGCCAAGTGTCAGTGCGGCTAACGGAACCTCCCCATTGGTGCCAGCGAAAATAACCAGCGTGGTCAATGTGCCATTGGTCGTCACTTTGAACACGGTGCCATCGCCAGAATCGCCGTTGACGGTCGGATCGTCGTTACCGCCACCCCTCGTCGTGCCGTAGAAATTGCCGTCGTTGCCAAGTGTCAGCGCGGCTGTCGGTGCCGCCCCGTTGGTGAAGCCAAAAGAAACCAGCGTGGTCAACACGCCGTTGGTCGTCACTTTGAACACGGTGCCATCGCCAGAATCGCCGTTGAGATTGATGTTACCGCCCGCAGAAGTTGTGCCGTAGAAATTGCCATCGCTGCCCAATGTCAACGCGGCAGACGGCGACGCACCATTGGTGCCAGCGAAAGAAACCAGTGTAGTCAACACGCCATTGGTCGTCACCTTGAACACAGTTCCCATACCAAAAGAGAATGTTGAATTAGTAATACCGCCACCCTCGGTCGTGCCGTAGAAATTGCCATCGCTGCCCAGTGTCAGCGCGGCTGTTGGTGCCGCCCCGTTGGTGAAGCCAAAAGAAACCAGTGTGGTCAACACGCCGTTGGTCGTCACTTTGAACACGGTGCCATCGCCACTGCTGCCGCCTTCCCCAGTCGTGCCGTAGAAATTGCCGTCGTTCCCCAACGTCAGTCCGGCTTGTGGAGACTCCCCATTAGTGCCAACGAAAGAAACCAGTGTAGTCAACACGCCATTGGTCGTTACATTGAACACCGTGCCATCACCACTGCTGCCTCCCCCCTCAGTCGTGCCATAAAAATTGCCGTCGTTGCCCAGTGTCAGCGTAGCTGTCGGATACGGCCCATCGTTGAAAGAGCAAAGGGTTTGCAAAGTCTGCGCGCCAACCAGTGAAGCGGATGTCATGAACAGGAACGCAATTAAGGATTTGAACTTTGGCCGCATAGCAGGCCGTTTATCTCAAAGCCGGGACACGGACAAGGTTTTGTTTTTAGCGTGGCAAGCAAATAGACCCGCCGCGAAACGGGGAATTCTCATTGGCTCGTTTGCTTTTCCGACGGGACACCACAATCCACAAGGGGTGTCTGTGGCAGCACTTCGATCTCCACGTTGTCCATGTCGCCTGGTGTCACTGGGCTGGAGTGCCCGTCGTTGTCCCAGCCGTGAACCACTTTTGCCGTTCGCGCCAGCGGCTCCAGAATCTCGACTCGCTCTTTTAAGTGCTTCAACGTTTGCGCCTTTGGAATTTTCCCCAACACGTCAACCGACTCGTTAATTTCAGCAGACAATTTCTCGCGCACTAACCGTGACACCTGTAACAGCACATTATTCGCTTCGCTTTCGATTCGGTCTGGGTGAAACGGTAGAGACCGAATCCATCTGACCGGAACACCCTTTCTGGCGAGTCCAACCCTTAAAACATCGGCGTTTTTCGCGCCGACTTGTGGGGCGACTTCTGCAAGCGTAGCGTTGCCTTGTAACAGCGGAACAGCAAGCGCATAATTAATTTTGCCACGTGCCATAAAGCCTAGTCGCACACTTCCGGTTTTGACGCAAACGGAAAGTGTTCCAAAAACCCAAAATGTTCCAAGGCCATGCGGAGGAAAGAAACGCCGCGCCGAAAAGAGCCTGCCCCGGCCTTTACCCTATTGGCTGGCCGCAAAGGAAACTTCTTTTTTTCTGACACGGTGGGCATGGCAACGCCAGCGAGCCGGGAGCCGGAGCCGGACGGGTGACGCGGCGACCGCCGGCAACGGTGACGACTTGACTCCCTGCCGGTGACGCCGGGTGACAGTAGCCCGCCAGCTTTCGCCACGATGCCACCGTGCCATGCACCCCGTCATGCAGGACGCGCTTTGATTGCCCGCACCTTGCCGTGACACGTCCAAAATCGTCCTACGCCGCGCCAAAGCAAAACCCACTGATTGACTAATTGATTGCATTTTGATTGCACTTTGGCAGGTCAACACGGGGACACACAAGGAAACACAAGCGAAGTGATAAAGTGGCCGATTCCATTGGTGTTATTGGCGATAGTGCGGATTTGCCCGTCATCATTGGCGGAAGTCGAGACAGGCCAAAACAGGCCAAAATCAAAAACGAAGTTTGAGCAGGCTTACTTCCAGCGCCAGTGCTTCCTGCACGTTGGTGTGCAACAACCGCTGGGTTTGCTCCAGGGTTTGCAAATTTTCCAATGCCTGCCGTGGGGTAATGCGCCGGGCGACGGCTTCCGCACCGGAAATTTCAGGGAATTTCAGCAGGCTTCCGCCGGCGGCGAGTGTGCGCAGCCACACGTCGCGCAACCACCATTGCACGAGCAAAAGCGCCTCCGCCCGCTGGCGGCGATATTCCGCTTCGATGGCCGCAGCCAGTTCGTCCTCCCACTTTTCGCGCAAGTCTTTTTCGATTTCATCGTGCTGTTGCAA
>Ga0187852_1001998_pt1 | contig 17643 bp, 14 predicted proteins | sample June2016WEW_6_40_FD_134511 | JGI IMG/M metagenome (GOLD analysis project Ga0187852, IMG submission 134511) | Peatland microbial communities from SPRUCE experiment site at the Marcell Experimental Forest, Minnesota, USA - June2016WEW_6_40 | ecosystem: Environmental > Terrestrial > Soil > Wetlands...
CAGGCTGGCTGAGTCACCAGACCGAGGACCTCATGATGGCTTTTGGCATTGGAGACCTGTGGGGACCGGCGAGGAAGTCAGTGAACATATTCATGGTCATGGCTTCGCTCAATCGATTTCTGTGCGCTGCCTATGCCCTAGACCGTCTCGAAGACGCTTTCGAAGTCCCTCTAGATAATTATGTTGCAAGAACGGTGTTGGCCCGGGCGAAGAAAAAAGGTCTCTCCCACGATGAACTTCCTCGATGGTCAACCATTAAGCAACTTGATCCCAAGACCAGCGAAAAGCTCCAAGAGTTCGCAGCGGCCATGGCAAAGGAGTGGGAAATTCCTAGAGGTCGCCTCGACGTCGTAATTTGGCCCAACGATGATTGACCTGAAACACTCGCTGGTTATCGAAGCAACGGATGACCCGAACCTTTTCGGGTTCTACTCTCCCGACCTCGAAGGCTTTACCGGCGTCGGCAACTCCATCGAAGACTGTCTTTACAAGGCCAAGTGGGGCATGGTGGAACATCTCGAGTTACTTCGCGAACGTGGTTTGCCCATCCCGGTACCAGCGCGTGAGCCAACCGTTACGATTCAAAACGCCAAACCAGTTCCAGCCTAGACATGACTGATCGAACAGTCGAACATTACCTGCGCGAAGAGTTCAACCGCTGGGCGGAAGCGGGCCGCGGCAACGATATGGAGCAGTCGCATCTCCCCATCGTCGAGCCGATGCTGGCGCTCATCGAATTCAAGCCTCAGGACAAAGTCCTCGATGTGGGCTGCGGAACGGGCTGGCTGGTGCGCAGAATTGCGCCGCTGGTTTCCGCGGGTCTGGCGGCGGGAATGGACGTATCTGACGCCATGGTCGGCCGGGCACAGGCATTGAGCGCCCAACTGCCGAATGTTGTCTTTGCATGTGGGGGCGTCGATGCGATTCCCTGGGAGAGCGGTTACTTCGCTAAGGTCGTCTCCGTCGAGTCTGCCTATTATTGGCCTGACCCCGCGCAAGGTGTCCGCGAAATCTTCCGCGTACTCTCACCGGGCGGCGCGGCCTGGATTCTCATCAACTATTATCGCGACAATCCTCATTGCCATCAATGGGGCGGGCAATTGAAAGTGCCGACTCATCTATTGTCCGCCGACGAGTGGGCCGGGCTTTTCCGCCAAGCCGGATTCCGCACCGTTGACCACCGCCGCATTCCCGACCCCTCGCCTACCCCGGACGTTTACACCGGGCGCTGGTTCCGCGACGCGGAACAAATGCGGAATTTCAAGCAAGAAGGCGCGCTGCTCCTTCACGCGGTCACTCCCGCGTGAAAGGCCTCCGTTGGCTTACTGCACCGGCGGTTCGCCTGGGTGAGTGGGCGCAGGCTGGGGCGCCGCCTGGGGCCGAGGCCGGGCGCCCATGCCTCGGCGTTCTTCTCCCGCCGGTCCGCCCTCTCCCCGATTTTCAATGAAGACCATTATTTTCCTTTGTTGCTCGGGGGAAAGGACCGCCTTGGCCGAGAGGACCGCCTCGACATAACTCTTCATCAACTGTCCGCGAAGGTCCGAGACTTCCTGCACATTTTTCAGAATCGCATCGCGGTCGGCTTTATCAGCGCGAAGAGCTTCTTTCAGGTCGATGCTGCGCACTTCGATGTCGGCACGGATCTTCACATTCGCCTTCTCCGTATCGAGCGCGATTTGTCGAAGCCTCTCGATTTGCGAGCCATCCAGCCCTAGGTAACTTTTCACCCGGTCGCTATCCAGCAAAGCCAACAACCTCTCGACCCCTAATCGATCCCCCGTCTCGCCCGATCGGCTCCCCAACATCCCTTGGCCGGCGGCTGTCGCGACGTTTCCCAAGCTGAGGAATAGAAAGAGAATTATGTTCGAGGCCAAGATGCCATTCTTCGTTCTCATATTTCCTCCCAACTTTTCGGCTCACCACTTGGCAGGAAAATGGTTCCCCTCCTTGGTAAGGAGGGGTGGGGGGTGGTTGCGCGTTGCCGATGAGTCCACCCACCACCCCTACCCCTCCTCCCGCTGAGGAGGGGAGTCATTTTCAAGGCAGCGAAGGATCTCTGCAGTTTCCTGAGATCCAACGATTTACGGACAACTGCAGTGATCCTTCGCTCAGGATGACACACTACGAATTCTCTCGCACCTTCTGATTTTCGGGAAATGAGCGAGACTTGAATCCGTCGGGCAGCGGGTACCATCCCATTGCCGAGCGATGCTACTTGCTTCCCTTCCTGCCGCCTTCCTGCAAGGCCTCATCGACGGCCTTGTAATAGGCGTCGGGGGAAACGAATCCCACCAGCATTCGCCCATTGATGAAGCAGGTTGGAGTGCTCTGAACTTCCAATTTTTTCGCTTCGCTGGTCCCCTCGTCGATGCGCGGCATCGAGGCTTTGGAATCCAGACAACCTGCCAGGTTGGAGCGGTCCACTCCCACCTGGTCAGCATAGGCGAGCAGGTTGTCGCGGACATTGGCGGCGTTGGTAGTAGTCTGGTTCTGGAAAATCAGCGTGCGGTAAGGCGCGAAAGCCTCAGGCTTCAGCTTGAAGACGCATTCGTTGGCGATGGCGGCGGTCAGCGACCAGTCGTGGATCTGGACCAAGGGGAACTCCTTGAAGATAACCCGAACTTTGTCCCCGTATTTGGGCAGGAGGTCATTTTCAAGGAATAAATGGAGCTTCCCGCACATCGGGCACTCCAGGTCCGCGTATTCCACGATGATCACCGGAGCGTGCGCCGGGCCTTGAGAAGGCTGGTTGGTGGTGACGATGGTTTTGAGCGCCTCGCGCCGCAGGTCCACGCCCAGATTGAGAATCTTACCCATCACGAACACGCGATTGTCTGACGTGGCGTAAAAATCCTCAGTCTGTTTCCCCTTATCGCTCTGCGCCGCCACCGTGGTCGCCAGGAAGTTGGGAATGCCCGAGTCATGGAATGGCCCCACGGTGAGGGTGGTAGTTTCAGGAACCTTGAATTCCTGACGGATGTGCTGGACGATCTCGTTCTTGGGATCTTTGCCGAGAGGAAAAAGCATCCCCACGATCAGATAGTGGCGGTCGGCGGTAACAAACACGCTGGTATTCTTCTGCTGCTTGCCGTCGTCGGTAGTAATTGTGGACGCCAGAAAGCCCTGGAAATTCGACGCCTGAAAAGGCGAGGCGGTAATCTTCACGGTGTCCGGGATACCAAATCTGGCGCGAACGAAGATGGTGATTTTCTCGTCCAGGGCGGTATCGTCAATTGCATTCGCCTTGACTCTTGCCACCCCGTGGGCAATCGACACCCACGTCACAAGAAGTAAAACCGCGACCCATAATTGATAACTGGACCCATTTTTGCGAATCAAATGACGAACCTCCTTACTTGTTGTTGAGCCCAACCAAACCCATTACTCGATTTTATCGACCCCTTCCGGGAAATGCAATTCGCGCGGCGGAACAGCGCTGTTCCAATCTGGGCGTAGCGCCGCCATCCTGGTGGCTCGGGTGCCGGCTGGAAGCCGGCGTTACGGGCCAAACTGGAACAGCACCGGCGGGACAGCGGAGATTCGCGGCTCCAGGTCTCCAACTGATCCAACCACCCCTAGCCCCTCCTTATCGAAGTAGGGGAATTTCACAGCTCCCCTCCTCAGATGAGGAGGGGTCGGGGGTGGTGGTTCGCTGCCCGCTGACCCATCGTGGGGGGAATCGAATCACACCTGCAACACGTCACCCTCGCGAGCCACCAACTGGTAAAGCACCGGGCTCACTATGCGCCCCAGGAAAAGGCGGGAAATCAAGCCTGCGACGATCACAATCGCAAAAGGCTTCTGCGAGTCGGAGCCGATTCCGATCGAGAGCGCCGCCGGCAGCAAGCCGAGGCAGGCCACCAGAGCCGTCATCATGATGGGCCGCAGGCGGACCAGCGAGGCGTCGAAGGTGGCCTTCCGTATTTCGTCGCCCTGGAGGCGCAGCTTATTGATGTAAGAAGCGTCGATGATTGCCGTCTCAACTGAAACGCCCATCAGCACCAGCAGGCCCAGTGCGGAAGACACGCTAAAGGGGGTGTGGGTCAGCTTGAGCGCCAGCAGCGCCCCCACCGGTTCCGTCATAACGACGCTAAGCATCACGATGACGGGAAACTTGAAATTCCCGTAAAGCGCGAAGAGGATGAGAAAGATCAGCAACACCGTGATGGGGCCGATGACCGTGAGTTGAGCGCGGGCGGCGAGGAACTCGCTGTATTCACCGCCCCATTCCAGGCGGTAGCCAGGCCCGAGATGCACGGCCTTGCGCACCGCCCGTTGTCCGTCATCGACGGCCCGCTCCAGATCGCGGCCCACAATGCTGTACTGGATTCCGATGTAGCGCGAGTTGTTCTCGCGATAAATGAACGATGCGCCGTTCCCCTGCCGGATATCCGCTAGCTGCTTCAACGGAATCTGCTGGCCCGACGGAGTTCCGACCAGGAGATTTCCAATTTCCTGAGAGCTCTCGCGGAACTGCGGCCGCATGCGCACCACGAGGTCAAACAGTTTCTCGCCCTGGATGACTTGCGTCGCCGCCTGCCCGCCGATGGCCGCCTGGATCACGGCCTCCACATCTGAAACATTGATTCCGTAGCGGGCAATCTTCGCCCGATCGACATCAATCAGGAGGGTTGGCTGGCCAAGCTCGCGCACCACCGTCAATTCCGAGAACCCCGGAACCCTGGCGAGCGTTTCCTTGATCTTCAATGCCGCGTCTTGCAGCACATTCAAGTCCGCGCCATACACTTTTACCGCCAAGGCGCTCTTCAAACCGGTCAAAGCTTCATCAACGGCATCCTCAGCAGGCTGGGTGAAATTGAAGATAATGCCAGGAAAGGCTTTGAGCCGGTCGCGCAGCGCCTCCGTAAGCTGCTGCTTGGTGTGAAGCGATCCCGCCCACGCCTTGTCTTTGTACGGCTTGAGGCCCACGTAGAATTCAACGTTGAAAAAGCCTGTAGGGTCGGTTCCATCGTCCGGCCGCCCTAGCTCCGAACCCACCACCGTGACCTCAGGGTAGGACATCAGGATATCGCGAATCTGGGGCGTAACTATGGCGGCTTCCTCGAATGAGATCGTGTAAGGCATCGTAGCCCGGACCCACAGTGCGCCCTCATCCAGGTGAGGCATGAACTCGCCGCCGATAAAAGGGACAAGCAGCAAAGTGGCGACGAAGATCGCGGTGGCGATCAGCATGGTCAGCTTGGGGCGGTCCAGGCACCAACTCAGCTCGCTGGCATATTCCCGCTTGAACCACTCATAGCCGCGATTGGTTTTCTCTTTGACGCCTTTTCTAAACCAATACGACGCCATTACCGGAACCAGCGTCAGAGCGAGGATCAAGGAACCAATTAGAGCAAAAGACATGGTGTCGGCCATGGGATGGAAGAGCTTGCCGGAAGGCCCCTGCAGCGCGTAGATGGGCAGGTAACCGGCGATGATGACCGCCACGGAATAGAAGATCGGGCGGTCAACGTCGCGCGCCGCCGCGGCGATCACCTCGTGCAGCTTGTACTCGGTCCCGTGCCTCGCATCCAACTCGCGGTAGATGTTCTCCACCATCACCACCGTGCCGTCAATAATGATGCCGAAGTCGATGGCGCCGATGGAGAGCAGGTTGGCGGAGATATTCCGCGCATGAAGAATGATGAACGAAAAGAGCAGGGCAAGCGGGATGGTGAGCGCCGTAATCAGGGCCGCGCGAAAGCTCACTAGAAAGAAGACCAGAACAATCAACACCAGCACCATGCCCCGCAGCAGGTTATTCTCGACAGTGTCCGTGGTCAGTTTCACCAGGTCACTGCGGTCGTAGTAGGGGCGAACCTTGACGTCCTTGGGGAGCACCTGCTCATTGAGTTCCCTTGTTTTCTCCTCCACTCCCTTCAGGACGTTCTGAGTCTGTTCTCCCCGTCGCATCAGGATGACGCCCTCGACAACGTCATCGTTTTTCTGAAAGCCGAACTCACCCAGGCGCGGCGCGTGCCCCATCTCCACTTCGCCGATATCGCTGACGCGCACGGGAGCGCCGTTGACGCTGGTAACTACGATTTCGCCGATGTCTTTGGTATCGCGCACCAGCCCGAGGCCCCGCACGTAGTAAAACTGGCCTCCCTGCGAATAGAACCCGCCGCCGGCGTTGGCATTATTCGCCGAGAGGGCCTGAACCACTTGCGGGATGGTGATGTGGTATCCATAAACCCGGGCAGGGTCCAGCAGCACCTGGTATTGCATCACTGTGCCGCCAAACCCGGAGTCGTCAGCCACACCCGGCACCGACTTGTAGGCCCGCTCGAGCACCCAATCCTCGATGGTCTTGAGATCCTGGGGCGAGTGGTCAGGACTTTCGATGATGTAGCGGTAGACAAGCCCGCTGGGTGAGTACAGGGGCGCAAGCGAAGGCGTCACCCCGTCGGGCAAATTAGCGTCGCTCAGGCGTTCGAAGGTGACCTGGCGCGCCCAGTAATCGTCCGCGTCTTCCTCAAACGTCAAGATCACGTCGGAGAGCCCGTAGAGCGAAATGGAGCGCTTGAACTCCAAGCGCGGGATGCCGTTCATTTCCACTTCGATGGGCAGCGTCACCAGCCGCTCGACTTCTTCCGCGGCATGCCCCGGCCATTGCGTGATGACCTCCACCATGGGCGGCGAGAGATCCGGATAGGCGTCCACCGGCATGCGCTGGAAGGCAATGATGCCTGCCACCACCACAAATACGGTCATCATCACTACCAGGAACCGCTGGCTTAATGCGAGTTGTACGATGCGATGAATCATAGTTAGTTTTCAGTCGTCAGTTATCAGTCGTCAGTAAGAACGCTGAATGGTGAATAGTGAATGGTGAATGTACGGAGCTAAGCGAACGGCGGTTGTTGGTAACTCATAATTCACTATTCACCATTCACCATTCGTGCTGCAATTTCCCTACCTCTGGAACGAATTCGCAAATTGCAGGAACAAACTCCCGTCCGCCACCACCCGTTCGCCGGCGCGGAGTCCCGTCAAAATCTGCGTCTTGCCCTGTTGGCTGTCTCCAATGGTAACCAACCTCTCGGCGAATTGGTCCGGCGGGCCGGCATTTGCCAGCAGGTAAACAAACGGTTGATTCTCGTTGTTCCGAAGAAGCGCGGCGTCCGGCACCGTGAGCGCGCCTTCCGTGACTCCGGCGTGAACGATGGCGGTCACATACATGTCCCGCTTCAGCCTCCTCCCGGGATTATTGGTCTCAATGCGCACCTGGAGGGTTCTCGAGTTGGGGTCCAGGGCCGTAGCGATATAGGAGATTTTTCCGCTGAAGGAGTTGCTATAAGCGTCGGTCTGGATCACCACCGCGTCGCCCAGGTGGACATATCCCAGGTCGTGCTCGTACACATTGGCGAGCACCCACACCGTGCTCATATCGGAGATGGTGAAACACTGCGTCGCTCCCGCTTGCAGCACTTGTCCGGGCGCAACCAGCCTTTCGACAACCTCCCCCGCCAGGGGCGCCAGTACGGGAATCTCCGGTGAAACGGGTTTCTTCAGCAAGCTGTCGAGTTGGTCGATCCCCAGCACCTTCAGCGACTGCTCGGCGGACTGAAGATCCGCCTCGGCCTGGTTGCGCGTAGATTCGGCCTGCTGAAGGTCCGCCTCGGCAATGGCGTGATGCGCATAGAGATCGTTGGCGCGGTTGTAACCCTTTTCCGCCAAGGCCAGAGCATCGCGAGCCTTCAGGTAGGTTGTGCGCAACTGCGCATAGTCCGGGCTGCTCACATACAGCATGGGTTGATCGGTGCGGACAACTTCGCCAGGTGAAACCAAAATCCGCGCGACCGGGCCGCCGATTTGCGAAATCACCGGAGTGGTTTTGAAATTGTTGTAAGCCACTGAACCCGTCAGCCGAAGCACCCGGGGCAGACGCGTCACCTCGACCGGCGCCACCTGGACGTGCTCCATCTGGTCCGCCGGGACGGTGAAGAGTTCCGCTTTGGCCTCCTCGCCCGGAGCGGCCCCAAAGGAGACCGAAGAGGACCCGGCCTCCCCGTTGTGCTGCCCGCACGCCCCCATGAATAGTAATCCCACGACGATGAGAGCCCCGAGAGCGGCGAGCCCACCAATAGGGGCGGTTCGCGAACTGCCCCTACAGCCTGGGCCGTTGTCGCGTGGCACTGACGAGTCCGTGTAAAAACGCACCAAGGCTGTCATTCCGAGCGAAGCGAGGAATCTCGCTCCGAATGTTTTCAAGCGCAGTGCGAGATTCCTCGTCGCCTGCGGCTCCTCGGAATGACACACTAATGGACTCTTCACACAGACTCCTGGCCTGGCTGTGTCGGGGCCGCTTTTCACTTGTGAGCTGGATGTCGTTTTCATTGCAGTTTCCTCGTTCCTACGACTTCTCGCAACTGTTCGATGGCCAGCATGTAGGTGGCTAAAGCCTGCCGGTAAGCCAATTGGGTGGAGCGGTAGCTTCGCTCCGCATCCAGGAAATCGAGCAGGCTGGCGGCGCCGCGCTTGTAAGCGTATTCGCTGATATCACGCGAGTCCTGGGCCTGCTTGAGGTAGCCGGAGAGATAAAGTTGCACCACTTGGTCGCCGGTTTTGAATGCCTCGTAGGCGTTGGCCACGTCCGTCATCACGGTTTCCTGGGCGGCGGTCTTGGTTTCCTGCGCCTGGCCGATGGCGTAATTGGTTCGCGCGATCTCGCCCTGATTCCTGTCGAAAATAGGGATTTCGATGCTGAGGGTCAGGCCAGCGTCGTTTGAGGATGAAACGTGAGTGTAGTCGAAAATGGCGGTCAGGTCGCGCTTGCCGTTCGCCTTTGCCAGGGAGTACTGGCTCTCGGAGGCGGTCACGCCCTGCTGCGCCGCGACGTAGTCCGGCCGCAGTTGCAGCGCTTTCAGTTGCAGATCCTCCTGATTGAGCTTCAAGGGCTCGTAAGCAAGGTCGCCCACCACGTCGTAACCCGCCGGAAGCGCATCGTAGCCCTCGAGCGCCCGCAGGCTGGCGTAAGCCTGCACCATGCTCAACTGGGCTTGCGAGACGTCCATCTGAAATTGCAGCAATTGCAGCTTGATTTTCAGCAGGTCGCCCTCGCTGATGGCCCCCGCCCGGTACTGCTCCGAGCTGAGATTCACGGTCTGCTGGTAGCTGGCCAAGTCCTGATTCGCGAATTGCAAAGTTGACTTGGCCAGCAGGATGCCGACGAACTGCTGCGCCACGTTGAACGTCAATCCCCGTTCCGTATCGCTCACCTGCGAGCGCGTCACCGCCGTCTGGTCTTTGGCAGCCCGAAGGCGCGCTTGGCGCTTGTGCCCTCGCTCGATCGTATAGCTGAGTCCGAGGTCAAACTCCGTGGTCGAATCGATAAAGTTCGAAGTGAATTGACCCGGCGTAAAGATCGGCACGTAAAGGTCGTCGTATGTGAACACGGGGTTCGGCCGGAGGCCCGCTGTGATTTCCTCTGCCTCGCTTTGCTGGATCTGGGTCCGAGCGGCCTTCAAGGAATGGTTATGGGCTACCGCCATCTGAACGGCCTGGTCAAGATCGATCCGCACGCTGGGCGGGGATTGCTGCGCAGCGGCCGTTTGAAGCCATAGAGCTAACAAGAGAATTGCCCTCGCCGCGAACCAGATTGGTGAACTCGCGCATTTCTGAGGTATTTGCATGTTACCCACCCTAACAACATCAGCCGGGAAGATTTGGTTTGGCGTTGAAGAACGGGTAGCGCGGGCTTCGTGGTTATTCGAAGTCTGCGACTTTCCCGAGTTCATTCTTTGGTAGCCCCGATTTCGAAATCGCGGCCCTGTAAGCAGGCTAGGAAAGAGGTGGGGCGCGTCCGTACAGAACGATCGACTGGCGGGAATAATAGTCGCCCACGCGGAAAACCAGCAGGCGGGACACTAAGGGCTCGGCGTAGAATACCGGCAGCCCGGTCACCGGGAGCGCTAGGCTATGCCTTACCATCTGACAAAGCCCGCAACTCAACTCGCTGGCGAGCGCCGGACGTGGTTGCAGATTGCGTTGGTGGATCGCTGGTGAAGTTCCACCGGCGAACTCCTCGAACGGGTGCTGATGAAACGTCGCCAGCCAGAGGAGATTGCCCTGGAGCACCAAAAGGCAGCAGATGATAGCCGCCCGCACCGATCGCTGTCCGGGTAAGACACTCATTGGAAAGGTATATTATCACAAAAATTACGATGTGCCGAAAGCAGTTTGGAGCGCGGCAGCTTCGCTGCCGCCCTGGAATTCGAGCGAACGGCGGTAGCGCGGGCGTCTCGCCCGCGGTGGCACGGGCATCCTGCCCGTGCGCGGGAGCGGGACGCTCCCGCTCCTGCGGGCGAGACGCCCGCACTACGATTTTCAGAGCGGCGAAGAATCCGCAAGACCGGGAATAACCAGTCAGGCTCTGAAGGTCGACGCGGCTTCAAAATCGGGACACCCCCGGACTGCACCGAACCACTTCAGTTAATGATATTCTGGTTTGTGGCGCGGCGAACAACGGCGACCATTATGGATAATTTGATGCAACGATTGGAGGCCTCGCGATGAAACTTTTGAACCTCGAGTTCACCCGCATTGCGCATGATACGTTCCGCATCCAAGGCTCGAAGATTATCTATACCGACCCGTTCAAGGTCACGAAAGGAGATGCGGCTGATATCGTTTTGATAAGCCACGAGCATTTCGACCACCTCAGTCTGGAAGACCTTCAGAAGGTGACTTCACCTAAAACGACTGTCGTGGCCAGCGTGAGCTGCAAAGATGGGCTGAAGCAGGTGAAGGCGAAGGAAACGAAATTTCTCGAGCCGGGAGGAAAAGTCAGCGTCGATAAGGTCGAAATCGAAGCCGTCCCCGCTTACAATGTGAACAAGTTCCGGGAGCCGGGAAAGCCATTCCACCCCAAGGAAGACAAGAACCTGGGATTCATAATCGTGATGGACGGGACGCGCGTTTATTTTGCCGGCGATACCGATTTCATACCGGAGATGAAATCCATTCAGTGTGATATTGCGCTTCTCCCCGTATCCGGCACCTATGTGATGACGGTCGAGGAAGCGGTCGAGGCAGCCAAGGCGATCAAGCCGAAAATCGCCGTGCCTATGCATTACGCCGCGATCGTGGGCAGCGACGCGGATGCAAAACAGTTCAAATCTCTGGTGAAGAACTGCCAGGTGGAGATTATTTAGCGGGATCTAGAGCGGGCGTCTCGCCCGCTGTAGCGGGAGCGTCCCGCTCCCGCAGGTTGGAAGTTTCGCAGCCGCTGCTCAGGGAATACCACTGCAGGCGCCCACGGTTGCGCAGGCAGGATGTCTGCGCGACTGCGGGCGAGACGCCCGCGCTACGGCGGCGGTTCAAGGCTTTTCCGGCGCCCAGGCAAGCCCATCGGCATCCTTTCCTGCGGCAATCATCTTGTCCACGGTCCAGGTTTTCAGATTGACCGCCGCGATCTTCCCGGCAGCCATGCAGGACACGTAAGCTACTTCCCCATCGGGGCGCACCACGATTTCCTGCGGCATCTTACCCACCGCAACGGTTCTCGAAATCTTCATCGTTTTGATATCGAGCACGCCGATTTTGTTGGCGTCTGGAAGTGTGATGAGAAGCCAACGACCGTCTGGCGTCGCTGCCGTGCCGTACGCCACAGTGGGAAGGTTCACCCAGGTTTTCAGCGTGTTTGTCGAGGCGTCGATCACCGCCAGTCGAGGCGCGGTTTGGTCAGCGGTGAAAACCCAGCGATCGTCGGGAGAAATCGCGATGCGCTGGGTGTCGCGCGAGATGGGAATGATGGCCAGGATTTTCTTGGCCACCAGGTCAATGGCCGATACCGTTCCTGGCCCCACGTTGGCGGTGTAACCGCGCTGCCCGTCCTGCGTGATAGCCAGCATGTGCGATTCGCGCTGCCCGGTGGGAATGGAAGAAACGATTCGCAGGGTCTTCGGGTCAATGACGGTTATGGAATTGGAAAGCTCGGTGGTGACGTACAGTAGGCCGTTCTTAGGACCGAAGACCGCGCAGTGCGGTCGCAGCGGCTTCGCGAAGTCCAGCGTCCTGACCACGTGACGACTGGCGAGGTCGATCACCGCCATGGTGCGGCCATCCGTACCGGGCTTGCCCACGCCGGAGTTGCCGTAAATCGGCACATAGGCCGTCTGCCCGTCGGGCGACGCGGCGACCTCGTGGCCGGTGATTCCACCTTCCGGAACTTCCGCCACTTGGCGGCCCTCCTCGGGATCGATAATCCCCAGTGTTTGATTGCCTTTATTGGCCACCAGGAGCAGGCCGCGCGAAGGCGGCGTTCCGGTTTCCGATGAAACCAGCAACGGCGCCAAAAGACCAATGCAAACCACGCCGAGCACCTTCAAAGCAGGCCATCCCATAGCACCCTCCAGGTTCTCGAAATATGCAGTCAAGCCCTTCAGAAATGGTACCACATTTTTCTGTAGTGGCGGTTCGCGAACCGCCCCGCACCATCATCCGAGCGAATGACTACTGGCGTCCTGAGTCAGAAGTTTGTCGAAGCATTGAGCCCGCGGAGCGGGCGGCAGCCAGTAGCCCACGGCGTAAGCCGTGGGTCGCGAGACCCAACCCTCACCCCCGTCCCCTCTCCCGCCCAGCGGGAGAGGGGTGCCGAAGGCGGGATGAGGGCCATCCAACCCAGGGCTCACGCCCTGGGCCACTCTATTCCGCCCCTGACGGGGCTCCGGACAATAGTCACGCAGGAGCGAGAATCTTTTTACGAACTTCTGACTCCGGACACTAGCCGGAGGTCTGGCTGATTTGGCGTTCAAGTTCACACTGCGGGCAAGAACAAAGGCTGCGCAGGTAATCAAAGGAGTAAATTCCTGTGGAATGGCCATCGTTCCAATAGATCTGGAGGGCGTAGCGTCCGACCAGTTCTGCGCGCTCCGGTTTCAACGGCTTGACGCCGAGCATGGGTAAGAGGCTGGGTGGTTGCCGTTGCTCCTCGCCTCCTTCCGTGCAAGTTGCGCACGGGCAGCGGTCCCGCAGCGTGCGGTACGAGTACACGCTGGCATGGCCATCCGTCCAAAGGATGGAAAGCGTGTCGTTCCCGGCGTCGAGTTTGACTTTGGTTGGAATGTGGGGCATAAGAACGACGTCCTTTGTCAGTTGTCCGTGGTCCGTTGCACTTATCTGCCGGGGAATGGCAGCTCACAACGGACGACTGACTACGGACCACGGACGATTTACTACTCGATACTGATCGCCTGCTGGTTCGCCATGCTCACCTGTTCCGCAAGGGCCGCCGCTACCTGCGCGAAGGCTTTTCCGTTCGCTGTCTCCCCGTCCAGTGCGGTAGGTCTGCCCTTATCGCTTTGCACGCGAATGACAGGGTCGAGCGGGATCTCGCCAAGAAAAGGCAAGCCAAGCTTCCGGGCCGCCTCCTGTGCCCCGCCGTGGCCAAAGATATCCTCTCGCTTTCCGCAGTGCGGGCAGACGAAGTAGCTCATGTTCTCGATGATACCTAGAATCGGGACGTTGAGCTTCTGGAACATTGCAATGGCCTTCGAAGCCACTGTCAGAGCCAGGTCCTGGGGCGTGGAAACAATCACTGCTCCTGTTAACGGGATGGTCTGCGACAGGCTCAACTGAATATCTCCCGTCCCCGGCGGCATGTCCATGAGGAGGTAATCCAGTTCACCCCAGCGCACGTCGCCCAGGAATTGCTGAATGGTCTTGTGGAGCATGGGGCCGCGCCAGATGACGGCTTCATCCTTGGGCAGGAAATACGCCATTGAGATGAGTTTGACACCATAGGCGATGGGAGGTTCGATCTTGCCTTCCACCACATGCGGTTGCTCTTCGCCGCCCATCAGCACGGGGATGCTCGGCCCGTAAACATCCGTGTCCATCAGGCCCACCCGCGCCCCCGTGCGCTCGAGCGCCACAGCCAGGTTGGCCGCCACCGTCGACTTGCCTACGCCGCCCTTGCCGCTCGCCACCGCCACCGTGCTTTTAACCAGCGGGATCAGGTTCGACTTCGCCGGCTGCACGGGCGCGGGCGGGTCGACGACGCGCACCTCGACATCAGGCACGCCCAGCCCGTGAACGATTTGCTTCATGCTCGACACCAGTTGGTTCCTGGCAGGGCTGGCGGTCTGCATTAATATGCTGACTCGTTGATCCCCCACCTCGATATCCTTGATGTAACCGAGCGACACGATATCCTTCTTGAGGTGTGGATCGTCAACCGCCTTCAACGCGTTCAGAACGTTCTGCGGGCTTAGGTCTTTAGGCACGGTAACTCCTCACCAAGGCTTTTTTCCAGTTTTCAATTATACATGTTCGCGCGGTGGTAGGGGCGGTTCACGAACCGCCTCTGCATCCGCTTTGAAAATATCCGGGAGCGGGGGCATCCTGCCCGCCTTTCACGCCGCAATTGCACGCACGCTGCGGGTAGGATGCCCGCGCTCCCGGGTACTCCATGCTTTCCGGGTGCCTGTCAGCCGACGGGCATGAGCGACTGCTTTGCAATTTCTCTATTGTTTCGCAAGCGGAACATCAGGCAACATATTGTAGATTCCCGCCCAATTGGGAATGACTGTATGAATCTCGCCAAGCCTGACACAGCGCCGCCCGTGGCCGTCGCGGAGCAGCCTCAACTGCTTCGTGTCCTGGGACTCTGGGAAACCACGGCCATCGTGATGGGGATCATGATTGGCTCCGCCATCTTTATCGTTCCGGCGGAAGTCACTCGCGAAGTAGGCAGCGAACGGGCGGCCCTTGCTGTTTGGATAATCTCCGGAGTCCTCAGCCTGTTCGGGGCGCTGTCATTCGCGGAGCTGGCATCGATGTTTCCCCAGGCCGGTGGCCAGTACGTCTATCTCCGCGAAGCTTACGGGCATCTGGTGAGCTTCCTTTGCGGCTGGACGTTTTTCCTGGCGGTGCAGTCGGGCGGTATATCGACGGTCGCCGTGGGCTTCGCACAATATCTTGCCGATTTCTTTCCCATCAATCCCGTACAGCAGAAGATCGCAGCGAGCCTCGCCATCGTAGTTCTGACAGCCATCAACTATCGCAGTGTGCGCGAGGCGGGCTGGGTGCAGTCCGTCCTGACAGGGGCCAAGGTGGGTGCGATGGTGGCCCTGGTCGCGCTGGGCTTTGCGCTGGTGCACGGACACGTGGGCGGCGTTGTCAAACTGCCCACGCCGGCCGGTTGGGGCTTTCTCTCTTCCTTTGGAGTGGCGATGGTCGCGGCGCTCTGGGCTTACGACGGCTGGAACAATGGCACCTTTGCCGCCGATGAAGTCAAAAACCCTGAACGCAACATCCCCTTGGGCCTTGCGCTCGGCACATCGGCAGTGGTGGTGATCTACATTCTCGTCAATCTCGTTTACTACCACGTGCTGCCGCTTTTGACGGTCGCGCAGTCGCCGCGCGTCGCCGCGGAGGTGGGAACTCGCCTTTTCGGGCGCAGCGGCGCCCATTGGGTGTCGCTGGCCATCATCATCGCGATGTTAGGCTGCGTGAATGGGCAGATCCTGGCAGGCGCTCGAGTCTACTATGCCATGGCGCGCGATGGCCTCTTTTTCCGCTGGTGCGGCGACGTTCACCCGAAACATCACACTCCGCATCTCTCGCTCCTCTTCCAGGCTGGGTGGGCAATCCTCCTCGTGCTTCTGGGAACTTATGAGCAGCTCTTCACCTTCGTCATCTTTGCGGGCTGGATCTTCTACGCCCTGGCGGCGCTGGGGGTTATTGTTTTGCGCCACACCCGACCGAACCAGCCGCGCCTTTACCGCGTCTCCGGATACCCCTTAGTTCCGGCGATTTTCGTGTTGGCCGCCGCCGCGTTTATTCTGAACACAATTTTCGCTCGCCCGCTTGAGTCAGGCGTCGGCGCCGGCATTGTTGCCCTGGGGATTCCCGCCTATTTGATTTGGAAAAGGAAGGTCGTGTAGCGCCGACCTTCAGAGCCCGCCCTGAGCAGAACGAAGGGTCGGCGTTCGCGATGCCGACCTGAAGGTCAGCGCTACCATTGCTCGAGAGCGGCCTGACGTGGCGCGGGCGTCTCGCCCGCGGTCGCGGGAGCGTCCCGCTCCCGCGCGGGCAGAGCCTGTCCTGAGCGGAGCGAAGGAATGCCCGCGCCACTGCAGGCGAGACGCCTGCACCACACCTTACTCACTCCCCGGCCTGGCTTGAGGCTTTCTTTACCTTGGCCAAAAGTTCGTCGGCTTGCGACTTCCAGGAACTCTGCAGGCCCGAAGCCTTGGTTAGCGCGTCGATGGCGCCGTGGTGGTTGGCCGGGTAACCCGATTCATAGGCGTAGGCCAGGTAATACAACGCCTGCGCCTGCAATTCAGGATTCGCTCCCAGCAAATCCGCCGCCGTCTTGAGTTCCTCGACCGCCGGCCCCAACTTCTTTGACCTCGAGGTGGCCGCCCTCGTGAAACTGACGTATCCCATCGAAAGGTGAGCCATGCCCAGCACATTATCCTGCGCCTGCTTGAACTGAGCGTCGGTCAGGGGGTCGGGCTTCTTCAATGCCTGCGCCAGTTCTATGGATTTTTTCGAATACTCGACCGCCTTGTCGGGGTTGGTGCGGCCGATGGCATAGGCGTAAGCGAGAAAGCTGTAAGCATCCAAGTTGTTCGGATCTGCCGCGACGGTTTTTTCACCGTACTCGATGGCCTTGTCAGGCTTATTCGCCATCCGGTAGGCCGTGAAATAATCGGAATTGACCTGCCCCGCGTTCTTGGCAGCATCGTCCGGGTAGGCTTTCACAAACTGGTCCAACTGCTCGATGCGCTTGTTGGGATCGGTCACCCGCGGAATGAGCTGAAGATACGCGTAGACCACATAGGCAAGCTCGTCCTTGGCCTGCGACGCACTTTCCTCGAGGGCCTTTTGCCAGTCTGCGTCGGTGACGTTGGGGGGACGGGCGGGCTTGCTTTCCTCGGTGATCAGCGCGGGAGCTGTGCTTATGATGCCGAAGGCTGAATCGGCCACCTTGCCGGAGGCCACGTAGCCCTTCAGCGTGTTGATCACCAGCATTACGTCTTTGTAGTTCGAGGCCAGGCCCTTTTCCCCATATTCAACAACTTTGTCATAATTGTTCAGCTTCAGGTATGCCATTGTGTAATATTCATCAACGCATGGCATGAATTTGGCGTCTGCGTGCGCCTGGGCATACTTGTCCAGCGCCGCGATCTGGTCTTCCGGCTTTTCCGCGCCATTCACCGCCTGCATCAGCTCATCTTCCGGCGTGTTCGCCACGTACGGCAGGCCAGGACAAACTTGTTGGGCCTGAAGCAGGCCGGCAAAAACCAGCAGGCCCAATACAACCAGGCAAACAGATGTCTTGCGCATGGGAACCTCCCGTCGAATTCGATATCCCGGTGTGACGCCGCAGGCAGGGCCGGGCAGGTCGGGGCAGACCACCCGCCACGTACAGCCTACTGAAAAACCCTTGACGCTGTCATCCTGAGAAGTCCGTCAGCCGACGGACGACGAAGGATCTCTGTAGTTCGTTAATTCCAAAAACTGCCGGGATTCTTCGCTTCGCTCAGAATGACAGCAAGTCGGCGTTCGTTCAGCAGCCTGTTTCTCGCCGCACTACCCACCCACCCTCCGCTCTCCGAGCAGCGCAAGAATTTGATACATCAAGACGCGGAGAATTGCCAGCGAAAAATGACGGGCTCTAAACCACTGAGG
>Ga0187852_1002000_pt1 | contig 17627 bp, 11 predicted proteins | sample June2016WEW_6_40_FD_134511 | JGI IMG/M metagenome (GOLD analysis project Ga0187852, IMG submission 134511) | Peatland microbial communities from SPRUCE experiment site at the Marcell Experimental Forest, Minnesota, USA - June2016WEW_6_40 | ecosystem: Environmental > Terrestrial > Soil > Wetlands...
CGAACGGCGCCCCAGCGTCGAAGACGTCGTAGCAGTTCACCCACACCGTTCCAGCCCGCACGCTGTTGGCGATGGCGTACGCCTTGCTGATATCGCGGGTCCAGACAGCGGCTGCTAAACCGTACTCCGTGCGGTTCGCTCGTTCCACAACCTCCTCGATGCTTTTGAATTTCATGATGCTCATGACGGGTCCGAAGATCTCTTCCTTGGCAATCTTCATGCCGTCGTCCACATCGGCAAAAACCGTAGGCTCGATAAAGAAGCCGCGGTTGCCCACCCGATTCCCGCCCGCGAGCAGGGATGCGCCCTCCTGTTTTCCCGACGAGATATAACTCATGACCTTCTCGAATTGCACGTCGTCCACCTGCGGACCCTGTTCGGACGCAGGGTCGAAGGGGTCGCCCACCTTGCGCGCCTTGGCACGCGCCACGCTCTTATCCACGAACTCATCATAAGCTTTGGCTTCCACATACAGGCGCGAGCCCGCGCAGCAGCACTGCCCCTGATTGAAGAAGAGGGCGAAGTGGGCGCCTTCAATCGCCTGCTCCATGTCCGCGTCTGCGAAAACGATGTTGGGGCTCTTGCCGCCCAGTTCGAGCGTCACGCGTTTCAGGTTGCTCCTGGCTGCCGCTTCCATAATCAAATGCCCCACCTCCGTCGACCCGGTGAAGGCCACTTTATCAACCCCGTTGTGCCAGGCAATCGCGGCCCCGGCGGTGGGCCCGTAACCCGGCAGGATATTGACTACACCCGGCGGGAACCCGGCTTCAAGAATCAGTTCGCCCACGCGCAATGCGGTGAGGGGAGTCTGCTCGGCCGGTTTCAGCACGACCGTATTCCCCGCCGCGAGCGCCGGGCCCAGTTTCCAGGCTTGCATGAGGAGCGGGAAATTCCAGGGGATAATCTGGCCCACGACTCCCACAGGTTCATGCCGGGTGTAACAGAAGTAGTTCCCTGCGATGGGAATGGTTTTACCTTGGATCTTGTCCGCCCAACCCGCGTAATAGCGGTAGCAGGCGATGACTAGCGGCAGGTCGGCCGTTTTAGCAACCTGATAAGGCTTGCCGTTGTCGAGAGCCTCCAGGCGGGCCAACTCGTCTGCATTCTTTTCGATTAAATCGGCCAGCTTGTTGAGTAACCTTCCACGTTCGCTAGCTGCCATCTTGCGCCAGGGACCTTTATCAAAGGCCTCCCGGGCAGCCTGGACGGCCTTGTCCACATCCGCCGCATCGGCTTCCGCCACGCGGCAGATTTCCGTTCCCGTTGCCGGGTTGACAGTGGGAAATGTCTTGCCCGAAGCGCTTTCCACCCATTGATTGTTAATGAGAAGTTTCGTCGGACCGACGGAGACTTGTTTTTCCAAAGCAGTGCTGGTTGCCATAGGTTCCTCCTCGAGTCTTGAATTGAAAAAAGCCCGACCGTAGGAATGTTGGTTCTTGCCCCAGAAATGAATCGCTATTTTGCCGTTCTGAGTCTTCGCCCCAACTGGATTATACGTCCAATTCCCTGCCTGTACAATGCGGGCATGGGTAGTGTCTCGAAGCTGTTTCAAAACGCGCGGCAGAGGAGAGATTACTGAAGGTCGCGCAGGGTTCCCTGCCACCGCTCGAGCCCTCAGCCCCGCAGGGGCTGGACGTGAGTAGCCGGGGGCAACGCCGCACATGCGTTAACCTAAGCCTGCCGCCGTCTGCGAATTGCTTCTCGCTGCTACTCTCAAAGGCCCGGAGGGCCGAAAGATTGTGGCCCACGGCGAAAGCCGTGGGATGGCCGGTGTGGGTTAACGATCAAGCCCGCGTCAGCGGGCGACAGACTTCCTGCGCTCCCTCCAATACATCTGTCGCCCCTACGGGGCTTGCTCATGACGCTTATGCCTTATCCCATGGCTTTCGCGATGGGCCACATTCTGCTGCCGCTGCGCGGCTCCGATGGTCGTGGCAATCTTAAGGCCGGGTCCGGGGGTTTCACCCCGGCTACACAATTTGCTCCCCTTCGGGGAGCACGGCTTCGAGCGTAGTCGACCATCTCCGTTGCAATCGAGAACGGAAAGTTTTGACACAGCTTCTAGTTTCAGCGTAGCGCTGGCCTTTAGGCCGGCACTTGTCGACCCTTCGCTCCGCTCAGGGCAGGCTCTAAAGGTGGGCGCTGCCAGTCAAATCAGGACAGCACCAGGGCGCGATCGCTCTTGACAAGCTATGCCCAATATAATAGCCTATCACGGGGCCTGAGGAGGCCGAAGGAGCTGGCAAGCATGACTCGCACCGCGCGCCGCCGTAGTGAAATGGCCGTTCCTCCGGGTTTGTCCGCGAAAGGCCTTGCACTGGCGTTAACGCTTTTCACCGTGACCGTTCCCGTTCGAGCAGCCCGGATGGCGCAAAACGCGGACACGAGTGCAGGCTCGCGACTGTCAGAATTGAATCAACAGCTACGCGTGGGAGCGGAGTTTTTCCTGAACCCAACCGAAACCCAGGAGAGCGTTCAACGACACTTTGAGCTGATGCACCAGAACGGGCTGACGCTCGCCCGCATATTCATCATCTGGGACGATGTCGAACGCACCCCGGGCGCCTGGGACTTCACCCGCTACGACTGGATTTACGATGCCGCGGCCCGGTCGGGAATCAAGATCGTGGCTACGCTCTGCGCCGAAGATCCGCCGGGATGGGCCAGGAAGACCCCCTTCTATCACAACCGCACCAATTTGAACGATCCTGATATTCGCCGCCACGCGGCGGCTTACATTTTGAAAGTCGTTAACCGCTACCGGGGCCACACCGCGCAAGGCGTGTGGCTGCTTATGAACGAGCCCGAGAAATACGACACGGAATATTCGACCATCGAGGCCTTCGGCAAGTGGCTCCAGGCGAAGTACGGAACGGTTGCGGAATTGAACAAGCACTGGTTCGAGCCCCTGGAATCGTTCACCGGCGCCGAGATCACTCCCAAGCAACTCTCCGAGTATTGGACCGACTACCATCGGGTGGTTGACTGGCGCGAGTTCAACATTGACAACCTGGTGGATCAACTCCTCTGGATCAAGGGTCAAATCGAAGCGGTGGATCCTGCCCACCCCACTCACATCAACGTGACGGCGCCTACGGGCGGCGCCGGCGGCCAGGACGTTTGGAAGGAAAAACGCATTGTTGATATCCTTGGCGCCTCGATTCATCCTGCCTGGATTTTCCCGCCTGTCGCCGCCCACTCTGAATATGGCGAGCGCTACGCTTACCGGCTCGATCTGATCGGAACGCCCGCGGGCGACCAGCCGTGGTGGGTCACGGAATTGCAAAGCGGACCCACCGTCTTCACCGGCGGCATTCCCTTGAATCCCACTCCGGACGACATGACCCGCTGGCTGTGGGACTCGTTTGGCGCCGGGAGCAAGGCGGTGATCTTCTGGTTGTGGCACCCGCGCGTGGGCGGAACGGAAGCCGGCGAGTGGGGCCTTGTGAGTCTGGACGGAAAGCCTTCCGTAAGGCTACCCGCCGTCAAAACTGTTATCGATGGCTTGAAGCGCAACGCTTACCTGGCTGAAGCGAAGCCTCAGCCCGCGAAGGTGGCCATCCTCTATAACCGGGAGTCCGCGATCATCAACAGCCTGGACGAGAGGACCCAGCACCGCGGCGACGAAGTCGAGGAATCCCTGATGGGATGCTACCTGGCGCTGCACCGCGCCCACATCCCTATTCAGTTCGTGGATATCGATCAACTAAAGACCACCTTGAATGATAATATCTCCGTGTTGTATGCGCCTTATTCTTACTCGATCGACGATCAGGGCGTCGCGGCGCTGCGCGATTTCGTAAGCCGGGGCGGCACGCTCTGGGCGGACGGTCTGACGGCTTGGAAGACCGAAATGGGTGAAATCCGCCCCACCATTCCCGGCGGGCTCGGCGACGTCTTCGGTGTCGAGGCTTCCGATATCTATCCTGTCAAGGCAGATGAGCCCTACTCGATCACCAGCCAGAACGAGCGGGCAGGAGAATTGTGGAGACTTCCTCTCGAACTGAAGGGCGCGGAGGTTGTATTGCGCGACCGCGAAGGCAAACCGTTCGCCACGCGGCGTCGGCTCGGCAAAGGGCAGGCGCTCTACTTCGAGTCGGCAGTCACTCTCGCCTACTTCAAGCGCGGCAATCCGTTTGTCCAACGGCTCATCGTGAAGCCGGCGCTCGAGGCGCAACGGGATGCGCTGGTCGAACTCGACAAAGGCTCCGATAAGGTCTGTTTCCGCGGCCTCACGCATCCCTCGGGGCCGGCCGCCGTCCTCTCGAATTGGGGCGATGCTGAGACGGTCACAGTGAGCTTTCGCGGGAATTACGCAGTCTCCGAGGCGCTCGCCGGAAAGCCCGTTCAGGTGACGCACGAGCAGGGCAGGACCCTGGCCACCGTGCAACTGCCAGCAGCTGCGGTCGCGCTCCTCAAAGCCAGGAAGAAGTAGCGACCTTTGTGGCGGTCTGTCATCCTTCGCGGAGTTTATCCTGAGCGAACTACGGAGCTTCTTCGCTTCGCTCAGAATGACAAGCGAAGGACTCAGGATGACACATTCCTAGCCTCTTCACACCTTCACAGCCGTTCCGCACGACAGAGCGGCAAAGCCGCGCATATCAATCAAGCAGCGAGCGGTCTATAAGTATTTCCCCGCCGCGCGAAGGAACTGCTCCGCGCGCTTGTCCACCGCATCGAACCCATCGCGTACCGTCACGCCGAACTCCGAGCCCAATCCAGGGTCGCGCACGCCGATGCCGATGTTGATCGCTCGCGCCAGGAGGGCGTCTGTCTGCGGCAGCATGCCTTTCCAGTAGCGTTGCTCCGGCCCCGTATACAGCGGGCAGTGAAAGGGACAGCCGGTTTCGATGGGCGTGCGTTTCTCGAGGATCTGCTCCATATTCGAATAAACGTGCCAGCCCGAATCCGCCACCACGCGCGTGCCGAGGTCTTTGGCGAGGCCGCGCGCAATCTCTTCACTCGGCAGAAACACCGTCAGCAGCGTGGCGCATTCGCCCTCGGCGTCAGTGATCTCGCGGAACTCCAAACCCGGCAATTCGCCGATCGCACGCTTGAAGCGCTGCTTGTTGGCATGCAAGCGATCCAAAATAGTCCCCAGCTTGTTCAACTGTGCCAGCAGCACGGCAGCCGTCAATTCGGTCATGCGGAAATCGAGGCCCACGAAAGGCCGCCGTCCGATCTCCACGCCCGCACGCAACGGTGAGTGCCCTTGATCGTGCAGGCCGAAGAAACGCCGGTAGGCGGACTCGTCGTGTGTCACCACCATGCCACCGTCGCCCGCCGTGATCGTCTTGTAAACGTTGAAGCTGTACGTGCCCGCATCGCCAATCGACCCGACGCCGCGGCCCTTGTAGCGCGCTCCAAATGCCTGCGCGCAGTCCTCGATCAGCAGTAGTTTGTGCTCGTCCGCAATGGCCTTCAATTCATCGAGCCGCGCCGGATTGCCAAGCATATGGACGGCCATGATGGCCTTGGTGCGCGGCGTGATCTTTCGTTTCACGTCGGCAGGATCCAGGTTGAGCGTGCGGTCTACCTCGGCCAGGATGGGTACCGCTCGCGCGTAGATGATCGACGAAATGCTCGCGATGAATGTGTATCCCGGCACGATCACCTCGTCGCCCGGACCTACCCCCAGCCCGACGAGCGCCACCAGCAGCGCCGAGGTTCCGGAATTCACCGCCACGGCGTGAGGCACCCCGGCGCGCCTGGCCACCTCCCGCTCGAGTTTGACCACCTTGGCCTTGAACCGCGGATCATCGGTGCTGCCGTAGCGATACAAGTATCCTGCTTCCAAAACCTCGAGTATTTCCTTCTTTTCCTCTTCCCCGATCAACTCCATCCCTGGGCCTGGCATCGTCCCTCCTCATTATTGATGGTATACTGCGAACTCACGCCTTTCTTTCAGGGTGCCATGGAACAGGTCTTATCACAAGCGCCAACGCGCGACGCTGGGGCGCCCCATTTGCGCCGCGTCCTGACGTTGTGGGACCTCGTGTTCTACGGCATCGTGTTGACGCAGCCCATTGCCTCGGTGCCGCTCTTCGGAGTCGCGCAGAAACTCTCGAACGGCCATTACGTAACCACCCTTCTTCTCGCGATGGTTCCCATGCTGATCACGGCCTTCAGTTACGGCCGCATGGCGGCCATCTACCCTTCTGCAGGCTCCGCCTATACCTATGTAGGCAAGGGGTTGAACGCTTACCTAGGATTTCTGGTGGGCTGGGCGGTGCTGCTCGATTACGGTGTGACGCCGCTCGTTAATGGCGTCTGGGTTGCCATCGTCCTTCATGCGCGTTACCTGCCGCAGGTGCCTTTTGTGGTTGGAATGTTTCTCGTGATATTGATCATGGTCGCTCCGAATCTGCGAGGGATCAAGACCTCGGCGCTTTCGGACAAGATCCTGTTGGCAGCCATGTCCTTCGTAGCGGTGATTTTCATTGGACTCGCGATCCGGTTCCTGTTTAATCACCAAAGTTGGAGCGGCCTGTTTTCGACCCAGCCCTTCTACAATCCCAGGACCTTCGCCATCCATACGGTGTGGACAGCGACTTCCTATTCGGTGCTCACCTACTTCGGCTTCGAAGGCGTCACCACGCTGTCCGAGGATGCGCATAATCCGAAGCGCAACGTGCTGCTGGCTATCGTGCTGGTGTGCCTGTTCACCGGCGTCTTCGGCGGATTCCTGGCCTATCTTGGCCAGCGTGTGTGGCCCGATTGGCAGACTTTGCCGAACCTCGAAACGGCCTTCATGGACGTCTGCGCGCGCGTCGGCGGGCCGGGCTTGTTTCACGCCATGGGCTTCTGCATCCTGCTGGCCGATATCGGAGGCGGCCTGGCCGGCATCCTGGGCGCGGCGCGCCTGCTGTTTGGCATGGGGCGCGACAACGTTTTGCCGCGCAGAGTCTTTGCGCATCTCAGCCCCGGCTCCAGCACTCCCACCTACAACATCCTGATCATCGGCGGGATTGTTTTTGTGGGCGCTATCGCCCTCGCGCACGTTGGCAACGCCTTCGAACATGCCGGCGAACTCCAGAATTATGGCGCCTTCTTCGCCTTCATGAATGTGAACCTAGCCGCCTTCTGGCAATTCGCCTTCGTGCGGCCTCACCGGAGCAAGCTAAGGACGTGCATTGATTCCGGCCTCTCGCTCTTCGGCGCTGTCTTTTGCGGAATCATGTGGTGGAACCTGGACAACGTCGCGAGAGTCGTGGGAGGCATCTGGTTCCTCATGGGGATTGGTTACCTTGCCCTCGCGACGCGAGGATTCACCGTGCGGCCGCGCATGATCGGCGCCGGTGATTCGTCTTAATTGCGCAGGCTGCTTCGCGGCCTTTGCGCACTTTGCGCCTTGGCGTGAAACCGGTTTATTCCGGGATCATTCCCCGACCTTTCGCCGGCTCCTCCAACAGCTATCCGGCCTCATGAATTTGTTGCGCTATAGCAACTGCCTGCTGTTATACTCTTCGCCTTCGCGGGGCGGGCACGCTGCGGCCCCGCGCTGCAAATCTTGGGTAAGACGGAGAGAACGGCAATGAACGAAAATCAGGTATCACGCGGTCTCTTAAGATTGGCGAGAATGCTAGGGATTTTGACCCTCTTCATATCGTGTTTTCTTTTGTCGGTTGCTTCGGCGCAGAATCCGCATGCCGCCAAACAAGCAGTCAAAGGTCCGTGGCTGGACAAGAGCCTGTCGCCCGACAAGCGGGCAGATCTGGTGATCCACGAGATGTCACTCGACGAAAAGATCACACTGGTTCACGGCGTCGAGGGGCCGCTCGCGAAAGAGCATTCGCTGGGCGGCGCGGGCTACGTACCGGGAGTTCCGCGCCTCGGGATCCCGGATTTACAGATGACGGACGGTAGATCGGGCGTCGCGAACATCGGCTGGCGCGGAGTGTACGCGACCGCGTTGCCCTCTTCGCTGGCCAACGCCGCGAGTTGGGATTTAGAAGGGTCATACGAGTATGGCGCTCAACTCGGCAAAGAGGTCCGTGACCTCGGCTTTAACGTTTCGCTGGGCGGAACCGCCAACATCATTCGCGAGGCGCGCAACGGGCGGAACTTCGAATGCCTCGGTGAAGACCCTCTCTTGATCGGCAAGATGCTTGGCCGGGAATTGAAGGGTACTCAGGACCAGCAGGTCATTGCCAACATCAACCGCTATGCCGTGAACGACCAGGAAACGGGGCGTTTCATCGGCAGCGCCATCATTGATAAACGCGCCATGCAGGAGACGGACCTGCTGGCCTTCGAAATTGCCATCGAGGAATCGAATGTCGGAACCGTCATGTGCGCCTATAACCGGCTCAACAGCGTCTTTGCCTGTGAGAATCCCTACCTGCTGACCGACGTTCTGAAGAAAGCCTGGGATTACAAGGGGTGGGTCATGACGGACTGGGGGGCCGGGCACAGTGCGGTTCCATCGGCCAAGGCAGGCATGGATCAGGAAATGCCTACGGGCAAATACTTCGGCGACCCCTTGAAGGCGGCGATCGAAAAAGGAGAGGTTCCCGTTTCGCGGCTGGACGATATGGTGCATCGAATTCTGCGCACGGAATTCGCCCTCGGGGTCATCAACAATCCCCCCGAACCGAAGCCGGTTAACCCGTTCACCGGCGCGGACGTTGCCCAACGAATTGAGGAGCGAGCCGTCGTGTTGCTGAAGAACCAAGACGCCCAGTTGCCCCTCAATGCTTCGGGGGTTAAGTCAATTGCGGTGATTGGCGCGCACGCGGACATCGCCGTGCTCTCGGGCGCGGGCTCCGACCAGGTCGAGGCGGCGGGCGGCAACGCAGTCCCGGGAAACCGCAGATTCGTCTGGCATCCCTCCTCTCCTTTGCGGGCGCTCAGGGCCGAGGCACCGAATGCCCAGGTGACATATGATTCCGGAACTGACCCGGCAGCGGCGGCGAAACTGGCGGGCGCCTCTGAACTCGCGATCGTCTTCGTTTGGCAGCATACAACCGAAGGCGGCGACGTGGCGGGTCTCTCGCTGCCTGACAACCAGGATGAACTGGTGAATCAAGTGGCGGCGGCGAACCCGCACACGATTGTGGTGCTCGAGACCGGCGGCCCCGTCACCATGCCCTGGGTCGATAAAGTGAGCGCGGTCGTCGAGGCGTGGTATCCAGGGATTCGCGGCGGTGAGGCTGTGGCGCGCGTGCTATTCGGCGACGTGAACCCTTCCGGCAAGCTGCCGGTTACTTTCCCCAAGAGCGAAGCGGACCTTCCACACGCGCACATTGCAGGCATGCTGCCGGCGCCGGCCGGCGGCGAGCCAATTCAGCAGAAGACACCTTTTGATATCAATTACACCGAAGGCTTGAAGGTTGGATACAAGTGGTACGAAGCGGAAGGCAAAGAGCCTCTTTTCGCGTTCGGCTTCGGTTTGTCCTACACGACCTTCTCCTATTCGTCTCTCGAAGTGACGCCAAGTGCGCAGTTGCGTGTGAGCTTCACCGTCACCAACGCAGGCTCGCGCGCCGGGGCGGATATCGCGCAGGTCTATGCGACGTTGCCGTCCAGCGCAGGCGAACCATTCAAGCGGCTGATTGGGTGGGAGAAAGTTTCCCTCGCGCCCGGCGAATCTAGGGCGGTGAGTTTGACGGTCGAACCCAAGTACCTGTCGATCTTCAATGTCGATAAGGAAAATTGGGAACTCACGCCTGGCGAGTACAAGGTACAAGTGGGTGGGAGTTCAGGGAGCACGCCGCTCAACCAGGCCGCAACCATAGCTGACCCTCGGTAGGCAACGCGCGGCGCGATAGAACCCACAGCCTTCTCACTTGGGGAGAGCACAGGCGCTAGAGTAAGCCCGTCACTCCACGCCAAGCCGCGTCAGCGGCGCAAGAATGTGGCCCACGGCGCCAGCCGTGGGATCACGGCACACAGAGAGCACGCCGAGCCACGTAGTGGCGACAGAAGATCTTCGATTACCAAGACAGCTCTGTCGCCCCTCCCGGGGCTTTTCAGGCGCATCGTGCCTACTTTCTCCCCACGGCTGTCGCCGTGGGCCACATTCTTGCGCCCGCCCCGGCGGGCTCCGGAACCCGATCGAGCCTATTCTAGCAGCTATGCCTGGAAAGATCGTGTCCCACGACGATGCATTCTCCAGTCGTCGCGGGTCGGGTGAGGGGTTACTTCCGTCGTCTATCAAACCCCACGCCGCTCAATTCGCCCCCCTCAACCGGCCCAACGCCTCTCGCGCCGCGCTCAATTGCGGGTCGATGGCCAGTGCCTGGCGAAACTCTTCGGCGGCATCGGCCGCGCGATGTTGTTGGCTAAGGACCAGCCCCAGATTGTAGTGAGTGGAGGCGGACTTCGGACGGAGCCGGAGCGTCTCGCGGAATTCCGCCGCCGCCCTATCCAGATCGCCCTTGCGGAGATAAAGGCTACCGAGCGTGTTATGCGCGTCGGGATCGAGCGGGTCGGCGCTGAGGGCCGCGCGCAAGTGCCGCTCACTCGCATCCCATTGCCCCTGGAGCGCCGCGAGCGCTCCCAGATTGTAATGCGCGCTATAGTCGTTGGGATCGACCGTCAAAACATGCTCGAAGCGCTCGCGAGCCCGTGCGTAATCGTTCCGCTGGAGCGCCACGCTGCCTAGCATGTCCTCGGCCCGCGTGTAATTTGGCGCAATGACGAGCGCCGCCTGGAATTCTCGTGCGGCTTCGTCCAGCTTGCGCATTTCAAAGAAGCTTAGCCCAAGATCGAGATGCGCTTTGGCGTTAAGAGGGTCGGCTTTCAGAACCTGCTGGAACTCGCGCGCCGCCTCGTCTTGCCGCCGCAGGCGCTGATCGTTCAGTCCTAAACTCATGCGCACATCGAGCAGGTCCGGGTGGCTCGTGAGGAGTCGCTCGAGCAGCGCGTTCGATTCCTCGATGTGGCCTATCGACGCCAGAACGATGGCGCGTCCGAATTCCTCGAAGTCGCCAATTCGGTCTTTGGGATCGGGCCCGCGCTCCGACGGATCCGGCTCGTGTGAGCTTCCCGCCACATATCCCAGCGAACCGAGGCGAGCAATCGTCTCCGGATCGAGCGTCCCGTGCCCGCGGGGACGTGGATTTCTAAACCGTGCTCGCAGAGCTTCGAGCCTCTCCTTCGAAGCCTGCGCCCGTGCGCCTTGCACCGCGAAGAGATTGCGCGTCTCGCCCGGGTCCGCGGCCAGATCGTAAAGTTCGGGCTTCGGAGCCTGGATGTACTTGTAACGTCCCGCGCGCAGCGACCACAAGGGACTGCATCCGAAATGCCTCTCGGCGTAAATGCTTTCGCTTGCCACCTCGCGAGGGACTTTGGGATGTTCGGCGCGCACTAGATCCAGCAGACTGCGCCCCTGAAACTCCGGGGGCGGCGTAATGCCGGCGAACTGAAGGATGGTGGGGGCCACGTCCACGAGGCCGGCAGGTTCGTCGATCCTGGCAGGAAACTTGGCGCCGCCCGCCGGCCAGTGCGTGACCAGCGGCACCCAAATCGTGCTCTGATAGATAAAGTAGCCGTGCGTTTTCTCCCCGTGCTCTCCCAGTCCCTCACCGTGGTCAGAGGTGAGTACGATGAGGCTGTTTGCGAAAACGTCGTGCTGCCGCAGGGATTCGAGCAGCACGCCCACCTGCTCGTCGACGTAGCGGAGTTCGGCATCATAGCCCGTGCCGAAGCGCGCGCGATAGCTCGCCGGCAGATTGTAGGGCGTATGCAAATCATAAAGATGGACGAAGAGAAAGAAGGGGCTGCCGGAGCCTGTTTCCAACCACTTATTGGCGGATGCAACCACCTCGGCGCCCAACCGCTTCACATCTCCAGTGTCCGAATCCGCCTGGCGATGCAGGTCGAAGGTGCTGTCGTACCAGTCGAAGCCCTGATCGAGCCCGAACCGCCGGTCGAGCACAAATCCGCCCACCACCGCTCCGGTATGATAGCCATGGGCCTTTAAGACGGTCGAGAGCGTTAAAGCGTGAGGGCGCAGCGCCTCGCCGTTGTCCTCGATGCCATTGAAGAACGGGTAGGTGGAGGTAAAAAGCGAAACGTGCGAAGGGAAGGTTAGGGGAACCTGCGAACTGACGGCGGAAAATAACGTGCCGCCCCTGGCCAGCGCGTCGAGGTGAGGCGTCGTAATGCGGCGGTAGCCGTAGCAGCTCAAGTGGTCAGCGCGCAGCGTGTCGACGGAAATAACAACGATCGAAGGCGGCTTCTCCGCAGCAGCGGAAAGAGAATTCCCTGCCCCAACAAAAAGCGTAACCGACCAAGCGACTGCCCATACCAACACGTACCTCGTCATTTCGGACTTGTCTCCTCAGCCCACGGTAATGCTAGCACGCGCGCCAAACACGCACCAGTCCGCCATATACATCAACAGCCCTCTCCGTGGAGGAAAGTTTGGCCGCGACGGCGCTTTCATCATCGCCGACGCGACCTGCTTTCACATCAACAGCCCTCTCCCGCGGGGATCTGTTTTGGGCCCCTCCGCCAACGCCGTCATTCTGAGGTAGTATTGTTCTATCGAGCGACGGACGATTATGAGCATTTCAAGGCACATGGCTCAGAAAGCGCGGAACTCTGCGAAAGACCCCTCACCCGTCGCACTCCGGCTGGTGAAGTGGGGCAGGCACTCTTGCCTGCGACCAGGCGCGCCATGCGCAAGCCTTAAAGACAGGCAAGAGTGCCTGTCCCACACCCTCACCAAAGGGGAGAGGGCTACAGAATCGAAACCGGTAGCGCGGAGTCTCTGCCGTCGAGACTCCGCGGCTCTTCGTGTGGTTCGAAAAAAGCCGCAGACTTCGAACGGCACGAAGTCTGCGCTACCCGGTGTGTGCTCTGTGGCCTTTGTGGTGAGCCTTTTCTTGTCTGCCCTCGCCATTGCGCAATCATCTCCTCAATCAACCATCCTGGACCTGGCTGCGAAGGCTGAGAGCTTCGAAGCCCAAGGCCGCTTCGAGGACGCCGCGGCGGAGTACCAGCAGATTCTGAAGATCGATCCCCGTTCCGTTCCCGCGCTGAATGCGCTGGGAGCCCTGAGCGTGAAGCAGGGCGATTTCAAGGTGGGAATCTCCTACTACCAGCGCGCATTGAAAGTAAGCCCTCGCGAATTTGGAACGAATCTGAACCTGGGGATCGCCCTGATCAAAATGCAGGATTACAGCTCCGCCACGCCCGTGCTGGAGAGCGCGGCGGAGATTAATCCTGCGAGTTTCCAGGCTCAGGAATTGCTCGGGGTCGCGCTCATCGGCCAGAACGGATTCGCGCGCGCCATCCCGCCGCTCGAGAGAGCTTCGGCGCTCGAACCTCGTGACGCAGGATCTAGTTACTTGCTGATCCGTGCCTACATCGAGACGAAACAGTTTAAGAAGGCCTTGGACGGCTTCGACCGCCTCGAGCAGCTTGACCCAGGCTCGCCCTGGGTGCGCATTCTGCGCGGCCAGGCATACGACGGTCTGGGTTCGTTCGAGAAAGCTCTCGAAGAGTTCGAGCAGGCCAAGAAGCAGTTGCCCGGCGACGCGACGGTGCGGTTTTCGCTCGGATTCATGTGCTGGAAACTCCACCATTATGATGAAGCCGCTAGCGAGATGCGCGAGACGCTTCGGCTCGACCCGCGTTTTGAAGGGGCCAGGTATTACCTCGCCGACGCGTATCTCTCCGAGTCTCAGCCGCAACTCGCCGTGCCGATTCTCGAGGATTTGGTGCGGATCTCGCCCAAGGACTTTCGCGCACGATTGGATCTGGCGAAGGCCTTGGAGAAGCTCGGCAGGCTCGAGGAAGCCGTGCCGCAATTCGAGGCAGCCATCCGCCTGGATGCGACGCGCCCCGAGCCGCACTATCTGCTGGGACGCACCTACGAAAAGCTGAAGAAGCCGGACGACTCGCGCCGGGAATTGGAACTGGCCGAGAAGCTGCAAACACAAAAGCGCGCCGAAGAGGAATCCCTGACGCGAGCCGTGGGCGCGCGAGGAGATCCCGCCCGTGGTTTGGGCCTGATCCCGCCGCCGAGGCAAGAAACGCCTCATCCGTGACTCAGACTGGTGCGGGCTGGATTGAGTCAAAAGCCCTCTCCCGTGGGGACAGGGTGTCATGCTCCGGCGCTTTCATCAGCCGGAGCGTGACGAGTGAGGGGTTTCTCATGAAATCTCATATCTTGCGATATATCTGGCCTCTTGGTCCGATGTCCGCGACGATGAGGCTATCAGAGTCTATCTCAAACAAGATCCGGTACTTACCAACCCGACTGCTCCTCTTTGTACTGCCGGTCAGAGGATAGGACAGGCGAACGTCCATCGGTGATTGAGCAATCTCCTTTAATTTCTCACTTATTCGTTCTCTTGTAACTTTATCGAGGGATTGGAGGTACTTGAATGGCGTTGAAGTAAGCTTGATGGTGAGAGGCACCGCTATTCAACCTGGTCCAGGTCGTACAACTCGCCGCGCTCCTTCTCCTGTGCTGCCCTGTCGTAAATCGACTGAATCACGTCCTCGCTTTGGGTTAGCTCCGCCAAATCTGCTAACTCTATGACTTCCTCACCCCAGTACTCGATATTTCGGAGCGGTCCAGCGGTCAGTGAGTTGTTTGTTAAGCCGATATGCTTTGAAGCCTCAATAATCGTATGGATGGTGCGGTGGAGTCTTCGTAGTGTGATGATTCCCTCACGCACCTTCTCAGGGTCTACCTTTTGAACTTGGGGGGATTCCAAAGTCTTGTAGACCCCTTCGCGAAAGAGTTTACATAGAGCCGAATCTAGGCGTCGCAAACGAATCGCCAATCTGAACACCTGGGTATGGCTCTTCACCAGGAGTGCCAAACGCGACGCTAGCGCCATTACAGCGTAAAACTCCGCGTTCCAATCGTCCGATTCAAACCTGCCTAAAACCAGTGCAGGCGCTCCCACAGCTCCTCCAGAATGTTAGATGTTCCCGAAAGGGAACTGGTAGCCATTGAGCATGCGTACCGAGGGGCATTATTATAGCACTCGAATCAAGCCCTAGACCGAATGCTACCATGGCACGTCCGTACTAACCAACGGCAATTCGCCTTCCCTATTTGGTTAGAGTATTCAAATCCCGAATTCAGAATGACCCACTACCGCGGGCTGGCGCAGCACGTAGTGCGGAGTCTCTGCGGTTGAGACTCCGCGGTTCTTCGCGCGGCACGAGAAAGGCCGCAGACTTCGAACGGCGCGAAGTCTGCGCCACCCTGCTTCGGTGAGTTGCCATTTTGCCGGACGCACAGATGAGCACGCAATCCCGAAAACAGTTTCGCTATATAATATTCTTTACGGCCCGCGCCTCCACCTGACCGGAGGCGCCGTCCGCTTGGGCGGGGCAATTGTTTCGGCGGGCTCAATACCAAAAGGGAGGTAAAGACTCTCGTGAGCATCGCTCACCGCGTACGCACTTGTCTTGCCGTTTTCGCCTGCACTTCCCTGATTGTTACCGCCCCATCTTTGATGGCTCAGGCGCGGGGGGAAGTGACCGGGACCGTGACCAGCGCGGATGGCACACCTGTGGCTTTCGCGCTTGTCACTGCCGCCAACACGGAAAGCAGTTATCGGCTGCCCGCGGGCACAGACATGGATGGCACCTATAGATTCAATCTGCCCTCCGGCAATTACAACCTCAGATTCGAATCGCGCGGCTACAAGACCGTCGAAATCCTTGCCGCAAACGTCAGGCCGCTCTCGACGCTGGTTAAGAACTGCGAACTTAAGGCTGCTGAGCAAGCGCCAAATAACACCGGCGCCCAGCCGCCCCAGCAAACGCTGCCCGCAGCTTCGAGCAAACCGCAGGGGCCGTCGCTGGAGGATCTCGGCATCACGCCATCTCAAGCCAAGGGCAGTGCGCGCGAACAGGCTTTGCTTGACAAGCGTACGCACATGCTCAAGATCCATCAACGGCTCGGCCTGATTACGATTGCGCCGCTCGGCGCCACACTCATAACTTCCGCCTTCGCGGGTGGAAGAGAGACCAGCCGGGCAAGCCGCGACGCGCATGCCGCGTTGGGCGCGACAACAGTAGGCCTATATTTCACTACCGCTTACTTTGCCATCCGCGCACCCAAGATTTCCGGCACCAAAACGCGCGGGCCGATCCGCGTGCACAAAACGCTGGCATGGATTCATGGACCCGGGATGATCCTCACCCCCATTCTGGGCGAGATCGCATTCGCCCAGAAGAGCCGCGGCGAAAGAGTGCATGGAATTGCCTCGTTGCACGGACCGGTGGCCATCGTCACGGCGGGGGCGTTTGGAATGGCGGTGGCGTCCGTATCGTTCAAGTTCTAGCGGGGGATCATGCTCAGGAGACTGCTGGTAAGTTTCTGCCTGCTGTCGCTGCCCGCCCTGGCCGCCGCAGACAGCCAATGGGTGCTCGAGCAGGGCACGCTCACCTATCATGTGTCGCACCCGCTGCACCAATTCGATGGCGTCAGCCATGCCGCCAAAGGCAAGGGGATTTGCCAAAACGGCGAGTGTAATTTTCTGATCGCGGCGCCCGTGAAGTCGTTCGACTCCGGCGATAGCAATCGCGATCTTCACATGCTGCAAGTGACGCGCGGCGCGCAGTATCCTTTGGTGACCGTGCGTACCCGCTTGCCCGAATCGGCCCTCACCTCCGCGACCATCAGTCTCGACCTGGAAGTCCAGTTTGCGGGCCAGACCTACGAATACAAGCAGATCCCGTTCCAACGTGTGGTTCAAAACGGGGAGACCCGCATCACTGGAACCATCCCCGCCAAACTGACCGACTTCAAAATCGACCCGCCTACGCTCCTTACCTTGCCCATCAAGAATGACATTCCCGTCCGCCTCGACCTCGCATGGCGGCAGATGTAACGGGTGAATAAGCTGACCACGGGCTGTCATTCTGCGCGCAGCGAAGCATCCCATGCATTTTGCCGACAGAAACCACTGCAGCGACCCTGCGCTGCGCTCAGGGTGACGAGCCGCCACCGCCAGGTCCCCTTGCGCCGGATTGCTCGCAAGCATCCGCGTGAGCGAGCTGTTCGTCCAGTCGCTGGTCGCCTGGGTGACCGCGCCTTCGATATGTCTGAATGGTTTCGCGAAGAGCAGCGAGCAGTCAGAAGTCAGAAGAGCGAAAAACAGCAGCAGGGCAAGTGCGCTCGCGAGGCCAGCGGCCCTTCCCTGGTTCTTCGCTTTGTCGACTTCCGGAACTTCTACCATTTGACTCGATCTTTCAGTCATCAAAGGTAGCCTACCATGCCTGGAATGGTACAGTGGGAAAAGGCGGTAATGGTGCAAACGAATTTCTTATCTGCTTAAGGTCAGAGGAGATCGGCGTCCCGCACGCTTTCACATTGTGAAAAATTCCCGAAAAATGTGGCGTTTTGACACATACATGCGAAAACTTGCATATTAGCAGCGCGGCCTTGTAGCGCGGAGGGGCCGCTTTTTGCACTCCTCTGCGGCCCTTGGCCAGGAGTGAAAGAGTCTACTCGATCAGTGTGTCATTCCGAGGAGCCCAAGGCGACGAGGAATCTCGCACTGCCTTGTAAACACTCAGGGCGGGATTCCTCGCGGAGTTTACCCTGAGCACCCAGAGCGAGATTCCTTCACTTCGTTCAGGACAGGCTCTTCGCGGAGTTTACCCTGAGCGGCAGAGCGAGATTCTTCGCTCCGCTCAGAATGACA
>Ga0187852_1002001_pt1 | contig 17626 bp, 11 predicted proteins | sample June2016WEW_6_40_FD_134511 | JGI IMG/M metagenome (GOLD analysis project Ga0187852, IMG submission 134511) | Peatland microbial communities from SPRUCE experiment site at the Marcell Experimental Forest, Minnesota, USA - June2016WEW_6_40 | ecosystem: Environmental > Terrestrial > Soil > Wetlands...
GTTGCGATGCGGATTCATCGAGAATGCGAACTGGTTCGCCACGGAGGCGGGTACCCCGCAAGGCGGTATTGTTTCGCCTACGCTGGCCAACCTAACTTTGGATGGCCTTGAAGTTCTTCTGATGAAGAGGTTTCCGCGTCGTCAGGAAAAGGGACGCTGGGATCATCCCAAGGTGCATCTGGTTCGCTATGCCGATGACTTCATTATCACCGGTAGTAGTCACTCGTTGCTGGTCAACGAGGTCCAACCGCTGGTGGAAGAGTTCCTGCGTGAACGGGGGCTCAACCTGTCAGCCGAAAAGACCCGCGTGACCCGCATTCAAGATGGATTCGACTTCCTCGGCCAACACCTGCGCAAGTATGGTGGCAAGTTGTTGGTAACGCCTTCGAAAAAGAACTCGCAAGCGTTGCTGACAAAAGTCCGGGGAGTGATCGAGAAGAACAAGTCGGCAACACAGGGCAATATGATCGCTCAGCTCAATCCCATTATACGTGGGTGGGCGAATTATCATTGTCACTGTGTGGCCAGCCGCGCGTTCGACTGCATGGACTTCGAAATCTGGCGCAAACTGTGGCGTTGGAGTCGTCGTAGACATCCCACTAAGAATGCCGGTTGGGTGAGAGCTCGGTACTTTCATGCAATCGGCGGGCGCACGTGGACCTTTGCGGCGCCAACCGGCGTCCAGCATCAGCCAAACCAGCCTTCCTGGCAGCGGCTGGTTTATACGAGTGACACACCCATACGACGCCATCGCAAGATCAGAGGAGAGGCCAATCCCTTCGATCCGCGATGGTCCTCGTACTTCGCGGAACGGGCCAAGCGCCAGTGGTTCAACACTGCACTACACCGTCGTGCATGACCGGCTCTCCCAACCGGAGGGCTTATCCACGGCTTGAGCCGGATGAAGGGAAACTTTCCTGTCCGGTTCTTAGGGGAGGGAGCGCCAGCAATGACGCTCTCTTACCCGACTACGATCATTTCTATAAGGAACCGGAACGCGGAATCCTCGAGGTCGCCTGTTGGGCGCATTGCAGGCGGCGCTTTTTTGAAGCGCAGTCTTCGGACTTGATGCGCTCGACGGTGATGCTCGCCTACATCCGGTTGCTGTATGATGTGGAGCGCGAAGCGGGCGAACGAAAGCTGAAGGGTGAGGCACGCCGCGTCCTGCGGCAGGAAAAATCCAAGCTGATCCTCGATGACATTCGTGCTTACTTGGAACGAGAGCAGCCGCAAGTGCTGCCCAAGAGCCCCGAGGGCGAGGCCATCGCTTACACCATGTCGAACTGGAAAGCCCTGACCCGCTACTTGGACGACGGCGATTTGGCCATCGACAATAACGGGGCGGAGCGCAGCCTGCGTGGCATCGCCGTCGGTCGCCGCAACTGGACGTTCTATGGCAGCGATAACGGCGGACGAACCGCTGTCGTGCTGACCAGCCTGATCACCACCTCCAAAAAGCTGGGTCTCGATCCCTTCGCTTACCTGCGCGATATTTTCGAACGCATCGGCGCTCATCCCCAGAGCCGACTGGCCGAACTACTCCCCGACCAATGGAAACCCGCCGAGCACGACTCGGCCCGTCACAAGAAGGAGTGCTGAGATGGCTGGTTCCCGGCGACCACCTCGATGGGCGTGGGTCTACGACCCGGCGCGAGCGTTTCCGCAGAGGTCCTTTGAACGAAATCAGTATAATACGGCACTGTAGATAAGGCAGGACACGTGAGGGGTGTGCTCCGCCCCGGAAGGCCAGCCCGAGTGCGCCCCGAGCCGATTTAAATCAGACGTTCGCGAGGTAGCTAGCCGGCGTGGAGTTCCCAAATCCTACCGTGTGCACGTGCTCGCCAACCACGTTAGCAAAGTATTGAAGAACTGAAGTTGATCTGATGACAGCCTTCTTTTCGTCGGCCTTAAGAAGGCGACGCACTGCCAGAGAAAGTAACTGCCAGCGGAAATAGATGATCAAGAGCCATTCTTCCTTTGAAAAGGACCGGCTTGCAGCTGTAGTGTTCTTGAGCAGATACGTCAGGGCGAGGAAGTCGGATTTGAGAGTGCGGGGCAACCGGGAATAATCAACCTGGGGCCCGAATCCCTCTAACGTCTCTCGGAGCGCAGGGAACTCCAAACGTATCACGGCGGCGATGGATTGGCAGTATTCCCGGTCAAACTTTCGGAGCAGGAGCCTTTGGCAGGTGGCTTGGAAATAGAAGCCAACCATCGCCGCCGAGAGTATTAAAATCAGCCATCCCAGAATCACTGTTCTAGTCCCCCCCTCGCGCTGCTTTCACACCACCTGCCGCCTGGGTCAGCTCACGCTGCCATGGCACGTTGTCAGCAATACTACTCTCCGTAGATGAGGATGCTTGTAGCGTTATCAGAGGGAGCGCCTCCCGCTGCTGAACCTGACTGCGTTCCCCAGACCGATTGCGTGCCCCACACAGAACCGAAGGCTTCGAGCGAGCTGTTGTCCCATACAGTTCCTGTTGTTCCTTCGACAATCCCCACGCATGTCAGGCCCGTTCCCCACACTGAATTGGTTCCCGAGACTGAATTAGTTCCCCAGACCGAGTTGGTTCCCCAGACTGAGTTGGTTCCCCATACTGAATTGGAGCTTGTGAGTAAGTAAACGTTGCCTGAGTTGGGGTCGTAGGCGGTCAACGGAGAGTTCGCATTAGCGGTCGCGAGGGCGGTGGAGTTCAAGGCTGCCTGGATGTCCAAATACCCTGCGCCGACCGTGAAGATATCATAGTGGTCGACATACACTTGGCCGGTGTTCGGATCGGTCGCAGTGCTGGACGGCGGGAAAGACTTGGAAGCAGTAAGCATCAACAGGGCCTTTACCTGATCGGGAGTGAGCGTCGCGTTCTGTTGCAATAGCAGGGCGGCCGCCCCACTCACAACCGCAGTGGCCATGCTGGTGCCGCTGAGACGGTAATAATTGGGCGAACGGTTGGTGTTCCCATTAATCTCGTAAAGTGAGTTCGGAATCTCATTGCCAGGGTATGACTTGGGCAGATTCAGCCCCGGCGTGTAGAGCGAAATAAGGAGATTGCCGGGAGCCACCAGGTCAGGCTTGGCGACGTGATCCACCATGGTGGGGCCCTTCGAGCTGTAGCTGGCAATCAGATCATCACTGCGCGTAGGGGTGCCCATGGTCTTCATGGCTCCGACCGTGATCACGTAGGGGTCGTTACCGGGGGCAGTGATGGTGCCGTAACCCTCCGTGCCAGCCGAGTTGTCACGCCCGTCGTTTCCCGCCGCCACCACCACGACTATTCCCGCACTCCACGCCGATTCCATCGCCTGGCAGAGCGGGTCCAGCGTATAGCTCTCATAGACTGGGCGGCCCAGCGAGAGGTTGATAACCCTGATGTTGAACATGGCCTTCATGCTGACAGCTTCCTGGATAGCACTGATGACAGTACTGTCAGTGCCTGCGCCATTTTGATCGAGCACGCGCAGGTTGATAAGTGTGGCGTTAGGAGCGATACCTTTGAACGTGTAGAAATAGTTCTTTCCTGTGGAGCTCTTACCGTTGCCTCCGACGATGCCGGCCACATGTGAACCGTGGCCGTATTGATCGTTGGCGCTCCCAGATCCATTAAAATTCCGGCTGTAAACGACCCGGTAGTGCTGGCCATGCAAGTCGGGGACATCAATGATGCCGCTGTCAATGACGGCTACTCCGACTCCAGTACCATCCAAGCCCTGCTGCCAGGCCACAGGGGCATTGACGGCGGCGTCGTAATAGTCGAGCGTCGCGTTCGCGGGGGCAGTCGCCGTTGCCTGAAGAGGATGGTCGCGTGAGATGTGGACGACCTCCGGATCCCGGGCCAGTCCTTCGAGTTCTCCGGCAGTAATTCGATAGGCTCCGCCCTTCACAATGCCCAGCTCGGTTTTCAATTGTCCGCCCCGATTTGTGACTTTGGCATGGAGCCTCGCAGTTGGAGCCTGCACGAATTGAACAATTACGTCAACAGTTGCGTTGGGATCCGCGAGTTGCAGATCAGCCGCGATTTTGGGGTCGGCAGCAAAGGCAGGCCTCGCGAGTAGAAAGCAGGCTGCGACGAGCAAGAGAACTTTCCATCTGAGCTCTGATGTGGCGTGCATGTTGTACTCCTGTTGTTGGTCGAGATGACTCTCGCCGGATGTCTCAGCGATTTTGTGCGCCAGTGATGGTCGCCGTCCGTGGTTTCCTTTGGTATGCGCTCTCATTTTGGACTCTGGGACGAAATCGCAGATCTTGTTGTTCGTGCCTATGATGGCGGTAAAGTGGGAAATGACAAATAGCTCCGAGGTAACAGTATCTTGCGTACTAGAGGCAAAAACGACAATCGGGTTTACTCTTTACTCATAGGATGGCGCGAGTAGTTCAAGCAGGAGCCTGCGCATGATTCGAATGCGACGAACATATACAAATAATGTGGGGGCCCGTTGCGTTGCGGTTTCCGTGTGGACGGCCATCACCCTGTTGATGTGGCCAGTCCCCGCCAGATGTCTGGATTCAAAGAAGGCGACCACACAGTACGTCCATGAGACTTGGGGCGCGGATAGCGGATTACCACAAACGACGATCACCTCGATTGCGCAGACCAGGGAGGGGTATCTCTGGCTGGCCACCGAAGAAGGCTTGGTCCGCTTTGATGGAGTGCGGTTCACAGTATTTGACAGGAAAAGCGCGCCTGTCCTCCGAAGTAAGAACATCAGGGCGCTGCTTGTGGATCGAGAAGGCGCGCTCTGGATTGGCACAGCCGGCGGTGGTCTGAGTCGACTGAAGAATGGAGAGTTCAGCACGTACACGGTGAGTGAGGGCCTGTCCAACGAAGTGATCCTTTCGTTATTTGAGGACAGTACGGGGAACATCTGGATCGGCACCGACGGAGGCGGCGCCGACGTCTTGAATAATGGGAAATTCACCGTCTACTCAACCAAGAATGGCCTGGCTGCGGACTCCGTCTATTGTTTTGCGGAGGACCCTGACGGCGGCATGTGGATTGGGACCGACGGGGGAGTCAGCCGGCTTCAAAAGGGACGGTTCCGAACCTACAGTACCGCAAACGGTCTACCGAGTGCAAAAGTGCGAGCGCTTTATTGGGATCGCGATGGCGGCCTCTGGATCGGTACTAACGGCGGAGGCTTGGCTCGAGAAAAGAACGGTGGCTTCACGACTTTTACGACGCACAACGGGCTCTCCAGCAACGCCGTCTTTTCCATTTGCAGTGATGAGAATGCCAACCTTTGGATTGGCACGATCGGCGGTGGTTTGGACCGTCTGCATGCGGGCAAGTTCGAAGCCTATTCGGACAGCGACGGATTAGGAGCTACTGACGTATACGCCCTCTACACCGATCGTGAGGGCAGTCTGTGGATTGGGACCGGAGGCGCAGGGATCAGTCGCCTGAAAGATGGCGAAATCACTGCCTATGGGGCAAAAGAAGGGCTCACCCACGACGTCGTTCTGCCTATCTTTGAGGACCATGAAGGAAGTCTGTGGATCGGAACGCCAAAGGGATTGAACAGGCTCAAAGGCGGCAAGGTGACGAGCTATTCTACTAAGAACGGCCTCTCCAACGACTTCGTTTTTTCCATTACCGAGGACCGCCAGGAGAACCTCTGGTTTGGAACCCGGGTTGGACTGGACCGCTTCACGGATGGCAAGTTTGTTGTCTACACCACCAAAGATGGCCTGCCGAACGACTTGGTGCTATCCACATACGCAGATCGGGACGGCGACCTCTGGATAGGGACGCGGAGCGGGCTGACGGTCTATCGAGAAGGCAGTTTCAAGACTTATACAACTGCCGATGGCTTATCCAACAACTTCGTTATCGCTATTGCCGAAGGCCAGGACGGCGCTCTTTGGATTGGCACCAATGGCGGAGGCCTCAACAGGTTCAAAGACGGCCGGTTTCAGGTTTTCTCCACATCAACCGGTCTCTCCAACAACGTGGTCTGGTCGATCCACACTGACTCTCAGGGAGACGTGTGGGTTGGCACGGGCGGCGGGGGTTTGTGCCGGATTCGAAATCGCACAATTAAAACCTATACGACAAGTGATGGATTGTTTGATGACAACATATTCCAGATCCTCGAAGACGCCGGCGGCAAGCTTTGGATGAGCTCCAACAAGGGAATCTCCTCTGTTGACAAGGGACAATTGAATGCTCTTGACGACGGAAAAATCAAGTCTGTCACCTGCGATTCTTACGGTGTCGCCGATGGCATGAAGAGCAAAGAGTGCAATGGTGGCTTCCAACCCGCGGGGTGGAGGACTCGAGACGGAAGGCTGTGGTTCCCCACCATGAAAGGCGCGGTGATGATCGATCCCTCCACGCTGCGGCGCAGTCAGCCGCCCCGTGTGGTGGTTGAGGAGATTCTTATTGACAAGCAAGCTCAGAGCACCAGAGCGCAGATCGAAGCGCGCCCCGGTAGAGGCGAGCTGGAATTTCATTACACGGCGTTGAGCTTCTTCTCCCCACAAGAGATTCATTTCAAATACAAGCTCGACGGGTTCGATACCGCGTGGGTCGACGCCGCAACGCGCCGCAATGCCTATTACACAAACATTGCACCCGGCAAGTATACCTTTCGAGTGATTGCCGGCAACAAGGATGGCGTCTGGAACGAGGACGGCGCAGCCGTAGAATTTGTGCTGCGCCCTCACTTCCGGCAGACATTCTGGTTTTACGCCCTCTGTGCGCTCCTGACGGTTCTGGCAGCGTTGTCCGCGTACTGGGCACGACTGGAGCAAATGAAAGCCCGAGAGCGGAATCTGGTCGCGCTTGTAGGTGAACGTACACGGGATCTGCAGAAGGAAGTGATGGAACGAAAGCGGGCGGAGGAAGCCGCGAAGGATGCCAATCGCGCCAAGAGCGATTTCCTCGCCACTATGAGCCACGAGATCCGCACTCCCCTGAACGGCGTCTTAGGAATGACCGGTCTGCTCTTGGGAACGGAACTGAACGAGCGGCAGCGCCGGTTTGCGGAGGCAGCGCGACGCTCGGGCCAGGCATTGCTGGCTGTCGTCAACGACATTCTGGACTTTTCGAAGATCGAGGCTGGAAAGTTGGAACTCGAAACGGTGGACTTTGATCTGCGGGAACTGTTGGAGGAAGTAATGATGCTGTTCTCGGAGCGTGCTGCGAACAAGGGACTCGAGTTGGCCTGTGTGATTCCGCCTGGGCTGCGCACCGGGTATCGCGGCGACCCGGCCCGGCTGCAGCAGATCCTGACGAACCTGATTGGAAACGCTATCAAATTCACCGAGCAAGGAGAAGTGGTTGCCAGCGCGGCGATCTCCGAGGAATCCGAAGGCGTTGATCTGCTGCGATTCGAAGTGCGCGACACGGGCCTTGGCATAGCCCCCGAAAACCAGAAACGAGTATTCGATTCGTTTACCCAAGCTGACAGCTCAACGACGCGTAAACACGGAGGAACCGGCCTCGGCCTGGCGATCTGCAAAAACCTTGCGGAAATCATGGGGGGCGCAATTGGAGTTGAAAGCGAGCTGGGTCAAGGCTCAACGTTCTGGTTTACCGTGCGCCTGCGCAAGAACCCGGAAACCGCAGGCCAGATACGACGGCATACATTTCGAGAAATGCGCCTGCGCGCCCTGGTCGTGGATCACCATTCCGTCAGCCGGGAGACTCTCCGGCGCGAACTCGAAGCCTGGGGTATCTCGACGTCCAGCGCCGATAAAGCAGCTCAGGGGCTGGAAATGCTGCGCGTCGCCTCCGCTCAGATGGCGCCATACAACTTTGTCATTGTCGATCGCCAGATGCCAGACATGGACGGGCTGCAACTCGCGCGGGCGATCAAGTCCGGTCCGGGCACCGAGAGAGTGCATCTGATCCTGCTGAACTCCGTGCTCGACAACTGCGATGCCAAGCAGTTTAGCGCAGCCGGAATTGAGCACTACCTCATGAGACCCGTAAGACATTCCCAGCTTTTCAATTGTGTAGCGGAATGTGTGGGTGCGGTGCAGATGCGAATCCTGGCTTCTCCAATGCGCGAATCAGCGGGCAGTTCCATGCCAAACAACGTTGTCCCGCTGCGCGGTAGTGTCCTTGTTGTGGAGGACAACGAGGTCAACCAAGAGGTCTCCAAGGAAATGTTGGAGATGTTTGGATGCAGCGCGCAAATTGCGCGGGACGGCGAAGAGGCCGTGCAGGCGGTCAACAAACGAGTTTACGACCTCGTCCTGATGGACTGTCATATGCCGGTGATGGATGGGTTTGAAGCTACAAGAGTGATTCGCGGCAATGAAGGCACCGACGGGGCCCACGCGCGGCTCCCCATCGTTGCCCTTACCGCAGATGCCGTGAAGGGAGATCGTGAACAGTGCCTGGCTGCCGGAATGGACGATTACCTTGCCAAGCCATTCAGCCAGGCTGAGTTGCGAAGTGTGTTGGAAAAGTGGCTGCGACCCCGTCAGGATGCGGTACGACAATCGGAGCAGCCCGGCATTGTTATGTACACGGGGAATCCCCTCCGTGGTAGAGAGGGTGCTGGCGGGTGGTTGCCTGATGGCAGTAGTAGCGACCACCCCCTGGCTCCCTTGCCGGCCGAGGAGGGTAGCGCGGCTGGCGCGCCAATCGACCGCCACGCCCTTGCAAATATCGCGGCGCTTCAGCGCTCAGGTTCGCCGCCCATACTTCCAAAAGTAATTTCCATGTACCTGAAAAGTTCGGGCGAGTTATTGCGGAAGCTGGCGCGCGCTCTGGAGGAAGGAGACACTGAGACGACTCGCAGAACAGCCCACACCCTGAAGTCAAGCAGCGCAAATGTTGGCGCCAGTCGGCTTGCGTCACTGAGCAAACAACTCGAGGACGCCGGTCGAAGCAATTCCCTGCCTAAAGCTGGACTGCTGTTGGAACAGATCAAGGCCGAGCATGGCCAAGTAGTAGCGGCGTTGCAAGAAGAGCTGGAAGGAGTCGCACATGCCTGATCCTGTGCCCTCGAGCCCGCGCTCACTGGTCCTGGTGGTTGATGACGATGCAACCGTACGTCTGCTGGCGCGAGAATCGCTCGAACAAACTGGATTCGCGGTCATAGAGGCCGAGGATGGCTCAAAAGCGCTGGAGTGCTTCACCGAAACGCCTCCCGAGATCGTTCTCATGGACGTGGAAATGCCCCACATGGATGGCTTCAGTGCGTGTGCAGCGCTGCGTCGCCTGCCCCAAGGGAAGGATACGCCGGTCTTAATGGTCACCGGACACAACGACGTGGAGTCGGTCCACCGGGCCTTCGAGGCCGGGGCCACCGATTTCCTGCCCAAGCCGATCAATTGGGCGCTGCTAGGCTACCGTGTTCTTTACATGCTGCGCGCCAGCCGCACCTATGGGGCTTTAAAGGAAAGCGAGGCGAGGCTGGCCAATGCGCAAAGGATGGCCCATTTAGGACATTGGGATTGGAATGTCCGCGAAGATCGGTGGTACTTCTCCGACGAGGTGTGCCGGATCTTCGGTTTCGATCTGGGGAACCGCCCCAGGATGCGTGACGACTTCGCGAAGGTGATTCACCCTGCGGATCGTGAAAGAGTCAATCAATTGTTCGCTGCCATCTTGCAGGGACAACAGGAATACACAGCGGAGTACAGTCTGCTGCTGCCGGATCAAACTGTGCGAGTCGTGGTGGAGAAAGCGGAGGTCGCCTACAACAACAAAGCTCAGTTGCAGCGTGTGGAAGCCACCGTCCAGGACATTACCCAACGCAAGCAAACCGAGTTGGAGTTGCAGAGAGCCAAAGAAGCTGCTGAGGCCGCCAGCCGTGCCAAGAGCGAATTCCTGGCCAACATGAGCCACGAGAGTCGCACGCCTATGAACGGCGTATTGGGTATGACGGAACTAGCGCTCGATACAACTCTGACGAGTGAACAGCGCGAGTACCTCGAGATGGCCAAGGCCTCTGCCGACAGGCTGCTGGTCGTGATTGATGACATCTTGGATTTCTCCAAGATCGAGGTTGGTAAGCTCGACCTTTACCACACCCCCTTTGTCTTGCGCGAGAGCCTAGCCAAAATCATGGGCCCCTTGGCCGTTAACGCGCAACAGAAGGGTTTGGAGTTGATCTGCGATGTGCGCCCTGAAGTGCCCGACGAAATTGTCACGGATCCCAATCGTCTCGCCCAGATCCTCTCCAACCTGCTGGGAAATGCCATCAAGTTCACCACTCAAGGCGAAGTGGGGCTGCGGGTGGCGCTGCAGGGGCAGCAGGCGGATCGAGCGACGTTGCACTTCGCCGTGCGCGACACCGGGATTGGCATTCCGTCAGAAAAGCAGAAATCCATCTTCGAGGCGTTTGCCCAAGCAGATACATCCACCTCCCGCAGGTTCGGGGGTACCGGATTGGGCTTGACGATCTCGAGCCGCTTGGTGGAGTTGATGGGGGGACAAATCTGGGTGGAGAGCCAGCCCGGGGAAGGTAGTTGTCTCCACTTCACGGCGGAGATTGGAGTGGTCAAGCACGACCCGGCAGCGGAGTGCTCTCAACTTGAACACCTCAAAGTGATTGTCGATCTTGGTGGCGGATGATAACGCCGCCAATCAGCACTCCGTGGCTGGAATCCTGCAGTCTGGAGGTATGAAACCGGATCGTGGCTGAACACGCCCGCGTCGGAGCGGCATTACACGAAGAGCTTACCGGAGTTTCAAATGCAAAGTCCTGAAAACCCTGATCGCCGCCCGTTAGTTCTGGTAGTGGATGATGACATGACGCTGCGTTATCTTATGCGGGAGTCGCTCGAGCAATCTGGATTCCTGGTTAGCGAGGCTGAGGACGGATCAAGAGCTCTTGAGAGATTCTCGGAAACGTCGCCGGATATAGTTCTCATGGATGTGGAAATGCCGAAGATGAACGGCTTCTCCGCCTGCGAGGCACTGCGTCGCTCACCTGGCGGGCGGGACGTACCAGTCCTCATGGTCACGGGACACAACGACGTTGAGTCTGTCCACCGGGCCTTCGAGGTTGGAGCAACGGATTTCCTGGCCAAGCCGTTCACTTGGCCGCTGCTGGGTTACCGTGTTCAGTACATGCTACGCGCCAGCCGGACGTATGGCGCATTGAAAAACAGCGAGGCCAGGCTGGCTAAGACCCAGCAGATGGCCCGATTGGGATACTGGGATTGGAACGTTAGCGAGGACCGATGGCACTTCTCTGATGGCGCCTGTAGGATTTTGGGCTTAGCTCGAGAAGGCTGCCCTGCGAACCGTGAGGGCCTGCTCAAACTCATTCACCCGGACGATCGCGACGGCGTGATTCAACTATTTGAAGCGGCGTTGCGGGGTGAGGATAAGTATGAAATTGAGTACAGAGTGACCCGCCCGGACGGGACGGCGCGCGTCGTAGTGGAGCAGGCCGAGGTTAGGTACAACGCGCAGGGCCTGCCTGAATACGTGGAGGGTACGCTTCAGGATTTCACGGAGCACCGGCAGGCCGAGGCGAAAATGCGCCATCTGGCCTACTATGACCGATTGACCGGCCTTCCGAATCGGCACAGGTTCTCCGAGCACGTTCGCCGTGCCTTACGTGGGGCGCGAAGGAGCAGGAGGCCTCTCGCTTTGCTCTTCCTTGATCTCGACAATTTCAAATCGATCAACGACTCCCTGGGCCACGGGAGCGGAGATGAGTTGCTGCGGCAAGTTGCTGACCGGCTGTCACAATGCGTCAGACCAAGCGACGTAATTTCCCGGCCGGGCAGACAAGGTTTGACCCCGCCGGTTTTCCGGTTTGGAGGCGATGAGTTTGCCGTCCTTCTTGCCAGCCTTTCGCAGGAGCACGAAGCTTCCGTGGTCGCGCGGCGCATCATGAGTTTTCTTGCAGCACCATTTGTGATTGCAAACCACACTCTCTATGTCACAGCAAGCATAGGTATTGCCGTGTGCCCATCCGACGGCGACGATCTCCCGACGCTCCTCAGAAACGCCGACTCCGCCTTGAACCAAGCCAAACAAAAGGGGAAGAACACCTATGAATTCTACACAGAATCGCTCACGCAAGTCTCCATTGAGCGGATGAATATGGAAACGAACCTGCGTCGTGCGATCGAGCAAAAGGAACTAACGCTCTACTACCAACCTAAGATCGACGCCCGTACGGGACGTCTTGCCGGGGGCGAGGCTTTGCTGCGATGGAACAACCCGCAGCTGGGCTCGGTTTCGCCGGGAAGATTCATCCCCCTCGCGGAAGAGACGGGTTTAATAGTGCCCATTGGCGAATGGGTACTGAGGGAAGCCTGCAGCCAGATGCGAGACTGGGAAAATGCTGGATTGCCGCCTATCACGGTGGCTGTCAACGTCTCGGCCCGCCAGGTACAGCAGTGCGATCTGGGCGAGTTGATTTCCAATTTGCTCAAAGAGACGGGGCTTCAGCCGCAGCGGCTGGAACTCGAGCTCACGGAAAGTGCCATCATGGCGGATTTGCAAAGAGCTAAGGCTATGCTTCGGGAGGTTGACGAATTGGGAGTTCGACTTGCCATCGACGATTTTGGGATTGGATACTCGTCGTTGAGTCAGCTCAGGTGTTTTCCTCTGGACGCCTTGAAGATTGACAAGTCGTTTGTGAAGGATCTTCCGGAGCACGAGGACGCCTCGGCGATTACGCTGGCTATCATCGCCATGGCGCACAGTCTTGGCACTCGGGTCGTGGCGGAAGGAGTTGAGACAGAGGCTCAATTCGTCTTCCTGAAAGAGCACGGCTGCGACGAGGTCCAAGGCTACCTCTTCAGCCCGCCGGTGCCCGGCCCAAAGTTTGCAAAGTTTATCTGCGACACGCGACTCCCGGTCTGCCGCAGCTTACCCGTCGCCGATAAGGTGCAAACCCCCACGCTCGCGACGAGCCCTTGACTGACTATTCAAAACCAGACTGCATAATCCGCGGACTTCTGGCGGCGCTCAGAATCTGTCCATAGATGGGTTGCGTGGTAATGAAATCCGGCAGGCCGAAGGCGACATTGTTGAAGGTATTGTGGGCATACTGTGGAAGGTTGAAAGACCCGACCATGACTTATCAACTACAGAGTCTGCCAGTAACGTGTATTCTCCGCATCAGCTTTTACATTGCTCATCCCGCACTTTCGGCATTAATCCGCACCAACATCCGTGCGCCCGAGTACCTTGTTACTTAGGTTTATTTGTCGGGAAGTATCAGCCCTGACTATCAGGACGGCAGGGCCGAACATGGGTTCACCGGACGCGTACAAAGTTGGGATGTGCTTGCACGGGCGCTCCAGGAATCCACGGATCTCCTGATGCACTTTCGATTTGACGATGAAGGCACCAGGGCGAAGATACGGTATTGGTTCGCGGGGAAGGCTGATAACGCATGGAAAGCCGACCACAACAAGTGCGAGGAGATTCTACGGCGGCTCGGGCACGGCGAATCGCAGCTAGGGACTCGCTGGAGCATGATGACCGCACTCTCGCATCCGACCATATTTGCGGCGGAGAATTCCGCGAGGAACGTGGCGGGTTGGGTTACGGGAGTTGTGAAAACCGAAAACTTGACGGATACGATAGTGCCGAAGATCGCCGACTATCTCACATCGATTTCAAAACTTATCGTGATCGCGACGTTCGACCTTCCAGGATGGGTACCCCTCGGCTTTGATCTAAACCGAATACGCACGGCCGATCAGTTCCAGAAAGAATGCAAGGACCCTGTAGGCCCGATACTCGCCATGAGTGAGAAGATGACGTTGCCGGAAGGCAGCTACCGTTCCGGTAGTGACAAATCCGCAAAGAAAAATAAACTCAAGAAGAACCCGTAATTTTAATCCACACTGACGCACAGTGATCAGGACCGCGGAACAAGAGCAATAACTCAATCTCGCCATGCGGAATGAACTCGGCCGGAATCCCCCCCTAACCGTCGAATTAGCTGCTGAATCCCTTTGTCGAAACATACGCACTTGTGGGGAGGGCTTTCCTGAACATGATTGAGATCAGGCGCGTCCCAGCGAAGATCCAACGTCGCGAGCGAAGGAAAAGCAAGCCATCATCGCCGGTTTAAGTGACCACTGGAGGCATGACACCGGGGGCGCCGTTCTCGGGCGGGAAACGGCTCCAGCAACTTGCGGTCAACGACGTTGGGGGCACTGGCCACACCGGGGGCACCGTTTTCCGGCGGGATCGGGTCCCATGTAACTGCGTTACTTTCCCGCCGTGCGCAAATCCTAGGGTTTTCTGAAGCCAGAGAGAAGGACTTGGAAGGGGGGACTGCAACACCGGGTAGTTGCGGAACCACGCCAGCGATTGACGAGTGGCAGAGAACATACTAAACCACTTGCCTGTTTTGCCTTCTCTTCCTGTCAAATAGGAAGCCGTCAAACAAATCAAGGCAAATCAACACAGGTACCCGCCACATTTTCCGCTACAGCCTGTTGGGCGGGGGGCTTTTAGTACGCCTAAATCATTGAAAACAATGGTAGGCCCGTGGGGACTCGAACCCCAGACCTCTACCGTGTCAAGGTAGCGCTCTAACCGGGCTGAGCTACGGGCCTACGCCGCGATTCAAAAGACCTTAACACAACTCCCGCTGTCTTGCAACTACCCAACGAACCACCCAACTTACTTCTAGCCCATCGTAAGGGGCTAACTTCGCTCTAGTTCACAGCTGCGCTCCGGGTCTGGAGAATTGCATTCAACATCAGCTCTTAAGCTGCGACTAGTTCTTCCATAAGGGGGAGCGCAAGACGGGTTTTGGGTTTCATGGAATCGAGGAGGATGCACCAGGCCGGGACCGTATGGCTCGCGAAATGCACAGGCATGGGAAGCTCGGCTCGGTGGCGGTTGGGATGCTCGCCTGAGCGGCACGTTCTCATAGCGCAGCCCGCTGCTGCTCATCGTCTCGAGCTGAGTTTCAGCCTGTAATCATGCGGGCGAGCTTGCTGTATATTGCTAGTGACTGCGATTCTTGTTAGCATCACGAATTGAATTCATAATTTGTTGGTCCCAGGATTGAGTCGTGGTCGGCCCACCATGTTGGATCGAATCGCATCCTCAAAATCTTCATGCGTACTAAGGCCGGGGCAGAGGGAGCATATTCCGCTGAAGTGAGCTTCTAATGTCATGCGGAACACCACCGGATCGGACTATCGCATGCAAAGCTTGTCTTGAAGTTTGTGCCCTTCGCAAGCGAAGGGAGGATTCCGAATGAAATACCTGAGTCGTGATCGAAGCCTTCTGAAGTACGTCGTTGACTTCCGACACGCGCCCGACCTGGAAGTCGAACCGGGAGAATCATTCACCCTGGAGACCGAGGACGCGCCCTCCGGAACCTATCGCACCTTGGACGATGCGCAGAAACTGCTGGACGCATGGTATACGACGCAAACCGAGCTAGGGTTCGATTTTTGGGACAGCCAATGAGCCGCTACAAAGGCAATGACCCGGCCGCGGAGGCGCCAGCTCATTCAACTTTTAAGACGAGCGGCAAATGATCCGAGATCTCATTCGTGGGGACTGAGAACTCTCTGACGTTGACCTCCGGACTCACAAAGACATAGTCAGAGAAATATTGCTTGTTCTCCGGGTACAGCTCCCAAATAAGCCGGTTGCGTGTGGTTCGGATTCTGAAATCTTTGATAAGATTTCGATAGCCGTTTTCCTCAAACATCTGCGCACTCTTGGTTTCAGGCCGGAGGTTGAAATCGCCGCCGATAATCTTCATGCCTTTCTTTTCCTGGAAGAAATCTAAGAGCTCCTGCGATTGATTGATCCGCTGCGGGGTGTCCAGTTTATTGCCCGGTCGCGCTGTGCCGTGGAGGTTGCAGAGATGAATCGTAGTATTCTGCGCGTTGATCTGGGTATAAATGGCGAGGCCAGCGCCCGGCTGGTTTTCGAGCACGAATTCGGAGGACAGCAACTCAAGATCGCTGCGCACATACGTTGCCTGGGGGAAATCATCGTCTTCTGCAACCTTTTTGTAGCCACTGATCATGCGATAGTTCGGAAGCAATTCTCCCGAGAGAGTCCGCATTTCCTTATAGACTTCCTGAAAACAAAAAACGTCCGTATCCGGAGCCTGCTGTTTGATGAATGCGGCGATGCCCTCTCGAATATTGCCGTTGCAGGTGTTTAGAAATATCACTTTCATAGGAAAGATTATTATAGCAGGCGACGTCGTCCGACCGGCGGCTGGGGCGCGAAATGGGGCGGATCTGCAAAGCGCGATTACGGGGAATTCGTGGATCGGAAGACCGATCTCGGGACCGGTCGCGATGCCGACAGTAGGTATTGTTGGCCACGATTGAGTTCCCCCGGTCGCTGTGCTATGGTCTAACCCTGGGTGAAAGCACACAACTTTTCCAAAACCAGCGCGGGGGGAGATACCATGCCAAAGTACCTGATTCAGGCGACGTACACGGCCGAAGGCGTGAAGGGGTTGCTTTCGGAGGGCGGCACCAAACGCCGCGACGCAGCGGCGAAGGCAATCAAGTCGGCGGGCGGGAAAGTGGAGGCATTCTATTTTGCCTTTGGGAAGCACGACGCGATTGTGCTCGTCGATCTGCCGGACAACGTGAGCTTGGTGGCGGCCTCGCTGGCCATCAATGCGAGCGGCGCAGTCACCACCACGACCACGGTGCTCCTCACGCCCGGCGAAGTGGACGAGGCCGTGAAGAAGAGCATCCAGTACCGTGCCCCGGGGCAGTGAGGGCGGATAGGGCGCGTTTCCGGCCCGAGTCAGAAAACCGGGCGAAGCCGGTGCCAGTGTCAGGACTACCTTGGCCGTGGTCCCGCTTCTTCTGTTCCCGCGTGAGGTTCTTCAATTTGCTGGTTCAGGACAGGGCTCTGGGGGTGGAGGAAGAGGTCTGCCCTGAATCCTCCGCCCACGAGGCTTCTTGGTCCGGTCCTGAAGAATGACCCGCTGGCAGTCTAGACACATGAGGTGTTGGCCACTCGGCGATTGGTTGACCCGCGACGACCCGCAACGAGGACACGATTGGGACATCATCATACCGGCTCAATGTAGCAGATCTGCGGCGATGTAGATAGGTCTTACAGAGGGAATTTAGATGCTGACGGAGTTAATACCCAGTCGTGATAATCCCCGTTGCGTCGATGGGAGCAGAAATGTGCGATGCGTGCGTGCACGAGGTTTGAGTTGGAAAGCTGATCGAATGTTCATCTCCAGCCTGAACCAGGATTTCGATTATCGAGTTTCTTCCCCACCGATAACATACATCCGACCGCCTCTGAATGCAAAGTCCAGTGGAGCCGGATATGTTAGCTGCGCGAGCCTGCATGCTATCGTAGCAGCAAAGATTGCTTTCTGAAGTGGTCCAGCGCTCCAAGTGCGCCGGGCGAGGTTTGTGGCGTAACGCCCCAATGCCGGTAAAGCGTGCATGCGGAGGTATAAATCCTCTCCGGGCAGCGCCAATCGGCGAATGCTGAACTGCGGAAGTCATGCCGTTCGAGACACTGACGGCTGGCGTCAAAAGGGCTCAGACCACTGCGCGCCATGGGCTCCAAGGCATTTTCGAGCCAGTCCCAATACTCAACTTGATCCTGTACGTCGCTATAAAGCGCTAACGGCCCATGACCAGGCACGATCACTTCTGGACGGAGTTCAAGCAGTCTCCTCAGGCCTCGCCGGATATTCTCTACAGGGCCGACCCAAGCCACAGGTGTGA
>Ga0187852_1002002_pt1 | contig 17625 bp, 18 predicted proteins | sample June2016WEW_6_40_FD_134511 | JGI IMG/M metagenome (GOLD analysis project Ga0187852, IMG submission 134511) | Peatland microbial communities from SPRUCE experiment site at the Marcell Experimental Forest, Minnesota, USA - June2016WEW_6_40 | ecosystem: Environmental > Terrestrial > Soil > Wetlands...
AACTCGGGAACGAAGAGGAGCTCATCCGCTCCCGCCTCGGCAAAGACGCGAAGAAAGTCCGGCTGGAGAAGCGGCTCGAAGCGGCCCTCGACGGGCATCCAGATGGGCCCGGATTCGAGGAAGCGCTGGAGCTCATCGCGTCCCGCCGGGTCAGCAAGGTGATCGGCGAGCGAGCCGATCGACGTCAGCAGCGCCTGGTTGACGCGCGCGCAGGAATTCAGGCCGGTCGCGGCCGCGACTTCCATCCACGGCATCTTCGCGCCGCGCGCCGCGATCTCGGCGTCTCCCGGATATTGACGCGTGGCGCTCCAGGCGAGCTCCGCCGGCACGCGCACGAATGGATGCAGCGCCACAAAGACGCACTCGAATGCGCCGCCATAGGCTTCCACGAGCGGTTCCGTGTAAGGCGGATAAGTATATTGTTCCGGTTGCACTCAAGAAAAATGATAGCAAGAAGCGGGGAGCAAGGGAGCGAGGGAGCAAGTTAACACGCGCCGGAGGCGGTCGCCGCGGCGACTTTGTTAGCCCCGCGCTTCAGCGGGGCCCCAAGAAACGGCCTTCGTTTCTTGAGGTGGGAGGGTGGGGAAACGAGATTGCCCGACCGCACAACGGAGTCCCGTAGGGACGGCGCAAAAACATTGCATTTGCAGGAATCAATTGACGCTGAGGAATGCTTTAGAGGCTTTCTTTCGAGCAAAAACCTAGCCCTCATTCAGTTCCTCCCTGCTTTAATGCCGGCCTGCGTTAGGATCCAGAGCGCCCTCTTGAGCGCGGAGATGAGGCTGGCCGCAACCGCAACTGCACCGATTCGCGGTGCTCCGGCAGCAATCGTCCGGAAAGCTGCCATTTGCCCCAAGCGGCCAGCCCGCGATCACAAGGAAGACATCCAGCACGAAAAGCCCGATCGCAATATCGTTAAACAGCGGCGCCTCAGGGAGGTTGGGCCAGAACTGGTTCGCCGCCCAGAACAGAAAGGCCGCGGCCAGCAGGATCGCCTTGGCCAGTTCCGCCGCCGCGCGACGATGGGCCAACTGAAAAACCAGATAGGCGCACGCGATCATGGCCAGGGAAAGAGCTGCAAGGGTGTCGTGGCTCTCCGCGGGAAACAGGCGTGGGGCAGCGTCCTCGACAAAGAGCAGCACAACGCTGGCCAGCGTCGCGATGCCCATGATCAGTGGAACCAGTTTGCGGATGCGATCAGAAAAGGTCTGCACAGTTCATTATTTTCCACTGCATGAAAGGAATCTATAAAGGCGCGCCCGTTGTTCCCACAGTGTGAACCGCCCTTCGTCGAGTAACGGCGCCACGCCAGCCCTGCGCGACGGATCGTTTAAACTTTATAAGGGCGTGGCAGCCGATCTCAGCAACATCTCACTGCGCGGGAGTCGCAATTTGGCCTTGTTGCTTGGTTTTGCCTGCAACGCGGTCGGAACGGCGCCCGTGCGAAGCCCAACAGGAAGAGGAAGCGCATGAAGTACGCCGGATTGCTGGTCATGCCAGCCGGATTCTTTCTCACCCTCACCGCGCTGGTGCTGTTTCCCGACAGCACGCGGCGGCTTGCATTCGTCCTGTGCGGCCTGGCGGTGGTGGCGATGGGTCTGGTGGTAGCGGTGCGCGGCCACATGCCGGCCCGCGGAGCGAGCCGCCCATGAACGCTACGGCTGCCATGATTCCCGCGCCCGCGATGAGCGATGCGGTCTTCGCCCTCACGCTGGCCCTGCTGCTTCTCGCGCCCCTCGCGATCGCCGGCGTGGCGCTCATCAACACCGGCCTGGGACGCTCACGTTCCGCCGCGCAGGCGCTGCTCGGCAATCTGGCGCTTGGAGCCGTCGCCGCCCTCGTCTTTGCGCTCGTGGGCGCGTCGTTTGCCGGAACGCTGGGAAGCTCAGACGCCGCCATTCACGCCGTCGGAAAGACTTGGGGCGTGCTCGGCCTCGGGCCGTTTCTGCTGCACGGGCTTGGCTCCGCCCCGCCGCAAGCGCAGCTTGCACTGCTCTTTGAGTTCATGGCCGTCGCCATGGCAGCGATGATTCCGTGGGGCTCGGGCGCCGATCGCTGGCGGCTTTCTGGCGGATGCGCTTCGGCAGCGGTGCTGGCCGGCATTGTCTTTCCTCTGGCCGCGCACTGGATATGGGGCGGCGGATTCCTGGCCGAGCTGGGCGCGAACTTCGGCCTCGGTGCGGGATTTCTTGATGCTGGAGGCGCGGCCACCGTGCACCTTCTCGGCGGCCTCGCCGCGTTGGCATTGGTTTGGATCGCAGGCCCGCGCCGCGGTAAATTTCCCCGTGAGGGCCTCTCCACCGCGATGCCCGGCCACAACGCCGTCTATGTTTTGTTCGGCTGCCTCCTGGCCCTCGTGGGCTGGCTCGCCTGGAACCTGGCCGGCGCGGTGATCTGGCTGCACGCGCCGCTCGCGGCGCTGCCTGGCACGGCCATCAACACATTGCTCTCGGCCGCAGCCGCGCTCGTGGCCACCTTTTCCATCACGCGCATCCGTTTTGGCAAGCCCGACGCCAGCCTTTGCGCCAACGGCTGGCTGGCAGGCCTCGTCACCTCGACTGCCTGCGCCGCTCTCACCACGCCCCTCGAAGCCATCTTCGCCGGCGCCGTGGCCGGAATCATCACCCCGCTCCTCGTCGAGCTGCTTGAGATTGCGCTCTCTATCGACGATCCTTCCGGCGCCATCATCGTGCACGGCGCCGCGGGCCTCTGGGGACTCCTGGCCGCGGGCTTCTTTGCCTCCCAGGCCGGGCAACTCACGGCGCAACTGGTGGGCATTGCCGCGCTGCTTGGTCTCGTACTGCCGCTTTTGTACCTGCTCTTTGCCCTGCTCAACCGCGTCGTCGCCTTCCGCGTCGATCCCGACGGCGAGCGCATCGGCATGGACCTGCACGAACTGGGCGGCGGGGCCTATCCCGAGTTCGTCATCCACCGCGACGAATCGTACCGGTAATGCCGCTCGTCCTCGCCGGCCTGTGTAAACTGCCATAAGGATCAAAATTGTATGGGATCTCTCATCGGGCTGTTCTGGCCGTGGGGCGTGCTGCTGCAGGCCGCGGCGGTTATTCACTTCATCCGCAGGCGGCCCGACACCTATTGGATCTTCATCATTCTCTTTCTCGGGCCGCTCGGCGCGCTGGTATACCTTTGCGTCGAAGCTCTGCCCGATCTCGGCCTTCTCCGCCAGTCGTTCAAGAGATTTCCGCGGCGCAAGCGCATCGCCCAGCTCAACCTGGAGATTCACGACAACCCTTCGACGGGAAACTTCGAAGAGCTCGGCGACCTGCTGATGGACGAGGGCAAGCTCGACGCGGCGCGAGCCGCCTATGACAAGGCCATCGCCGCGCGCTCGACGGTTGTGGATTGCTTTTACCGACGCGGCGTCTGCGCCCTGCTCGTGGGCGACGCAGTGGCGGCTCTGCCCGATCTCGAATTGGCCTTCCAGAAGGACCCATATCACGACTTCTATCGCGCCGCCGGCCTCCTGGCTCACGCCTACGCGAAAACCGGCCAGAAGGAAAAGGCCGAGGCCATGTTCAAGAAGGCGCTCGAGCGCTCGACGCTCTCGGAGACCTTTCTGAACTACGCGGACTTTCTCGCCGCCGAGGGCCGCCCTGCCGAAGCCCGCACCTGGGCGCAGAAGGTGCTCAATAAAAAGCCCACCATGCCCAGCTACCTGCGGCGTCGCGAGCGCCCGTGGTTTCACCGCGCCAGCGCCCTGCTCAAACGCATCCCGGCGTAACGGCAAAGCGTGAACCGGCTCTGCTACTTATGCGCCAGGAGCAGCATCGCCACAAACAAGGCCACCGGGATCAGCGCCAGTCCGGCGTAGAGTGCAAGCTTGGCGCGGTTGAGCCCCAGCCGGTTGCGCAAGCTCGGCCGGCACGCGTCTTCGTCCACGCCCACCAGCTCCTGGTGCTCCAGCTCCCAGGCCATCTCGGCGGCGGTGGCATAGCGATGCCGCGGATCGCGCTCCAGTGCGCGGAAGAGGATCTCCTGCAACTCGGGCGACACGTCCGGGTTTAGTTCGCGCGCCGGCCTGGGATCGCTCAACACGCGTTCATTTAAAACCACCAGTGGATTCGCGCCCGTAAACGGCGGCTGGCCGGTGAGCATCTCGTAGAGCATGGCGCCCAGAGCGTAGATGTCGCTACGCTGGTCGCCGCGCTGGCCCTTCACCTGCTCGGGCGAGATGTAGTCGGGCGTGCCCAGCGCTGGCGTCAGCGAGGTCTGCGTAATCCGGCGCGCGTCCTCCTTCAAGGCGATGCCGAAGTCGATGATCTTGATGCGGTCGCCCTCCAGAACCATGATGTTCTCGGGCTTCAGGTCGCGGTGCACCACGCCGTGCTTGTGCAGGTTGTCGAGCGCTTCGCAGATGGCCACCGTCAGCGCCACGGCACGGCCGATGGGCAGTTTTCCCTTTTCGTTGAGAACGGAGCGCAACAGCCGTCCGTCGACCCACTCGATCACCATGTACAGGCGGCTGCGCGCTTCGCCGTCGTAGGTCTTCACCACGCCGGGGTGGTCGATCTCCTGGCCGATCTCCTCCTCGCGCCGGAAGCGCTCGAGCAAAACCGGATCGGTTTCCATCTCCGGGTGCGGCACTTTCACGGCCACCGTCCGGCCGCTACGCAGGTCCGTCGCGCGGAAGAGCGTGGACATGCCGGTGCGGGCGACCTCCGCCTCCAGGCGGTAGTGGTCCAGGGTACTCCCAACTTCGAGCGCGTTGATCACTGCTGTCAGCATCGCAAGTTCGAGTCTTTCATGCAAAGCATAAGAATTCTGCAAGGATCGGCGAAAGGATTTGTAAGGCGAAAACGGGCATGCGCGAATAGGTACGGATGGATGCCCTGCGCCGCAAAATGCCGGTCTTCCGCCGGAAATCCCCGTATCATGGATGGCAGGATGCCCAGCCCACTTCGAATCTCACTGGCCTGCACGGTCATGGCCTGCATGCTATGGCCCGCCGCGACGCGCGCTACTACCGGAACAGCACATCCCGCCAAGCCCGAGCCGCTGCAGGAGACCGGCTTCCTGAACCGCAGAATCGAACTCGCTGGCATCACCTACCGCTTTCAGGTCTACCTGCCCGAAGACTGGCGCCGCGACGACGGCAAGAAGTGGCCTATCATTCTCTCTCTGCACGGGCGCGGCGAGCGCGGCTCCGAAGGCATGTGGCAGACGCAGATCGGCCTTGCCGAGGCGGTGCGCAATCATCCCGACCGCTGGCCGTTTGTTATCGTGATGCCGCAGTGCCCGCTCAACGCCCACTGGACCGATCCCCCGATGCTCGATCTCGCCATGGCCGCGCTCGACCAGGAGGCGGCTGAGTTTCACGGCGACCCGGCGCGTACCTACCTCACCGGCCTTTCCCTGGGCGGATACGGCGCATGGGAGCTGGCCCGATTGCATCCCCATCGCTGGGCGGCGATCATCATTTCCGCCAGCGGCATCTTCTGGAGCTACGAGCCGGAGCGCTGGCAGCAGGCCAGCCTCCTGCCCGCCGAATACGCGCGCGCCGTGGGCCACACACCGGTGTGGCTCTTCCATGGCAGCCTGGACGCGACCGTCGCACCGCGCCAGAGCGTGCTTATGTTCGACGCCCTCAAGGCCGGCGGCGGCAACGTCCGCTTCTGGCTCTACCAGGGCCTGCTGCACGATTGCTGGACCCGCGCCTACGACGAGCCGGAGGTGCCGAGCTGGTTGCTCTCGCACCGCACGCCCCCGGGCTCCGAAACGATGGCGGAGTTCATCATGGTTCCGCTGCATCCGCCCGCCATCAAGCTCACTACGGCGCAGCTCGACAGCCTGACCGGGCAGTACCGCGAGCCCAACGGCCACGCCATCGAGACCATCTTCCGCCAGGGCGATCAGCTCTTCGAGAAGTGCGCCAGCGGCGAGCTGATCGGTCTCGAAGCCGAATCCGCCGATTCGTTTTTCCGCCCCGGCGACGTGACGGGCGCGCGCACCGTCCATCTCACCTTCGAGCGCGATGCCCAGGGCCGCGCGACCGCCTACGTGCTGCACGACAGCCGCCACCAAGAACGCTGGGAGAAACAAAAACCGGTCTTCGGCAACTAGGGCATTTCCCGGATGGCTGTAGAGTCGCCCACAGGCTGGCATGGACATTTTCTTGAGGAAAGTGCCTGCCGCGGTTCCAGACGGCACTCTATGCCAATCCGGAAAATGCGATAGCTCAAATGCCGCAGGAAGCCATAATGTTTCCACTTTCCATGCAATTCGTTGCACATTGAGGGTCGATCTCTAAAGTTTGCTTCGCAGATAGGTTGCTTCAATACAATACTTTAAGGGAAAACTCTACTAGCCCCACTCTGGCATCGAAATTGCACTGTACAACTTACCAGCCCTCCTCATCGCTTGAAGCGATTGAAGGGGAATCGTGTAACTGACGCAATTCTTTTCGAAGTCTGCGCTGACGACAATACTCCGCAGCTTTCTTGGAGGTACGTAAATGAAAATGCGGTTCTTGCTACCAGTTCTCTGCCTTGCGGTTCTCTGCTTGACGGCGCCCTCTTTGGCCCGGGCCAGCGATCTGGTGGCCAACGGCAATTTCGATCTAAACAGCCCGCCTAACCAGACAGCCCCCGTGGATTGGACCTTAACCCCAGCGGCAGGCGGTTCGGACTTTCTTGTCGAGCCTGGGCCGGGTTATGGCGCCTACTCAGCGCCCAACTCAGCCAACTTCGGCGCTGTGAGTAGCGAAGACGACGAACTCTCCCAGATTTTGTCGACGGTGGCGGGCGACTCCTACACGCTCAGTTTCTACCTCGCACACGACACCACCGATAGCGCGAACGATTTCTCCGCGAGTTGGAATGGCAGCGACGTTCTGAGCCTGGTGGATGCGAGCGCATTCGGCTACACCCAATACACCTATACCGTGGCGGCCACGAGCTCTTCTACAACGCTGGCATTCTACGGCCGCGAAAATCCCTCATGGTATGACCTTGATAATGTCAGCGTGACGGGTCAAGCTGGCTCCGCTGTTCCCGAGCCCTCCAGCCTTCTTCTGCTTGGATCGGGTTTGGCCGGGCTGGCCGGACTGGCCCGCCGGAAGCTGAGGGTTTTGAGGCACAAGGCTTAAGGCTGCAGTTTTGGGCATCGCGCGAGATCGAAAGATCGATCTTCCAGGCGGCTGGAGCTTCACGGCTCTCGCCGCCTTTTATCTTGATTGCGAACGAAGGAGAGCCGGCATCTGCCCGATGGCGCACAGACGCCGACTCCAGACCTTCGATTCTTTTTGGGAACCTGCGATCTCTATCTCGCGTATCCTTATTCCGTTGAGAGGAGGCAAATATGTTTTGCAGCGGATGCGGTCAGGAACTCGAAGCCGGAAAAGGCTTCTGTGCAAAGTGCGGCCGGGCCGCGGCGCCGATTGTGCCGCCGGTTGCCCCCATGCCCGGCATGGAGTATGAATTGGCGCATTACGCCGGCAAGGTGCGCGTCCTCGGCATCCTGTGGCTCGTCTATGCTGGGGTTTCCCTCCTGCTCGGCTTGGCCGCGATGAGCTTCCTGCGAGGCTTCATGTCCGGCGGTTTTGGCCCCTGGGCGAACGGCTCGCCGTTCCCCGGCTGGTTCGGGCCGGCGCTCATTCACTTTGCATGGCTCATGCTCTCGGTGCGCGCCATTGTCTGCGCCGTGGCCGGATGGGGCTTGCTCGAACGCACGCAGTGGGGACGCATCATGGCCATCATCGCCGCGGTCGTTTGCCTCATCAAAATTCCCTTCGGAACCGCGCTCGGCATTGCCACGCTGGTCATCCTGCTCGGCTACCGGAATTCGACGCTCTACGACAGCCTGTGAGACGAGGTGTCAGGCGTCAGGTTTCAGGTTTCAGCGAGACCGTGCTGGCCTGGCGCCCCGTTCCTGGAACCTGACACCTGCATTTACAATCGTTCCATGACCTTCCCAGCCCAGCGGATGCGGCGGATGCGGCGCACAGAGCCCTTGCGCGCACTGGTGCGCGAGACCACCATCGAGCCCGGCGACCTCATCTATCCGCTTTTTATCTGTCCCGGCAAGGGCGTGCGCAAACCAGTCGGCTCCATGCCCGGTGTCTTCAACTTATCGGTGGATGAAGCGGTCCGTGAAGCCGAGGAGGCCGCACAGTTGGGACTCGGTGGGCTCCTGCTCTTCGGCCTGCCCGAATCGAAAGACGAGCAAGGGACCGGCGCTTGGGAGGAAAACGGCATCGTGCAGCAGGCCTTGCGCGCCCTCAAGAAGACGGATGCGGCCAAGAAGCTCGTGCTCATCGCCGACGTCTGTTTGTGCGAGTACACCAGCCACGGCCACTGCGGCGTGGTCGCGAAATCGGGCGACACCTTCGACGTAGACAACGACCCGACTCTCGAAATCTTGGCGCGGACTGCCGTGAGCCAGGCCCGTGCCGGCGCAGACGTGGTGGCTCCTAGCGACATGATGGACGGCCGCGTCGGGACCATGCGCAAAGCGCTCGACGCCGCGGGCCTCACCGAGACGCCCATCCTCAGCTATGCGTCGAAATTCGCCTCTGCCTTCTACGGTCCCTTCCGCGAGGCCGCCGACTCCGCGCCGCAGTTCGGCGATCGCCGCAGCTACCAGATGGACGGCGCCAATCTCCGCGAAGCCATGCGCGAGATCGATCTCGACATCGAGGAGGGCGCGGACATGATCCTGATGAAGCCCGCCATGCCCTATCTCGACGTGGTGCGTGCCGCGCGCGAACGCGTCGACGTGCCCATCGGCGCCTACCAGGTCTCCGGCGAGTACTCGATGCTGCAAGCGGCCTTCCAAAAAGGCTGGCTCGACCAGAACCGCGCCATGATGGAGTCGCTCCTCGGCATCCGCCGCGCCGGCGCCGATTTCATCGTGACCTACTTCGCCAAGGACGCCGCCAAGCTGCTCTAGCTCGTAGTCCGCAGTCCCGTGGCGTCGCACCCCCGCGAGTTTCCCATTCCCTGCCGGTCCGGGATATACTCCCTGCAATCCCCGCCGCTCTTCTCAGGAGGCCTTCACGATGCACTTCCGCCCAAAGCATTTTGCCGCGTCCTTGATTCTGCTCTGCGCCGCCCTGTTTTGGGCCGCGCCGCCGCTCCACGCGCAGACTGTCTCCGACAAGGCGGATAAGCTGGTACGCCTCATGAAAGAGGACGCTTACGACTACAAAACCACCACCTCGCCTTCGGTTTTCATCATCCATTTGGCGGGCGATCACCTGAAGGACATCAAGGTCGTTCTAGCGATTGGCGACGATACCGACAGCGACCTGGTCATCTTTGTCACCGTGACCCCCAAGGCCACCATGCCCGTCACGGCCGATTTCCGCTACACCCTGCTCAAGTTCAATCACGAATTCGACCAGGTCAAGGTCGGCTTCGACGCCGACGACGATCTCTCGGTGCGCATCGATGGCTCGATGCGCCTGGCCGATGCCGCCTATCTCAAGATCCTGATCGACCAGGTCAAAACCGCCTCCGACGAGATCTACGGCAAGATTCAGCCCTCGCTGCGGCCTTGAGCGCAGAGGCAGCCAACGGGTTGCGCACTGTTTCGCAAGAGACGCATCGCCCGTGCCCTATCCGTTCGCCGTTTTCCAGGCGAAAGTGTGGGATAGCACGAGCTGTTGAGACACGCGATTTTCGCCTGGACCCGGCATCGATTTTGCATTTGGGCCGCAGTGTGTTTTTCTAACTAGAACCTACCTATGCTTAAACGACTCGAAGCCTATTTTGAATTTGCCGGCCTGGGAACCAACTGGCGCACCGAAATCCTGGCCGGCATCACCACGTTTCTCACCATGGCTTACATCGTGCTCGTGAACCCGGCCATCCTGGCCGATGCCGGCGTTCCCTTGCCCGCCGCAACCACGGCCACCTGTCTCTCGGCGGCCTTCGCCTCCATCTTGATGGGCATCGTTGCCCGTTACCCCATCGCTCTGGCGCCGGGCATGGGCCTGAACGCCTATTTCACCTACACGGTCTGCCTCAAGATGCACGTCCCCTGGCAGACGGCCCTGGGCGCGGTCTTTCTTTCCGGCGTCATCTTCCTCGCCGTCACCGCGGCCGGCTTCCAGAAGACGATCCTGCGCGCCATTCCTCACCAGCTCTACGCCGCGGTCGCCGGCGGCATCGGCCTGTTCATCGCCTTCATCGGCTTTCAGCACGCGGGCCTCGTGGTTCGCGATCCCAACACTCTGGTCGGCATGGGCTCGATCCGCAACCCCACCACCTATCTAGCGCTCTTCGGCCTCATCCTGATGACCGCCCTCGAAATCCGCAAGGTCAAAGGCGCCATCCTCATCGGCGTGCTCAGCGTCACCGCCTTGGCCTGGCCGCTGCACCTCGTGCACTGGACGCGCTCCACCGTCAGTCTCGGCGCGCTCACCCAGACCGCCTTCCGGCTCGACATTCGCGGCGCTCTCGGCAAGGGTTTGCTTGAAATCGTCTTCGTCTTCTTCTTTGTCGACCTCTTCGACAACCTCGGCACTCTGGTCGCCGTCACCAAGCGCGCCGGGCTCATCGCTCCCGACCACTCCATCCCCCGCTTGAATCGAATCTTGTTTGCCGACGCCACGGCCACGGTCTTCGGCTCGCTCACCGGAACCTCCACCGTCACCAGCTACGTGGAGTCGACGGCCGGCGTCGCAGCCGGCGGCCGCTCCGGCGTCACCGCCATCGTCACCGGCCTCTTGTTCTTGTGCGCCGTCGTGGCCGCACCCTTCATCGGCGCCGTGCCCGCGGCAGCCACCGCCCCGGCGCTCATCCTGGTGGGCTCGCTGATGCTCACCTCCATCACCGAAATCCACTGGCACGACCCCCTGATCGCCGTTCCCGCCTTCCTCACCCTGGTCCTCATCCCCTTCACCTACTCGATCGCCAACGGCCTCGGCTTCGGCATCATCGCCTGGGCGGTCCTGCACCTGTTCGCCGGTAAGGCGCGCCGACAGGACTGGCTGCTCTATCTGATGGCCGCCCTCTTTCTCGCGCGCTTCATCTACCTCGGAGCGAATTAGCGTCTGCTACTATTTGCTCGTCGAACGAAACGGAGTCCCAATGGACTGGCATTGCGTCCTGGCCCTCTTCCTTGGCGGGGCATTTCTCGCCAATTCCCTGCCCCACCTCATCAACGGCATCTCGGGGCGCAGCTTCCAGTCTCCCTTTGCCAGGCCTCCGGGCAAGGGCCTGTCCTCGCCGACGGTGAATGTCTTGTGGGGGTTCTTCAATCTCGCAGTGGCCTATCTGCTCCTGGTTTGCGTGGGCGGCTTCAACATTCACAATCCCTGGCAGGTTGGTGTCGTGGGCGCGGGAATTCTTGCCATGTCTGTCATTTCCGCCCGCGCCTTCGGCCGTTTCCTCAGTTCGGAGTAAATTGGCGGAGTGGGGTTCGGTCCTGGTCCTTGCAGCAGGCCCGCCGGGTTTCCCATCCTTTCGCGTCTTTCGCGAAAGGGTGGGAAACCAACAAAGTTGGGCGTACCATCTTTGCAACCGCCTCACACAATAACACAGCACCCGGTGGAGTGGCGGCGGGTTATACTCCCGCAGGCTCTAGCAGCCCGACAGTCACAATAAAATTTGGACAACCATGAAAAACTTACCTGAGCTAGTTACGGATAGGAACGCATTCTTAGATTTGCGAAGAGAATGTGAGACGATCATTGATACGCAGAAGCGACTACCGGAATTCGTTTTCCGACGTCCATTTGCAAAGTATTTTGCAATTGAACATTTCGCGATTCAAAGGAAAGAATTCATACTGTTTCTTTCAAGATTAGCTAATTCTTCAAAAGATGAATTAGTTAACTACATGACACTCAAACCTGATCCTGTAAGCTACTACTTTCAACACTACGATTTCTATGGTTTAGCTTCATTTCGGCCCTCAACTTTGGCAGAAAGATATTTACCGGTGATGTCTCGCGATGGGCACGTTGATTCTTTTAGGGCGCGTGGCGGAGACGTTGGTGTATTTTGGGGTTCTTCGCTAAAATGGGGGATTTTTTGCGACAGAATTTCATGGGAATTAGCTGTAATTGCTGTTTCGGAAAAGATAGAGGTGCCAGCAAATGAAGAGCTAGGGATCATGGACTCGTCCCTTTTTTGGGATTATATGAAAAGTCTGTATTGGTGGGACCAATCTAAAGCGATTGAGTTTGCCAAAGTATTTGCTTTGAACTACCGAGCATAAACTCGTGATGATACACATGCACCTCTCATCCCGCCTTCGAAATCTCGCCATCCTCCTCCTCGCGGCCGCAACCACCCTCTTCGCCGACGACACCTACCGTGTCGTTCACACCTATCCCCACGACCCCAACGCTTACACCCAGGGCCTGGTCTTCGTCGATGGCCATCTCTACGAGAGCACCGGCCTCAACGGCCGCTCCTCGCTGCGCATGGACGATCTCGCGACCGGCCGCGCGCTGCAATCGGCGCCGGTCCCGTCGCAATACTTTGCCGAGGGCCTCACCGCGTGGGGCAGCACCCTCGTCCAGCTCACCTGGCAGTCGCACGTCGCCTTCGTCTACGACCGCTTCAGCTTTCGCCTGCTGCGAACCTTTCACTACGACTGCGACGGTTGGGGCCTCACCGCCGACAGTAAAGACCTCATCCTCTCCGACGGCACCGCCACGATTCGTTTCTTCGACCCCGCCACCTTCCGCGAAGTCCGCCGCATTGAAGTCAAGGACCACGGCCAGCCCGTCACCCAGCTCAACGAACTCGAATACATTCGCGGCCAGATCTACTCGAACGTCTGGCACACCGACCGCATCGTGCGCATCTCGCCCGCGACCGGCCAGGTGCTGGGCTGGATCAACCTCGCCGGCCTGCTGCCAGATAACGAGCGCTCCGATCCTTAAGCTGTCTTAAATGGAATTGCATATGACGCCGCGCACGACCGCCTCTTCGTCACCGGTAAGCTCTGGCCCAAGCTCTTCGAGATCAAGATTGTCCCGGCAAAGCCCAAAGCCGTTCCCGTCCATCACGCCAGTTAATCTACTGCCAGTCTCCCGACCCGTAATTTGTACTTCAGTTGCATCTCCCGCCGTGAACAATAAAACCGCAAATTCGCGACGTCGCGTCAGCGACGCGAACTTGCCGCTTTTGTCTTTTTGGTATTCCGAGCGAGCCGGAGGAGCAAATCGGAACCGCCCCTCCACCAACTCCCCGCCGCCACCGCCCCACCGCCCTCCGCCCGCGTATACTTTTCCGCAAGAGGTTGGCCCTCAAGATGGATGATTTCTTCATGCCGAATTCCCTGCCCAACGTGGCCCTCCTCTGGACCATCGTCCTCGCATTTCTCGGTTACCTGGTTACGTTTCTCAGCAACCGCATGATGGCGCGCCGCGCCGACCGGCTGCGTCTCGTCAATCAGCGCCTCAACGAGTTCTACGGCCCCCTCTACGTGGCCACCGTCGCCGGCAACATCGCCTACAAAGCGCTGCTCGCCAAGCAGGGCAAAACCCACTGCCATCCCATCCGCGACGAGGACCTCAAAGAGTGGGTGCTGTGGATGAAATCCATCTTCATGCCTCTCAACGACGTGCGCGAGAAGATCATCATCGAGAACGCGCACCTCATCGTCGAAGAAGAGATGCCGCAATGCCTGCTGGATTTTGTCACTCACGTGGTGGGCTATAAAGCGCTGCTGCTCAAGTGGGCCGAGGGCGATTACACCGAGCGCCGCTCCATGATCGGCTGGCCGCCCGAGTTCGATCTCTACGTCGAGCGCTCCTACCGCGCCCTCAAAGCCAAGCAAACCCGCCTGCTCCACAACGCCCTCTGGCGCGCCTGGCGCCGCATCACCCGCCGCACGAAGTAATCGCCGCGCAACGCGGAGCGCATCCGCGCATAAATAGCATTACCATCTTGAGCGGAGCATGTTCGGGACCCCATGATCGCCTCGCAATCATGGGTAGCGTCTCACCTCTGGGGAGAGTCGAAGGATCTGTGGTTGTGCTTGAACCGCCCGAATCGCGCGCAAAGATCGCCGTCCGGGCCGTCCGTAAATGTCGATACGGCCTATAACGCCGTGATCTCCCGCCTCAGCCCTTTTCCGGACCCGGTAATCTCTCCACCATCGGAATGATGCTCGCCGCGTTGTGCAGCCGGAACCACGCGGAGATACCCGCCGCTGCCGCCAGCACTGCGACCACCCTTACGGCCGTCGCGTCGAAGCCCAGCCCTGCATGCCAAAGGTACGCCAAAAGCAGCAACTGCCCGATCGTGATGTTCAGCGAGGTGAAGAAGTTCCCGAAAACCCGCGTCGCCGCCTCGTTCATCTTTCCCGACGCCGCCAACCGGAACCGGTCGACGAAAAACCGGTAATAGCGCCAGTTCCTCCTCCGATTCTGCTTGCACGCCCAGGCCAGCACCATCTCGATCCCGATCGAAATCGCCTGTTGCATCAGCGCGATCGCCACGATCACGCACGTCGTCACCAGCGTCGAGGCGTCCAATTTTTCCAGCGCTGCATTGTCCACCTTGCAGTCGTACAGAATCGCAAGCAACCGGAAAACCCCATACGTGGCCATCCCCGGCAGTACCAGAGTCAATAACAGCCACAGATTCTTGGCCAGCTCTTCCATCTTCCGCTCCTGCCCGCTCCCGCGGGCGCTTCCGGCATCGGTCTCCTGCGCGTTTCGGGCCTGGAACCCGCTGCCTAGCCCATCTCATCCCGAGCCCTCTTCTGCTCTGTCATCCTGAGTGTAGCGGTTCGTCCGCCACGGCGGACGACCTGCGGAGTCGAAGGATCTGCGGTTGTCCTTCGTCGAAAGCCTGTACGCCGGGGCGGGATTGAGAGCCGGGCGCCCAGCGTACCGATTTTGAGACCCGAGAACCACGAATCCCGGCCTCTACTGGCTACCGGCTACAGGCGAACGGCTTTTCACGGTTCACGCCCAACTGCCCACGGTTGTCAATCCGCCCTCCCGCCCGCAAGCGTTCCCCGGCACCCCCCAAACGGAATTCTTTTTCCTATTCCGTGCGCAAAGAATTACATCCTCTCGCGATAGGAGAGGGCGCGCCGATTGTTAAGACTTTTGTTTTCAACGTGTGGATTGTCGCCGAGTTTGGCCGAGCAAATGCTCAGAACAGTGCAGGGTCAGCTGCGTACTCTCCGGCAGAGCACTGTGTGTTCACCTGATAAGTACGTACAGGCAAGCGGCTCATTTTTGCCTTGGCGTCGGCCTTTGGCCTGATCCCGGAGGGCGTTCACGTCCGCAGATTCTATCGTCGGCCCAGCAGAGAGACTGCGCCGGTCTGAATCGCGCAACTTGACTCCGGCTTCTCAGCCAGAGCCATCCGAATTGGAGGAAACATGAGGAATCCACTACAAGCCACACTGTTCATCGCGGTTTTCGCCGCTACCGCTCTGCCGGCGGGCGCAACATCTACGATATCGTCAACACCCACACCTGCGGCTGATGCCATTCAGATTCCCACTTCGAACTATTTCGGCTCGGGCCCTCAGTCATACGTCGGATCTGATCCGGCGTCGGTTTACACCTGGACCTCGACCAATGCCTCCTTCCAGAGCGGGGCGGCCTTTGGCTACACCGGGGGATATGGTTTCGGGGGTAACGGGTACTGGGACGGTGGATTGGGACCGATGAACGGCGTCAACGATGCCTTTAACGTCTATGGCGTCACCGACACCATGACCTTGGACTTCACTAGTTCCACACCGGTCTATGAGATCGGTGACTACTTCAATTTTGTCCCCGGCGGCACAACTCCGACCACGCTTTCGGTATACGACGGCGCCACGCTCCTCGATTCGGTTAACCTCAACAATTACACATTCCCAAGTGGCACCGACGTAGGCCTTTGGGTCACATTTACTGAATCCTCTCCCATCACATCATTCACTCAGGCCGACAACTACGTGGGATTTGCCGATCCCTATACCACTGGATATACCACTCCAGTCATTCCCATAACTGGTCCTAGCTCGGCCACGCCCGAGCCAAGCAGCCTTCTGCTCCTTGGGAGCGGCCTCGCCGGGCTTGCCGGCCTCCTCCGCCGCAAGTTCGCCAAATCGCTCTAACCCTCGCAGGACCGCTTCGCTGCTTCCATTCTCGATTATGAAAAGCCGGGGAAAACTCCCCGGCTTTTCAATTGAGCGGCCACCGCGAATCTCAGCAAGCAAACTCACCGCAACACAGGGTGGCCCTGGTTCCGATTCTGGGACCCGGGAACCATCGAGACCGGCATCTACCGGCCACTGGCTATAGGCTACCGGCTGTTCACGGTTCAGGGTCCACGGCAAGCAGTCCACGGTCCATGGCCGTCAATCCACTGCCCGCCCTCAGACGCTCCCCAGCGCCTCCAAACGGAATAAGTTTTCCCATTTCCTGCGCAAGAAACTACATCCCCTCGTCCTAGGACAGCAGACTAAAATCGCTAAGTTACCTGTTTTCAATGCGCTGCCCGTCGTCGAGTTTGGCGGGTCAAATGCTACACAGGAGTAAAGACTCGGCGACCTACGCTCAGGCAGGGCACCATCCGTTCCCACGGATGGGTATGCATCTGCGCGCGGTTCACTGTTACCCGGGCACTGGCCTTGGGACCAGCCCTCGGAGAAAGTTCACGCCCAGAACGGCCATGCGGCAGGCGGCTCAGGGCCCAGATCTTGAATGGAGAAGGAAGCCATGAAGAAAGCGGTTCTTACAGCATTGCTCCTCAGCCTCGTTGCCGCGGTTCCCGCGGTTGCCGATTCCACCTTGTACAACAACAATGGCCCGTATTCCGACGGAGCTAATTCATCGTTCGAATCCGCCTGGACCATCAACTACGGATTTGTCGTATCGGATTCGTTCGCTGTTGCGTCGAATTCGACGATAGACGCTGTGGATTTCGACGTCTGGCTTTTTCCGGGAGACACGCTGACAAGCGTGGATTGGTCGATTGGGACCAGCCCCTATGGCGGAACTTCGTCAGACGCGTCGATCGCAACCCTCGTCGCGGCGCCCAATTCTTCCTTGGACGGCTACACCGTAGACGTGGCGACCATTTCCATTCCCGATGTGTCGGTCTCCTCTGGAACCACCTATTGGTTCACGCTCCAGAACGCGGCCGTGCCGAATGGCGATCCTGCCTTTTGGGACATCGGAAACGGACCCTCAGTCGCATATGAAAGCTACTACGGGCCCGTTAATGGAAATCTATGGGCCGGCTCAAATTCGACCACATTCCAAGTTTTGGGCAACTCTTCCACAAGCCCAGTGCCTGAGCCCAGCAGCCTTCTGCTCTTGGGAAGCGGCCTCGCCGGGCTTGCCGGCCTCCTCCGCCGCAAGTTTGCCAAGGCGCTCTAACTTTCGCAGGACCGCTTCGCTGCTTCCATTCTCGATTGTGAAAAGCCGGGGAAAACTCCCCGGCTTTTCAGTTAATTGGCCGAAAACACCGAAATCCTTTCCGCGAAATAATCGGCAAACCGAACATGACCTTCGTAATATATGCGTCGACGGTTTCTTGCCGTATTCTGAGGCGTTCAGGAAAACAGAATTGAATCGGAGAGGAAAGACAATGAACAATCTGTTTCTAGCAATGTTAGTGAAAATGCAAAACCTGATGAAGCACGAGGAAGGTCAGGATCTGATCGAGTATGCCCTCGTCGCCGCCCTGATCG
>Ga0187852_1002003_pt1 | contig 17618 bp, 12 predicted proteins | sample June2016WEW_6_40_FD_134511 | JGI IMG/M metagenome (GOLD analysis project Ga0187852, IMG submission 134511) | Peatland microbial communities from SPRUCE experiment site at the Marcell Experimental Forest, Minnesota, USA - June2016WEW_6_40 | ecosystem: Environmental > Terrestrial > Soil > Wetlands...
CCGCCGCAAACGCCAGCGGCTTCGTCCTTGTCACCTTATCGGGAGTGGCTTGGCCCGTCACGATTCTGCATCGCCCCACGCCTACACCTTTGGGCTAAGTCACTCCCGATCAAGGCTAGCGACCAGGCAGGGGTAATCCGCGAACGGCTGGACCAACTTCCGAGTCGCCGAACTCGTCCGGAACCTTATCTTTAGGCTTCCCAAACTCTGCTTGCGCGGGTATCGTGGGTTGTGCAGAACTCCTCTCGGAAGCAGGGCGGATTGCGAGGAAGCGCGACCCGGAAGTAAACGACAGCATTCGATGCGGGAGAGTTCCATGGGCAAGCGGCTGGCAAGGAGTGAGTTATTTCAAGAAATCCAGGTGGAGCGGGAGGCGCTCAACACGCTTCTGAAGCAGATCAAACCTCGGCAGATGACGCTGCCGGGTGTTACCCCCGGCGGATGGTCTGTGAAGGACATCCTGGCCCATGTCGTGGGTTGGCAGGGGCGAATCCTGGAATGGCATGCAGCAGAGCAGAGAGGTGAAACCCCGGCCGTGCCGGCACCCGGATTGACGTGGGGAGATTTGAAACGCTTCAACGAGATGATTTATCAGGAACATCGGCGCCGTTCTTCCAAAGCGGTGTTACTGGACTATGAGATCTTTCATAACCGCATGATCGCTCTCATCGAAGCCACTCCCGATGCAGACTTGGTGGCGGTAGGCCGGTTCAAGTGGATGGGGCCGACGTGGACGCTTAGTGACTACTGCCGCGCGGAAACTGCAAGTCACTATCGTTGGGCGCGCAAGTGGATTCGCCGCTGGAAGCGCGCACAAGAACAACAGAGTCGAGACGACTAAGGCGGCAGCAGGTTATGCAGCGTGTTTGACTCATGGCGCCGGTGCGTGTCGTGAGACCGCACAGGAGGCAGTTAGCCATGGCTCTCTAACTGGAGCGAGTTCTTACGTTATTCTTGCGTAGCCGGTCGGCAAGAACCTTCATCACCGCGAGCGCGAAGAACGGAGTCTCTTGCACCATATACTGAAACCGTTTCCGATCGACCGGCACTAGCCGGCAGTCGGCCTTCGCCACCACAGTGGCGCTGCGCGGCTCGTCATCGATGAGCGCCAACTCCCCAACAATGGAACCCGCGCCAGCGGTTTCCAAGATGGTCGAACCGTCCAGGATATCGACCTCCCCTTCCGTGACGATGTACATTGTTTCGCCCGGTTCTCCCGCCTTAACAACAGTTGCCCCGGCGGCGAAGCCTGTTGTTTCCTGGTTACGAAACAGATTGAGTAATAGATTGTGAGGGGCCATATGCTTTTCTTATCCTCATTCACTGGAATTAGTTCGTTACCCTCTTAGCCATTGAGAATATACCCGCATTATGCCCGACGCCAGTGAAACTCAGGGTTTGACGTTTGGCAACGCGGCTGGGGCCTTTCCCACGATATTAGGGGGCAGAGGCAACCATGACGCCGTAAGATGACTTGCGCGGGAAAGCGGCGCGATACCATCATTGGAATAGCGTGAGACGCCATTCCCGAAAGGACCGTTTTGCTATGGTCAAAGATGGTTTTTTCCTCCTCACAGGCGCCTTCGGCAGCGGGAAGTCCACACTGCTGCAATATCTGCAATTGCGTGGTATTCGGGGAGTCGTTGAGCCGGCTCGACCGATACTTGCGCAACAGCGAAGCGTTCAGGGAAACGGACTCCCGGAAAGAGATCCCCGACTCTTTGTCAAACTGATGTTCTCCCGAATGTTGGATGCATACCAGCAGACTGACGCGTTACTGGGGCCGGTTCTCTTCGACCGGGGAATACCAGACATTCTTGCCTATGCCGCACTTTTCGGCATCGAGTTTCCGCCGGGTGAGAATGCCGCGCATCTCTATCGTTACAACCCGCACGTTTTCGTCGCGCCGGCCTGGGAAGAGATCTATTGCATGGACGACGAGCGCACGCTGCCGTTTTCCCGGGCGCGCGAGTTTGGCAACAGCGTTCGAGCGATCTATGAGCGATTCGGCTATACGCTGATCGATCTCCCCTGTGCCGGCGTGGAGGAGCGTGCGGACTTTATCCTCCGTCACCTCGGGGCCGCCTAATCACCTGGGGCCTGTGTTCGCTTTTGGGAAAGGTAGTGCCGCAATCGGACATTCCCGCCAGCGAGAGAATGCCCAGATATATCTTATCTATCCATTTTTCAGCGACTTAACGACGGGCTGGCAGTGGCAAGCAGCTTGCACGGGTATATCCCCGATGTGCAAGCGTTCTTCGTCAACCGTTTCGACAGTTGGCCGCGTTCAATAGACCGAGACTGGCGGTGTTCACCGCCACTTTTGCCTTGCCGGGTGATGGGTTCTCGTTGTCAAACTCGGGTTCGGAAGTGAATGGCGCGAAATGCGGACCCTTCACCCCCTGGTTGACGGACGGGCGTGGCAGCCGCCGGAGGAGACAAAATGACGACCTACACGATCGGCCCGTCAGAACCCAAAGCGCCAGGAACGACTCGTCCGCTCAGGTATGCAGCCGAGTTACTGGGCGACTTAAGGGTTGCGCTACGCTCACTGGGAAGGGCCCCCACGCTGTGGGTCACCGTAGCGCTCACGCTGGCGCTGGGCATTGGCGTGAACGCTGCCATCTTCAGCGTCGTGCGCGGCGTGCTGTTGCGTCCGCTGGTGAATCGCGATGAAGATCGCCTGATTTACATCCAGCAGAGCGCGCCCGGTCTGCAAGTGGACAATGCCACGTTCTCAATTCCTGAGATCACTGATATAGGCGCCCACTTGAAGACCATCAGCAAACTCGGCACGTTCTCCACCATCGACTTCACGGCGCATGGATTCGGCGAGGCACGCGGAATCCACTCCGGAGTTGTCGACGGCGCCTATTTTGAGGTGATGGGGCTGAAGCCGGTGTTGGGCCGCCTGCTCGACGCGCGGGACGATGGTCCCAACGCCGCCGGCGCAGTGGTGCTCACGTACAAGTTCTGGGTCACCACGCTGCATGCGGATCCTGGCGTGATAGGAAAGTCGATACGGCTGGGCAGCATGATGCAGCTCCGCTCAGCAACCATCGTCGGAGTTCTCGAGCCCTCGATTCCCTATCCGGCGGAAACGGAGATCATCGCCAACGTCGTCTCGAGCCCCCACCACCTGTCGGCAACGATGGTGCAGGGCCGCGAGCACCGCATGACCGATGTATTCGGCCGGTTAGCGCCTGGGGCCAGCCTCAAGTCTGCGCGGGCGGAGCTTCGGGCAGTGTACGGGGCAATGGTGGCGGCGCATCCTGACGTTTACAAGCCTCAGCATCACTTCCAAATCAATGCGAGGCTGTTGCGGGAACAGATCAACAAGGACGCCAGCACCGTACTGTGGCTTTTGTTTGGCGCCTCGGGCCTGCTGTTCCTGATTGCCTGCTCGAACGTCGCGAACCTGATTCTTGCTCGGACTGTGCGCCGCGAATCGGAGTTGGCGGTCCGCGCCGCCCTGGGAGCAACCTCAACCGACCTCCGCCGGTCTCTGTTGGCAGAAGGCCTGGTCCTGTGTGGCAGCGGAGGCTTGGCTGGCGTGCTGGTGGCCATCCCGATGGTCGCCGTACTCGCGCGTTACGCGTTGCGATTATCGGTGAGGGCGGCGGATCTGACGGTCGATTTCAGCGTGCTTTGGATGGGCTTGGGGCTGGCGTTGGCAGCGGCGGTGTTTCTCGCCTACGTTCCCCGCCTGCCTTCCGCCGATAGCTCGCGTGGGCTGGGGCTAACCAGCAGCGCCGGCCGCGTCACCGGGACCAGCCGCCGCCGGATTCGGGTTTTCACCGTTGTCCAGGTGGCCGCGTCATTCCTGTTGCTGGCGAGCGCTGGTGTGCTGCTGAGGACGTTGCTTTCGCTCGAGAAAGCGCAGCCGGGCTTTGAAACCGGGCATGTTCTCATTGCAAGCCTGCCTTTGACCTCCGACGGCCGAACGCCGCAACAGGTCGCTCAGTTCTATCAAGAAGCCCAACGAACCGTGAGTGCATTACCGGGAGTGGAAGAAGCCGCAATCGGTCTGATGGCCCCGTGGCGCGATAGTGGTTTCCTGCGATTCACTCTGCAGTTCGCGGTCGAGGGTAGAAGAAGCGAGACCAGCAAGGACGATCTGCGTGCCCGGTTCCGCTTCATTTCCCCGGGCTACTTCACCACCCTGGGGATTCCCCTTCTCGAGGGGCGTGATTTCACGGAGGCCGATCGGAAGGAAGCCGAACCCGTAGTCATCGTCAGCAGGAGCATCGCGCAGCAGCTCTTCCCCGGCCAAGTTGCCCTCAACCGGCACGTCATGTGGACCGATCCTCTGATCAAGTACGCGGACATCAGCCCTGCGGCCAGGCGCATCGTAGGTGTCGCGGCCGATATCGACGACGCGAATATCATACCCCAACGCAACTTGACCATCTATCAGCCATTCGCGCAGGGGCCCCTGTTCGGGGGCTGCCTGGTTGTGCGCGCGAAGAAGGACCCCTACGCGCTCGTTCCGACCATTACGAAAACCATTCGCGCCGCGGCTGCCACTCAGCTCATTGAGCACCCTAGCACGCTGGAAGATGTCCGCACCGAAGTTCTGGCGAACAACCGCGTGAGTGCCATCGTTTTCGGGGGGTTCGCCGCCCTCGCCTTGGCGATTTCAGTGGTCGGAGTTACAGGCGTGCTGGCCTTTTCGGTGAGCTGGCGCACGCGCGAGTTTGCAATCCGGCTCGCACTGGGCGCCCAGCCGCGCCGGATTCTCGCCGGCGTGCTCATCGAGGGGGCAACGATCGCTGCGATTGGGATTGCGGCAGGTGGGCTGGTGGGCTGGGGGTTGTCACGCTTGGCCGGCAATTACGTTCCGGAACTCCAGCTTCCCGGACCGATTCCGTTGATAGGATCGGCAGCAGTCATCGTCACATCGGCAGTCCTGGCGTCGCTGGTGCCGGCCGCTCGCGCTGCGCGGGTCGACACCCTTCAAGCCCTTCGCGCCGAATGAGACCGCGGCTCCGCCCTCGACTGGATCGAAATCTCTCGGAACCACAGGAGCGCTCGCGAGGTGGATGGTGGGAATCGATTGGTAATCGGGGCGAGCATGGGTGTCGACGAGCAGTCATCGCGGAAGTAGACCGCCATCTCGCACGTCCGCTGGTGATATCGGCGGCAATCCGACGTTCCGGGCGAGCGACGCGCGACTGGGAAGCTGTTCCGGACGGCCTCAGCAGGCGGCGAACTTTCCAGGGCCACCGGTTACCCGCGATCAAGTCGGCTTGCCACTCCTCTGCCCGTGGCTACACGAACTCCCGAGATGATCGCATTCCCGGGCGAACGAACTGTCCCTCGTTTGAGTTCTTGGACCTTAATCGCTCAGCGTCTGCGGTCTTGCCGCGCGACCCTCTTCAACGGAATTCTGTCACGGAGGCTGATGAATAAATTCGTCATCTATTCCGCAGGCTCGTCCCGAGAAACCGTTCGAATGCGTCTAGAATCTTGCTTGGGAGATCCAGTGCAGCATTACGTTCTTCTCTCCCAAACGAAAGATCATGACCTGCTCCTTCCACTGGTATTAAGGCTGTCGGGGCAGGGATCAGCTTCAGCGCTGATTCCATCTCCTCCACCGAACCGAACGGGTCCCGCGAACCGTGCACGAAAAGAGCGGGCGTCCGCAGACTGGAAAAATGGGCGGTGCGAAGCTGGTCGGGCTTGCGAGGAGGGTGCAGCGGGTAAGAGAGAAGCAGCAGGCCATCGACAAGCGCAGCATCGTTGGCCGCGACCATGGTGGCTTGCCTCCCGCCGTACGAGTGCCCGCCAAGAAAGACCCTGTGAAATGGGCGGTCGGGCGCCAGTCTTCTTATAGCTGCAACCGCACTCTTCAAACCTTCGCGATCCTCAGCGCCGGAGCCGGAAAAGGGTGGGCCGTGCGGACGCTTCTGGCGATACGGTAGGTCACATCGCAGAACTGTGACTCCCGTTGCGGCGAATGCGCCTGCCACCGCCACCAATAGTGGTGCTTGACAGTTCGAGCCGGCGCCGTGAGTCAGCACCAGCGCTTCACCCGCTTTCGCATTATCCGCCGAGACGGCCGGCCTGTGAAGGAATCCGCGTACCGGCGGATCGGAGTCAATCGCAAACGCCGATACGTTGGGGTCAGAGGGTCGAGGCATAGAAACTACCGACGCGGATCTAGCGCCACGTTGCCTCCCACGTTCCTGAAAGGGCCCTGTCCAGATAGCTTGCCGCGCTAATCAGTGCGAGATGCGTGAAGGCCTGAGGAAAGTTTCCAAGATGTCGTCCGTTGGGACCAAGCTCCTCTGAATAGAGTCCAAGATGGTTGGCATATCCCAAGAGCTTCTCAAACAATAACTGCGCCTTTTCCAAGTCGCCGGAGCGGGCCAAGCACTCGACATACCAGAACGAGCATGCGGTGAAGCTCCCCTCTCCACCCGGCAAACCGTCAACATGCGTGCGTTCCGCCTCGTAGCGACGGACCAGTGGGCCCTCGATCAGTCTTGTTTCGATGGCTTTCATCGTCGAGAGCCACATGGGGTCCACCGGGCTAATGAACCTTACCATAGGCATCAGCATAGCCGAAGCATCCAATTCTTCTGTTCCCTTAGCTTGCACGAACGATTTCAGCCGGTCATCCCAGAAGTTCGAGAAGATATCATCCCGAATCGCGTCACGCGCGCGCCACCAGGCATCGAGAGGACCGGAAAGCGAACGCTTCTGTGCCAGGCGCACAGCACGATCGAAAGCCACCCAGCACATTACCCGAGAGTGCAGAAACTCCCTGGCGCCGCCGCGGACCTCCCAGATCCCCTCGTCAGGCCGCTGCCAGTTCTTTCCTAGCCACTCCAGGATGCGCTGAACGTTCTGCCATCCGGCGTAGGAAACGGGAGCGGCGTACTTATTCGCCAGGTAAATCGAGTCCATCATTTCGCCGTAGATGTCGAGTTGCAGTTGCTGATATGCGGCGTTTCCAATGCGCACGGGCCGCGAGTTCTCGTACCCGGCCAGATGGTCGAGCGTAAGCTCGTCGAGCTTTTGCCTGCCATCAATCCCATACATTACTTGCAATGGCCCACGCTCCGCGTTGTCACTCAAGCGTCCTTGCAGCCAGTCGATGAATCCTTCTACTTCCTCCACAAAACCGAGTCGAATCAGTGCATACAGCGTGAATGTTGCATCCCGCAACCACGTGTAGCGATAGTCCCAGTTACGCGTCCCTCCAATCTTCTCTGGCAGAGAAAATGTAGCCGCCGCAATCAGCGAGCCGTGCTTGCGGCTGACGAGCAACTTCAACATCAAAGCCGAGCGTTGCACCATTTCCCGCCAGCGGCCCCGGTACTTGGACTTTGCAATCCATGCCTTCCAGAAGCGGCCTGTTTGCTGGAAGCGCTTTTCGACGAGTTCCATCTCAGGCGGTGCTCCCTGCGGACGCAGCCCACCGAACACGAAGGTCGCTGTTCCACCGGCTTGCAAACTGAAATCTGCGATGGCGTCTTGAGCGTGTTGTCCCAACGCAACACTGGAGTACAACGCCATCGGCTGAGAAATACTGTCGGCGGGAAAAAACGTCGCGCACCGATCCGAGATTTCAGTCTTGTGCCCTGATGCGGCATAGTTAAATCTCGGCTGGCAATGCATTTTGAAACGCACGTTGCCGCGGATCACCGACACCATGCGAACGATCTCATTCGGCTGTTCTGCGTCGTCCTCGATGGGCATGAAATCTGTCAGCTCGGCTATGCCTTCCTCGGCAAGGAATCGCGTCAGGAGAATGTTCGTGTCCGGCAAGTAGAGTTGGCGTCTCCTCACGTTTGTGAGCTGGGGCTCGATCTCGAAGCGACCACCCGCTTTGTCGTCGAGCAGCGCAGCGAACACGGTGGGGGAGTCGAAATCGGGGAAGCAGAGAAAATCGATCGAGCCATGCATGCCCACCAGCGCGATCGACCGCATGTTGCCGATAACCCCGTAATTTTCGATGGGCTGAAAGCTCATATGTTAGGAAGGGCGATGCTCGCTTGGCGGACCTCCGCGAAACTCCAGCGTGGCTTGCTTCTACCAATCTTCTCATGAGGCCACTTCCAACCGCAAGTCTGGGTTGGAGCGTATGAGTGTCGACCGGCTCTCCGAACTACGACCGGAGCACCTGCAATTCGCCGGCTGACCGTGAGCAGAGGCGCATTTACAGTATGTTTGATGGTTTTTGCCGGAAGGCTAGAAGCTGTTTCAGAACCGCTCGGCAGAGGACAGATTACTGAATGCCGCCCGGGATCCCCGGCAACCGCGCAGGCCATCAGCCCCACAGGGGCTGAACATGAGTAGCCGGAGGCAACGCCCCCGGAAACGCTGCCCCCTCGCCCCCTTCCCCTCTCCCCGTTTGCGGGGAGAGGGGTGCCGAAGGCGGGGTCGTGGTGTGGGGTCGGTTCCGGGGGTTTCACCCCCGGCTACTCAATTTGCTCCCCTCCGGGGAGCACGGCTTCGCGCGCAGTGGACCATCCACGTTGCAATCGGGTACAGTAGGCTTTGAAACAGCTTCTAGCCCGAGCGGCCCTCCGAATCATCAAATTACTGATGAAGGTACTCCGAGGATGAGTGCTGCGGGTCACTGGCACTCCAGGCAATTCACTCCTTTGGCGGCGTGCAGGCTCATCTCATATTCGTGCACCACGGAGTACTGGGTTCGCGCGTGACATTCGGCGCATTTCCCCGTGGCGCGCACCAGTTCCCCGCTGGCCTGTTCCGTCTCCACCCGCGGCCGCGCCCGGTTAATCAGAAACGCTGCCAGAATCAATGCGAACGCAATCGTAACTGCCTTGAACACCGATCGAAAAGCCATAGGAAGTCCCTACCTACGCGAGGTGCTTGCTCTGCTCCAAGAAATGATTTTAGCGTAAATTCATTTTACGGACGGTGTTCCAAAGTGGCCCCCCGCGCCCGGCGAAGTGACCGTCGATGGCGCCGGCGGAACCCTGATCGCAGGTATGTATGAAGTGCACGCATACCTTGATCAGGACGAAGCCCTTCACACTTCAAAACACTGCGTCAAACGCTTCCCCGGCGCTGATAGGCTACTTTACTTGGCATCAAGTGCTTCCAATGAGCAAGCAGTGTTGAACTCTGTCCGCATGGCGCGGGGCGGCAGGAAGAGCATGTGACCTATTTTGCTCGAACCTCAACCGCCCCCATCTCCCCAGGTTGCAAGAGGTCTGTTTCGGCGACAAAGTGAGTGCCGGCCACGCTAGATTCCCGCAGCAGTTTGCCCTGGGCATCAAAGTACTTGACCTCAAAATCACCCGCCTGTGGCAACCACAGGCTCAGGTCACTGCGAAAAGCAATGTGCTTGGGCTCTGGCGTATCGTTGAGGATCAGCAGAAGGAGCCGGCCGCGCAACCCGTAGGCTCGAACAAACGCAGTAGTAGCCTCGCTCAGAACGGACTCACCGAGGGCGTTCCCCTCGACGAAATAGGGCAGGAATTGCTTGCGCATCGCCGCCGCGTCTCTCAAAGCCTTGCCCAACTGTGGACGTTCGCTAATCAAAGCCGTGCCGTTCGGCTCATCCTCCTTGCTCGGCATCACATTGAGGTACAACCCTTCTGCGAAGCATTTCTTGACGGCCAGGGGGGAATCATCAATGTTGCAATTCAATCGCGGGGAGCGCAGGACGCTCACCAGCGGACCGGCATCGAGGTAGTCGACCCAGTTCCAGGTGTAATCCAGGATCGAGGTGTCCCACTCGAGGTCGGTACACGATTCGCTGCCGAAAGTCGATTGCGCATCCTTCGACTTGGCCACAGTCCGCACCTGTTCAATGGTTTTGATCAAGCCCGGTTTCTGCCCAGGGGCTTCCTTGTAGCTAAACTGATCGAAGGAAAGCGAGGCCATGCCGCGGTTAATCCAATCGGTAAGGGCTCGGAGCGTGTCTTGCTGCCAGAGCGGATTGCCGTCATCGATGAAGGTCCCTTCCAAATCATGGGCATAATAGGGTCGGAACTGTGGAATTAACTCCGTGTGGTAGGTCCAATCATCATGTCCGGGTGTAACGCCGTATTTCCCTGGCGCTCCGATGATGTGAATGCTGAAGAAAGGGGCCACGTTCACACCCAGAGTCTCAGCTTGCTTTATTCCCTCGAGGAGTTCCTTCTCGGTTCCGAGGTCCCTTGAAAAGTGAACTGGCATGCTGAAGTACCCACTGGTCCAGAACCAGGGAACAAGCTCGTCCAGCCCGTATTGCAACGCGTCCGCCGCCACTCGCGGTAGGTCCTTGTATGAAAAGGCCGCCTTCGCCGGATCCTTTTCCGGAGCTTGGACCATCCAAATGGACTGGAAGCCCAGTCCATTCCGGATGTGGGTTGGCAAGGCACGCGGAGGATTTACCTGCTGGACGTAATCGCGAAACACCTCGATGCCTTTGGCCCAGCCGCCAGGATGGGCGGTTAACCAAAACTCCCCGCTTTCCCAGGTCTGGCCGGGATCAATCTGACGCTTGTGTTGCCAAGCGAGGCGCAAGTGCATGGGGTCGTGTTCAGCACGATAGGTCAGAACATCTGGCCGGTCCTCCGTTCGCCACTTCCTCTGAAAGACGCTCAGTCCACCCCCCAGCCCGCCAAAGTCGAGCCACCTCAGCGCATTCTGGGAGTAATATCCTCGCTCCGCCGGGTACTCCTTCCATCCCACCCTGTCATAGTACGGCGGAGCTGAATCGGGCGGGCGGAATGGAATTGTGAAAGGGTGGACAACCCCCCGGGCCAGGCGCAATTCCGTGTTCCCCACCCCATTCGAAGGCGTTAGACCCCAGAGGTCGGGGAAGAGGACTTGGGGGATGGGCGCGTTCGAATGATTCTCAATCTGACAAGACAGAATCACTGTCCTTCCATCTTGGGCGGGGCGGACTGTCACGCGAGCGCTCACATGACCCTCGGGAAGTGGGAAATTGCTCCTGCTTGGACCCAGCGTTTCCCATCCAACGGTCAACGTGTTGCCCTCTTGAACCACCTGGGCCTTCGAAAAGCGCGAGGCCAGCCTGAGCGGCGTAAACGCACTGGTCGGATAGGCGACATCGAGCAGGCCTGAACGCTCCTGTGTTCCCTCCAGCAGGACACCCGTGGCTGGGGAAGAAAGATATTCGAGGCTCCCGGACTGACGGTCGAACCACAGATCCATGCCGTTCATGTTTATCTTGAAGAGGCTTTCCTCGGCTGCGCTTGTTACGGTAGCGAGAAGAACGGTGCAAAGCAGTTCGATCAGGATGTTGCGGCTCGCGCGTGACATTAACGTATCCTCCTTAATAATCCGATTGTAATCTCAATTCTCTTGCCTATGATGTGTGAATAGCTTTAGACTGCACAACTATCAGCCAATGAATTAAGAGTAAGGACGATGGTAGCCCGGACCGGCGTTTCTAAGGACCGCGGCTCTTCCTGGGGAGGACCGATGGGAAGGTTGATGGCAGGTGTGGGGCGCTGTGACATTACTCCGGCGCCCGGGACTCCGCAAGGTGGCTGGGGCGCGGCGACACACCAGCGCGGGCTTGACGCTGACATGCCCTTTTTCGCTACAGCGCTCGTCCTGAAAAGCTCAGACCAATCAGTGGCCATTGTGGACATCGATTCTATCGGGTTTGAAGCGGATTATGGCAGCAAGATCATGGATGCGGTGGTCGGCTTAACAGGGCTTCCGCGCCAGCACGTTCGCCTCTCCTGGACTCATACCCACTCCGGGCCGAACACCTTCCGCCTGAAGTCCATCACTGAGGGGCTGGACATGGTCTTAAGCTACCTCGAGGCGCTGCCCCTACGGATTGCGAGTGCGGTATGGAAGGCACAACAGAACCTTAAAGCGGCGCGGCTTGGAGCGGCGTCAGGCAAATGCCAGATCAACGTCAATCGCCGCCTCCGATTACCGGATGGAGGCGTAGTGGTCGGAAGGAACTGGGAAGGTCCCGTTGACCCCACAGTGCGCGTCGTGCGTTTTGACGATCTCGAAGAAAACCCCCTTGCCACTATCGTCCACTACGCCTGCCACCCGACCACCATGGCGTGGCAGTGCCGATATTTCACTCCGGACTACCCGGGCGTCACAAGGCACACCGTCGAGAGAGAAGTGGGAGGTCTCTGTCTGTTCCTTCAAGGCGCGACAGGGGACGTGACGCCGCGGCGAGGTTTCACAGGAGACCTGAAGGTTTATAGGCGCCTTGGCTTGTTATTGGGTTTAGAATCTGCAAAGGTGGCGATGGGAATTGAGACATTACCCAAAAAGGAACTATTCCAGGGGGTTCTTCAGTCAGGGGCGCCAATTGCGCTTTACGAGGATAGTCCGACCGAGCCCGATGAAGTGGACCTGCGAGTCATCTGGCGTCTGCTGAGACTTCCTCTTAAAGAGCGAAGGCCACCGGATGAACTAGAGGCAGAAGCCAAAGCAGACCGGTTAGAGCTCGAACGGACGCGCGCGGAAGGAAGTGAAGAAGAAATCCGCATAGCGACGGCAAGAGCGGTCCAGGCCGGCTGGCGGGCAGATTATGCCCGGCTTTATTACGGTAAAACTCACAGCGACTGGCCATTGCAGGGCATCCGTATTGGGCCTGTAGCGTTGCTGGCCATCGCGGGTGAACCCTTTACGGAAATTAACCAGGCGATTGTTTCAAGCTCTCCTTTTGCTCACACTCTGTTTTCGGGGTATTCCCACGGGGGTTTTGGGTACATCCCCTCGCGGAATGCCCATTTGGCAGGAGGCTATGAGCTGGAAGCTTCGCCATTTTCCGTCGAGGCTTCCGACGTCATCGTGAAGGAGAGCTTGGCATTGTTGAGGGAACTGGCCGGGGACTAAGGTGAATTGTCGTTCTTGGCCTAGCGTAAGCCGGGTAGCGCTGAACGCCGGTTGTGAGGTCCGCGGCTTGTCCGCAGGCCTAGAAAAAGCCGTGGAACGCAAACCGGTGGTCCGCTCTACCCAGTTACAGAGCCACATATTCAGCTTTGCGCGGAGGAACAGGAGCATACAATGCGGCTTAAGGACAAAGTAGCAATTGTGACAGGCGGAGGCACAGGAATAGGCAAAGCCATCAGCCTTCGGTTTGCACAAGAAGGCGCCAAGGTCGTAGCTGCGGGCCTTGATTTACCGCCGCTCGAGGAAGTGGTGAGACAAATTGAAGCGGCGGGTGGAGAAGGACTCGCTCTGCGGTGCGATTTGCGAATTGTCGAGGATACCCGGCGTGTAGTGGATGAAGCTCTCAAGAGGTTCTCTACCCTGCACATCCTTGTCAACAACGCGGCGATGGTGGACTTGAACAGGACGATTCAGGAAATGACGGTTGAGGAATGGGATGGATGTTTGAATGCCTCGTTGCGAAGCGTTTTTCTTATGACCAAGTGGAGTGCCCCGGCCATAAGACAGGCGGGCGGCGGAGCCATTATCAATTTGGGTTCCGTCGGGGCAGTCATGCCTTGGGCCGAGGGGGGTGCTTATTGCGCCTCGAAGGGCGGCGTCATCACGCTGACCAAGGTCATGGCGATCGAATATGGGCCCTGGAAGATTCGAGTCAATGCCATCAGCCCTGGCGCGGTGATGACTCCCAACCTTCAACGTGCCATCGAGCACTTCCGGCACGAAGATAAGTTAAATGCCAAAAGTGTGCTGCATCGCGTCGGTCAGCCGGAAGAGATAGCCAACGCCGCCGTCTTCCTGGCGAGCGATGAAGCCTCTTACGTGACTTCAGCCAATCTCTTTGTGGATGGCGGGTACCTTATAACATAGTTCGCTGAGGCGGTATTCCCAAGCGCGCACGCGCCTATGCACGGCCCAGCAAGCTCGTCCCGCCGGGCGGGACAAAGCCGCAGCAAGCTGCCGCACTCCGAAGCCAAAAAGATAACGGGGGGACCCTTGGTCAGGCATAAATTGCAAGTTCGAAGCCGGCAGGTGACTTACGCCACGGCCACACTTATCGGCATCATGTTTCTGTGCCCCATGGTTTGGCTGGGCCTGGGAGAGCTCGCGAACGCTGCCACATCTCAGAAGCATTACTTTGGCCACGACGCTCGCGAGGACCAATACGGGGTGATTGCTCCATGGTACACGGGTCAGAACGGGCAATACGACTTTCGCGTCCGCGTCGCCGCTGAAACCATCAAGCGATATCCGTGGGCAAACCGGGACCGCGCGGTCATGCCGGCGCCGGAATACGCCTTCAACGGAAACTGGAATATCGATTCCGAAGGCAGGATCACGATACCCAATGAAAAAGATTGGCAGAACGGTGACCTCGCTCAGCGCGCTGGTTACATCATCAGCAGCATGCTCGAGTATTACAGGTACTCCGGCGACCCGGCCGTCTTTGCCATTCTCAATCCAACAATCGACTACTTGCTCGACCATTGCCAGACGAGCGCAAGCCACGGCTGGCCGAATATTCTGATTAGCGTACCGACTATGGGCACTCCTTATGGCGATTGCCGTTTGGGACCAAGTGAAGAACTAGACCGCGGGAACGGAAAAATGCAACTGGATATCGTGGCAGAGATGGGACTGCAATTGGTGCAAGGATACGAACTGACAGGCAACCTTCGCTGGTACGAAGCAGCCAAACACTGGGCTGACTTGTTGGCGAAGAACCGTCGCTCGGAGCCAAGCGCATCGCCGTGGGGACGCTACGCGAACAAGGCCGGCGGCGCAGGAATGAATGGGGAGCAGACGGGGGGAGTGGCAACCATCCTGTGGTTCCTGGATGAGATGATTCGCTCGGGTTATACAGGGACTGACAACAGTCTGGTGGCGGCGCGCGACGCAGGGCGTAAGTATATGCGCGATTCTCTGCTGCCGGCCTGGGCGATTAACGACTCCTGGGGGCGCCATTTCTGGGATTGGGAAGATCCCGTTCAGACTCTCTATCCTACGGATTTCGTGCCCATGTATCTCATGGATCACAAGGACTACTTTCCGAATTGGCGCAACGACGTTCGCAATATCCTGAGCCTGAATCTGAATCATACGAGCGTCAGTCCAAAATCCAACGGCGATACCTTTAGCGGCGCCTGGGCATATCCCGAGTCCTCCGGTTGCTGCGATCGCTCCCTGTCTTATAGCCCGCAGGAGTTAGCGAGGACCTTTGCCCGCTACGGAGTGGAAGCAGACAGCGAGTGGGCAAGGGAAATTGCGCGGCGTTCAGAACTTCTAACGACCTACGACGGACTGGAAAACGGGCAGGCCATGGATAACATCGATGGCGGACCTCTTGTGGACGGAAACTGGTTCAAGATTGCTCAACCCATGGCCCTGGATTACGTATTGAAAACCATGGCCTGGCTTCCCGAGGTAACAGGGCCGAACCGCGAGAATCACATCCTGCGCAGTTCCGGCGTTATCAAACGGGTGATTTACGGTGCGGGAGAGATCCACTATTCCACTTTCGATGCCCCTCCGAATAGCATCGAGGTACTGCGTCTTGCTTATTTGCCCACCTCGATTACAGCTAATGGCAAAGCGCTCCAGCAGGGCTCGATTCAGTCAGGAAATGGATACTCGGTCGAGCCTCTCAAGGGGGGCGATGCGATTGTGTATATCCGGCATGATGGCGCGAAGGAGATTGCAATTCAGGGAAACGACCCCCAAGTCATGGTCGATGACACAGAAATGACCTTCGAAGGAGATTGGCAGAAGACTCCACATAAGGAGGATTTCAGGGGAGCTTCGCGCACCGCTCGGGAGCCTGGGGCGAGCGCGAGTTATCGGTTTCGAGGAAACCAGGTCCGACTGGTGGGTCGAGTCGGCGAGAGTGGGGGTCTTGCAGCGGTGTACTTGGATGGGATCAAGCAACTGGTTGGAATTGATTGCTTCAGCCCCCTGCCTCTTCATCGGCAGATCCTTTACTACAAGAATGGGCTCTCGAACGACTTCCACACTCTCAAAGTAGTCGTGCAGGGGCAAGGAAACCCGATATCCAAAGGCAAGGAAGTATACGTGGACGGGCTGGAGTATTCGCAGGCCGCCGGTGATAACGGCTTTGGCGAGGGCGGCGGACCAAAGGAAGCGCAACGATTTATCTTCGGATATACGGGAAGGAGCGATTACCTCGACTCTCACGGACAAGCATGGAGGCCCGGGACGGAATTTGTAGTGCGATCGGGAAACCTGACGGATGCCGTAGCAAAGACTTGGTGGACCATGAGGCAGGCGACTTTTGTGGAGAATACGCCGGACCCGGAACTCTACCGCTATGGGGTTCACTGGCCGGACTTCACCGTGAACGTGACTGTGGGACCCGGTGACTATCACGTGCGCTTAAAGTTTGCGGAGACGCAATACGAGGGGCAGGGCCAGCGGAGTATGACGATTTATGTGAATGATGACAAGGTGGCCGAAGGGCTGGATGTTTTTGCCAGGGCAGGTGGTGCAAATCGGGCAGTCGATCTGGTCTACAACGATATTCACCCCGAACATGGAATCATCGCCCTGCGCTTTGTTGGATCAGCTTCGCAGCATGGCAAGGGAGAAGCCATGGTGCAGGCTATCGAGATCGGTCCAAGCAGGGATTAGGGATTAGGGAGTGGCGGGAATCCTCAGGATGAAGGAAACAAACACCAAGCGCCTTTACGACTGGGGGATGTTGCTCCTCTGCAACATGATTTGGGGCAGCCAGTTCGTTATCTATAAGATCGTTCAAAGGCAAGCCGGTCCGGTCTTCGCTGCCCTTTTCCCAATTACTATCGCCACGCTTCTGCTCCTCCCCATTCTACGCAGGGAGCGGCAAAGGGCGGCTCCGGCGGTTAGCAGCTTCTCGTTGCGGGGAGATGTTTTCCAATTCATTCTCATCGGCGTTTTCGGTCAAGTCGTAACACAACTGTTCGTGGCGTGGGGGGTTAGATTCACGCTCGCCTCCAACGCCGCACTCTTGGCGCTGAGTCTCCCCATCTTGACTGCAATCATGGCCTACCTGTTTCTAGGCGAGCGCATGACGCCGGTCCGCTGGTGGAGCTTCGCGCTGGCGATCGCCGGAGTGATCGAGTGCTCGGGCATCCGATGGAGGGAAGTAAACCTGGGTAGCTCGAAGTACCTTATCGGCAATCTGATGTTCTTCTTGGCGATGAATGCCAGCGCCTTCTACAATACCTATAGCAAGAAACTGCTGCGGCGCTATTCACCGCTTGAAGTTCTGTTCCGAAGTTACTGTGTGGTCGTGGTGGTGATGCTGCCTATCGCACTTATTACGGAGCCCCAGACTTTCCGGAACATACCAAACTTCACTCCGGCGGTGTGGCTGGGGTTCTTCCTCTTGGCATTTTTCCAATATTTTCTAGCTATGCTGATGTATCTCAGCGTGCTCACACGTCTGGACGCAACGCAGGCAGGACTCTCCAATTACCTGATCTCATTTTTCGGGCTGTTCGTGGCATTTCTTGCGCTTCACGAGCGGTTGACCAAATTCATGATATTGGGCGGATTACTGGTTCTTGCCAGCACCCTGCTGGTAACGATCTACGAAGGAAAGCAAAAGCTCCAACCCGCTCCCGCTGCGCCGCCGGGGAGCTAGTGTCCTGTATCATAAATGTCTTTACTAATCGACAGGGTTGCTGCATACTGGATTCACTATGCCGTTGCCTGCCGCACCCGCTCTTCGTCTGACACTCTCTCAGCGCAACGAACTTGTC
>Ga0187852_1002004_pt1 | contig 17614 bp, 13 predicted proteins | sample June2016WEW_6_40_FD_134511 | JGI IMG/M metagenome (GOLD analysis project Ga0187852, IMG submission 134511) | Peatland microbial communities from SPRUCE experiment site at the Marcell Experimental Forest, Minnesota, USA - June2016WEW_6_40 | ecosystem: Environmental > Terrestrial > Soil > Wetlands...
GGGTTTTGCCAGTCACCATGATCTCGGTCGGGCTTATCGGTTCGGCATCGGCCACTTCCGCCAGGCCGAGGGCGATCCGCGCCATCGGCCGCGCAGTGTCGACCAATACAGTCTTGCCCACAGCCACGGAGAGTTCATTCGCGGAGTCCTGCATCGAGGCCCCCGCGGGTTGTGAAAGAGATGGTGAACTCTGAGCCTGTAGGCCCGGCTCGGCGCACAGGACAAAAAACAATGCGCCGATACATGCAATGGGTTTTCCAGCCTTCGCTCTCACTGCTGTCCCTCGGAAGTACCAAATTTTTTCTCGCTCCGTTTCGCCCCGTTGATTACCTCGACGGTAAAGGCCGGGGGTGGTGCGGCTTTGGGAGCGGCCTTGACAGGCCGTGCTTTTACCGGAGCGGGAGTCTGATCCGCAAAGAGGTTGGCCGTGTCCGTGACTGGAACCGCGTCAATCTTTGTATCCAGCGGGTTCCGCAGCACTAGCTGGATCTTTGTCTGACCGCCGGCCAGGCTCAGGGTCTGGGCCTGTTCCGGGGTCACCAACAGGTTGACTACCTGGACCGCACGCGGCTTGCCTTCGGGGTCCTTTTGAATTTCCTGGCCGGCCGACAAGACCTGGATGTTCTGAAGCAGCGTCTTTTCCAGAGTGCCTGTCGAGGAGCTGGAACTGTTGACGCCGGGGGGAAGGCCCGCGATGAGAACGTCCACGCGCATTCCGGGAGTGACGAACCCGGCCACGCCCACCACCTCATCGACCCTGACAGCGCACGCTCTCATGCCCTCAGGAATGGTGGCTGCCAATCCACCGCCGGAGCCGGGGGCGGCCAGACGGTTTTCAATAATGGGCTCGCCCTGATAGAGGTCCGATATGACGCCCCGGCCAATGGCATTCTCGGGCTTGAGAATGGCGCCCTTGGGAAGCACTCCTGCGATCTCTATGGTCGTCAGGTTGGCGGCGTTCAGAACGGCTCCGAGTTTGATGTCCGCGTTAGCGGCAACCACGTGGCTGGTTGCTGCCGGTTTTGCCGCCGCCAAGCGGTTGCCTACCATGCGATACACCAGAAAGGCGCACGTGCCGGCTACCGCGAAAGCGAGGAGAAGGATCGTCACTAGTCTTCGGTTCATTTGGAAACCTGTGTGAGTTGGCTACCCCGCCAACTCCGCCTTGCTGTCCCTTGTGACAATTGCCGTGTCCAAGGAAACGAGTTTCAATTTCGCGCCGAACCCGGGGATGGCGGTGACAGAAAGTCAGACAAGTTCAAGCGTGTGACTAGTGTACACTCTTTTCCCCAGATGCCAACGAAATTCAGCCGAAACGAAAGTGGTATTAAGTTGAGGCATCAAGAAAGCCATCAGCGCCCCAGCTGCAAACGGTTCCGACAGACAGCGTAAATGATTACTAAAGAGGGACATGGCATCTTTCACTTTCCGGCCCACTTGAAAGTGTATAAAATGTGACCAAACCTGTAAAGTAAAGAAGGACTATCCGGCGCGAGGGAGGGTGCTCAACCGGTCATGAGGTCTTCCCGCACGATAACGCTCTTTTCCGAGCGACCGGATTTGAGCCGGCGGTCATCTTCCTTTGCGGTCTCGATTGTGGTGCATTTGGCCCTGTGTGTGGTGGTTCTGGGCATACTGCGCCCCCCGCAGTTGAACAACCGGGTTCTCACCGCGCGATATGACATGCGGCATCTGGACCTGAACACCCCCAATGAGGAGATGCGGCGGGCTGCCGCCAGCGCCCTCAAGCAACCTGGCCCCCGTAACGCAGCGCACAAGCCTTCACCCGGCGGGAACCCAAACCGGGGGGAGGTGGCGATTTTGCGTCAAACTGTGCAAGCGCTGAAGCGGCAGCAGACGCTGGTGCAGCCCAAGGTTCAGTCCGATTTGAAGCTCGCCCAGGAAATCCCGGTCCCGACCATCGTGATTTGGCAGCCGGAGAAGACCCCGCCCAAAGCCATCGTTCCGCCCCCGCCGGCAACACCCATGGCCGCCGCCGTGCTGCCCAGGTTCGAGGCGCCCAATCGGGAATCCAGGTTGGCTGACGTTCGCATCTCTGCCACCGGCCTGTCCAAGCAGAAAATGCCGGTTCTCCCCAGCACCACCTCGCCGGTGGTGGTTCACGGGCCTGATTTGCCGCAGAAGGTTCCCCAAACCACCTCGGTGTCGTCCGCGCAGCCAACTCCTACCGCCGTCTTGTCGCTCTCTGACCTTCGCATGACCACGGGAAGGGTCATTCTGCCGCCCGCAAACACCTCGGGGGCCTCGGATTCACCGGGGGCGCTGACGCAGGGACAGGGAAAGGACACTTCGCAGCCGGGGAACAGCAATGCGGCCGGTAAGACCGGCGGATCGGGAGCGGGACAGGCCGCGGGCGTTACGAAAGACCAGCCGGCCTCCAGCGGCGGCGCTGGCGAGCGGAGCGGTGGTGGAGCCAACGCCGGCCCTGCCCAGAAGGCTGATGCCGGCTCCGGTTCCGGTTCTGGTTCCGGCGACCGGCCTTCGACCGCCCATATTACGCTGGCCAAAGACGGCCAGTTCGGGTCGGTTGTGGTGGGCGCCTCGCTGGAAGACAAGTATCCGGAGACGGCCGGCTTATGGAGTGGCAGGATGGCCTACACCGTTTATCTGCACCTGGGCCTGGCCAAGAGCTGGATTTTCCAGTACTCTGTCCCCCGCTCCGCAGATGCCGAGGAGGCGGGCGCCAACGCTCGCCTGGACGCGCCCTGGCCCTTTAACATCGTGCGTCCCAATCTTGATCCCGGCGAATGGAACGCCGATGCCCTCATGGTTCACGGCTTCGTCAATCAGGCCGGCCGCTTCGAGGCGCTGGCCATCGTCTTCCCCCCGGATTTCCCGCAGGCCAAGTTCGTCCTCGACGCGCTCGCGCAGTGGCAATTCAGGCCCGCCACCCAGAATGGCCAAAATGTCAAGGTGGAAGTGCTGCTGATTATTCCGGCAGAGGACGAATAAAAAACATCCCGGCGAGTCCAATGGGCGGACTCGCCGGGAAGCGGAACTTGATTCTCCTTCAGCCGGCTAACTCACGCCGTTGGGAATCAACCGCGGAGTAGGCCCCAGTTTTCCCGCGATTTGGCTGAATATTTTGGCTAAGCCGCCCATCGGGTTTGTCAGCGTGCTCGCGCAGCCGGTGCTTGAGGTTTCAGCGTAGAAGTCACTCCAGGAATCGGCGATATCCTCAATCGTCACGCAGGGAACGAGCATCGTCGGAGGCGCGGTGATCGGGACCTGAGCGGCAGTACCGGTAATAGGGGCACTCACGCTGGTGCTGTCCGTACCTGGATAAGCGGTCGGAGCGCCAAGCAGACATCCATTCGTCTCCGAGCCGTAGGCAACCCCGATGACCTCTGTCCCCTGATTATGCGCATACTGGGCCGCCGCTATCGCCTGCTGGCAATCATCGTTGGCGTCTGGATAGGTTCCCCATGTGCCATTAGTGCTGCTATACATATTCTTGGCCGTTGAGGAATAGGTCGTCGTCGGGGTGTTGTTAACCGAATACCCGCCTACGCCGGCGGAATTCTTGGTGCTGGCAGTGCTTCCCGCTAATGGGAACCTGCCATCCGTAGTGGCATAATAAGCATTCGCCTGACCATCACTGACGAAGATGATCACGTTGGTCGAGGTTATCCCAGGACGAACAGCCGCGATAAGAGGATCCGCCAGGTACTTCTCGGCCTGGAGCGCCGCCTGCGCCGCATAGATTGAGCTGGCAAAGTAGGTTTCACCTTCGCTGCCGGAGGTAGCAGGATAATTCGGGGGCGTCAGGCAACCTGCGGTAACAGTGCCGCTGGTACTGGTGTTCCCCACGACCTTCACAAGATAGGAATTGGGGTTCATCACTTTTCCCCCCGAACCGGGGTACCAATCGCTCGAGAAACCATTTACATCCGGATCGCTGCTGGTGCTGGGTGTTGTGGGGGGTGGTGTGACCTGGTAGGTCGCGTATGTCGTGCCACCGTTATACGAGATCGGCTGGTAGCCGAGTATGGACGGGTCACTGGCTACTGGATTATAAGTCGCCGGTATTTTGGGCAAGGTATAAGGCATAAACGTGGGGGTGCCTCCGCAGGTTTCGTCATACCCTACCGTGGTCGTTGACACATTCGGAAAGGAGAATATGCTCACGCGATCAGCCGCAACCGCGGTGCTGCTGCTGGCGGTGCAACTCGGTGTGTTGATGCAGGGATAGATCTTAGCCAGCATGCTCTCAACGGCTTTCAGCGCGCACTGTTCCTCCGTGCTTCCGGAGCAGTTTGGGTCGGTATTGCCCATCGACAGCGTTGCGTCCAGAATGATCGCAATATTGTACGGTTGCGTTTGCCCCTTCGGGAGTGCGGTCGCGATTGCCCCCACCGTCAGTGTATGGACGCCGAAGAGCTGCATCAAAGTCGTCGGCACCGCGGCCGTCTCCTTCACTCGCACGGCGTTTGCTTCATTGTTCCAATTCGAAGCGCCACACGATGACACTCCTACCAACTGCGTGCCGAGGCAGGGCGTCGTCACTGTCGTAAAAACGGTTCCCATGTTCGGGTTGTAGTTGCGTCCCGTTACTGCTTGCGTACTACCATCTGGTTGCGAAGTACCTGCTGGCGAAGCGTCGTACAGATGCGCGGCGTTTATAACATCAGGCGAAGGCGCGCTCGCGTAGCTGGTCGTGGAGCTCAGGTACAGCTCGTCCACGGACGCCAATACCGCCGCATTGGCAGCGGATTGGAGTTCATTGCGGACCAGATAGGCGTGACCTACGTCGATCGCCATCCCGCCTATCCCCAACAGGGACATGATTCCGAATGCTAGGACATACATTGTCTGCCCCAGCTCCTCGCTGATGAGCCTCTGGAAAAAAGATGCACGGATCGTTTTCATGGAATTTGCCTCGCTGAACGGGTTATGGAACTGGCTCCGATTCACTCGCGGTAAGTTGACAACTTCTCGCGAAATTGTAGATTGCCAAGCTGCATGGGTAGGTGGCTGTCACCGTAACTTCGGTCCCCGTCGTAAGGCCCGCGCAGGAGCCCCCGGCCCCCGCCGTCACGAGGCTGCCGTTCGCATAGAACTTGATCGTTATCAAACTCGAATTGAGCGTCGTTGCAGTGTCTATAACAGTTGTAGCATTGCCACAAGGGTCATCAACGATATTCTGGCCCGTCGCCATAACCTGTACGCCCTGGCCCACGGCTGTTTGCAGCGATATGGCGTTGTACGTGGCAATCGAGAACATGAATATCGCCGTTAAAAGCATGAGCAGCACCGGCATAACCAGGGCGAACTCAACGATTGCTTGTCCCTCGCTGCCGCTGCAAAGGCGGGCTCGAACCCGGCCACCGGGGAACCGGGCCTCTGCATGTTCATTCTTTGACGCCGCGGCCCGCCTCATGCCGGGCATGAGCGCCATGGCTTGTCCGCCTGATCCGTTTGGGTTTTTCATCGTCCCCCCTCCCGGCTCTGTTGACCGTTAAATCGCGGCTCAACAGTCGCCGATTATAATAGCAAAAGACATACAAATTTGCAAGGCGCAACCAAGAAGCGCCTAGCTTCTGCCCCTCTGGAGCTGCTGCAAGAATTTTTCCAGCTCCTTTTTGCTTACCGCGTTAATCGGGGGGCCCTTCTTTGGGTCTGGAGGCTCGGAATTCCTCAGGACAAACTGCAGGCCCACGCCATCCTTGCCCCACCGGACGGCCCTCGAATGTACTGAGATTGCATGTTCTGTGCTCTCTTCCCCGTCGTCCGTCCTTTGTAGTGTCATCAGGATCAGGGTGCCGGGGTACCAACGTTCCTCGGTCACCACGTACAATCCCGTCGAACTGATGTCCTTGACATCGCGCGCATCCGCTACGGTGCCGGTCCAGTAATAAGCAGCCAGGCCGGGCGCCGGCACCCGTGGCGCCTTCCTCGGATCCGGAGACCACCAGCGCTCCAACCAATTCTTCGGCGGCCTGAATTCCTTCGTCCCCGGCTCGACCAGGTCCATCTCATGTGTCTGCTCGGTTTCTGGGATTTCCTCTTGATCCTCGTCTTCATCATCAGTATTGGGGCGCTCCTTCAATTGCAGCAGGCCGGGACCGCCGCTCCAAAGCGGCTGCTCCCGCAAGAGAACGGCGCTTTGCACAGTGCCTGCAATGCCGGCGCCGGAAAACCCCTCCAGGCGGCGTTCCATCTCCTCGGCCGCGCACAGCATCAGCTGATCGCCCGGTTGGGTCTGCGACGAATAGATCGAGTGAGTTGGCAGCGCCAGGACGCTTGCGGCCTGCGGACTCAAAGGGGTGACGCGAAATGTCGGAAAAGACTCGACGACATCGATAACTCGGCATTCTTCGTCCAGATAGACCAAATCGAGCGGGGTAAACACGCCCGAATCGGGGATCCCTCTGAACGGCGATATCCAGAGGCCCTCCCCGGACTGGAGTGCGAGCCCCGCAATCAGCTCCTTGAGGTTCGTATACGGGATATCGACGGCAGAGACCTCCAGGCCGAGAAAGCACTCGCGAGTTTGGTTGTATGCGCAAAGTTTCTGTGTTTCCATGTAACCTCCCGCCCTCGACGAGTACTTGGTAATCGGGTGTTGTCCCAGAGTCCCCATTGTTTACTCAACCTCTTCTGCCGGACGTATCCATTCAAGCCCCTTCAAGGTCTTTTCTCAGCAATTCAAGGTCCTTTCTCTGCAATAGCCGGGTCGCGAACACGAACTGCTTGGCCTGAGCGCGAACGAGGCGCTAAAGCAGAGAACCACGCAAGAGTACACACCTCCTCTCCCGCCGCAGCAACAGGACACAGAGACGGTCATCATCTCAGTGGCGAGGTGCCCAGCCAGCAGGAATATCGAGTTGGCCAGCGGAGTTCGTCCAGTTGCCCGACGCCACTAGCTCACCTGTGAAGCCCGTGCTACTTGACCCGTGTGCGGCGGCGCTGAATCAGAACGATCAGGACGACGACAAAGAGTACGCCGCAGACAACCTGGATAATCGTGACACTGCCCATAACAACTCCCCTTTCTCTCAACTGCCTGCTTGATGTGTTACCAATCCAAACACCATGTAGGCGCCGCCTGGCCATCCGTGCAATCCGTGCTACTTGACCCGGGTGCGGCGACGCTGAATCAAGACCATCAAGACGACAACAAAGAACACCGCGCAGATAACCCGGATCATCGTGGTACTGTCCATATCGACTCCTCCTTCCTTTAATGCCCACCAAACGAGGTTTTGAACGATTGAAGGATTATGATGACCGCAGGACCCATAAGAACCACGAATAGCGCGGGAAAGATGAAAAGAACAAGCGGGAAGATCAGCTTGATAGTGCTCTTCGCCGCCATCTCCTCCACGTGCTGCACGCGCTGGGTCCTGAGGGTGTCGGAATGAACGCGCAATGTCTTGGCGATGCTGGTTCCAAATTGTTCCGATTGAACCAGCATGGAAACGAGATTGCGCACGGCATCCACGCCGGTGCGGTCCGCCAGATGTTTCCAGGTATCGGAACGAGGCCGTCCGGCGCGTTGCTCCAGCACGACGACGGTCAATTCATCGCTCAACTCTGGCTGCGCTTTTCTCAATTCTTCTGCGCTGCGTGCCGTCGCCTGGTCCAGGCTCAGGCCAGCCTCGATGCAAATGATAAGAAGATCAAGCACATCCGGAAGGCCGCGCCGGATACGGTGTTGACGGGTGGTAATCCGCCTTCCCAACCAGAAATCCGGCGTTAGAAATCCCAGGCCCAGGGCTGCGATATACAAGAAAATACCGCCCAGGCTCCCCAGTCCGCTGACCAGAACCACCATGCAGAGCAGCAGGGGAACCAATACCTTGGAGCCATAGAAAATCTTGATCGCATTTTCCTGGCGATAGCCGGCGCGGATGAGGCGCTGCTTAACCACGGAAATTTCCGCCTGGCTTTTCGGCAGGATATTCTCGAAGTGTTCCACCACGCCGCTAATGGAAAGCCCTGTCTCTTGGATGGTGCTCAACAGGGTCTTCGGCTTGGGTTGCGGGTTGATCACCTCGGTGATCCGCTGAAGCATCGTTTCACGATAGAACAGCAGCAGTCCACCGCTCGCGATCAACAGAAAAACGATTAAAAAAACAGAAATCGCAAATCCCATAAGCCCCCTTCAAATATCTATGTTGACAATCTTGCGAATGATCAAACCGCCAACCACGATCATGATGCTAGACGTCCAGAGAAGCTTGACGCCGAGCGGATCCGTCCACAAAACGCTCATCATCGCGGGGTTGACGAAGTATAGAGCCAATCCCAGAACGACAGGGAGAAGGGTAAGAATCCACCCTGTAAGCCTTCCCTGCGCTGTGTGAACCCCTATCTGCCGCTTCAGCCGGAACCGCTCCCGGATTACATGAGAGGTCTTGTCGAGCACCTCGGCAAGGTTTCCCCCGCTCTCTTTTTGGATCATGATCGCGGTGGAGACAATTCTGAGATCCTGCAGCGGAACGCGGTTGACCATGTTGTCGATGGCCGTCTTCAGTTCAAGGCCGTAATTCTGCTCCTCGAAACATGCCTTGAATTCGGGGCCGACCGGGTCGGGGCACTCACGAGCCACTAAACCCATCGCCGCGGCGAGACTATGCCCGGCGCGAAGGGCGCTTACCATCAGATCGAGCGCTTCCGGCAACCCCTCCTGAAACTTGTTGAAGCGTCTACTTCGCTTAAGGATCGCCCAGCCGAAAGGCGCGAAGCCCAGCAGCGCCCCGGCAAGAAAAGCCCAGATTATGGATCCGCCAAAGTACCAGTAAACTAGATAGGCCGGGAATATAAAGCCGGCCGCGGACATGGTAAGCAGGCCTCCCGCGGTCCACTTGAGATTAGCCTGACTCAGCAGGTTGTGCAGCAGCGGCCCCAGTTGGAGCTTCAGCAGCCTTTGATTGAGCCAGGGGATGGCGCTGAACGGCTCGCTCTTGCGCAGATTGAGGATTTGCTCGCGCGATTCCGCGCTTTCGGTGGCCAGGGCCGAGTCTAGCGAAGCGAGAACATGTTTGGCCTGCTCTGCGGCGCCGCTCCCGCTGGCGATCATCACCAGAGCGACGAACGCGAACACGCCCAGGAATACCACAACTATGATCGCTCCCATATCGATTGATCCCCCTTTCTACTCAGTTGACCGGCGTCTCGCGCTCAAACAGGCTCGGCGGCAGAATGATGCCGGAGACGCGGAGCCGATCAAGGAACCTGGGACGAATATGGGTCGGCTGATATACTCCAATCACCTTGCCATCGGGTCCGATCCCCTTCTTGACGAATGAGAATATCTCCTGCATGCTGATTACGTTCTCTTCCATGCCGGTGATCTCGGAGATACTGGTAACTTTGCGGGTGCCATCGCTCATGCGGGAAGCCTGGACGACAATGGTGATGGCTGCCGCTATCTGCTGGCGAACGGATTTTTCAGGTATGTTCATATTGCCCATCTGGACCATGGATTCGAGTCTGGCGATGGCATCGCGAGGAGTGTTGGCGTGAATCGTGGTCATCGAACCTTCGTGGCCCGTATTCATGGCCTGCAGCATGTCGAAGGCTTCCTCTCCGCGAACCTCGCCGATGATGATGCGGTCGGGACGCATGCGCAGAGCGTTGATCAGCAGTTGGCGCTGGCGGATCGCTCCCTGCCCTTCAATGTTGGGCGGACGAGTTTCCAGACGCACTATGTTTTCCTGAGCGAGACGCAGTTCGGCCGCATCTTCAATGGTGACCAGACGCTCGCTGTTCGGGATGTACTGGGACATGATATTCAGAAGCGTGGTCTTGCCGGCGCCGGTGCCGCCGGAGATGAGGACGCTGATCTTGGCCTTCACTGCGGAAGCCAACACTTCCATCATCTCCGCGGAAATGCTCTTCAGCTGTACTAACTGGTTGGCGGCAATGGGGCCTGTCCCGAAGCGGCGGATGGACAAGGAGGGACCGTCGAGCGCCAGCGGTGGAATGATGGCATTCACGCGGGAACCGTCAGGCAGGCGAGCATCCACCATCGGCGATGACTCGTCCACTCTGCGCCCCACGCGCGACACAATGCGGTCGATGATCTGCAGCAGATGGCGATCGTCGCGAAAAGCCGTACTGACCTTCTGAAGAAGTCCGCCTTTCTCAATGAAAACGTGATCCTTGTCATTGACCAGGATGTCTGAAATCTTCGGATCCCGGAGCAGGGGTTCCAGTGGACCAAGACCAAAGACTTCATCCAGCAGGTCAGCCTGGATCTTTTCCTGCTCGTCGAAGTTCAGGGGCACCCGCTGGTCGGCGATGATCTCTTTTACAATGCCGGACACCGCGTGGCGTGCCTGGCTGGAATTGACGCGCGACAATTTCTCCAGATCTAGCTTGGAGATCAGGGTCCGGTGTATTTCCGCTTTGTATTTCTCCAGATTCAGTAATTCCACGTTCTGCCTTCCACGGGAGATTATCCCCGTCCACAGCACCAGTATTTTGAACAGCAGCCCCTTCCGCAAAAAAGCGGAATGGAGGCAGAAACTTCGTCATCCACCCATCTGGAAGATCACATTCACCGTGGTCTCCACTTCCACGGGCTCGTTATTGAGCAGGTAGGGCCTGTAGCGCCAGGTCTTCACGGCGTCGAGAGCAGCTTGGCGCAACGTGGCCGGCCCACTGACTACGTTGAGATTTTCGATCACCCCCGCTTTGGATATGGTGGCGTGCAACACCACCGTGCCCTCTACGCGGGCGGCACGGGCGAGGGGCGGATAAACGGGGTTAGTTCTCGAAAGCAACCTGCCCGCCATGACGCCGCCGGAAACATTGAGCGTCCTGGAGACCTCCGCCGTCACCCTGGGCCCGGTCTTTCCGCTGAATACGCTGCCAACCCCTCCGCTCGGATTGCCGCCCAGGCCTTCTATGCCGGTCGCGCCGAAGCCCGATGCGGGCGGCGCCTCCTTATCGGACATCGCCTTAATATCGTGCGAAATCCGCGCGGGTGCATTGAGCTGAGTGTTCATCATCTCCGACTGAACCCGAGGCGTGGGTGCTGCCTCCTCCGTCGGCGTCGGCGTCGGCTTCGGCGTCAGCGTCTGCGTCGGCGACGGCTTCGGCGTCGGCGGCGTCAGCGACGACGACGTCTCTGGCACAACCGATTGATTCTGCACAGCCGGCTTGGGCGCCGGTTTATGATAATTCATCGTGATGAGGACACCTAGACCCAAAAGCACAGTTGCGCCAATGGCGACAGACGCCACCTTTACTTTGCTCTTGCCCTCGCTCTTGCTCTTGCTCTCGCTCTCGCTCTCGCTCTTGCCCTCGATCTCACTCTCGATCTTGCGTTTCGGACTCTCCACAATTTTCGCGCGCTTGGGTTGAAGCGGCTGTGAAAGTGCTTCAGCATCCGCATAGACCTTAGCTGACTTGCGCGAAGGAGTGGTGTCTGGCGGCCTGCCCACCGCACGCGACACGGTGGCTTGCGCGGTCGCAGGCTTCGCTGGCGGTTTTGGGGCAGCATCGAAGTCGTCGAAGTTGTCAGGTAGTGTCTCGGGCGGTTCTGGTTCTCCGCCATCCCATGCACTGAAATCCGCGGGTAGTGTCGCCGCGGGTAGTTTCCCCTCTACTTTTGCTGGAGGTGCCATTGGCCATCCGCTCCTTTCACATACGTAGCGCCTTTGTAAGTGCGCGTTTCAAGTTCGCCCTGCTGATTGGGGGATTTCCCGCTTTGTGAGATTCTGTTCTTCTGACCGCTCTTGTTCACGCCATCGGTCTGAAATATATCTTCAGCATCCTCATCTACCGTTTCCGGCGTGATCGAAGCGATGTTGGGCAACTCATCCACCACGAGCGACACCGTGGCTTGCGCCGTCGTGTAGTCCGCGGTGTCCGTCGGAGTGAAGGTTGCCGAGAGTGTCTGAGTTCCCGCTGTAAGCACGGTGCCTGCGGCGGGAGTGTAGGTGAATGTTCCCGGAACCGATGCCCTGGCATTGAGCTGAGTGTCGCTGAGCGCGGTGCCGTAGACAATCGGATCGGGCGTCAGCCAGGTGATGGTCGGCGACGCCTTGGTGACAGTGATCGACACGGCCGTCTCCGCCGAGGTGTACTTCATGGTGTCCGTCGGAGTGAAGCTTACCGAGAGCGTCTGTGTTCCTGCTTTAAGCACTTCGCCTGCGGCGGGAGTGTAGGCGAACGTCCCCGGAATCGATGCCGTGACATTGAGTTGAGTGGCGCTGAGCGGGGTGCCGTAGGGAATCGGAGCGGGCGCCGGCCACGTGATGGTTGGCGTCGCCTTGGTGACAATCAGCGTCACGGCTCCTTGCGCTGCGGGGAGGTTGCTGTCCGCCGGTGTGAAGGTTACCGAGAGTGTATGCGTTCCCGCCGCGAGCACGTCGCCTGCGGCAGGGGTGTAGACGAACGTTCCCGGAACCGGCGCCGTGGCATTGAGCTGATTGGCGCCGAGCGCGGTGCCGTATGTAATCGGAGCGGGCTTCTGCCACGTGATAACGGCCGGCGTCGCCTTGGTGACGGTGAGCAACACGCTGGCCTGTGCCGAGGTATAGTCCGAGGCGTCCGTCGGAGTAAAGGTCGCCGAAAGCGTCTGCGTTCCTGCTTTAGGCACCTCGCCTGCGGCGGGGGTGTAGACGAACGTTCCTGGTACCGATGCCGTGGCATTGAGCTGAGTGGCGCTGAGGGCAGTGCCGTAGGCTATCGGATCGGGCGCCGTCCATGTGATGGTCGGCGCCGCCTTGGTGACCGTTAGCGACACGGCGGCCTGTGCCGGCGTGTAGTTCGTGGTGTCCGCCGGAGTGAAGGTTACCGAGGGCGTATGCGTTCCCGCCGCAAGCACAGCGCCTGCGGATGGAATGTAGACGAATCTTCCCTCAACCGATGCCGTGGCATTGAGCTGAGCGTCGCTAAGCGGGGTGCCGTAGGCAATCGGAGCGGGCTTCGGCCATGTGATGGCCGGCGCCGCTTTGGTGACGGTGATCTGCATAACGGCCTCAGCCGTGGTGTAGTTCGCGGCGTCAGTCGGAGTGAAGGTCGTCGAGAGCGTCTGGATCCCTGATGGAAGTACTTCGCCTGCGGCAGGCGTGTAAGCGAAGGTCCCCGGAACCGATCCCCTGGCACTGAGTTGAGCGGCGCTGAGCGGAGTGCCGTAGGGAATCGAAAAGGGCTTCGGCCATGTGATGGTCGGCGTCGCCCTGGTGACGGTGAGCGACACGTCGGCCTGTGCCGTGGTGTACTTCGTGGTGTCCGTCGGAGTGAAGATGACCCACAGCGTATGCGTTCCCGCCGCGAACACGTACCCTACGGCAGGAGCATAAACAAATTCCCCCTCAACCGATGCCGTGGCATTGAGCTGAGTGGCGCTGAGCGGGGTGCCATAGGCAATCGGATCGGGCGTCGACCATGCGATGGTCGGCCTCTCCTGAGTCACGACTTTGGTCACACTTTCCTGCAGGTGCCATTGGCCGTCCGATCCCTTTACATACGTAACGCCTTTGTAAGTGCGCGTTTCAGCTACAACCTGCTGACTGGGAGTGCTGGCGCTTGGTGGTGCCTCCCGCTTCGTGTCCGCAGTTTCCGCTGGCGTGGATGTTTTCGTGAACGTCCGCGATCCAGCCGAAGGCGCCGTGCTTGCGGGTGGAATAGGAACGAACGGCTCCGGTACGTTCGCCCTGGCTTCAGGTTGAGTCGCGCTTGGCGTGGTTCCGCTGTATACCGGGCCGGGGGTCACCCGTGTTATCGACAGCGGCTCCTCGGCGGCGGCACTCTTCCTGCCCAGACTTCTAAAACTGAAACCTTTCTTTTTCCCCTGGGGTACGGGCTGCCCGGTAACGGCGCCGGCCATCTCCCGGATCAGCCGTGAAATAGGCGAATCTTCTAGCACCAGCGGGGTAGCGGTGTTCTGCATCTGCCGCACAGCGTCAAAATCGTTAGGAATTTGCCACTGGGCTGGCCTGGTAAGTGCCTTCGTAATATGTTCATCATCCACCCCCAGGGCGCGAGGCTGATGTCGGTTGATCACGATTTCGAGTTTGGTGCCGCTGGCGCTGAAGTACTGGTTGATCAGGCGATTTGAGTTGCGCAGTTCGGGGATGCCGGCCTGCGTGACCAGGTAGATCGTCCTCGCTTCTTTGAAGAGAACCGTACCCGTCAAATCAAGCCTCGATCCCATATCGACCACCACGTTATCGAAGTCCTGGCGCGCCACGGTCAGCAGCCTGTCTACGGCCTCATCGGAGGCCGGGTACTGCGGCAGCTTACCCGGAGCCGCGAGCACGTACAGTCCCGAGCTATGCTTGACCAGGAGCTTGGAGAGAAAACTCGCATCCAGCCGGCTGAACTCCTGAAGTGCGTTGATTGTCGAGTACTCAGCGACCAGCCCGAGGTTGAGCGCGGCGTCTCCCAGCGGGAGATCGAGATCGATTAACAGGGTCCTTTGGGTAGGTTCCTGGGCCAGCGCTACCGCAAAATTGCAAGAGATGGTGGTAACGCCGGCGCCGCCCTTGGCCCCGAGAAACACCATTAACCTGCCGCCTGTCTTCTTCAGGGGCTGATTTGCCGGACGGCGGGCCGCGGCCCGCACCATGGCCTCGGCCATGGTGCTCTGGGCAAAGGGCTGAGTCAGAAACTCGCGAGCCCCCGCGCGCATGCAGCGTACCAGCAAATCCGGATCGGCCTTCGCCGAATAGACCATCACCGTCGCTACGCCGTTGGCGCCGATGCTCTCCACCAGTTCCAGGGCGTATTCAGGGTTGCTGTCCAGATCGATCACGATCACGTCGTAACGCTGTTCGAGCAGCCTCGGCACATCGTCCAGGCCGGGCGGGTAAGATGCGAATTCACGGACATCGCCCCCCTGCTGGCATTCGGTAAAAGCCTTCGCTACCGCGTTTCGGAGACTCTCATCAGGGCCGATCACCGCAATTGACAGGCGGGCGGCGCCAAAGGAGTCGGGAAACTGGGCATCGAGGTACTGGGAAGTGTCTGTATTCACGGAATTGGTCCTCCCTGCTGCATGGAACAGTCCTTGCGGTTCAACCTGAAATCGATAAGTGGCCTTGGAGTTCATCATAGTCCCTGTTCCGGTTTTACTGAGAAAAAAAGGAAATCAGCGTTCCAATGGCGATGGCCGGAGCGTAGGCCATTTTGCGTTTCGCAGGATTGCTCAGAACCAGCTCCGGATCGCGTTGCATTCGGCGCTCCTTCCAACCGAATACGAGATCGCCCGCGTCCGTAAACAGCTCTTTGAGAAATCCGCCCGAGGCGGCCAAGCACAGAACCATGATTCCCCCGGCCATGCCGGCAATGACCAATGCAATCAACAATTGACTGGGGCCAATCCAGGCCCCGATCGCGGCACTCAGCTTCACGTCCCCTGCCCCCATGCCGCCCATCCAAAATAGAAAACCGTAGATCAGGATGCCAAGTCCCAGACCAGCAAGGCTTTGGCCGACTCCGTGCCAGCCCAGGCTACGGCCAATGCCGGGCCAGTTCTGACGCCAAGGTGAAACCACAATTCCCGCCAGAAGGAAAGGGAGCACCAGCCAGTTGGGGATGCGGCGGCTGCGCAGATCCGTGAAGGTCGCCACGGCGAGTACGATGAGCGTAGGCCACCAGGCGAACGAGTGCATACCCATGCTCCTCCTCCCCGGGATTTAGGGGACTCGACGTATATAGCAATTGTTCGGCCAAATCGACGGTGGTCCCAAACTATCTCAATTTGGGCAGTTTACGGTGGGCTGTCCTCGTCCGCTGTACACGGATGTTTACGGGCGGTTTCCCGGAGTGAAGCGGGACGTATACACCCGCCAGCGGCCACCAGCGCGGGACGTGGGAGGTGCGGCGTCGCATTCGCTGAAGAAATAACCCGGCCCTGGCGCTGATGGACGCAAGGTGGGATCAACTGATTGTCAGACTGAGGATTACACGTCGATGCCGCAGAGATCACGGCTCCAAGACGCAAAGCGATGGACGGCAACCCCGGCAGCCAGAAGAGGCAATGCCAGCATTGTGTGGGAGCCACGCTACTTCACAATTGACGTGCCATTTCGCGGCGTCGACCGCCTGAAAACTGGCGCCACTCCGCGAAGAATCCAAATCATATGTAACTAATGTGACGTTACCTTCGTAATGTTTACGTAATATTTGTGCTTCACAATAGTCTATTGAGACGGGTGCACAATGAGACGTTTTGTTGGGGATCGTCTCGCTTGTTATATCAGTGACGTCCTTCGTAAACTGCGTCTAATGAAGACCTTAACTGCTAATCAGCCGAGTCGGACTGCGCTGAATTGGACTGCATTCGGGGGACCGACCGCCCCCCACTTCCCTCCTCGATCCCTGGCTGTTGCTTTATCGGTGCTCCCAAGCTGTGTTACCAAGATGGTTCGTTACCAAGGTGGGATTGACGTGGCTCCAACCCGGTACTACTATGCATTAAAAGCATTTAGACAAACATTTACGTTGTGTCTTGAGGCATGTTCCCAACCGGGGGTGAGTCACCGTGTAGTGGGCATCGCCAAGCGATGTATTGTCGCCGCGCGAGGTTTGTTACCCGCCGTCACCTCAAATGTACTACCATTGTTGCACTTACCTGGCACGAAACAGGCATTGTGATCAATGCATCGGATTGATATTGATGGTGATGACAGGTTTCCGCTTCGCCCTTGTGAGGGCGTGGTTATGGAAGTGAGAGAGGGCGGGCAATCATGATCAAAGTCGGATTGTATTCGGAAGACCGCACGCTGCACCCTCTTCTCTCCTCTGTCCTCGGGAAGGAATTCCAGGTTCTGTTGGAGTCGGATGAGGAAGGGATGAGCAACCTGGTGTCGGCCGGGGGCTGCGATGTCGTGATTCTGGAGCTGAATTCGAATCATGATTCGTTGCAGGAGCGCCTTGAGTTTTCGCGGCGCTTGATCGCATCGAATGTGCCCTCGGTGGTCATGGCCGATGATGGTCTGCGCTCGACCGCTTTCGAACTCGTTAAGACGGGAGCCTTCGGCTACTGCCGCAGACCGCCTTCCATTCGCGATCTCAAGACCATGCTCAGCCGGGCGTACGAGAACTCCTCGCTGAAGCAGCAACTTCAGGGCGTGCAGCATCCACTCGAGGAGCCAGCCAGTTGCGACCAGCTGATCGGCTCTAGCCCGCATATGCAGCGGGTTTACCAGCTCGTGCGCCGCGTAACTAATCTCAATGCCACGGTGCTCATCACGGGCGAAAGTGGCACCGGCAAAGAATTGATCGCCCGCGCCATTCACAATCTGGGTTCCCGCTCCGACCGTCCGTTCGTGGCTGTTTCCTGCGGCGCCATCCCGGAAACTCTGATTGAGGCCGAACTGTTTGGGCATGAAAAGGGCGCATTCACCGGCACGGCCGGGACGCGTGAAGGCTATTTCGAGAAGGCCGGCGACGGCACGCTTTTCCTCGATGAGATCGGCGACCTGAGCCTGTTCACCCAGGTCAAGCTCCTGCGCGTTCTGCAGCAGATGGAATTCAGCCGTCTGGGAAGCAACCGGCTCATCCCCTTGCGGGCACGCCTGATTTTCGCTACTCACCAGGACCTGGACAAATTGGTGGCCGAAGGAAAATTCCGCCAGGATCTCTTCTACCGCATTAACGTCATGCAGATTGAAACACCGGCACTCCA
>Ga0187852_1002005_pt1 | contig 17612 bp, 12 predicted proteins | sample June2016WEW_6_40_FD_134511 | JGI IMG/M metagenome (GOLD analysis project Ga0187852, IMG submission 134511) | Peatland microbial communities from SPRUCE experiment site at the Marcell Experimental Forest, Minnesota, USA - June2016WEW_6_40 | ecosystem: Environmental > Terrestrial > Soil > Wetlands...
CGATCAGACGCCCGTTTTTCACCTCACGGCGCGGCTAGCCTGGTGCCCCCTCGTTCAACGGCAGGACAGCTGACTCTGGATCAGCATATCGGGGTTCGAATCCCTGGGGGGCAGCCAATCTTATCAACAGTTTGGCTCACCCTGCCGACTCCAACTAGCGGCTCCCCCACATTCTTCCCCACATTCTTTCACGTGCCCACCGTACCGTGGGCCTTTGCAACCGTCCGTCCGCTGGAACCTTCCGGCGCAGCCGCGCATCAAAAGTAGTGAACGCACTTATCTGCGCGTCCAGCGCGCGGGTCGCGTCCCTGTCGATCGCTCCAGCCCTAACGGAGCATCGCCGTGGGGAGTTCGCTCCGCCATTCTGCGCGGGGTTCAAGAGCTTGAACGAGCTCCCAAAAGGAACTCCACGGCGGAGCCTGCCTCTAAGCCGTCCGTGCCAGGCGTATTCACTCTCCACATTCGAGGTAAAGCTCAGCAACTCATGCCCATGGGCGTGAGCGCTGGGCGAAGACAGTTATGCCTGACGGGAATTGCGATCTTTTGCAAGGTACTTCCCCCGACTTCAACCAAGACCCGTTTCTCAGCGAAAAGGAAGCGGCCGTTTACCTGGACGTATCGCTGGCGACAATACGACGCCGTCGATATGAGGGCACCGGGCCACGTTATATCCGATTCGGAGAAATCCGTTACCGCCGCTCCTGGCTGGACGAGTTTGCCGCCGCCAATCAATGCCAGAAAAAGGAGCCGGACAACAACAATCAAGCTGCTGGCAGTCATGTGCGTGCAACACGAGCCCAGAATCGCACGGCGTAGGAGGGACCATGGGACGCAACGGTAATGGTCTTTTCCTTCGTGATGGATTCTGGGCATTCCGCTACCGGGACGACGCTGGCAGATGGCGTGAAAGATCGACCGGTAAGAAGAAGCAGAGTGCGGCATGGCAGGAGAAGACTAAATTTCTCGATGCTCTCCAGCAGGGAACCCTGCCCGGCGACATTGCGAAATGGACGCTTAAGCAGGCCGCAGAACATTGGTATGCCGTCCGCTCGGTTACCAAACCAGGGAAGACGGCTGAAACTGAGAAACGTTTCCTAAAGCAAGTGATGGCGGTCTTGGGTGAAAAGCAAACTTTGCAGTCGCTCAAGCCGCATGACTTGGAGCGTTATCAGGTGCTCCGTTTGAAAGGTGATGGCAAGCGGAAAGCTGTTAGCGCGCGCACCGTCAACTACGAATTATTCTGCCTACGGCAGCTTCTTAAGCGGGCAGGCCTGTGGCCGCGCTTCCGTGAGCAATATCATCCACTTCGCGTTTCGAAGGGTGGCGCTGGCACCGTACTCGACGAAGCCAGCGCGAAGAGGCTATTCGCCCTTGCGTTGACAAAGCCAGCATGGGAGGTTGCGTTCTGTGCTGCGCTGGTCGGGTATTGCACAGGCATGCGAAAAGGCGAGATTCTCAACCTCGTGCTGGGGGATATTCATCTGGAGGAGGCTGCGCCTCACATTCAGATCCGGCCCGAAGCCACGAAGTCTCGCCGTAGTCGCGATGTTCCGTTAGATTCTAGAGCGTGCTGGGCAATCAAGCGTCTCCTCGCTCGCGCGGCCTCGCTGAACTGCTGCAAGCCAGAGCACTTTCTGCTGCCGCTGAACCGATCCAAACATACCCGCCGGGATGATCCTCACCGAGGATCAAAGGGGTATGACCCGACTGCCCACCAATCGTCTTGGGCATCGGCATGGGGCTCGCTTCGCAAGAAGGCGGGTATCCCGAAGTTCCGGTTTCATGACCTCAGGCACAGTTTCATAACCGTGGCGGCGGAGGCTGATGTGCCGATTTTCGTGATTCAATCCATCGTCGGCCACCTTAGCCCCGAGATGACCATGCGATACACGCATATTCAGTCGCAAGCGCAGCAGAAGGCGGTAAAGGCGATTGGAGATGCTAACAAACACCTCTTCCAAAACCTCATGCTGGATGATAAGGAGGGAACTAAGACCATCCAGTAGCAAAGAACACAACCAACTCTGTGGCGGTTCGGTCTTGCCGGGCCGCCGAGCAGATCGAAAACAACAGCAATGGACTGGTGCAACAGATGGCAAGGTTTACCAATTTGACAACTCTTCGCGTCTTTGAGTAAATAGGATTGGCCGGTGCCGCTAGACACTGGCTGACAATTGAATAATCCGCGCCGTCTAACGGCACGGAAGTCCAGGTCGCGGATCGAAAGCGGAAGTCATCTTCCGCAACTCACTTATCTGCTTTGCCGGGCACAACCTGCAGTGCTTTTCGACTGCTGGGAGAACTGTGTCCGCTCTCAGAGGAGCAGATATATGAGTGGCGAGACCACCGTTAAGAATTGCAAAATCATCTACAGGCCGGACGGGCAAGCAGAGGAATATGCTCCGTTGGCCGCTAACCCCTATCGTGGCTGTGGCCACGGTTGCGCTTACTGTTATGTTCCCGGCGTTTTGAAGATGAAGCGCCCAGATTTTGATGCTGGCGCGACTCCACGACCTGACCTCCTCGCCAACCTCACGAAAGATGCGGAGAAGTACCGGCAGGCTGGAATCACAGAGCAGGTGATGCTGTCCTTCACCACCGATCCGTATCATCCAGGCAATACGTTATTAACCCATCAGACGCTTGAAGTCCTCCAGGCTCATGGTCTCGGCATCTGCACGCTGACCAAGGGCGGGACGAGAGCTTTGCGCGACCTCGATTTGTTCCGGCCCGACCGTGACGCATTTGCCTGCACGCTGACCAGCCTGGACGATGAGTTCTCGCGCCGGTGGGAGCGCAATGCGGCTCTGCCAGAGGACCGCATCACTGCGCTTCGTACCTTCTATGAAGCTGGAATTTTCACCTGGGTCTCGCTGGAACCTACGCTCGATGTGGAAAGCAGCCTCAGAATCATCGAGGTGACGCATCCCTTCGTCGATTTGTTCAAGGTTGGGCGGGCAAATTACCTTTCGACGATCACCAGGACGACAGACTGGAGGGATTACACCGAGCGGATTATTGAGCTGTGCGGGAGGCTCGGTGTTGCTCACTACATCAAGAAAGACCTGCAACCGTACCTGCCCGCCGGATATAGCAACCCCATGCGGGTAGCCCAATATCATCCTGCATCGAGTTTGTTTATCCCAGGCACGGCAGTCCAGGAGACGTCTTCCAGCCCTGCAACTGCGATTAATGCTCCACTGAGCGAGCAGGCTGGTTCTACAATCACGAGATCAGGGCAGGCATCAGCCTCGCTCATCAACCCGTCCGCCCCGAGTGCGGTGGTCATCGATGTTCCGTTGACTGCTCTGACTGGCTCCGTTCCAGATTCGGAGGTGCCTGTCGGGAATCAGGCGGCCGAGACGGAACCGGGGGTCAAGAAAGCACCCGGCGAGATGTCATCTGCCGAACTGGTGGCGGCGATTAAGGCACCGACGGAGCGTATTAATAAGCAGCTCGACAGCGCTGACGATCACGAAGCGCAGGCCAAGCAGGCGCGACGGGAAGCACAGCGTGAGTTCGAGGAAAACCGCCCACTTTACTACGAGGTCAAGCGGCGGTTGCTCAATCCCGGTTATCGCGCCGATTTGGATGGATGCAAAAACAGGACGGCAGAGGACAACCAGCGGTGTTTCGGCGCTCCTGACTGGAAAACTTTCAACGCAGGATGTCGAGCCTATTCCCTCAAGCAGGCCGACCGTCTGCTGAAGGAATTCGCTCTCGCCAACGGACTGCCCGACGCTGGCGGCAACACCGGTGACCCCAAGCCCCCGAAGCCCAGGGTTAAAGACGTCGCCGACCAGAAGAGGTACGAGCATGTTGCGTGTGCCGCGATGGAAATCGCAAAACAAAACCCCGAAGGAGAGGTGGAGAAGCAGATCTTGGCAGCGGCAGAGTTTATTCCTGCGCCGTTGACACCCTTGCCGCCTGACCTTTACACCGACGTGCTTAACTTCGTCATGGCAGTTTCGTCATCGACCACCGACGGGAATATCAAGGCGGAGGCGAGGCGGCTACGGGGCAAGCTGCTGCTTTACCGGCCACAGCCCGACCCCGGCCAAGTGCTGGCCGAGGCACAGGCGGCAACAGAAAAAAGGAGGAAGCGTGACCAGCACCTTGCCGATAAGAACGGCGGAGCGTTGGGAAGCGAAGATTACAAGCCGCCGCCCAGCGCCACCGCTGGACATGTCCAGAGGTTGGAGCCAATGCCGGACGCAGAAGAGGAGGTACCCCCTGCATTCGGCAGTCCAGCAGAGCGGAAGTCATCGTCTGTCCAGTTGCCCTTGAAGCCGGGAAAGAAGTATGAAGTTCGCCCGGCTCTATGGGGCGACTATGGCGTCTACGAGGAACGCTCTCCCGTAATCCTTCAACAACATCCGACCGAGGATGAAGCGTGGGATGCGATTGATGCGGTGGCCACGACACCTGAGGAGGTGGTGGCATAAAGCGAGGTGCAGGTGCGGCTGACAGTCGGTTGCACTGCAACGATTGGACTGAAGTCAGCGATACAGGAGCCCCGGATAATCGGGGCTCCTTCTTTGCCTTATCATGGAACTTTGTCATCGCTGTCGTCTTTTGGGATAGAGTATTCGTCTGGGTTGCGCGGTTGTGGACAGGTAGCTTTGCTTTGTCCTACCCGCCGATCGTAGATGTACTTACTCTTATCGCCGCGCTTATGGTACACCCTTTTTGGTATGGATTTATCTTCAACATAGTTATCACCATCCCGCACGTGATAACCGCTACCGCCATTCTTGGTTTCATCATCCCAGTATTTGATGTAGCGTTCTATTTCTGGACGAGGATTACCCCTTGTGTCAAGGTCGATGTCGCGTTCCACTAGACGACCAGCATATGAAATGCACATGTCCTCTACGAGAACTCCAGCCATCCTTTCCGTTATTTCTTCGATAGTCGGCTGCTTCTCGGTAAATACCTCAGAATAGTAGTCGGGACCGTCGCTATTGTTATACCGGACTGTCATCTCTACCAGATATATTGGGACTTTCTTCTCTCTCTTAATACGTATTCCACGATTAGGATACTTGTCCTCGCTATCAATAACATACTCGCTGTTATCGCCACGTTTAAGATAAATCTTCTCTGGTCTGGATCTATCAACCTCCCCGTGCTTGCGTCCGGGATCCTCGAAGTCTCCGTAATCATCCCACCGTTTGATGTCATACTCGCTAGATGTTCTGTGCTTGCGAAGATGATCCCAATCTACGTTTCCCTTATCATCACAAGGATGACGGCCGGCGTATGAAATACGCATGTCCTGAACATCGTTATCGAAGGTCTCATCAATCTCTTCAATAGTCGGCCTCTCGCCAGAGAACACAGTACATTTGTATTCGCCATCCGAACGTCTTACTACTACTAAATAAGCTGTTGTTGTCTTCTTTTTCCTGTTCATTGCTCACTCCTATTGTTTACGCTTCGTTCTTTTTGCCTAGCCCTGTTTCTTTCATCACCTGTCCTACCAGGTCCAAAGACATTATGTGGTGTGCTGCGAATGCTTTTGCTATGTCATAGATAACAGCCAATTGCTCCTTGTCAGCTCCTACGACTGCATACAACCCATATTCACCACGTGGATCGCCAGGGTTTAGCTTGACCGTGAACATTGGCTTGTAACCCATTTCGAGGTAAGTCGTATACTCATCACCTGCCCCTATCCTGCCATCGTGGTGTTCTCTGGCTTCAACGAAGACTAGGGCACCATCCGGTTCACCCTCTCCGCCTTGCTCCTCGAATATTTCCTTCATCACTCGAACAGCGGCCTTGTGAGCCTCTCGCATATTGACGATGGCCATGATCATTCCGACGGTGTAGGTACAGGTGTCTTTCCTATCAGCCAATATTTGTTGCTTCTGCTTCTCCGTGACTTCGGAAATGAGCGTTAATTCCCGAGCCTCTAAATCTAGGGCACCGATTTCTATGACAGTGCTAGAGTCTGTGTGTGTGGCCCTAGCTATCGTGGCATATTCGTCAGGGGTGGCAATCTCGAACCTGATTATGGCATTCATAGCTCTGGCCTCTCTGATGAGCCTGTCGCGCGCATCAGAATCTTGAGGTGCCACCTTCCTGTATTCCGCTTCGTTGACGTTAGTGGTGTTATATTGACGTAACTGTTGTGCTGTTATGTTGATAGGTTCCATTGTTTCTCCCCTTGTATGCCGCGACGACGTCTACCAAATAATTGGGCTGCTGGCGATAGGTGGGCAACCGTCGCAGTGTTCTCTTCGGTGATATAGGCGCTTTCCGACCGTCCTTCTGTTGAGGTCGTTGACGCTGTACTTGTCAAGGCTAGGAGTGTGTGACCTTCTGCCCTGCACTATTCCTAGATTCCTATAACAAGCATACGTCATATACAGCCTGCATCCAAAGGGGCGGTCTTAGTCATTAGATGCCGACTCAGTTCCATCGGTAACATGGGTGGACTAACAAAAGTGATATAGCTCTACCGAGATGTTAGCTACCAGCACACTGTTATAGGCCCGGTACCAGAACAACTGACAATAAGAATTATGGTCAGTGAGGTCAAGCGCCCGACCGCGAGTTTGCGATAGTTATAAGACGTTAATGGAAGTTACAGCACACTCGGACCGGACTTATGCGCGCAAACTGCAGGCTAAGGCAGCCTATAGTATCGAGTATCGTGAGATAGTAACGTAATGTGCCTTGGAGGTCTCTAGCTACACCGGGCTTTGGCTCGCGGCGCTGGTCGTGTTATGGTAGTTATATTCGCTGGTGGTATCGGCGGATGGGTTGCTACTCCCGACTAAGTATGTCGAAACTAGCTTTGCCCGGTGCCGCACAGGTTACGTGGATGCGGGGGCGAGACACCTAAAGCGTAACTTTGCCGGGCTCCGAATGACTTGTAAGATGTCGGCGGCGAGACCCCAAACCTCAAGTAAATGTTGGGAACGCCCGAATATACAGTCTGCCCGAGCGCCAACATTCCTCCAAGACGCAGATTCTCTGAATAGATAAATCGCAATTCTGGGTCGTTACGGCTCTGGTTTACCGGTGCTCGTAGCGACTGAAGGACCACTATCTGGCGGTTCAGGTTTGCATGAAGGACCGGACCTTAAACCAGGCAAGGACAAAAGGTGAACAAGTTGGAGAGACGATGAGAAGAACGAACACACAGAAAGTCGCCCGAGAATTAAGAAAGGTTCAATGGAAATACGAGTGCGAGTGGGAGGAGCAAATCAACTCTTCCAAGCCGAATGCGGAAAGATTGCAAGCTTTGCACGAGAGGCTGCTTGACGTCGAACTGAATTTTAGGTGCGTGCAGGAAATATGTGACTCAAACCCGGAGAAACGAGTCGAAGCCGCTGCAAGGCGGGGTATATCGGTGTATGATCCCGATTCCGACGACTTGAATCCATCGCCAGAGCCTTCCGGTTTTGCAACATCTGCGACTGGCGATGTAAATATTGACGCCAGCCTGAGCGCGCAGGCTAGCCCTGCATTAGCACCGCGAGAGCCGGCGCTGGCTGCTGATGGGGTTGGTGCCCCCGATTCCTGTCCGCCACCACCACCATCCTCCCCTGAACCCTCAGCTGTCGATGCCGTGCTGCGCTTGGCGGAGCGAGGCTGGCGATTATTCCCCGTCAGACAACGCGACAAAACGCCTTTGGTCAAGGATTGGCCGTCCGTGGCAACAACGGACGCCGACACGATACGGGCATGGGCGCAGCAGTATCCTGGCTGTAATTGGGGACTGGCATGCGGCCCTGCCTCGGGTGTCTGGGTGCTCGATGTCGATGGCAAAGAAGGTACAGAGTCCTTTCTCGCCCTACAAAAAGAACACGGTCGCGAGTGGACAAATACCCTCGCAGTCAAGACAGCACGCGGCGGACATCTCGACTTTTTGTGGCCAAAGGGCCTGCCTGAGGGTGCCAGCATCAAGAACAGTGCAGGAAAGTTAGCTCCGGGTCTGGACGTGCGTGGTGACGGTGGCTATGTGCTCGTTCCGCCGTCTGTGCATCCCAGTGGAGTTACGTATCAGTGGGGTCGCGGGGGAAAGGATGTGCCCATCGCGTCTGCCCCCTCGTGGTTGCTGGATCTGGTCTTTGCGCCCGCGCCGCAGACGGTAGCACCTTCAGCAGGCAGTTCGGCCCAGGTTATTGGTGAGGGACAGCGCAATGCCACGCTCACGTCATTGGCCGGGACCATGCGCAAGCGCAATATGACGCCGGAGGCAATCGAGGTGGCTTTATTGGCGGAGAATGCCAATAGATGCAGACCACCGCTTCCTGAGGCCGAGGTCCGTTCCATCGTACAAAGCATATCGCGCTATGCCCCACCTCCCACCCCCGTTCCTGTCGTCCGCCGACCTGATCTGCTTACCCTGGCGGATGTCGAGTCCAAAGAAGTCGAATGGCTATGGCGGCCGTACCTGCCAGCTGGGATGCTCGCCATGCTCAGCGGTGACCCAGCTGCGGGCAAGACCTTTCTGGCCCTGGCAATGGCGGCAGCCTTGACCACCGGCCGCGTTCCATACCCATGCGAGCCATGTGCGCCGGTTGATGTGCTCTACATGTCTGTGGAAAATGACCCAGCCTGCGTAATACGCCCGCGCTTCGACAGCTTGGGTGGTGATGTTGAGCGGCTGCATTTGCTGCGTGGAACGGTGGTCGGCGAAGGGGAGGAGACCAAGCAGGATGGTGTTTGGCTGAGCGATACGTCTACGCTGCAAGATGCGCTAGACAGGACGCATGCACGGCTGCTGATTGTCGACCCTATCCAGAGCTACTTGGGAGCCGAAGTCGATGCACATCGCTCGAACGAAACGCGTCCAGTGCTGGATGGCTTGGTGCGACTGGCCGACGAGCATCAGTGCTGCGTACTACTGCTGCGACACTTGAGCAAGGCTCCGAGCGGTAGGGCTATTCATCGTGGTCTCGGATCCATCGACCTCACTGGCGCGGTGCGCTCCGAGATGCTCGCAGGAAATCCGCCGAATGACCCTCAGCAGAGAGCGATGGTCCAGATTAAGAACAATCTTGGAGCTTATGGTCCTGCCCTCGGCTACGAAATTGACGCTACCGGTCAGTTCTTCTGGACGGGCGAATCGACACTCACCCAGTCTGACCTCCTGGCACCCGAGGGTGTAGGCCAGGATTCGGCAAAAGACGAAGCCGTCGAGTGGCTGCAAACATTCTTGGCAGACGGCCCACGCACCGCCAGGCAGCTAGAGAGGGCAGCGCGCGAAGCGGGACATACCTGGGCGACTATACGCAGGGCGAAGCAGAAAGCTGGGGCGGAAAGTCGTAAGGTGGGCTTGGGCGAAGGTTGGGTCTGGCAGCTTGCCGACCAAGATGCTCACGAAGATGCTCAAGATGCTCAACACACAGAAATGAGCATCTTCGGGGAAGATGAGCATCTTGACGCCAAACATGTCGAAGATGTCGAAGATGCTCAAAATATTGTAATGAGCACCTTGGGCGACGGTGAGCACCTTGGGGTCAAACCTGCTGAAGATGCTCAAATTTGTGTATTGAGCACCTTGGGAGAAGATGAGCATCTTGGGACACCAGACCGCGAAAAGGGGGAACTATGACAACACCACAGATCATCCAGCAAATAGAAGCCGCTGGCGGTGTCCTGACTCTGAACGGCGACCGCATCCAGTATGACCTGCCGAAGGACGCCCGCGCCTTGGTCGGCACCTTGCGTGTTCACCGGGAAGAGGTATTGCGTTTCTTACAGAAACGGGAGCAACCGAAGCGCTGCAAGCGCCATGGCATTTGGGCTAAATGGTGGACGCTCGATGACGGTTCCCAGGTCTGCGGCATGTGCCATCCTGACCCATACACCCTGGCGGTAAAGGAAACAAGGAGTAGCGCTCCGCCGGTCATGCCGGAAGGCGTCTGCTTACTGGCCTGGAAGCCGAAAGAACCACCAGTGGCACTCACAACCTGGGCCGTGGTTAATGACGTTTCCGCATTCATCCATACCACCCTGGCTCAACTGGAAGCAGCGCTTCGGGGCGAGAACTGGTTGGCTGGCAACTGGAACGTACGGGAGCTGATTGACCGCCTGGGGCAGTGTGGGGTGAAAGTTGAGGTTAAGGGATAGCAGTCAGGAGCGTTTAGGAGTACTACATGACCATCAAGAGTGCTGAGACGACCGCCAACATCTCACCACCCACGTGTGAGCTCTCATACGCTTCCTGTCGAGTCGCGCATTAATCAACGACACAGGTAGGTATCGCATTAATAGGTCGCAACGAGACCGCCGGTAAGTAATCTAATCCGCCGAATAGGCATCTAACAGTTTAAACAGACGCTCAAGCACTGGATGTGTTGTGGGTCTACAAAACGTGAGGTTATGTATGGAACAACTAGAAAGACGCTTAGAAGGACCCACAACGAGACGAGAACGGGATGGACGGTTAGAAAGTTCGACAATGAGACGAGAACGAGATCAACGGTTAGCGAGCTTATTAGGTTATGTAGCCAATCTTCTAAAAGTTCATTTCAACGAGATGCGCGAACTCGAAAGGTTACGCCAAGAGAAGATAATCACAAAGGCGGAGTTTGAGACTCGTAGGCGTCGCTTGTCGGGTAGGTGTCGCCGGCTGTACCGGGAAAGAGAGAACGTCGCCAGGGGACTGACGCCTGAGGGGAATGTACCTACAGAGGACCAGCGTGAAGTTCATGACTTTCGGCCGCGCATAAGAAAAGAAGATAACTTCATGGATCACGTTATAGAGTATTGTTGAAGTGAATCAGGTTGCGTTGACTCGATCGGGATATACAAGGGGCAGGGCATCTGCCCCTTTATCTTTGCCCGCTACCGCAACGCTGCGCAATGATGATGAACCAGAGCAGGGTTCTGATACTCTGCAAGCGTCGTCATCAGATCGAGCACGACTGCCAGGCTAACCTTCGTCAACGGCGGAGACAGCGGCGTCCCCGCGAGAGTGTAGGAGTGAGCCTGCCCACACTGTCTCGCACTGGTTCTGACGGGTGACGTGGTGCGTCCGTCGAGAATTTCAGATATGTTGGCACATCCTCCCACAGAAGTTGTCGTGACGCCTGACTCTTGCTTTCGAAGACCAAGCCGCGCAACCGAAAATCCCCGATGCAAGAATTCCGATTCATGAAAGCGGGTGTGCTGAAACTCTCGTTTGTTCGAGTGACACATTCTTTCTTGCAATGGGTTTGCAGCTATCACAGATAGCACTGGCGTGCTGCAATAGGTCATCTGGAATCCAAGGTTCAATGCTTGGTGCAATAGGCTTTCCCAGTTGCACCTGGCGTACGAGGTCTCTGAATTGGTCGGATGAAAGTGTGCACATTCCGCCTCGTGGTCCGATAAAGCCGCAGTTCCATGCCGCAAGACCCTGCCCGAAACTGAGGCCATCAACGAGACGATCAAGGGAGCATCGCTGAAGCTGCTTGAGTCCGCCGCGACAGATGCTATGAATAAGCCCGGCAGAGAGCCAGTCACCACACCCAGCTGTGTCGCGCAGTTGCTGCACTGGAAATGCCTGCATCGTCCTCCAGCGCTTCGAACTGTCCAAAGTTGTGCGAAACCGCAAGCCCCCTCGCCCCAATGTTTGTACCTCCAGAAGCGTTTGGGGCTTCCATTGCAGGTCCTCGGCATCCAGCAATCGATCGTGGGAGTATTTGATGACATGTGCCAGCTTGAGCATTTCGGCGAAGTGTCCGGGCTTTGAGGAGCTCGACGGCTCAAAGTACACAACAGCTCCGCGTTTGCTTGCACTTTCGGCGAGCACCAGCGAACTTCGTGAAACGCGGTCGATGAAGACAACCTCAGGCCTTTCTTTCGGAGAGGTCATGCTCGCAATGGAGGATGTCGTGACTGCCTGAAAGCTGGGCAATCGTTTCCCACAACCGGGACAAGCAAACGAAAAGGTGTGGAATGGGAGGCCAGACGCATCCTTGCGGATTCGTTCCACGATCACCGGTGTTTTCGCAGTAGGGTGCAGTCGCATTTGTGAGGTATCTACGCCCCAGCGTTGTAAGTCTGCCAGAACCAACGATGAAGCCGGATCGTTCGCAAACCTACCTATGGGCACGGCATCCCACCCAAGGCGGCTGAGGATGGTCATCACGTTTCCGCAGGTGCCCCCCGCTGCAACGGACGCGGCAGAAGATCCCACCTCGAAGATGACATCTAAAGCGACAAGTCCAACTCCAACCACCCGTGGTTTTCGACTAATTCGCCGGTGCACTTTGCTGCTCATAAGCCTCTCCTTTTAACCACAGATGTACTAGGGTTCCAGATTCCTGTCTGCGCTTTTCAAGAAGCGCAAAATCCACTTTATACGCGATTGCCTCAACATATATAACGGGAAAATCGCGCTCCACAGCTGCCAACAGCGCTCCCATCGAAAGTAACTTGCTGCCGATTGGCGATAGCACAATATGAGACCCAATACCTTCAAAGATGATCTTTCTGGCATCATCAATGCGCAAAATCGCGCGATAAAGGTCGAGCGGGCTCTTTTCGTCAGCATAAACAATGTTTCTCGGGTCAACCTGCCAGCCGCTTTCCATTTCAGTGGCGTAAGCTTCGATGAGCCGGTCGGGTAATTTCGGATCTGATGCCGGAAAAGGCAGTATCGGACAGACATCGTGCGGTTGCACTGTTCTGTAAATCAAATCGAGTGCAAAGTTCTGTCCGCGAACGAGTTGTGGCAGCCATAATCTGGCAGGTTTCAATTCCGAGACAGGCCCCAGATTGCCGCGAAATCCGTGGATGCTGCTTGCTTGCTCCCACGCGACGGGTGAGATGTCCTCATCTGTCACGGGATCGTCCATGACAAACACATGTACGTTCCGCGGCGCTCGTTGCAAGACAAACTTGATGATCGGGAAAGTCACGCCCCGCGACAACGCGCTGGTATCAACAATGATGTCCGTAAACTCCTCAAACCCAAGCTGAGCGATGCACTTTACGGCTTCTCGCCCTCCGATGACCGCATTATCAGGCGCGAAGATGTTCAAGGCGCGAATCTTCGCTTGCGGCACTAACCGCACCAGTGCGGCTACGTTCTCCTCGGCGCGTCGGCGCAATTCCGCGTTCGCATTCGGTCGCTCTTCGCGTATCAGCACCGCATCCAGGCGGTTACCCAATTGTTGGGAGAGCAGCGTGCACACGTGGGTCGCACGCGGATCAAACCCCGCACCGGCGATCAACAACGCCTTTCGATGCGCCTGCCGGAAGAACTCTTGGACAAAATTGAGCACGTCGGCGTCATGCTGAACGATACAGCGCTCCCAGAAGAGTGGCTTCATAGCGTGTTCCGGTTGTACGAAAGCAGTTCTTCCAGTGTGCCTTCAATGAAACCACCACGTTGCAACGTCAAACCGTAGTGCAGCTTCGGAATCCCCCCGAGCTCAAGCAAGCACCAAAGCTTGTTCTTGCATTCGTACTGCGGCACTAGGGTGATCGCGTTGTACGCAATCCCATATTTCAGTGTCAACCCCAGGTCCGGTGACACTTCACTTATGCGCTCAAACTCCGTCTGCGGGACGCCATAGGCGTTTGCTCCGGCTCCAATCCACGCATTGGGCTCCAGTGAGACCGCAAGGCAGCGCTGCGCGATCAGGTGAACGATTGTTCGCACGTAATCATAATGGGGAAAATTCCAATCCTTAATGAAACTCTCGGCACGCTCTCGCAAAAGCTGGTGCTGCTCCCGCGAGCCCAGTGACGCGCGCCGTCCCCTGATAAGCCTTGTTGCCATCGCCTCAACCAAGATTGCGGCAAGGCGCAGGAACTGCTCAGCGTTTTCAGAACTCGCATCACAGAGATCGTCGATCCCAAAATAATAGGACCGCTCAAACCCGTGGAAAAGGTGCAAGCGTGCCGCTTCAAACACTGAGCTGTCGACTGCAAGAGGGCGTGTCGGCTCCGGATCCGCATTCTCCTCAAATAAGCCGGCCTGGGGAATCCGTCTGGCATACCGATGCAGCAGGATTGCCAACATTCCTAGGCGATCGTCATCCCCGAGGATTGGGTCAGTGCTCCGATACGCGTGCACCTCAGCAAACAGCTTTTCGCGCCTTTCCCTGGCAATCCTTAACCTGCTTTGCGCAGCATCAACCTTCTCACTTAAAGTTGCGGTCTTGGCACTCGTCAGATGTTCAGGATCATTTGGCAGCAAGGACTCCAAGGACAGCAGCTTTCGGCTTGAGAACTCTGGCATTTGAGACAAATACCGATTTGCCATGTCCTTTGCCATGCGGCGAAATAATGCACGATGTTCTCGGCGATCACCGGTGCTCTGCAACGAGATCTGTGTGATCTCCCGTGCCGTTGTTACCCCGGGAAGCTCCACCTCATCGGTACTACCAGCCAGCAGAACACCAAGTGCCTCATCGGTTGGTAGGACATCGAACCTCGTTAAGACCCAACGTGCTACGCGCAATTCGCGCCGCAGCAACCAGCGTGTGAGATTTCGAAACTGCGAGGGATGTAACGCATGAGCATCGTCGAAGACCACCAGCGGACGAATCTCGATTCTTTGGCCGGTGCTCCCAAAGGGAATGAGTAACCGATCGATGACATCGAAGGGGCGGTATGCGTCCGTTGCTGCTCTCCCCAAATCGTCGAGATCAGGCGGCAGCAATGCCCCCACCACCCGATAAATTTCGCTCTCAACCTCTTGTGCTCTCCTTACCAAGGCGTCCCCGGTGACACCACCGATTGCTTCCGTCGCCGCATGCGACGTTCCCGTGGTGACAACCTCCACCCTCGCCGGGTCGACGCCCGCACGAGTCAAGTGCCGAAACCAGCCAAGTATCGTTCTTGCCTGTAGCAGGCCTTTGACTAGGCCGTCTTTGACATCGTCGGCGTATGGAAACTCCCAGATTTCGCGGTAATCGCTTTCCAAGGACAGGCGAATCGCAAGAATTGTTGGAACACCATCGCGGATGCAACCGCACTCTGCAAGCGCGGTCAACAGTGCCCGATGAGATTGCAACATCCTGTTGCGGAGCAGTGCGCTGACCATTGGGTACTCAAAAAGCTTCGCCATGGTCGTCTTCCCGCTTCCGGGCGTTCCAAGAACGATCACTAGCCGGTCGTAGAGTTGTCCCGTAGCGCCATACTTACGCAGATACGTGCTAATTGGATCGGGGCTGATTAGCGCCAGAAATGCTTCTTCATTTCGGACTTGCTCTGTTGCCCGCCGCTCGAAAGGATTGTCCATTTCCACTCTTACGCTAAATCAGAATGACGCTGCCTGCGCCGAAACAGTGGGCGCATCGGAGATTCACCGTTGCTGCCATCGATATCCGCCCAGATGATCGGAATCGTATTATTGGGAGTGTTGTGTTCCAAGACCAGCGGAAGCGCACACTGGCCAAAGCCCAACCGGACGTCCTTGCCGCCGCCTTTTCGCGTGTGAACAGTCTCAATGCCGCTGTTGTAGTACTTTTGGATCAATGGCCAGAACCCTTCCGCCATTTGCTCGTCGATCTTCAGCGACTCGGGCAGGACGAGTTCGAATGTGAACTCAACATTGCGGAACCATCCATTTTTGCCCTGTTCTTGCCGCAACTCCTCCACATGTTCCATGATTGACTTTGTCACGGCTGCCGTGGCGATGTAATGGTGCACCACAACTGTCCACTCTGGTTCAAAGTGAGACTCAACGATCGGCTGGCAGTCCCGCCAGAAGCGTTTTAATTTCCCTTGTAGCGTCGTTCCGGTACCGATGAAATCATCGAGGAGGAAAGCGAATTTGAATCGAGCTGCTGTGTCGTTGAGTGCTTTGCGAAGATCTTCCAAGACCTGATTCCATTTGCCCTCGGCGATTTCTGTTGCAAGCAGTACCTGCTCGTTGCTGACGATGCCAGCAGTCGCACGCCGAAAGTTGTCAATGCGGGCTCCATCGCTTAGACCAAAAAACAAGCTTTTGCGAAGAAGTTGGCGGTACACCCCGGTGGCGGCCTGATCAGACCAAACGAGGTACCTAGGCTTGTTAACTCTTACCGCGACGTCTCGCAGTAATCGCACGCGGATACAATCGGGGTAGACAAGATCAATGAGGTGCTGGATCTCCGCCGGACTAAAATACACCAAGTTCTTTTTGACAAAGGAATATGCCGCATCCCTTTCGGGTGCCTCGAACTGCTGCAACCAACCGGCCAAGCTTTCAATGAAGCGTACACCGGCGACAAAATCGTTGTATCCGTCGTACTTGAACCGTGACATCAGTTGGAGCCAGGCGAACTCTTTGCGTGATCGCTCCAGATCCCAGTCCATGATGTCACTTAAGACCGCCAGTGCGAGATCTTGGTTCAAGCCCCTTCTCTCCTGTCGACCAAAAGGTGCCTGCAATCCAATCGAATCCGACCCTTGGAGACCTTTGCCATTCTCAGGAAAAACCGTGTTGCCTGGCTATTTCGAAGACCAGGGGGCGCCAGATTCCAACAGCGGTCAGGGACCGAAGACACGTCGTTTGCACTTAGAGACAAGGGTGTCGAAAGCAGGAAGAAATCGTTTCCCGGCCAGGAGCCCAAGTCGCCAATACACAAAAACGTCGACTCCTTCCTGAGCAGCTTCTGGCGAAGCGCATCTAGGAGCGAAAGTTTGCTGACCCCGGGTGCCAGCACATCCACCGAGTGCGCCGAGCGAACGCACGAAACCCCTTCCCTAAATACAGTTGCTATTAAGTCGCACACAAGGCTATAAAGCCGTTCAGTATCCGCTGGATTCTGGGCCACAATACTGATCTGACTCCTCTTGTATTCACATACACCGATTGCGTTTACTGCATGCGACTCTCTGATTCGAACCGCTGCCTCCCGGATCTCATCCTCCATTGTGCTGTTCTCCGGCGGCACGCCTTCGCACTCCAGGCCTCCAATCTCGGACCCATTATGGTACGCAATGACCACCTGAGGCCAGAGCTTCTTGTCAATGCTGTCACGCAAAGACGTCCGCACAGATTTTCCTCGGCCAGTTGCAATGCCCAGCAGTACACCGTCAGCTAGGAGGCTGTTGAGTGGCTGGGACACCGTAGGAGGCAAGCCAGTGAAACGAAACCGGTCGTTGCACAACGTGCCATCGTAATCCAGCACGATTGCGTCAAATAGCGTTTCGTGCAAGGCGCGTATGAAGTGCCTGTATTGTTCACGCCAGTAGTCGACTTCGGTCGCGCCGAGGGCGCTTAAAGGTCTGCAGGTCTTTCGCTCTATCGCGAGCCGCTCATTTGCCGGTACGGGGTCGTCGATCTTTGAAGACCACGCGTTCAGGTTGTAAATCCGACGACCGAACTCTGGGACGCCAGGTCTTCCCGGGTCGATGCCGCGCGCTTGACCTGCGTATCCAACCACGTATAACGAGCACACCAAGCCTGCGATGCTCGCAGCTGCTCCGGAGCCAGGAACCCGAATTCTGGCTACGGGAATATCCTTGGGGAGCAGTCGCAGTGTCTTCTCAGCAAGAGGCACGTCTTCGTCTGATACAAACGCGAGCAGACCTGTCTCCTGGCCTTTTTTGTCCAACCAATGGTGTCGGCCATGAGCAAAATTGCGATAGTCAGTTACCTGTACTGGCCCAATTGCCGCTTCGCTGAATTTTGATTCAAGATCAAGCGCGGCAGCCTGCGTTGC
>Ga0187852_1002009_pt1 | contig 17578 bp, 14 predicted proteins | sample June2016WEW_6_40_FD_134511 | JGI IMG/M metagenome (GOLD analysis project Ga0187852, IMG submission 134511) | Peatland microbial communities from SPRUCE experiment site at the Marcell Experimental Forest, Minnesota, USA - June2016WEW_6_40 | ecosystem: Environmental > Terrestrial > Soil > Wetlands...
CCGTGCGCCCCCCGTCCGTTGAGCGTCGGGCCCAGAATCCCGGCTGAAGACGTCCGCCCGCGATGGTCTCCAATCCGCCATACCCTCACATCCCCACGAAATCGACTTTGACGCTACCCTGGACACTACCGAGCGCGCCTTGCATTTTTCAAACAGTCAAGCGAGAATATTTTCTTGCGGAACGGGGCTGGCGGCGCGTTCTGAAATCTGAAATTTGAAATTCTTACGGGAGAGTGGGCTATGGAGACAGCGAGTTTCGGTGCGGGGTGCTTCTGGGGCGTCGAGGCGACGTTTCGGCAGACGCCGGGGGTCGTTTCAACCGCCGTCGGCTACATGGGAGGAACTCTCGACAACCCAACCTACAAAGCCGTTTGCACAGACAAGACAGGGCATGCCGAGACGGTTGAAGTCGTCTATGATCCCGCAAAGATCTCCTACGACGATCTCTTGGCAATTTTCTGGCAGAACCACGATCCCACCACGCTGAACCGCCAAGGGCCCGACGTGGGAACCCAATACCGATCGGTGATTTTCTACTACACTCCTGAGCAGGAGACGCTCGCCCGCGCATCCAAGGAGGCTCTGGCACGCTCCGGAGCCTTCAAGCGGCCCATCGTAACGGAGATTGTTCCAGCTTCCACCTTCTGGCGTGCAGAGGAGTACCACCAGCAATACCTCGAAAAGCGCGGCCTCGCCCAATGCCACATCAAGTAGCATCTGACTTGGATTGAAAACACGCAAAAGTGGAGAAACCTATGTCGGCGATTCGCAGCTTCGAACCCTTTGCTCGTTCCCTGCTCCGCATCGTGGCGGGATTTACCTTCTCGGAGCACGGGATGCAGAAAATCCTCGGCCTTTTTGGAGGAATGGGTGGGAAAGCCGCCACGGCTCCTGTCGGCTCCCTCCCCTGGATTGCAGGCGTCCTGGAACTGGTTGGCGGTCTGCTGCTGATTCTGGGTCTCTTCACCTCACCCGTGGCGTTTATTCTAAGCGGCGAGATGACTGTGGCCTACTTCAGGGTGCATTTCCCCCACGGCTTCTTCCCGCTTGTTAACCACGGTGAGTTGGCAGTGCTGTACTGCTTCATCTTCCTCTACCTGTGCACAGCCGGCGCCGGGCCCCTCAGCCTGGATGCGGTAGTGCGACACAAGCCTGACTAGAGGAATACTGCCTGGCCTTGTTTGACGGATTAATCCTCGCCCCCTTGGGTGAGAGGGAATAGGTACCATAATAAGCCCGTGACCCCAAGCCGCGTCAGCGGCGCAAGAATGTGGCCCACGGCGCCAGAGCCTGTGAAAAAATCGATGCCTGTCATCCTGAGCGAAGCGAAGGATCCCGGCAGTTTCTTGTGGTCCAGCGATTTACGAACAACTGCAGAGATCCTTCGCTACGCTCAGGATGACACTTTCCGAATTTCTTCACACCTTCCCAGCCGTGGGATCACCGCACACAATGAGCACGCTGAGCCACGTAGTGGCGACAGAAGCACTGCGATCATCACAACAGCTCTGTCGCCCCTCCCGGGGCTTTTTAGGCGCATCGTCCCTGCTTTCTCCCCCACGGCTGTCGCCGTGGGCCACATTCTTGCGCCCGTCGGCTGACGGGCTCCGGAACCCGACCGAGCCTATTCCACCGCCCATGGGGGAGAGGGTGACCTGCGGCGGCGCTTTCTCGAGGCGCACGGGACGGGTGCGGGGGTCCCCCGGAATTTCACTCCGGCCTGCGGGTCTCGTTCTCTGCGTTCGAGTCTTGCGCCTCGTACCCCCGGCAAAACAGCACCGGCAGGCGCGGATACTGCGCATAGCTGGGATCCGTGGCGCTCCGTCGGCAGAGATAAAAGACTGAACCTCGATCGGACCGGATGATGCGCACGTGCTTGCAAGACGCGCATAATCCGGCACGATTCGAGTCTGGGCCAGCGTTGCCCGCTGTCACAATTCCCTCCCTGGGGTGCGACAGCGAAGCTGCCGCCGTTGCTCCGCGAGTGTGGCGAAGGCCTCTACGGTCCTGGGGAAGTTCAGGGCGGCAGCTTCGCTGCCGCACTCCAGGACGTGGACGCGTGCGATCACCATGCGATATTCTAGTTCTTATTCCAAACTCCTCAAGGGTGTGAAAGTGGGAAAAGCGAACTTTGAACCGGGGTCCCCGCGAAACACGTTCATTTTTGTCGTTCCGATTCTCGTGGTTCTAATTACATTTCTATTCTGGTATCAAACCTGGTTTGGTCGGTCCTTGAGCGATCAGGAGATGGGCCAGTATCTCGCGGACACCTCCGTTCCGCACAAAACCCAGCACGCCTTGGAGCAGCTTTCGGACCGGATGGCACGCGGCGACGCGACCACGAGGCGCTGGTATCCGGACATCATCCGTCTAGCCGGGAACAAAGAACCCCAGTTTCGCTCGATGGCGGCTTGGGTGATGGGACAGGATAGCCGGTACGATGCATTCCACCAAAAGTTGCGCGCGCTTGTCGATGACCCCTCGCCGCTGGTGCGCTCGAACGCGGCGTTGGGCTTGGCGCGTTTCGGCGATACGGCGGGAGAGAGCGAGTTGCGGGCAATGCTCGAGCCCTTCACGCTCGATGCCCCACAGGCCGGCACAATCGAGTTCCGTCTCAAAGAGAAGGAGAAGGTTCAAAGCGGCGACGTCGTGGCGCGCATCAGCCCCGCAAGCGGCGTGCACCCCGTGGATGTTATTTCGCCGCTAGCCGGCACCATCGCGCGACTGGCAGCCGAAGACGGAGGGCACGTCGGCGCAAGCGACGCGATTGCCATTATCGAGCCCGGCGAAACGCAAGTGTTTGAAGCCCTGAGAGGCCTGGTGTTGGTTGGGAACGCCGAATCTTTGACTGAGGTCGACCATTTCGCTGCCGGAGTTCCGGGGATGCCCGCGCGAGTCCGCCAGCAGGCTGTGCTCACTGAGCAGGCGATTCGGGAGCGGACCTTGCATACCAACAGCGTCAAATAGAGCCGCGTGGCTTGTCATTCTGAGCGCACATGGACCTGCGGCCCCCCGCGGTGATGAAAGTGGTTGTCATCCTGAGCGAAGCGAAGGATCTGCAGTTCCGGTCGGAGACGAACTGATGCAGATTCTTCGCTTCGCTCAGAATGACAGACTTTCTCAGAGTGTCACTTGTAACGCTTAAGGGTTCCTTGATAGAAAACTAGAAAGCGAACTTCGTCCCCAGCCGTGCCTCCACATCTTCGGTGGGCACCATCTCGATGGCGTCCCACGGGCATCCATCCAGAAAGCATCCGTCGGGGCCTTTGCTGGTGCACTTCTTGCAGCCAATACAGAGTTGAGGATCGACTTCGATACGTCCGAAGGGAGGGTGGTCCTCGTCCTCCACCCAATACATGCAGTCGGCGACGGGGCAGTAAGGAACACAGGCCGGCGAACCGGCGCAGCCGGTGCAGCACTCGGTGATGACCGCTAACTCTTTGGGTCGCTTTTTGCGTGGAGTGTCAATGCCTTCCGACTTCGGCTCCAGCTTCACTACTTCGCCCACCGGAATGTAATACTCTGCCACAGGCCCCTCTCCAGGTTCGGGAATCTCTACACATTGTCCCAAATGAATCGCCCGCACGTCAACATTGTTCGCATCTTCCGCAGGCTTGCCGTCGTCAACTTGACTTGCCCGCAGCGGCGCAATAACATGATTATTAGGAATTTGCCAAGGACATTTCATTAATCTATCGGAGGCTAGGGCTCTTCCTGTGGTGGGAAAGACTTTTGGGCACTATCGCGTCGTAGAGAAGCTGGGCTGGGGCGGGATGGGAGTCGTGTACAAGGCTGAAGACACCCGTCTGGGCCGTTTCGTAGCCCTCAAGTTCTTGCCGCAGGAGCTTGCCAAGGATCCTCAAGCTCTGGAACGCTTTCAGCGGGAAGCTCGTGCGGCGTCGGCTCTCGACCACCCGCACATCTGCGCCATTTATGACATCGGTGAACACGAAGGCGAGCCTTTCATGGTAATGCAGCTCCTGGAAGGCCAGACTCTGAAGCATCGCATTGCGGCCAAGCCTTTCAAATTGGAGGAACTCCTGGATCTTGGGGTCCAGATCGCCGACGCACTCGACGCGGCGCATTCGAAAGGGATTGTGCATCGGGACATCAAGCCTGCCAACATCTTCGTCACCGAACGCGGGCAGGCGAGGATACTCGACTTCGGTCTCGCCAAAGTCATCGTAGGAGCACCCCTTCGGGGCGCCCTCGGGCGTGCACAAGGCCCGCCCCTCGAAGACACGCCGACCGTCTCGATCAGTCCTGATAATTTAACCAGCCCGGGGACGGCGCTCGGTACCGTGGCCTACATGTCACCGGAGCAGGCGCTGGGCGAGGAACTCGACTCGCGGACCGACCTCTTCTCGTTCGGGCTGGTTCTTTACGAGATGGCGAGCGGCCGTCCGGCGTTTCCCGGAAACACCTCGGCGGCCATTTTCGACAGCATCCTCCACAAATCGCCCCCCTCTCTCCAGAGCTTGAGACCCGAACTCCCCGGTGAGTTGGAGCGGATAATCGCGAAGGCCCTTGAGAAGGACCGCGAGATGCGCTACCAAACCGCCTCCGAGATGCGGACTGACCTGAAACGCCTCCGGCGTGATACCGATTCAGGCCGCACGGTGGCAATTGCCGCACCAATGCTGTCTCGCGGTGAGGAGGCGAGCGGCCTTAAGACAACTGTCGCCCCAGCGGCTCCCGCCTCGGTTGAACCTGAAACGGCAGCCCGGACGAGCGCCAGCACGTCGCGTCGAAACTGGGTGATTGGCGGGGCAGTTGTAATTCTGCTCGCGTTGGCAGGAACCCTGTTCCATTTCCGTCGAACGCCGGCATTGAGCGAGCGCGATTCCATCGTGGTGGCGGATTTCGTCAACACCACGGGTGAATCCGTCTTCGACGGGACGCTGAAAGAGGCTCTCACCGTCCAGCTCGAGCAATCGCCTTATCTGAACATCCTGCCGGAATCGCGGGTGCGTGAGGCGTTGCGCTTCATGGGTCGCTCCCCCGACGAGCGAATTTCCACCGAGGTAGCCCGCGAGATTTGTCTGCGCGAGGGCGTCAAGGCCATGCTGACCGGCTCGATTTCGAGTCTGGGCAGCCATTATGTAATCGACCTCAAAGCCGTCAACGCGCAAACGGGCGACGCGCTGGCCCGCGAACAGTCGGAGGCCGAAAGCAAAGAACAGGTGCTCAAGTCGCTGGACGGCGCCGCATCCAGCCTGCGGCGTAAACTGGGTGAGTCGCTGGGCTCCGTTCAGAAATTCGCCATGCCTCTCGAGCAGGCCACCACTTCCTCGCTTGAAGCGCTGCAAGCTTTCAGCCAGGGGCAGGCCGAACACCAGAAGATCGACGACGTGAAAGCTATTCCCCATTTGAATCGCGCCATCGAACTGGACCCCAATTTCGCCATGGCCTATGCCACGCTCGGCGTGGCCTACAGCAACCAAGCTGACAGGGCGAAAGCTTCGGAGTGTTTGAAGAAGGCTTTCGAGTTGAAAGACCGGGCGAGCGAACGCGAGAAGTTATACATCTCCGCGCATTACTTTGAAATGGTCACCGGGCAGCAGCAGCGCGCCATCGAAGTCTATGAGTCGTGGAAAGAGACCTACCCTCGTGACTGCACACCTCGCGATAACTTGTCGAACCGCTACACCGAATTCGGGCAGTTTGAGAAAGCCCTGAGCAACGCCAACGAGTCTTTGCGGCTCAACCCGAAAGACGTCTTCGCCTACCAGAACGCCGCCGGCGCCTACGAGAAGCTTGACCGCTACGACGAGGCGAAGGCTGTCGCGGAACAGGCCATCGCACAGAATGCGGATTCCATGGGCGTCCACGCGGTGCTGTACGAGGTTGCCTTCATTCGCGGGGACCCCGCCGGCATCCAACGCCAGATCGCCTGGGCGGCCGGAAAGCAGATGGACCTGTTCATGCTCTTTTTTCAGGGAATGGCTGACTACGCAACGGGGAGAGTGCACAGGGCTCGCGAGACCCTTACGCGGGCAACCGCTCTGGCCGAGCAGCATGGCTTTAAGGCTGTTGCGGCTGATTTTCGTGGCGCGACGAGCGTTGAGGAGGCCGCGATAGGTAATATGCAAGAAGCGCGCACCGGGGCCGAACAAGCCCTCGCCTCCTCGACCGACCGGGATGCAAAGACAACAGCGGCAGTCGCGCTGGCGCTCGCCGGAGATACGGGCCGGGCCGAGAAACTGGTCGATGAAGTGGCGAAAGACTACCCTCAGGATTCGCTGCTCAATAATCTCGTGCTTCCTACGGCGCGGGCCATCGTGGAGTTGGAACGCAAGAACCCAACCCGTGCCATTGCGCTGCTGGAATCAGCCAAGCCTTACGGCGTTTCCGACTTCGGTTCCATCTATATTCGCGGCGCAGCCTATTTGCAGGCGCATGACGGACCGAGCGCCGCCGCTGAGTTTCAGAAGATCCTCGATCATCGTGGTGTAAGCCCACTTGACGAAGCCTATGCTCTCGCGCGACTGGAGCTGGGACGCGCCTTGGTGCTGGAGGGCCAAACGGCGAAAGCCCGCACCACCTATCAGGATTTTCTGGCTTTCTGGAAGGACGCCGACCCCGATATCCCCGTCTTAAAACAAGCCAAGCAAGAGTACGAAAAGCTTAAATAAGCCGGCGGCAGAGCTGCATGGCGGGCGCGAGTCGGCTCGACGGCTTTCTCTTATTCCCCTCCCCAATTGGGGAGGGGAGCAAGGGGTGGGGTGTCGCAGCTCATTCGCCGCCCAGGGCAATGACGAAATACTGCGCGTGCGTCGAGCCGGCGTTTTTGATGCCGTGCTCTTCGTTCGAAGCCACGTAGGCCACAGAGCCGGGCCCCAGGCGTGCGGCGCGGCCGGCGATGGTGACTTCCAGGGTCCCTTCGCGTATCAGGAAGACTTCTTCGTGCGCGTGGTGATGTGCGGGATGAGGCATCGAGCCCGGCGCCAGATCGGTTTCGTGCATCTCGATTGGGTAGCCGGTGTGAGTCTTTCCCTCCACGATGCGGCGAAGCGTGTTTCCGTTTCCCGTTTCAACGGGCAGGTCTTCGAACGGGAGGAGCTTCGAAGGGATTGCGCCCTCCGTCGCCAGGCCTCGCGAGGCCATCAGCGCCGGAATCCAGAAGCAGAGTTTGCGGCGTGAATATCTCATTGGTTTGCTCCTCCTTTACCGTCATTCCACGCCCCGAATGGGAGACAACAAATCGAGCGGCTTTACTTACGGCTGCATCGCACCTTGCCCGGGCAACGGGGCTCCTGCGCTCGGTTGCAAGGCCGCACCTTTAGGCGCCGTTTTCCCCAATTGCTTGTAAACGGCTTCCACTTCTTCTGGAATCAACTCCGGCGCGTGCCATTTATAATTCTCCACCAGGGAATCCACTTCACGCTTTACCTGGTTCAAGGATTCACCTTCCTTGGACCGTGTCTCGACTTCCTTCTCCAGCCATTCGAGAAACTGACGGAACTCTACCAATTCCTTCTTGCCGCCAGGCTCGCCATGTCCGGGCACGTACACGTCTACATTCCATGTCTCGACCTGTCGCAGGGTGCCAACCCAATCATGAAGATTCCTCGATTCGATGCGAGGAAAGTAGCTGTTCTGAAATAGCTCGCCGAGGAACAGGACTTTGGCTGCGGGCAGGTAAACCGCCGAATCGTCGGAAGACCCATTCTTGAGAAGGGTGACCAGCTTGATCTCCTGCCCTCCCATCCGCAAGGTCATGTCGTTGCTGAATGTTTGTGTAGGAATAGCGATGTGGAAACCGCGCATGCGGGTGCGCAGTTTCCCGTCGTCATCGTCCAGCCGGCGGATGAGCGCCTGGCGATACTGGCGAATCCCTTCCTGCGCTTTCGCCGAGCAAATCACGGTGGCCTGCAGCTCCGTAAAGACTTCGTCGCCCAGGATCTGCTCGCCGTCGGAATCTGTGTTGATAACATACCTCACCGGCAATTCGGAGCGATGCCGGATCTCATAAAGCAGCTCGCGGGCATGAAAGGGAGTATTGGTGGTGTCGATCACTACCACACCCTCATTCGTAACTACAAAGCCTGCCGTCCCTGCGCGGCCGAATTGCGGGTCTCCTTCCAGGTCCAGAACATCATCCGAGACCCAGACGAAAACATTCGGCTGAACTTCCTCGACCTTATAGAGCCAGCCCGTTGCGAAACCAAGGACAGAAGACAGAAAGCAGAAGGCAGAAAGCAGGAGGCCAAAACCCAAGAGTTTCGAGGACTGGGCGCTCGAGATGTGCCTCCTCAACTCCTCCAGTTTCGACTCTCGACTTTTCCTAAATATCCACATACACCTGTGCTCGCCAGCCCTCCGCTGTTTCCATCAAATCGAGCTGATGATAGGTCACCGCTTTAACCAGCAACTTCACTTCATGTTTTCGCCGGTCGAACTTTTCACCTCGCGCCATGGCCGTGAGAGATCGCTCCGTGAGTGCGTCAAATTCGAAGTCGCGAAACAGCCAGCCCTCCGCGTCGAAGAGATACAGGATTTCACTCAACCAGTTTACCAGCAGGCTGGGCAGATCGGAAGCTTCCGCGCTCAGAGGCTTCTCCTCCCGGGGCGATATCGCCTCCAGGTCCACCATCAAATACATCAACGCCCGCGCTGCATTTCGAAACACGTCCTGTCGCGTGGCGCCAAACGCCTCGAAGCCGATGTCGGCGGTGTGTTCGAGTATCCGGAAGGGCAGCATCGTTGGTTGCTCGGCCATTGCCGGGCCAGGACTGGGACCGGCCGCGAAACAGTCCCACATCATACTCAACCTTTGTTGACTTTGGTAGATCAAGAAGCTGCGGGCAGTGTTCTAATTTGACTCGTAGCGCTGGCCTCTAGGCCAGCACCTGCCGACCCTTCGCTCCGCTCAGGGCAGGCTCTGAAGGTCGGCGCTTCCAAATTCTGACGGACTGGAAGACGCCCGGACGCTGTCATTCTGAGCGAAGCGAAGAATCTCGGCAGTTGTAGTTTCAACCAACTACGGAGATCCTTCGTCGCCTGAGGCTCCTCAGGATGACAGTCACAGTGATTCTTCCTGAGTCTGTAACCGCCAGCGCTACGCCGAAACCAGGAGGCTGTCCCATTTTGCATTTGTTACGGCGGCGGGCTATAATCCGGTCACAGTCGGGCTAATCAAAAACATGAGTGGACGGAATGACGATCCCACAGTCTATCTGGCGCTTGGTGCCTGCGCCGGCGTCTATTTCTTTATCAAAGGATTCCGCGTCTTTCGCGAGTACCGCGTGGTCGGGGACACTCCGGCCATGCCGATACGAAGCATTCCCATGGGTCTTGTCCACGTGCGAGGCAAGGCCGCAGGTGAGCGGCGCGTGAACAGCCCAGTCACGGGCACGCCTTGTTTTTTCTACAAGGTTGACATCGAGCGGTGGGAGGTTAAGGACAACAGCGGGCAGTGGACTCATTATCGTACCGACGCGGACGGTTTGCCTTTCTATCTGGCCGATGGAACCGGCAAGGTCGTAGTGGATGCGCATGCCGCTGAGCTCGATTTGCTGAAAACGGGCGTGCGCAAAGTTTACGACGCGCCGCGCGTTTCCGCGCCGTCGGCTCCCTTGGCTATGTCTTCTACCGCCCCCACAGATGATGATTTGCGGAAGTATGTCAGTGAAGTTGGGGTCAAGCGGCTGGGTTCACTGGTGGGTCGCGGAATGGATGCCTTAGGGCCTATCAAAGACCCTGACAAAGAACAGAAAAAACAGGCCGTAGTGGAAATGTTCACCCGTGGACTCAGAAGCCCGGACGCCGTTCAAAAGCTCATGTCGCTTCAGCAGCCCCTTATGCAGCGCAAACTCGAGGAGATGGGACCGCAGAGCGATCCCTTCCACGAACAGGCGAGGCGCGAGGCGATGGAGGCTATGAAGTATCCCGTGGGTAGCGCGGAGTTCGTCGAGCACATCCAACGCGTCATGGGCAATCTGCACGACCCGCAAGAACGGCAGAAGTTGATGCACGGCATGGAATCGTTACAACGCGTCCAGCAGGGCGGGCTAGCCGCCATGATGCCTGCCGCCTCCGGTCAATATCGCCTGACGGAATTCTGCATAGTTCCCGACCAGACTTATGAAGTTACCGGGACATGCGTCGAGAACCCGGCCCCGATAGACCAGCACGACCGGAATAAGATAGTAAAAGGTCAAGGCGAACCCACCTTCCTGATCTCGTGCCGCAATGAGAAACAAGTCGAGAGCTATCTTCGACGCCGCGCTGCCCTTTATGTCTTCGGGGGAGCGGGCCTTTCCATCGTGTGCGTGGCCATTCTTCTATTCAAGTATGGGTTGATATGAGCCGCCTAAGACTGCGTCGGCAACCGGCTGGACTTTTTTCGAGCCCTTGAGTAGGATGAGCCATAAAACCACGGTGCTATATGTCTTCTCACGGCTCGGATATTTCGATTGCGGCTGCAGTGGGTTTCGGCGCGGGTCTGTTTTGGTTCGTCAAGGGGTTTCGCATTTTCCGGGAATATCGTGTGCTGGCGGATACGCCCGAGATCCCGATTCGCAGCGTGGCCATGGGTCTCGTAGAGATCCATGGCAAGGCCACCGGGCACGAGACCCTTCTGAGCCCCGTCACCAAAACTCCCTGCTTCTTCTACAAAGTCGATATTGAAAGATGGGTCAGAGACAAGAATGGCGGGCATTGGGCTCACGCGGCGACTCAAGCCGAAGGCGCCCGGTTCTATCTGGAAGACGGCACGGGGAAGGTCCTGGTGGATGCCCACGGAGCCGAATGCGATTTGATCCAGACTGCGAAGCGAGAGACAGAAAGCGGGTTTGGAGGATCTCTCAGCCGTCTGTTCGGTGCGTCGCTCGACCCGAGCCTCGTGACCGGCTCCGGTGTGTCTGATGCCGACTTGCTTAATTATGCAGAGGCGGTGATCTCAACCGGCCACACCACGTTTTCTCTCGGCGGAGGGAACCTCCTCTCAGGCCTGGGCGGAGTTTCCCTACGCCTGGGGACGGGTTCAGCTCATCGTTATCGCCTTAGTGAGTATTGCATTCTTCCTCAACACTCGTACGATGTGGCCGGGACCTGCATCGAGAACCCTGACGCCCAGGACGAACGCGACCGGAATATGATCGTGAAGGGCCAGAACGAGCCGACCTTTGTGATTTCCTGGCGAAGTGAAAAAGAACTCAAGAGCCGGCTGCGAAACCGTGCCGCTCTTCATATTTTCGGCGGGGCAGCGCTGTCGGTGGTGTGTTTGGCCGTGCTGCTGTTCAGGTTTGGATGGTTGTGAGAAGCGATGTAGGGGGACGGCTTGCCGTCCCCAAAGTTCTGCGAGCGCGACGAGGGTAGGGCGAGCCCAACATTTACAAAGCACGGCCGCGTGCCGCCGTTGCTTTTCTTGCTCGTCACTTGCCACTCGCCACTGCTTCAAAGGAGCGTGAGAATGGGTGTTGCAATCCTGATCGGTCTAGTTGTGGTGCTGCTGATGGTGGGGCTCTTCGTTTATTTCATCACCATTTATAACAGCCTGGTGCGCCTGCGCAATGACCTCGAAAAGGCCTGGGCCAACATTGACGTCCTGCTCAAACAACGTCACGATGAACTGCCCAAAGTGATTGAGACATGCAAAGGTTATATGCAGTACGAGCGCCAAACTCTCCAGCTCATTACCGAGGCCCGCACCGCCTTCATGAAAGCCAACACCGTGGCGGAGAAAGCTCAGGCTGACAACTTCCTCTCCGGCGCGTTGAAATCCCTCTTCGCAGTGGCTGAGAATTATCCCGAGCTGAAGGCCGACAACAATTTCATGCAACTCCAAAACCGGATCTCTGAACTGGAAGAGAAGATTGCAGACCGGCGTGAGTTCTTTAATGATGACGTGAACACCTACAACATTCGAATCCAGCAACTGCCGGATGTTTTTGTTGCACACATGCTGAACTTGCAGCACAAGGATTTGTTCAAAGTGGCAGAGGAAGATCGTCGAGACGTGGAAGTGAAAGTCGGGTAGAACCTGCGGAAGGAGCCTGAGATGGTCCTCTCATTCGTAGTGCTCGCAGTTCTGGCGGTGTTCATCATTACGGTCATCGCCGTTATCCTGTATTTTGTCGGCGTCTATAACAAGCTGGTGGCCTTCAAGAATAATATCGATCGGTCTTTTTCCAACATTGACGTCCTGCTGAAGCAACGTCACGACGAGCTTCCCAAGCTGATCGAGACTTGTAAAGGCTACATGCAGTACGAACAGAAAACCTTGCAGGCCGTCACCGAGGCGCGCACCGCTTTCATGCGTGCCAACACTCCGGCGGAAAAAGCTCAGGCGGACAACATGGTGAGCGGCGCGCTGAAAAGTCTGTTCGCGGTGGCTGAGAAATATCCTGACCTGAAAGCCAACGCCAACTTCATGCAGCTCCAAGGCCGGATTACGGACCTGGAGACAAAGATCGCCGCGCAGCGTGGGGCTTACAACGAGGATGTGAACACCTTTAACATCCGCATCGCGCAGATCCCAGCCAGCCTGGTGGCCGGCTTTATGGGCCTCCGGCCCCATGCGCTCTTCCAGGTGGCAGGAGCGGATCGGGAGGACGTGAAGGTCAGCTTTAACTAGGGCTGCGCGGCCGTGAATTGTGATAACCCCATTGCAGCCGGGCCGGAATTGGAGATTTAAGATCAGAGATTTCAGTGCTACGCGCTGGCGGCTTGATTCGTGGGAAATTCAGCCACAGATGCCCGCCGTCGTCGTCTTCGCCGAAGACGACTTCGCCATCGCGGCCCGTGACGGCATCGGCGGGGCTGAAGCTCCGCTCGTCCACATTGCCACGTTATGACGGCGTATTCTTTCATTCGGTACTAGGAGATCGTTCTGCGGATTTCGTAATCCGCCTCAAGTTTTAGAGTCTCGCCGGGCGCGAGCGAGCGTTTGATCGACCAGATCCCCATGATCGCCGAATTATCTGTCTTACCGGTCCAGCGCGCGAAACAGCGTGAGACTTGATCTTTCGGGAAGCGGTTGACCAAGGCCAGGCCGGGCCCCGCCTCCGATAGCATCCACTCTCCGTCCGGCTGTTCCGGACCGTCATAAGTTTCGGCGCCCCTGGGCTCCAGGCCGGCCTCGATCAATCTTTGCTGCGTCGTTTTTCCGTCCTGTCGGCGGAAGGAGAGAACGCTCTCGTCCATGTTTCTTGGTCCAGCCACATATCGCGACTGGAGCACGGCGTCCTGAGCTGTATCACCTTGATTCTTGAGAGTGGTCTCGGTGTGGAGGACCGTTTCATCTTTCCGCAGTTGAATCACGCAACTCGCCTTCAGCCCGTTGGTGTAAGTGCCGGTCAGGCGCAGTTCTGTTGGCTCGGTCTGAGGTTCCAGCTCCCAGGTCGTTTCGTAGGTTCTGCCCAGGTAGTCAGAGTTTACCGTCAGACTCAGCCCGCCCGTGTCCGGATACGACCGCTCTCCGGGGTCGGGGCGACGCAGAAGGTCGTGCCCGGTCCTCCTATCGATCATCCTGATGACGCGGCCGCTCAACTCCGGAGCCACATCGACACGCAGCGCTGCATTCTGTAATGTCGCCACACGATACGGCTTGATGCGATTATTAAAATTCTGTTCGTCGTCGCTTGACTTGCTCCCCTCGTGCAGTTCGGTAATACCGAAGGAGCGGATATCATTCATGAAACTTTGAAAGTTCTCTTTCAACCCCTCGAGGTCTGCGGGTACGTACGATGCGTCGCGGACCTCGAAGGCCTTCGCGTGGATCAGCCTCACGTAATCGATCGAAAGCCGCGCCTTGCGGACCCTCGTCCTCGTAGCATTATCATTGGCGGCCGCTGCGGCTTCCTGGAAGAGCTTCAGTGCCTGAGCGATGAAATCCTGAGACAAATACGATGCGCCCGGGTTCGTGTAAATCCACATGTGCTGCCCTTTCCCACGTGGCGCCGGCCTTGCCTGGCGGTGAAGCAAGTCGAAATAAGCCCGCATGGGGCGCGCGGCCTTGCCATAGTACGCGGCCATGAATTCATTGATGATACTGTCCATGTCGAGGCTCGGATTCCACAGCAAGCGCGCCATCACGTAGGAGCGGAGCTCGGCATTTTCTCCTCCTCCGCCGTCTGCATAGTCGCCCTCGAGATATACCCCCACCACCCCGTTCTTCCTGTACATGGGAATGTCCGCGGCAAGTTCATCGAAGTCCGGGAAAGGAAGCAGGTAGTGGGAAAAATTCGTCACATAGTGCCAGATGTAAAGCTGGTTCGTGATCTTTGACCACGCCCGGAGATGATTCATGAAGTACGCATCATCTTTGCAGTTCTCGTACGGATGGGCTTCACAAGCCCCGATGGGACAGAGCCGGATGCGGACGTTCGGCAGCGGGCGTGCGTGCAAGGGAGGAGGCTCCGAGTACCAGTAGGCCAAGGTATCAATCAGCTTATCAGGATGCTGCTTGGCCACCTCCACGGCAACGGCATTGACGAACCGCAGGATGGGGCCCGAATGAGCGCCGCCTTCTTCCTGCTCCACCCGCCGGCAGTTGTCGCACTCGCACCACCCCTCGGTGTCATTTTGCGAGACTGAGTAGATGCCCACCTCAGGGTGCTGCTCGATCCACTCCAGCACTTTGTTGATCGTGAGCCGTAGCACGTTGGGATTCGTCAAACAGAGTTGTGCATTTATGCTTCTCCTCTGGCCGTCGACTAGGGCGTAGTACTCGGGATGCTCCCCGAAGTATTTCTCCGCGGGGAGGATCTGATAAAAAGTATGAACAAACGGGTAGATGATGAGCTTACCGCCCGTTGACTCGTCGAGGTTCATGAAGGACCCATTCATCTTGTTGCGGGCGGCCCAGTCCTTGTCCGACGCTTCCGTGAAGAAGGGCTCGCGATACTCGAAGGCGGGTTTCTGGAGCTCGTTGAGCGGCTCGATGACGAGAGTTGATTTCTTGGGGATGACGTTCAAATCGCGAGTAAACCAGCGGCAACCGAGCTTTTCCAAAAATGCGTAGACGCCATAAAGGGTCCCGCGCTGCCGGCCTCCCACGATCAGCACCCGGTTGTCTGACGTCCGCAATACGAAGCCTTCGGGACCGAGATTCTCCAAGGAGATCTTTGATGCCAACAGCTCAACCAGCGTGCTGTTTCCGACCAAAACGAAATTGCCTTCCGGCTTGTCTCGATCGGTGACGATAGGCAGGCGCGCGCCCGACATTTCCTCGACAAACTTCTGGAGTTCTGCACTGGCGTGCTTCTCGGAAGGCGAAGCTGTCTCTGAAATGCAGATCGAGTAGGTGGATGCTCCCTTCTCGACGAGCGTGAGAGGCTTATTCGCTCCATCCAGCGGGGCTGAGAACCCCCGTATCCGCGCCGCAGCCAATCCCACACTGCTTAAGACCGCAGACTTCAGGAATTGCCTACGAGTCTTATCGCTAGCGTCCGCACTTGCCATGTTTGCGAACCTCCCCTAATCCCTGTATCCACCGCCCCGCCGTAGCGGGGTCCCCTCGCTGTTCCGCTGCAATCGCCCTGGGTAGGGCAAGCCCTACCCCTACTCCGCCCCCTCTTTCAATACTTGATCCACCCCTTGTAGTACAGGTACTGCTGAATCCAAGGTCGTGTCCAAGGGTTTCGCGCGCAATAGAAAACCGAAACCACCGAGATGAGCAGAAAGAACAGGGCCATTCCACGGAACCAACGTTGGCCCGCCTTGCCGCGCAGTCCCTCCGGAATGAACATCAGCCACAACGGGATCAGCCAGAAGAACCATCGCAGCCCGCAACACATGCCGCCGTAATTCCGCTGGCCGGCAAAAAACGTGTAAAAAACGAGCAGCACGACAGTGAGGAAAAATGCCAGCGCCGCGAAGCCGCGCAGCAGGTGTTTGGGCGTACGGAGGCACCTCCAAACCCCAAACAGGGTGAAGATGAAAATCGGCGAGAGGGAGAAGATTCCGTGATGCCCGCCCAGCATGTTGAAAAGATAAATGGGCCAGGGCTCATACATGTTATCGATTCCCTTGCCCGGCTGACCTGTGAACTTTCCGGTCGCGGGGTCTACATCGCTCCCTACCAAGCGCCCCGAGGCCCGATCAATCAGCCAATAGGAGCCGGGATAGACGTAGGCTGACTTGTGCGCGTAGGCAGGCGAAAGATCGCCCGTGACCAGGTAGTTCGTTACGAAGTGGCCTGCAATGGGGATGAGGGCCAGGGGGAGAAACCAGGTTAATGCCTGCCGGCGCGCCTTCCAGGCCAAGGCTGCACCGAGGATTGCCAGGAACGCAAGGGCGGGAAATTCGTTCACCGCCGCAAATCCTGAAAAGAATCCCGCCAAGGCAAAGAGCCACCAGTTGCGCCGCGCCTCGCACCAGATCAGGAACGCGGGATAGAGCGCGAAGAAGAAACTGAAGGCCGCAATGGTGTGGTTGTTCAAAGTGATACTGAAGCCTGTCAGGAAGGTCCCTAGCCCCGCGGCTGCCATGGAGTAAGCCCGAATCCAGGGATCCGGAGCAAGCCGATCCAGGAGTCGAGAGAAGAGGCCCAGAAAAATGACAAGCGGTACGAGGTTGACCAAGGCCACCATCGTGCGGATGACGGTTTCCGGGCTGTTCCGAAAACTCAGCCTGCCGAAGCTCAGTTTCTTAAGAAGCAGGTATTCGCCCGCGAGCAAAGTCTCGAGCAGGGGGGGCTTGGAGGAATAGAAATGGCCGCGGATCCGCACGCGATCGATAGTTTCCGGCCAAGGGGTTTCGTCGATGTTGTAGGTGCCGCGCTCCGCAAGACTATAGATGGTCTGCCAGCGCGAACGATCATTCACGCCGTGCATGGGAAGAGCCACTCCGCGCGAGTCTGGTTCGGCGCGAGCCAGGAAAATCAAGCCCAGCACAGCCCCAGCGGTCACGGCAATCAGGATATAGTCCATGCTCCGCGCCCCCGCCCCTTGTCCCCCTCCCCGACTGGGGAGGGGAGTAACTTTCGCGTCGCGTTGAGTTGGATCGTTCATCGGCCGGTCCCCTTGCTGGGCGGAACACATTCTGCAACGGTGTACTTGGGCTCATGTCGGACGTTCTGAGAAGCGACCAGCTCAGCGAGGAATCCGACCGACAGCATCTGGAATCCGATGATGAGGCAGGCCAGAGAATAAACGAGCAACGGGCGGGCGCCGATGGGGCCAAAGCCGTGCACTTGAAATCGCGCCAGGATCCAGCACACTCCGAGGTAAATGAGCCCCGCCGCGCCTAGTAAGAAAGCGGGAAGACCGATCCCACCCAACAGATGAAGTGGGCGCTGGCCGAAGACGGTGAGAAAGACCACGGTGAGAAGATCCAGAAAGCCTTTAACAAATCGATGAAACCTGTACTTCGATCGCCCGTAGCGCCGCGGATGATGCTCGACGGGCAATTCGGCGACGCGATAGCCGCGGGCGTGGGCCATCACGGGAATGAAGCGGTGCAACTCTCCGTACAGAGGCAGCTCTTTGACGACCTCGGCGCGAAAGCACTTGAAACCGCAATTGTGGTCGCCCAACTTGAGGCCCGTCACGCCGCTGACCAGCCAATTGAATACGCGGCTGGGCCACACTTTGTGCCAGGGGTCCTTCCTCACTCGCTTCCAGCCATTGAC
>Ga0187852_1002012_pt1 | contig 17561 bp, 15 predicted proteins | sample June2016WEW_6_40_FD_134511 | JGI IMG/M metagenome (GOLD analysis project Ga0187852, IMG submission 134511) | Peatland microbial communities from SPRUCE experiment site at the Marcell Experimental Forest, Minnesota, USA - June2016WEW_6_40 | ecosystem: Environmental > Terrestrial > Soil > Wetlands...
ACGCAGTTCATGCACATCAGGCACTCGGACTTGCGCCACGGCGCGCCGCCGATGGGATCGTCGCCGCCCTGGCAGTTGAGCAGGCAGCGGTTGCAGTTGTTGCAGCGCTCAGGATCCTTGTGCAGCCCCAGCACCGACCATCGTGACACAGCGCCCAGCAGCGCCCCCAGCGGGCAAATCGCGCGGCACCAGAACCGCGTCACGCGCAGACTCATGGCCAGGATCGCCAGGAACAAGACGCCCAGGAAAAGCCCTTGCGTAAAATGCGCCTGCCGGAATTCGAGCAGGAAGGCGCCCAGCACCGTATGGATGATTCCGCCCGTAGCCTTGATCGCCGCCACGTGACTCGTCTCCATCGGAGTCAGCACCGCGCGAGCCGCGTAGTTGAATGCCGGCAACAGCGAAAGTCCGATGGAGCGCACCAACAAACTGAATGGATCGAGCCAGCCGATCGCCATCGACCCGAAGGCCGCGGCCACCAACCCGGCGAGCAGGACTACATATTTGATGGTCTGCCAGCGCTTGTAGCGATTGGACTCAATGCGCCGCTTGCCGCGCTTCGCCTCCGAAGGCCTGCTGCCCACAAAGTGTTGCAACGTACCCATGGGACAGATCCAGCCGCAGAAAAAGCGCCCGAGGAACAACGTGGGCACGAGGATGATCAAGCTCCAAAGCAAGCCGCGATAGAGCGCATGACCGGCCAGGGCATTGGTCAGAGCCACCAGCGGGTCCCACTCGAAAAACAGCCGCACCGGCCCGCGCACGTGGATGTCGCTGGTCGTCCCCGGCAGGGCGCGCAGCGCCGTAAACACCAGCAGCATCAGGAAGAGCAGCAGAAAGAAGATCTGCGAAGTCCTGCGCAATCGCTGCCATCGGGAACCCGTCACGCACTCCTCCGCACGCCGCGTATGAACGTGAAGCTCAAGGAGACTCAAGCCGTAATGAACGATCATCGGCGCTCGAGCGAGAGCGTAACAGTGATCTGGATCACCGATAGCGGTTCTTGATGCGGTCTGAAGAACTGATATAGTTGACTCCTATCGTTGCCGGAGAGAACGCGGAAGAGATAGGATAATCAACTTGCTCGAAGAAGGTGCCATGAGACTTAAGGTACTTGCGATGGCCGCCCTTGCAATCGCCAGTTATGGATTGCTCCTCTCTTGTAAGAGCGGCTCGGGTGCCGGTGTTCAGGTTACTTCGGATCGCCAGACAGCAGTTGCCGACAGGAGAGCGCCGCTGCTTGCCGATAGCCTGGCCGCCTATTCCCTAGTTTCAAAGGAACTCGACGACGGCAGGATTCGGTTGACCCCGTACGCTCGTAGCTTGGGCCTGCGCAGACAGGGAGGTATGACGGGGCTGCCTCTGGATACGCCGGGAGCTCACTGCAACGCCCAAGGCGAGAATGATCTGTTCGGCGTGACGATCACGTATAGTGACCCCTACGGGAATTACTACAATCTTGGATACTGTGTCAACAGGTACACGGGCGACATAAATGCTTACAGCGATTCAGCCTATAGCCTAACAATGAGGGGAAATCATTCTGCTTGGAACCCCCTCTGAATACTCCCAGGAGTATCAACGGAAAAGCTGATTTCGCGGAAAGCCAGAAACTCGATCCCTGGCTTATCTCCGCATCACTGCCCAGCAGGGCCGCACGGCTGCAGTCAGTGGTGCGCTTAAGGAAGAGGTGCCGACTGTGACTCCGTTAACGCAATCTTTGATAGTTTGACCTGCTTCCCGGATTTGTACGGCTGCCATGTATGAGCGATGAAGCTTCCGTTCTTACCGCTGTGCTCCTTGTAGTCCATAAAAATATAGGTCTCGCCCAACAGGTGGTGGCCGTAGTTCTTTAGGTTTAACCCAAGACTTTCTACTATCACTGAGTTTGTGTAGCGCTCCTTAGCCGAGGAGTAAACCATCAACTTAAATGGCGATTTGACCGCGAGGAGTTTCTCAAAATCTTGTTCGATTCGTTTGCCACGGGCTTTGGTGTTGTCCAGCTCGCTTTCTGCAACAAGAAGAATACGCTTTGGATAAACCTTTTCCTCGCAGCAGAAGTCTAACCTCATGAACTCCCCTTCGGTCGACCCAGCCTGCTTGGGAGAGAAAGAAAACGTTTCGCTATCCACCATGCCAAACAGGCCCTCCTTAATCCATCTGGTCCATTCTCCCCGGCTGTCGCTGCGCGGTGCGGAATCAGCGCGACCCCCTAACATTGAGATCAACTGCCAAGCAACTCCTAATCGCTCGACGGAATTCCTGCCAGGCAATGTGCGGCATGATTCTGGAACTGTCCAACGGTTGTGCATGCTGTTGCCCCCTTCATGGCAAATTGCGCAAAAACTCATAATCAATGATCTAGATCGCTGAATCCCGAAAGACATGGTTACAGATGATTGATCAGCGACGCGATGCACGCCGCGCCGAACCCGTTATCGATATTGACCACCGAAACGTTGGGCGCGCAGGTGTTCAACATGCCCAAAAGTGCCGCCACACCGCCCAGCGACGCGCCGTATCCCACGCTCGTGGGCACCGCAATCACCGGCGCATGCACCAGCCCGCCGACGACCGTCGGCAGCGCCCCTTCCATTCCCGCGCATACGACGAGCACCCGCGCCGACTTGAGCGTGTGCTGCTGCGCCAGCAGCCGATGAATGCCGGCCACGCCCACGTCGGCCACCAGTTCCACGGTGTTGCCCATCAGCCGCGCAGTAACGGCAGCTTCTTCGGCCACGGGCAGGTCGCTCGTCCCTGCGCACACTACTCCTACAATTCCCTTGCCCGCCGGCGCATCGGCTTGCTGGAGCGTAATGGCGCGCGCCATCTCGTGGAACTCGGCGTGGGGCTCTTGATCGCGAGCTTCGGCGGCCCGCACCGCGTCGTACACCTCGCGCGACGCCCGCGTAGCCAGCACGTTGCCGCCGGCCTTCGCCATGCGCGCAAAGATCGTCGCCACCTGCTCCGGCGTCTTTCTTTCAGAAAAAATCACCTCCGGCATGCCGGTCCTCAGCGCGCGATGGTGATCGACCTTAGCGAAACCCATATCTTCAAACGGCATGTGGCGCAGCCGCTCCAGCGCATCGGCCACACTCGTCGATCCCGCATGAACTTCGTTCAACAAAGCTTCAATCTGCGCACGATCCATCATCTTTTCCTCTTTGACGCGAGTCCCAATTCCGCCCAGGCCCGCATCGCCGCCTGCATCACCTGCTTCAACGGAACCTTGTTCATGCGCGCCAGATTCCGGCAAACCTCGTATTCGGGCTGCGCGTTCGCCACCTCGCCCGAGGGCCATCGCGCCACCTTGATCCGCACCTTGCCCCACTCCGTATCCACTTCGGCGAACTCCCGCTCCAGCGCCATCTTGTTTTCGAACCGCCAGCGCAATCCGATCGTCGTGGTCTCGCGCAGCAGCAGATCGCGCAGCGCCGGCAACTTTTCGGGACTCGATAGCACGGTCATCTGCACGCCCGTGCGGCCCTTCTTCATCTGCACGGGCGCGCGATACACGTCCCACGCGCCGGCTTCGAGCAGCAACTCGCTCACGTAGGCCAGCAACTGTGGCGTAGAGTCGTCGATCACGGTTTCAATCACCGCAATCGGCTCCGCTCCAGCCGTCGCATCCTCCGCTTCGCCCACCAGCAGACGCAGCAGATTCGGCTCGCCCGGCGTATCGCGCCCTCCGGCTCCGTAGCCGCGCGCCGAAACGCGCATCGCTGGCAGCGGTCCATACGTCACATCCAACATGCGCAGCAGCGCCGCACCTGTCGGCGTCACCCGCTCCATCGGCGGCCCGGCCGCGTACACGGGTGCGTCGCCGATAAGGGCCAACGTCGCCGGCGCGGGCACCGGCAGCGTGCCGTGCTGACACTTCACCGTCCCGCTGCCCACATTCAAGGGCGACGCCATCCACCGATCCACACCGAGCGCCTCCGATCCCGCCGCCGCGCACACGATGTCGACAATCGTGTCCACCGCGCCTACCTCGTGAAAATGCACCTCATCGATGGGAATCGAGTGAATCGCCGCCTCCGCCTCGCCCAGCAACTGGAACGCGCGCGACGCGCGACGCTTCACCGCGTCCGTGAGCGGCGCAGCCTGAATGATCGCGAGAATCGTCGATAGCGACCGATGCGGCGCATATTCGTGATGATGTTGCGCATCTCCGGCTTCGTGCGCATCATGCTCGTGAGGCTCGTGTGAGTGCGAGTGTGAGTCTTCGTGCTTACCTTCTGATCCCTGACCTCTGACCCCTGACGCCTCTTCCGTAACCACGTCGACCTTAATCCCCGCCAGCCCGCCGCGCTTCACCTTGCGCATCTCCAGCCGCGCGCCCACGTTGAGCACAGCCGCCGTTTCGGCAAGCACGTCGAAGGGCACGCCCGCATCCACCAGCGCGCCTAGCAGCATGTCGCCGCTGATCCCGGAAAAGCACTCCAGATAACCAATTCGCATCGCTTTGTGATTCTAAATCGCCGAAGGGACGAGGGGTGAAACATCGATGCGGGTGCTCCATCCTAAACGCACCCGCCGGGCTCCCCACGGACACGTCCTCGTGCGGGGGGTGGCCAAGCGTTTAGGGTGGGAGAGCGTTCTACGCGCCTTTCCGCTTCAGCACTTCCACCGGCAGCACCGCATTCATCGAGCCCGACCGGAACCCCTTGCAATCGAGCGTCACGTACTTGAATCCGGCCTCCTGCAACGCCGCAGCAATAGCGTCCATCATCTCCATCGTCAGTGCGCGCGGCAGCTCCTCACGCGCAATCTCCACGCGCGCCAGTTCCCCATGGTGCCGCACGCGCAGCTCGCGAAAGCCTAACTGCCGCAGGCTCTCCTCGCCGCGTTCCACTTGTTCAAGCACCTCGCGCGTCACCGTGCGCCCGTATTCCACGCGCGACGAAAGACAAGGCGCCGCCGGACGATCCCACACAGGGTAGCCCGCCGCCCTGGCCAGCGCGCGCACTTCCAGCTTGGTCAATCCGGCCTCGGCCAGCGGCGCCAGCAACGCATGTTCTTCCGCCGCGCGTTGCCCGGGACGATAATCCCGCGTGTCGTCGGCGTTCATCCCGTAGGCAATGTGCGCGAACCCTCGCTTCGCGCCCAGCTTCTCCATCACTGCAAACAGCTCGTCCTTGCAATGGAAGCAGCGATTGGCATCGTTGCGCGCGTACTCCGGCCGGTCGAGCTCTTCGGTCGCAATCACCTCCAGCGGCATCCCCAGCGACTGCGCAAACACGCGCGCCTGCTCCAGATCGCGCCGCGCCAGCGAAGGCGAATCGGCCAGCACCGCCAGCATCGACGAGCCCAGCACGCGATGCGCCGTGGCCGCCAGAAACGCCGAATCCACGCCGCCCGAGTAGGCCACCATCACGCTCTTGAGTTCGCGAAGCCGCGCTTCGAGCGCGCGCAAGTTCACCTCCGCGTCTGCCGTTCCTCGAACCCCCGGGATTTTCGTCCCCGCGCTCGCTGCCATGGCTTCGATTATACCGTCGGTTGATTTTCCGCCGCTCCGCCGTGGTCTATTGGTCGGTCTGTTGATTCCGCCGGTGCATCTCCAGGTCCCCAGAAAAGAAGCAAGATGAGGCCGAGTGCGATCAGCGAAACGGCCAGCCATTCCGGACCACCGAGAAAGTGCAATAAAAACCCATAGAGGCTGACGGCGACGGCAAATGCGAGACGAATAACGTGCCCTGACATCCACCGCTTGATAGGTGTCCTTTTCACGGCAACATTCGGATTTACGGGGACACGAAGTAACCGCCTTTGCAGCGTGAACCCGCTTGCAGCACTATAGAGCGCCAGAAACACGAGAACCAGTTTGAAGGGTGTTATGGCGGAGATGCTCGAAGGGCCAGGCAGTATCCGGACCAACAAAAACAGAAAAATGACAAAGATGATGGCCACAATCTGGAAGATGCGAAGCCTCAGGGCTTGCCTCATTATGTACAAACCTCCAGTGGTTGGCGACGGTTTCCCGCTTGAAAGCTGGAACGCACCGAAGATAGCACAGGGTTCCCGACCGCGAGTTTCCCAGGCCCGACTCTTCCGGCCGTCCCCTACGGCCCTACCGCCCCGGAAACAATATGCGCCTCCGAGCGAAACAAGTGATACTTCGTAAACGACACATCGTTGAGGTTGCTTGCAAAAGGAACCGGCGTGCGCTCCGTGTTCGCATACTCGAAGACATCGAAATACCGGTTCATCGCCACGGCATGAACCGGGCATACATAGGCCACACCGGCGATCTCGATTGAAGCAAACTCCACCAGCATGAAGGTTTCCCTGAAGAAACGAAGGCCGCTGGTCGTTGTCAGCAACGTCATGCGCCCAATCACGCCGCTGGCTGGGTCAATCGCGATCTCGCCATGATAAGCGGGCAACTCGGACGGCTGGTCGGGTAAGTTCAAGGCAAAGTGGGATTTCTCGCTCGGCACCGCGTAGCGGAAAACTGCCAGAAGCCCGTTAGGTCCCCGCTCCCAACGCTCCCAGACCGTCTGCTCCTGGGGAATGTCGAGAACAACCAATCCGAGAAACGCTCCAAACTCGCCGTTAGTGTCCGATTGTATGGGCGCGCGACGGGCAACGGGAGCTGGTGCGGGCGAATTCGCAACTTCCATTCCACCGCGATAGGTCACTTCCTTGGTAGATGACCCGAGCCAGTATAGTTGCGGCTCCTGGGGATCTCTCGCTTGCGCCGGACCCAGCGCCTCGTAGCTCAACCGCCGGCCTCGCGGCGTCTCATGCGGACTGCCCATTAATTCCGGCGGATTCAGATTGGACTTCGTTGTGAATGCAAACGATGTCGTAGTACGACTCGCGAAGAAGTTCGGAAACCGGGGCAGCGTTCGTTCCACGTAATCCCAGCCGCGCGCGAGAATCTGCTTTCTGGTCTCTGCGTCGGGTGGTGGAGGCGAGGGCGTCTCCGCCGCGGGAAGATCGAGAAACGCGGAGGCGTCGCCCACCTCCATCAGGGCCTTCCGCGAGCGATCTCCGGGAAGATCGGCCTCCCATTGCGCCAGCCGCGCCGCGCCGGCCCGCTCCGTCAGTTGGATACCCGCGATCCTGCGCGCCACCTTGACATCGTCTTGCCCGTACGTCTGTTTCAGCAGCTGATCCAGTTGATCGACGCTCAGATTCGTTGCCGCCGCAGGCGGAGCCGCAAAAATCGCCGGCGCAGGCGCGCACGCGAGCAGCAAGATCGCCGCATTCCGCGCGCATCGTTCAAGCATCTCTCTGCTCCGGCTCATGCCGCATCATTATATAGAGGATCGAATTCCCTTACCCACTGCCGCGACTCCCCGCCTCTCTCCGTTTGACGCCCTCGCCCGCGGGCAATAGCTTGGAAGAGAGCGAATCTGCGCACGAATCTTCTTCCCTCGCTCAAGGAGGTTGGATGCATCTTCTCCGTTTCCGGATCTTTTCCTGGCTTTGGACGGGCTGTCTCACTGCGAGTCTGACCATTTCCGTGGCCTACGCACAGGGCGATCTAAGTACGTATCTGCAGGGCTTCGAGAAGACAACCACCGTCAAAGTGCTTCCCAACGGGCTCACGCTGATCGTCTGCGAGCGCCACGAGGCGCCGGTCTTCAGTTACACCACATTCATCGACGCGGGCGACGTCAACGACCCCTCCGGCGAGAGCGGCCTCGCGCACATGTTCGAGCACCTGGCCTTCAAAGGCACCACGCAGATCGGCACCAAGGACTACGCCCAGGAAAAACTCGCGCTCGAAAAAGTGGAAGCCGCCAACGACGCCTACGAAGCCGAGTATCTCAAGCCCATCGGCCGCGACGAAACCAAGCTGAAGGCGCTGCACCAGGCTTTCCTCGACGCCCAGGCCGAGGCCGAGAAATACGTCATCCCCAACCAGTTCACTGAGGTTGCCGAAGCCAATGGCGCGCACGATTTGAATGCGGAGACGGCGCTCGACGATACGCAATACTTCTGGTCGATGCCGGAAAACCGGTTGCAGCTGTGGGCGTGGATGGAATCGAGCCGCCTGGCCGACGTCGTCCCCCGCGAGTTCTACAAGGAGCGTGACGTGGTGATGGAAGAGCGGCGCATGGGTGTCGACTCCGATCCCATCGGACGTCTTGTCGAGCAGTTCGTGGCCACGGCCTACGTGGCGCACAACTATAAGCGCAGCCACATCGGCTGGCCCAGCGAGGTCAGCCAGCTTACGGCCACCGAGGCCATGGCCTTCCACCAAAAGTACTACGTGGGCGGCAACATCGTCGTGGCCGTGGTGGGCGACGTGGACACCAAAACCACGCTACCCATGCTCGAAGAATATTTCAGCCGCGTCCCCGCCGGTCCCAAGCCGCAAGAGATGACCACCGTCGAGCCTCCGCAGTTCGCCGAGAAATCAATCGTCATTCGCGAGCAGACGCAGCCATTTTATCTCGAGGGCTATCACCGCCCCAGCTATCGCGATCCCGACGACGCCGTCTACGACGCCATCGGCGACATCATGTCCAACGGCCGCGTCTCGCGACTCTATCGCAGCCTCGTCGAGCAGCAGCAGATCGCCGCCGAAGCTCAGGGCCTCAGTCCCTTCCCCGGCGAAAAATATCCCAGCCTCTTCGCCTTCTACGCCGTGCCCCTTCCCGGCCACACGCCCGCCGAGATGCGCGACGCCATCCACAAGGAGATTGAGAAGCTCAAGACCACCGACGTCACCGACGCAGAGCTCGCGATGTACAAGACCCGCACTCGCGCCGATCTCCTCCGCGGCCTGGCCGACAACCAGGGACTTGCCAATTCGCTCGCAGACTACCAGACTCGCTACGGCGACTGGCGCGAGCTCTTCCTCCAACTCGACAAAGTCGACAAGGTCACCAAGGCCGACATCCGCCGCGTGGCCAACAAAGTATTTGTGGATTCCAACCGCACCAGCGCCGAAATCGACACCGAACCGCCGCCCGATGAAAAGAAACCCGCGGACGCAAAGAACAATGGAGGCGCGCAATGAAGAATGCACCCAGCTATGTAGCGCCGGTCTCCAGACCGGCTGCCGTGCGGGCGTCCACGCCCGCACACTCTCTCCTCACGCTGGTGATCTTCGCGGCCCTCGCCGCCCCTGCGTGCTTGCCCGCCCAGCAATCCAAACCCTGGGAGCAAATCCCCATCCCCGCGCTCCACGAGTTCCATCCGCACCAACCCGTCCGCATCGAGCTCAAGAACGGCATCGTCATCTTCCTTCAGGAAGACCACGAACTGCCCTTCGTCTCCGGCGAGGTTCTCATCCCCGGCGGCTCGCGCGACGTCGATCCCTCGAAAGCCGGCCTCGTCGGCATCTACAGCCAGGCCTGGCGTACCAGCGGCACCGAGAAGATGGACGGCGACGCCATGGACGACCTGCTCGAAGCTAAAGCGGCCCACATCGAAACCGCAGGCGACGACGACTCGACCGCGCTCTCCTGGGATTCGCTCAAGGGCGACTCTGACCAGGTTTTTTCCTTGGCTATGGACTTGCTTTTTCATCCCAAGTTTAGCCAGGAGAAACTGCAACTGGCCCAGCAGCAGGAGGCCACCGCCATCGTGCGCCGCAACGACGACGAAGACCAGATCGCCGAGCGCGAAGCCGCCAAGCTCGTCTACGGCGTTAACAGTCCTTACACGCGCCAGCCCGAGCTCGCCACGGTCGCCAAAGTCACGCTCGCCGATCTTGAGGCCTGGCACGACCGCACCCTCAAGGGCAAGCTCATCGTCGGCATCAGCGGCGACTTCGATCCCATCGCCATGGAAGCCAAAGTGCGCGCGGTCTTCGAGCCGCTGCCGCGCATCACCCCCGAGCCGCCGCGTCACGATGAGTTTGCCGGCCCTAGACCCGGCATCTACTTCATCGACAAGCAAGACGTAGATCAATCAAACGTGCAGATCGTGGGGATCGGCATCGACCGTCACAATCCTGACGTGCCCGCCATCGTGGTCATGGATGAGATTCTCGGCGGAGGCTTCGGCAGCCGCCTCTTTCAAAAGGTGCGCACGCAGATGGCGCTCGCCTACGCCGTCGGCGGCGGCTTCAATCTGCCTTACGACCACCCCGGAACCTTCCGCGCGGAGGTGCTCACCAAAAGCGTCTCCACCGTCGATGCCACCAAGGCCGCCGAAGCCGAGATCGCCGGCCTCAACACCAAGCCTTTTACCGAAGCCGAGTTGCAACGCGCCAAAGACGACATCCTCAATTCGTTTCTCTTCCGTTACGACACGCGCGACAAGATCCTTGCCGAGCGCGAACGCCTCGAGTTTTATGGCTACCCGGCCGATTATCTCGAGACCTATCGCGCCGCCCTTGAGAAAGTCACCCTCGTCGACGTGACCGCCGTCGCCAAAAAGTACATTCACCCTGAGAAACTGGCCGTCCTTGTCGTCGGCAACGGCCCTGAGATCAAGCCGCCGGTCGACGCGCTCGGCCTGGGCGCGCCGCAACCCATCGACATCACCATCCCGCGCCCACCGCGGCCGCAACAACCGCCCGCCGGCGGCACTCAATGAGTAATGTAGCGCCGGTCTCCTGACCGGCTGTGGTGCGGGTCTCCAGACCCGCACCGTAAGAGAAGGTGAGATGAATACACAACAGTTGTTGGCCGCCGGAGTCGAAATCGACCGACCCGAAACCTGCGTCATCGACCCCGAGGTCGAGGTAGGCGCGGGCACCGTCATCGAGCCCTACGCTCAGCTGCTAGGCCGCACGCGCATCGGCAGCAACTGCCGCATCCGCTCCTTCTCCGTGATCGAAAACTGTACTCTCGGCGACGGCGTCCTCATCCGCCAGAGTTCGGTGCTCGAGGATTCCACTGTCTCCGACGGCGCGCAGATCGGTCCCTTCGCGCATCTTCGCCCCGGCTCCGAGATCGGCGAAAACGCGCACGTGGGCAACTTTGTCGAAACCAAGAAGGCCCGCCTCGGCAAAGGCGCCAAGGCCAACCACCTCACCTATCTCGGAGACGCGGAGATCGGCGAAGGCGCGAACATCGGCGCAGGCACCATCACCTGCAACTACGACGGCGTCAACAAGCACAAGACCCTCATCGGCAAAGGCGCCTTCATCGGCAGCGACTCCACCCTGGTCGCGCCCGTCGTCATCGGCGACGGCGCTTACATCGGCGCCGGCTCCTGCATCACCAAAGAAGTGCCCACCGACGCGCTCGCCGTCAGCCGCGCCAAACAGGCCAACATCGAAGGCTGGGCTGCCGCGCGCCGTGCCAGGCGCCCACCCAAGTCCTCATGAAGCTCTGCCGCTTCGCGGATGCAACTGAATCCCCAGGAACTTAAGCGCCGGCGTTGCCATCGCCCGCGCTCCGATCGTCCCTCATCGCACCCGCCGCCGGCCCCGCTCGCCAATGGCAGTGACGGAGTTGATTCTCGCCTTCACAGGGCACTTTCGGTACATTGTGAATGGGCAGCGAAGATGCTACCCTAGGTCCACAAAATGCACTCTGCCCGCCGCTCCCTTGGCAATTTGATCGGCGTACGGGCGTAATTCCAGATCGTGGCAAGATGCCGTCCTGCAGGGCTTTTGTGGTTGCATTCGTTAACAAGAACCTCTTACGGGCCATACAGATGTGCCGGCTTCTACATCGCGCCTCGGGACTCCACGGAACACGAAGATTGCATAGTGCGTAACCAGGTTGGGACCGGGCAGGCGCCTGCGTCCGTAGTCCAGCGCAGTAGAGTGCGGGGTTGTTGCCAGGTCAGAAAAGCGCAGCCGGCGGAACTGCCGGCGTTCAATCGGGCTGATCGGGGGCTAATGGTGGGCAAGAAAGATAAAGGCAGGCATTCGGAACCGCAGTTGACGGAAACCATGAGCCCGCAGCCCACAACCAATTCCAGCGCCGCGCAGGCCGCGGAGAGGCCCGTGCGCATTCTGGTCGTTGACGATGAACCCCATGTGCGCGCCATGATTGCCGTGGCGCTCGAGCGTAATGGATGCACCGTCGCGCTGGCCGGCGGGGGACGCCAGGCCCTCGAAGTTCTTGAGCTCAACCACTGCAACCTGGTGCTCACCGACATCCTCATGCCGGACGTCAACGGCGTCGACCTGCTGGAACAGATTCACGCTCGCAGGCCCAATCTCCCCGTCGTCATCGTCACCGCGGTTCACGACATCGCGGTCGCCATCGACGCCATGCGCCGCGGCGCCTACGATTATCTCCTCAAGCCCTTCACCACGGAGCAATTGCTCGCTACCGTGGAACACGCGCTCAACCACCGCCGCGCCCTCGAGGCATCCGAAAGCTACCATCAGAGCCTGGAAGAGATTGTCCGCGCCCGGACCGAGATGCTGCGCCACGCCCTGGAGGATCTGGAACACTCCTACGACGTGACCCTCGAGGCGCTCGGCGACGCCCTCGACCTCAAGGATTCCGAGACCAAAGGACACTCCAAGCGCGTCACCGCCTATGCCATCGCACTGGCCCGCGCCATGGGCATTCCGCCCGAGCAGATCAAGATCATTGCTCGCGGCGCCTTCCTCCACGACGTCGGCAAAATGGCCATCCCCGACGAGATTCTGCGCAAGCCCGGCTCGCTCACCCCGGAGGAGCGCGAACTGATGCGCGAACACTGCACCAGTGGCTATCAGATGCTGCGCAAAATTCCCTTCCTCGCCGGCGCCGCAGAGATCGTCTTCTGCCATCAGGAGCATTTCGATGGTTCCGGCTATCCCAACGGCCTGCGCGGACAAGAAATCCCCCTCGGAGCCCGCATGTTCGCCGTCGCCGACGCCCTCGACGCCATCACCAGCGACCGCCCCTACCGCTCGGCCAGCGACTTCGAGTTCGCCCGCCGGGAGATCCTGCGCTGCTCAGGCACCCAATTCGATCCCGCCATCGTCGAGGTCTTCATGAAGATCCCCAACGAGCTCTGGCAAGAGTTGCGCTCCGAGATCACCGGCCAGAACCATCGCTATTCCCCCCTCGACGACGTCGAGGACTCCGGCGCGTAGAACCGTCCCCAATCGCTTTGCTCCAGGTGCTCATCGCAATGTGTTGAAATTCGGGGGGGGCGCAGACATGTTCTTGCGGAGGGAGCAGGTAGCCTTCAGGCCTGGACCCTTCTTCTCTTGCAGCACCCCAGCAAAGCACAGTAGTACTCCAGGATCTGGGCCGCCCGCCATCGAAAAAATTCCCATAGCTTTCCGATTGTGGTCAAAACAGAACAGACACCGCCCCGCCCGGTGTGCCCACATAAAAATGTGCGTCCCCCTAGGTCAAATCAGCCAGGGGGAAGGAACGCCGGGCGATCCGTCGTTCCGCACGTTAGGCCCCGATGGGCAACCTGCTCGCTGGGAGTGGCGCACACCATGCGCCACGCAGCGGCAATTGCGTTATCTTTCATTCTCCCATTTCCCCGGTATGCGGCCTCCCCCGAGCCATGCACGGCCGGCGGCTTTTTCTCAGCTGTCGGCCGGCCCGTGGGACGTTTGCGGAAGCTGAGAAAGCGCCGCCCCGGAGCGGTGCCAAAATCTGAGTGTCCCTTCGAGTTTCGTGCAGGGTGGCTCTCTCTTCGTGAAAAAGCCGCTTGAGAATATCCGTTCCCTACCCATCTACAGCGCAACTGCCATCTCCGGGGTTCCCCTTCCCTCAGTTGCTTGCGGAGCCTGTTCAGTCGTGCAGCACCACATTCAGAAGCGACTTATTGACGCGGATCCCGCCGTTATATTCGATGAATCCCAACTTGCGAAAACGGTTCATGAAGAAGCTCACCCGGGAACGGGTTGTGCCCACCATCTCGGCCAGCGTCTCCTGCGAGATCTTGGGAATCATCGGTTCCACCTCTCCCGGCTGGCCAAGCTCTGCCATCAGCAGCAGAATCCGCGCCAGCCGCTTCTCGCTTGAATTGAAGAGCTGATCCACCAGATCAGCTTGGATGCGCATGCTGCGCGCCAGCAGGAACTTCAGGAAGAGGTCGCTGAAGGAATGCTCCTCGTGAATGGCGCGGATCATCTCGGTGCGCTCGATCCTGAGCGCGGAGCAATGGGCCATTGCCGTGGCTGTTGTCAGCCGCAAGCCCGGCGTGCCCGCCAGCGACTCCTCGCCCACAAAATCGCCCTCCCGCAGCAGCGCCAGCGTCGCTTCCTTGCCCGTCGTGGAGATGACCGTGAGCTTGGCCTGTCCGCTTTGCAGGTAAAAAACGCAATCGGCCGGCTCCCCTTGGACGAAAAACGGCTTCCCTGCCTTTACAGTGACGGTTTTCCGTCCCAGCCCTCCCTTGGCCAGAAACTCCGCGGGGTCAAACCCGTCTTCCCTTCCATTTCCCATCGCGGTGTCAATCTCCCGTTGAATCCGGCCCGGTCCCGTTCATTCGTCCTCCCGGTGCCCGGACACGACTCTACTTGCCGGTGAGCCGACGCAGACCAGCTTTCTCTCAGTCTCGGTCAAAAAATGCCCGAATGACTATCCTTCTTTCAACACCGTGTAAAGACATCTTCAAATAGTCAAAATGGATTTCGATTTCGACAAAATAGCTCTCTTTCGAGCCCCTCAGACCCTGTACTAGCCCGCAACGCCGGTTATACGACCGCGGCGTTGCTGCGCAACTTGAGCGCGAAGTCGAAGCGGTGAAGGCCGAACCAGAGTTTATGGCTTCCAGGTCTCCAAATGGGGGACCTGGGGCGCCGCGTTTCAAACTTCCCTTGCGGACAAATGACAACGATTTTGAGGGATGCGGCGCAGAATCGATCGCCTCAGCGGATCGAATGAAGAGGCTGGGCGTTTGAGTGATATTCTGCGGCTCAGAACGGCGCAGCGGCCCGGCCGCTGCCCGAGTTTGTTCGAAAAACCTATGGAGTAGCGAAGTTTTGAGGCCGTAACCGGGTCTGGAGAATCGAATAGAGAGTAGTTTCCACGAGCCTTGAGGGTACTTCGATGGCAGCCGCTGAAATGAACTTCCTGCACAGTCAGCTGGAGGAACGCAAGCGCCGCCTTGAGACCGTTGTCGCGGCGAAGCCCGGCGACGCGGCTCTTGAAGCCTTGTTGCGCGAAGTGGATTCTGCGCTGGATCGATTTGCCGCCGGCGTCTACGGCCTGTGCGAGGAGTGCCATGACACCGTGGAACGCGACCGGTTGCTGGCCGATCCACTCATTCGCTATTGCCTCGACCATCTCACCAAGGCCGAGCGTTCCGCGCTACAGCGCGATCTGGACCTGGCCGGCGAACTGCAGCGAGGTCTTCTGCCGCCTGCGGATCTGCGCGTCGACGGTTGGGAAACCAGCTATCACTACGCGCCCCTTGGACCGGTGAGCGGCGATTATTGCGACCTCTACCCGCACCATGGACAGCTCTTCTTCATGCTCGGCGACGTTTCGGGAAAAGGCGTGGCGGCATCCATGAGAATGACGCAGCTGCATGCGCTCTTCCGCAGCCTCATCGGCATGGATCTTCCCCTTGCCGAGATTGTTGGGCACATCAATTGCTTCCTCTGCGGCAGCGGGCTCGCCGGACAATACGCCACGCTCGTCTGTGGCAGCGCCAAAGCCGGCGGCGATGTCGAACTCTTTAACGCAGGCCATTTGCCCGTGATTGTCCTCGAGCAGGGCGGCGTGCGCCAAATCGAGTCAACCGGCTTCCCCCTGGGAATGTTTCGCGAAGCCTCGTTCACTTCCAGCTGCTTCGAACTGGGTCGCGGCGAAATGCTTTTCCTTTATACCGATGGTCTCTCTGAAGCCCACGGAGGAGACGGCGAATATGGCCCCAGCGAATACGGAATCGATCGCATCGCCACCCTGGTTGGGCGTCAAGCGTCGCGCCGCCCGGCCGATGTGATCTCCGCATGCCTCGAAGACTTGCGCGGATTCGCCGGCACAAACCCTGGAATGGACGACGTGACCCTGCTCGCGATTCAGCATGCCGCGTAAATATGCGCGACGCGCATGCGCTGAAACGGATCGCTTGGCGCGATCCCGATGACGCGGAGCTTCTCGCGCTCGCCCTGCACTTCAAAGTTCCCCTCTGGTCGAACGACAACGACTTCGAAGACTGCGGCGTTGAGTGGTTCACCACGGCGGAGCTATTGAGGAAGCTAGGCGTGGAATCGAAGTGTTAAGGTTGTGCCTCTTTGCGCCCTTTCGCGTTTTGACGGGACTGCCTGATTCGAGGTAGGTAAGCCACCCCTCCCGTTCCGGAGATTCATGGAATTGTGGTGTGCTTCTCAGCGATCGCTTTGCACAAGTTTATAAAGAAATCACGAGCATATGCGCATGCTAGATGAGAGTACGAGTTTGTTATTTGAAGCTTATCCCCAAGCGGCGTGCCAAAGATCGCAACTCGCTCGTCCTCGGGTGATTTCTTGCGGAGCTCGCGGTCCAAGTAGATCCTCTTAGTTTGAATTCGGCGAAGCTCCTTCTCATCGCGAGAATTAGGCAATAATCCCGCCGCGTGCACCAAGCAGTTTCTGATTCGTGTCGCCGCTTGAACCTGTTCATAAAGAGCGATCGAACTGACTGCGACCCCCGTTTCCTTAAAATAGTTGATAGACCTAGTCGCCCCTTGCCCGTGGGTCAGATTGTCCTTGATTGCTACGTGCTCTTTTACCAACTCGTGCAATAAGAGTAAGTAAACCTCAAAGGACGAGATAACCGTAAACAGATTCCCAACCGCAATCAGGTAGGGAAAGACCGATGTAAGCTTTCGCGACTCAAGCCTCCACCTGAACTCAGCCATGTCCGGGCGACCAGGGAAATAGACTCTAAGCTTCTTCTGCTCGAGTTTCGTCTCATGCTCAATCAGACGCGGGCTCTTCCAGATAAAGTCGGCCATATCGCTAAATTCAGCTAGTGCTCGGCCTGCAAGGTCGGCCAGCTCATCAGATCGAATGAGATTTGGGTTTGGAATCTCGTACACGGCGAAGCTCTCGGTTGGGATTAAAGTCTCTTGCAGTTGATCTTATTCTCCTGCCCCGACTCAAGCCATCTCGGGTTGCATAAGGCAATTAGAGTGCTATGGCACAAAAACAAAAGGGGCCGCTCAGCAATGCTGACCGGCCCTTATGTCTTTGCGCCTACCGCGCGGCTGCTGCATGCAATGCTTAGTCGCCGGCGACCAATTCGCCTTCCTCTTGCCGCCGATTAATAGGCGAGGCGGCATTATTCGAAGCCGGCTTGATGTCACCGAGCGAAACCAGTCCCTCGACCGGCTTCTCGCCCAGCACGTGTTCGCGATAGAGCTTGGCCATGCGCGCGTTCTCGGCTTCCTGCTTCATCTTCCCGTCGCGTGCGCGGATCTTCTCTTCGCGGGCGTTCTTGGCAATGCCTAGATCGTCGAGCGTGTGGTTGGCCTGGGCGTTCACGTGCTCCATGTTGAGTTGTAGGTCATGGCCCACGTAGTTCATGCCTACCTTCTTGCCGCCGGCGAAGATCTCGTGCCGCCCATGCTCCTCGTACCACTTGGTCAGCGTGGCCGTCATGTGCATTTTCTCAATGATATTGCGCCAGCCGACGCCCGTGTTGTACGCGCAGAAGCTGATCTCGCCTTCCTGCGTCGCGTAGGGAATGATGCACTGCTCCGTGCGCCGGAAGTCGTAGTTGAAAAGATACTGGAACCACATGCAGGAG